>Ga0315336_1001939_pt1 | contig 35125 bp, 34 predicted proteins | sample ASW5metaG_FD_204512 | JGI IMG/M metagenome (GOLD analysis project Ga0315336, IMG submission 204512) | Ammonia-oxidizing marine archaeal communities from Monterey Bay, California, United States - ASW #5 | ecosystem: Environmental > Aquatic > Marine > Intertidal zone | place: USA: California...
AGCGGCACATCCGCACCCAGCGATAACCCAAGGTCCGCGAGGGCATCCTCTGTAAGATGGGTTTGCCAGAGTTGATTCAATGCCACCAGTACCGTAGCCGCATCAGAGCTACCACCGCCAAGACCTGCGCCCACCGGAATCCGCTTGGTCAGGTGAATCCTCGCGCCAAGATGGGTGCCGCTAGCCCGTTGCAGCGAGCGTGCCGCGCGGATACAAAGATCATCATCTGGTAACTGCGTCGCACCCACACGCGCAATGCGGCCATCGCCTGTGGCCTCAAAATCAAGCGCGTCTCCAAAATCCAGCAGCTGAAAAAGTGTCTGCAGTTCATGCAGACCGTCGTGGCGCCGGCCCACGACGTGCAGAAACAGATTCAGCTTGGCGGGCGCCAGCCAAGTTTTCACTGATCGATCTCCGTATCATCTGGGGACGGATCCCATTCATCGATATACAGCTTCACCACCAGAAGATCGCCGCTGAACTCGTCACGGGCAGTCAGCTTACTCAATGTTTCTGCGGATGCACTCAGCCGGATCTTGCGCGGGAGTGAGACTTCCTTATACGGGGCGTATTGGTGGAAAGTGATATCCCAGCCCCGCTGGCTGAGGGAGGTCAGTCGGCCGATGTCGTCAATTTCCATACTGTGCTCGCCGGATGCCGGCACCCCGCGGACCCAGTAGCCCAGTACCTCCAGTGGAACGTGCCAGCCGGTAGCTTTGAAAAGCACTTCACTCGCGCTCGCGGCGAAGAACTCCCGGCCTTTACCGTCGCGCAGATGCGCGCCATCCGGGTCGATATTCAGGCGAATTCTGCCACCACCGAAAGGACCGAAGAGATCAATCTGGTCACGGCCGTTGTCGAGTTTCCAGCGCAGGTTGGCGCTGGCCCCGGTATCAGTGGTGCGCACCCCGATCCGCCCGGAAAGATCCCACTGATCCACGCTGGCGACCTGAGCGTGATGCTGGCGCCACTTTATTTGTGCCTCGCTCTCAACCGCCGTGGGCTTTGGCGCAACACTCGCACACCCGGTGACGATCAAGGACGCCATGGCAACGGCGAACCCCCGAACGGTCACTGACCGAATTTCCGCATCGTATCCTTGAGCACTCGATTGTCGGGATCTGCCTGCTTGCCGTCCTGCCAGGCCGCAATAGCTTGGTCCTGATCGCCCAACTGCCACAGTACCTCGCCCAGATGTGCCGCGATCTCGGCATCCGGCCGCTGGTCCATGGCGAGCCGAAGGTACTCAAGGGCAAGATCAAGATCACCCCGCCGGTAATGCACCCAGCCGAGACTGTCCAGGATAAAGGGATCACCCGGCAACAGCGTCAGCGCCTTTTCGATCAGTTCCAGGGCTTCAGCCAGTCGATCCGTCTTGTCTGCCAGGGTATAACCCAGCGCGTTGTAGGCGTGGGCATTCTCGGGATCGATTTCAATAAGACGCCGCATGTCCTGCTCGTGCTCTGCCACGCGGTCCATGATTGCGGTCACCAGTCCCCGGGCATACAAAAGATCCGGATGATCCGGTATGTCGATCAGCGCTGCACTCAGCAGTTCCAGCGCCTGTTCGGGCTGCCCGCTGTCACGCAACACTTGCTCACGGGCGAGGTAGATCCGCACCTGCTCGTCCTGGGACTTGGGGGTGACATCGGCGAGATGCCGAAGGGCTTCCTCAATGCGGCCGGCGTCTGCAAGCACGAATCCAACCCGGATCTGCACATCAAAGTACAAGTCAGCGGACGCGATCTCACGCAACAAGTCGAGCGCCTCGTCATACGCGCCCTGCTCGCTCAATATCTGGCCGAGGTAAAGACGACTGCGATCTTCCTGTGGATAATGCTCAAGGAGCGTTTCGAAATACGTCTTCGCCTGGTCGAGAAGGGCAAGACCCTGGCTCAGGATCCCGGCAGCATACAGGGCATCAATATTCTGCGGATCGAACTCGAGCAGTTTCTCAAACTGAGCCAGGGCGGCCAGGTTGTCGCTCCACTCCGCAAGCAGCCTGCCATAGGCGAGGCGCAGTCGCACACGGTCGGGGTAACGATCAAGAAAATCGATTGCAAAAGCCGCGACGGCACCGTTGTCGTCATTTTGTCTCAGACGGGAAAACTTGAGCAGTGCGACTTCTTCCCATCCGGGTTTGAGTGCCAACGCGCGGTCAAGGGTCGCCTGCGCGCGATCCCCCTCATCGGCACGATAGGCCAGCCAGCCGGCAGACAACTGCACCCAGGGACTATCTTTAAAGTGGATTGCAACACGCTCAATCAGCGCAAGCCACCGGCCAGGCTCCGGTGTCCGTCCCAGAGTCTGGGCGATGTACTGCGGCAGTTCTGCCAGATCAGGCAGCGCATCGATCAGCGCCACCAATGTATTGAAGACGTCCTCTTCCCGATCCAGTGCAATCAGCGCCTGAAGGCGCAACGCCAATGCACTTTCAGCCTGATGATCCGGATCGATAGAAGCCAGCAGTTCACTGAGTTCAAGCGCCTGCTCATACTGCCCGGCTTGCATCGACATCGAGAATGCCCGCAGGGTAATCTCGAGATTCGACGAAAGTTCGGCGGCCCGGGTCATGGCACCGGCGGCAGTCGCCGAGTCACCGCGTCTTGCCGCTATGTCACCCAGCAGATATTCATAGATGAGATCCTGGGAAAGCCCCGCAACGACCAGCTTCTCCTGTGTGCTGTGAGCACCGTCACCGGTTTTGGACGCAACACCAGCGCAACCGGTGACCGCGAGGCTGGCCAAAAGCGAAAAAGAAGATAAAACGCCGAGTTTTTTCACGAAAACCACATTCCAGAGACACTCGAGGTCAAACATCTCAGAATAGCAGAATCGCTGTCGTCATGGTGAACGCTACATCAAGGCATCGACATTGCCGCACAACCGTCTGCCACCGGCCTGCGATTGCGTCATATCCGGTGAAAATCGGCAGAAAAATGCATAAAATATTGATTCGATGCATCTTCTTACCCTAGGGCTCAATCATCGCACAGCCGCTGTCGACCTGCGGGAACGCACCGCGTTCTCGCCGGAGCAGTTGCCAGATGCCGTGCGTTCGCTGACTTCGTCATCCGAGGTTGCTGAAGCAACGATTCTGTCGACCTGCAATCGCACCGAGATCTACTGCCGCCAGCAAAACGCCGCCAGCGCACCGGTGCTTGACTGGCTGCGCGACTACGGCGATCTGCCCGCAGAAGCGCTCGTCGACTCGACCTATGCACTGCCCGGAGAACAGGCAGTGCAGCATGCCTTTCGTGTCGCCTCAGGTCTTGACTCGATGGTGCTCGGTGAACCGCAGATTCTCGGCCAGATGAAATCCGCCTTTTCAGTCGCCCATCAGGCCGGAACCACGGGCAAGATTCTGAACCGGCTCTTTCAGCACACCTTCTCGGTGGCAAAACAAATACGTACTGATACCGCCATCGGGGCAAGCGCGGTATCGGTGGCTTTTGCGGCAGTCGATCTCGCCAAGCGCATTTTTTCAAGTCTGGACGAGCAGACCGTGCTCTTGATCGGCGCGGGCGAGACGATCGAGCTCGTCGCGCGTCATCTCAAGCAGAATGACGTGCATCATATTATTGTGGCCAACCGCTCCATCGAGCGGGCCCAGGCCCTGACAGAACAGCTTGGCAGTGAAGCCATATCCCTGGCGGAGATGCCCGAACGCCTGTACGAGGCTGATATTGTCGTTGCCTCAACAGCCAGCACGCTGCCGATTCTCGGCAAAGGCTCCGTCGAAGCTGCATTGCGCCAGCGCCGTCGCCGGCCGATGTTCCTTATCGACCTCGCGGTGCCGCGCGACATCGAAGCACAGGTGGATGAACTGGAAGACGTCTTTCTTTATACCGTTGACGATCTGCACAAAGTCGTTATTGAGAACCAGGCTTCCCGGCAGGAAGCAGCCGTTGAGGCCGAGAAAATTATTGACTTACAGGTTGTGCGGTTCATGCACTGGATGCGCTCACTGGACTCGGTACCGACGATCCGTTCTCTGCGCGACCAGGTCGAAATGCTGCGCGAAGCGGAACTCGCTGATGCCAAACGCCGGCTTGCCAGCGGCGAAGACCCCGAGCAGGTTCTCGAGCACTTCTCCCGGAATCTGTCACGCAAATTTTCCCACGCCCCCAGTCAGGCGCTCAAGCAGGCGAGCCAGGAGGGCAATGCCGGCCTGATCAGCAGCACGCGCCGGCTGTTCAAGCTCAAGCCATAACCATGAATTCCCAGATGCAGGCCAAGCTTGAACATCTGCTCGAGCGTCGGGAGGAAATCAACGCCCTGCTGGCAGACCCCACAGTGATCGGCGACCAGAATGTCTTTCGCGATCTTTCTATCGAACTCGCTGACATCAGTCCGGTGGTAGACCATTTTGAGCGCTATCAGGCACTCGATGGGGAGATGTCAGAAACCCGCGAGATGGCCGAAGATCACGACCCCGCGATCCGGCGGCTCGCCAATGATGAAATGCCGCGCCTTCAGTCCGAACTTGAGGCAAATGTCCAGACCCTGCGCAAGCTGCTGATTCCAAAAGACCCCAACGACCAGCGGAACATCTTTCTTGAAGTCCGGGCCGGCACCGGTGGCGACGAGGCGGCGCTCTTCGCCGGTGACCTGTTTCGGATGTATACCTTGTATGCCGAGAAACGCGGCTGGCAGATTGAGATCATGAGCCAGAGCTCTGGCGAACACGGCGGCTACAAAGAGGTGATCAGCCGGGTGGCCGGCCGCGGCGCCTATTCGCGCCTCAAATTTGAATCCGGCGCGCATCGGGTCCAGCGCGTGCCCGAAACCGAAGCCCAGGGCCGGATCCACACCTCAGCGTGCACGGTTGCGGTCATGCCCGAGGCCGACGAGATTGGCGATGTGGAAATCAATCCAACGGAACTTCGGGTAGATACTTTCCGTGCCTCAGGCGCCGGCGGACAGCACGTCAACCGGACTGACTCGGCAGTGCGCCTGACCCACCTGCCGACCGGCGTTGTGGTCGAGTGCCAGGACGAGCGGTCACAGCACAAAAACAAAGCCCGCGCGATGTCGATCCTGCGATCGCGCCTGCTGGAGGCGAAGATCAGTGCGCAGAAAAAGGAAGAAGCCCAGAACCGGCGCAACCTGGTCGGCAGCGGCGACCGGTCTCAGCGCATCCGAACCTACAACTTTCCACAGGGACGGGTCACCGATCACCGCATCAACCTGACGCTGTACAAACTCGATGAAGTGCTGGGGGGCCATCTTGAGCCGGTGATTGAACCTCTGGTCGCGGAACATCAGGCAGACGAACTCGCTGCCCTGGGCAGTGACTGAGCACAGCGCCATCGCGCTGGTGCTAGAGGGCGTCACACAACTCACCGGCTGCAGCGATTCACCCCGACTTGATGCCGAAGTGCTGCTAGAGGCGGCCTGTGGCATCAACCGCGCGGCACTCGCCCGCGATCCGGACCAGCCCATCGACTCCCGATCGACCGCTACGTTTTCTGGATTTCTGGAGCGCCGCTGCCAGGAGGAACCGATCGCCTGCATCTTGGGGCACAAAGAGTTCTGGTCGCTTGATATCGGGATCAGCGAAGCGACCTTAGTGCCGCGTCCGGAAACCGAAATCCTGATCGAGACGGTGCTTGATGCCATCCCGCCGGATGCCCCGGTCGATGTCGCAGACCTTGGCACGGGCAGCGGAGCCATTGCCCTGGCGCTGGCCAAGGAACGGCCGCTCGCTCGCATCACGGCCACCGACATCAGCCCCGCAGCACTTGCAAAAGCGGCAGAGAATGCCGACCGACTGGTCACGAAAATCCACTTTGTGGAAGGGGACTGGTTTGCACCCCTTGAAGGTCACCAGTTTGACGCGATTGTCAGCAACCCGCCTTATGTCCGGCAAAATGACCCGGCGCTGGAAACCGGGCCGACGCGCTTTGAACCTGCCATAGCCCTTTTCGCCGGCGAGGACGGCCTGGACTGCATCCGCGCACTCTGCGCGGATCTCAAGCATCACCTAAAGCCGGGGGGCCTGATCGCATTGGAGCATGGCCATGATCAACAAGGCGCCGTCCACGCGCTGTTGTCAGCGGCAGGGCTTGAATCTATAGTGCAGGTGAATGATTACGCGGGACTGCCGCGAGTGACGAGTGCGCGAATGCCGCGCTGAACCCACGGCTAAAACGCATCCAACCTGTCAGAGAGAACGATATGTCTGCTTTTCAGCCTGCGATACCTGATGCTCATGACCTTCTGCCCGGTCGAATCGAACCCATGGCGATCACCGATCAGCATTATGTCAACGGTGCGAACCTCAAGCCGCCGTTTGCCCCCGCCACCCAGCAGGCGGTCTTTGGCCTGGGCTGCTTCTGGGGTGCAGAGCGCTGCTTCTGGCAGCTCGACGGTGTCATCACCACTGCAGCAGGCTATGCCGGGGGGGCAACCCCGAATCCGACATACCATGAGGTCTGCTCGGGGATGACCGGCCACACCGAAGCGGTGCTCGTGGTATTTGATCCTGCGAGGATCAGCTATGAGAAACTGCTTCGGGTCTTTTTTGGGTCTCACGATCCCACCCAGGGCATGCGTCAGGGTAACGACGTCGGCGCTCAGTACCGCTCAGCGGTCTACACCGTTGACGATAGCCAAGCCCAGGCGGCCAAATACGTCGCCGGGCTTTACCAGAGCGAGTTACAGCACTCGGGCTACGGTGCTATCACCACAGAAATCGCGCCTGCCGGGGAATTTTTCTATGCTGAGGACTATCACCAGCAGTATCTTGCGAAAAACCCGGGTGGCTACTGTGGCCTTGGCGGCACGGGCGTCGAGTGCCCGGGTGCAGATTCGGCCAGCGGGACTTAAGCGTCAGTCAGCAGCGGAGGGTTTCATCGGCATCGGGAAAGGCGACACATTCCCCCCTTTTCCCTCTGTGCCAGGATGGATCTTTGCCTGGCCTTCTTTTTCTACTTCATCGATGCGCACAATCGCGTGCAAAGGAATGTAGGTCCGCTTGACTCCGGCAAACTCGCTTTTAAGCTTCTCATCGGAAGGGTCAACCACAAGTTTTGACCGCTCGCCGAACGTAATGTCTCCCACCTCGACGAAGGCATACATCCCGCCCTGGGACACCTCGCGGGCGTAGACCTCGTAAATACTTCCCTGATTATGGAAGATAATTCGGAAGATGCTTTTATTTGCCATTGTCTGTGAGATTGGTAAATGCCCGTTATAACGACGCGCGATTATAACAACGCCAAGATGAATCCTAAATCTACCGGAATCCGCCACTCATTGACAGCCGCAATGATCAAGCTGTGTGCGCTCTTTTTCGGCATAACGACTGCAGTGGGTGCCGGCGATACCCCTCTGCCGCCCTCTGTCGTTGAGCTGATGCAGGCCAACGGCATTCCCGAGAGCTCCATCAGCGTGGTAATGCGAAAAGTCGGCTCTGCCCAGAGTACGGTCAGTTACAACGCCGCGACTAGCCGAAACCCTGCATCCACCATGAAGCTCGTGACCACGGCGGCCGCGCTGCAGCTGCTTGGGCCACAGCATCGATGGCAGACGCACGCGCTTGTGGTTGGCAATGTGCGCGGCAATACCCTCGACGGTGATCTGGTTCTGCGCGGTGGCGGTGATCCCTGGCTCGTGATCGAGCGCTTCTGGCTGCTCGCCAGCAAACTGCGTGATCGCGGGATTACTCATATTGACGGTGATCTTGTCATCGACGATACGCTTTTTAATCGCCGGGCCATCGAGACCCACGCTATTGACGGCAAACCAATGCGTAGCTACAACACGTCGCCCAGCGCGTTGCTGGTGAACTTCGGTGCAACGTCGCTCACCGTTGACTCAGACCGTGGTGCCGTGCACGTCAGTACGAATCCGCCGGCAACCACCCTCAAGATCAGCAACACAGTAGACCTCAGCAATGAAAGTTGTGCAAAAAAAGGACGAAGAATCCGTCTTGGCCTCAAGAAGGGTGCTTCGGGTGCAAAGCTTTCGGTCGGCGGACACTACCCGGCAGACTGTGGGCCGAGTACGTTTCGCCGCACGCTTTTGCCCCATGGACAGTATGTCTACGGTGTCTTTAAAGCGCTCTGGCAACGACTCGGAGGAACACTGAACGGCGGATGGCACTATGGCGAAACGCCACCTGACGCCGTAGTTGCAGCGGAACTTGAATCGGTGTCTCTGGCGGAGATCATCCGTTACACCAACAAATTCAGCAACAATGTCATGGCCCGCAACCTGCTGCTAACCCTTGCGAGTGACCGCCCGCCGGCGACCCCGGCCAAGGCCGGGCATGTTATTCAAGACTGGCTACGCCACAGCGGTGTTGCGATGCCGGTCCTGTATATCGATAACGGCGCAGGACTGTCGCGTGAGGCACGGGTCAGTGCCGAAGGTCTTGCTGCTTTATTAGAGGCTGCTGCGAACTGGCCATGGTGGCCCGAATTTCTGGGGTCTCTGCCCATTGCCGCCGTCGACGGCTCGCTGCGAAAACGGTTTCACAATGTGGCGGGTCCCGGACGACTGCGGCTAAAGACCGGGCTCCTCAAGGCCGTGCGGGCGCTTGGGGGCTACGCGATTGATCGCAACGGTGATGTCTGGGTGGTCGTGATCCTGCATAACCATCCGCGGGCTTCATCATCAGTCGGTATTGAGATTCAGCATCGGCTGCTGGAAACCATATTTCCCTAGCACGCAAAACCACCGCGCTTTTACTCAAACTGCGAAAGAAACTCGACGACCGCGCCACCGATCACATCGGGGTGATCCATATGCAGGTGGTGCGCGCCGTCAAACCAGCGCATATCGGCTGGGTTTAAGGCTTCAAGCCTTGGTTGGAGAGTCTCACGCTTTGTCAGCATGCCGTCGTTGCCGAGCAGCACCTGGGTCGGCTGATCGGTTGCCTTAAGGCAGGCGAGCACCTGCGGCTCGGTCAGAAAAACCGGAGAATCCAGTCGCAACCTGGGGTCACTGCGCCAACGGTAACCGCCATCGCTCTTGTACACATTGCGCTCGATCAGGAGTCTTGCCGCTGCGTCGCTCATTCCCCCAATACGCGCGCGGGCTGTCACCAGCGTCTCAAGATCTGGATAGACCGGTGACGGCTTTTCCCGCATCTTGGCGTATCCGGCCACGGAATCTCGCAGGCGCCCGGGCAGTTTTTCTTCGGGCTCGGAGAGGGGGCCAAGCCCCTCGATCAGTACCATTGCCCTTACCCGTTCCGGGGCAGCTACGGCCGCAAGTCCCGCGATTGCCCCACCAAGGGAATGGCCCATGATCAGCATGCTGGCAAACCCCAGGGCATCGGCCGCCTCAAGCACTGCGGGGACGTAATCCATCAGGTGATAACGAGCCCCTTGCGGCCGGTGATCGGATGCACCATGGCCCGGCAGGTCAAGCGCCAGAAGCTGGACGCCCGGAAGGAAAGCTGCCAGCGGGGAAAAACTCGCCGCGTTATCCATCCATCCATGCAGCGCCAATACCGGTGTATCGGTGCTGGACCCCCAGCGAAGGCCCGTCAGTTGTCCTGAGCTTTCGGTCTCAATGGCGAAGTGTTCGGCTTTCATCGCTGTGAAAACCGCATTTCCTGATGTGAAAAAAACGCTATCGGAAAACTGTACTTATCTGTTAACCAAAGGAAAAAAGCAGGCGGGAATTCGGGGAGAGGTGACGGAAACATGCGGGTCTTTTACACTCCTTTACTGATGTCAAGACTATCATTTTGTCCTGATAAGGTATAAAACTACATAAAGATAGTTGTCTATATTATTGAAAAATCCAATGTTTAATATTGGATTCCAAGAGGAGGCTGTTATGTCCCAAGCCAATCAGCAAAAAAAGGGTGAGCTTGCACAGTCGGTACGCCACTCATTCACGCTCACGGACAACGAAACTGGTGAATCATGGGAACTGCCCACGCTGCATGGCTCCGTCGGCCCCAAAGTCATCGACATCCGCAAACTCTACGCGCAGACCGGTGCCTTTACCTACGACCCCGGCTTTACCTCAACCGCTTCGTGCTCATCAGAGATCACGTATATCGACGGCGAGGCGGGCATCCTGCTGCACCGCGGCTATGCGATCGCCGAACTTGCCAAGAACACCGATTTCATGGACGTGTGCTATCTGCTGCTGCACGGAGAACTGCCCTCCCCCGAAGAGAAGGAACAGTTCGACGGCGATATTACCAGACACTCCATGCTGCACGAGCAGCTGGTCCGCTTTTACAGCGGCTTTGTCCGCAGCGCCCATCCCATGGCCATTATGGTCGGCGTAGTCGGGGCACTGTCCGCCTTCTATCACGACAGCACCGATATCAATGACCCGCTCCAGCGGATGAGTGCCGCTCATCGGCTGATCGCCAAGATGCCCACAATCGGGGCCTATGCCTACAAGTATTCGCTCGGCCAGCCCTTTATGCAGCCGCTCAACAACCTCTCCTATTCCGAGAACCTGCTGCGCCTGATGTTTGCAGTCCCCACTCAGGAATACGAGGTCAATCCGGTGCTCGCACGTGCCATCGACCGGATTCTGATCCTACACGCAGATCATGAGCAGAACGCCTCTACCTCGACCGTACGTCTGGCAGGCTCATCAGATGCCAACCCCTTTGCCTGCCTGGCCGCCGGTATCGCTTCGCTCTGGGGTCCGGCCCACGGTGGCGCGAACGAAGCCGTCCTCAATATGCTGAACGAGATCGGCACCCGGGACCGGATTCAGAAATTCGTGAAGAAAGCGCAGGATCCGGATGATCATTTCCGGTTGATGGGTTTTGGGCACCGGGTCTACAAGAATTATGACCCGCGCGCGACCGTCATGCGCGACACCTGTCACGAAGTCCTCAATGAACGGGGGGTCAATGACCCGATGCTGGATCTGGCCCTGGAACTCGAGCGCATCGCCCTTGAGGACCCTTACTTCGTCGATAAGAAACTGTATCCCAACGTCGACTTCTATTCGGGGATCATCCTGCGGGCCCTGGGTTTTCCGACCAACATGTTCACGGTGCTGTTCGCGATCGGCCGCACCGTGGGATGGATCTCTCACTGGAAAGAGATGATGGAGTCCTCAGAAAGCCGCATCGGCCGGCCGCGCCAGCTTTACCTGGGAAAAAAAGAACGCGCCTTCACCGACGTCGCCCACAGGGAACATACCGAAAAACGTTCGGGCTGGGCCTGGCTGTGGGGCAGCAAGCGCTAGTGGCGGCCCTTCGATCCGGCAACACCCGACAGGCAGACTCCCCTCTTTGAAGTGCGAGGTTTATAAGAGCAAGCGCAAAGACGGGGCGTACATTTTCGTGGCGGATTCGAAAGCGCTGGAATCACTGCCAGATGCCCTCAAGACCCGGCTGGGCCGGCTCGAGTGGGTAATGGAGCTGGATCTTGCCGGGCGCGAAGCGCTTGCCGCCACAGACCCCGCGACCGTCATTGACAGCATAGAATCGCGGGGGTTTTATCTGCAACTGCCCTCAGGCGACGAGGCCTATTCTTGCTAACGAAGATTCTCTTCACGCTCGCGGTCATCCTGGTGGTCGCGCTGGTCTTTCGGGTCAAGAACACACCTGCGAAACCTGCTGCGGCTGCGAAAACCGCACCAAACAAGGGCGGGGTATCCGCAGCAATGGTCGCCTATACCCTGCTCGCGCTGGTGATCGCGATCTCGGCACTGGCGTTTGTGCTGCACTGGCAGGATCAGCACCGGGTCATCGATATCCAGGTGAGCAACAGTCAGGGCCAAGTGCTCAAATACCAGGCCTACAAAAAGACCATCGAAGGCAGGCGGTTTACCACCATCGACGGAGTCTCCGTCGATCTTGGCGACAGCGACCGCATCGAGATTCTCGAAACACCAGACTGACCGGCTTCGACAACGCACCTCAGCCCATCAGCATCCGCACCGCCGGCGCCGCTTATGCGGAGTGCTTGGCCTCATTCCCCAGCAGTTCCTTGGACCAGCGAAAATCGTGCAGGTTTGCGCCAAGATCCACATCCTGACGTAAACTCACCAGGCGACGCATCAGCGGCAGTGTTTCGATCCCCTCCCGCAGTTTTGCGCCGAGCTTGCCGGGTATCTCCTGAGCATGTTCGATGACCGAGTCGAGATTGCCAAAGTCGTGGATCAGCCGGGCCGCGGTGCGCACCCCAACAGACCGGATCCCTGGAATACCCAATGACGGGTCACCCGCGAGACTCATCAGATCGACAATCTGTTCGGGCGCAACACCATAACGCTCGCAAATCCAGACGTGGTCTCGGACCAAGTTGTTGAAGTGATCGACCAGCGCGACCCGTGGGCCGACCATCTGGCAGAAACTTTTATCTGTGGACAGGATGATCACCTGGACTCCGGCATCACTCGTGCGCTTTGCAATCGAGGCAATCACATCGTCTGCCTCGAATCCGGGTGCGGACAACGCATGCACTCCGATCTCTGAAAGTGCGTTCTTGATCCCGGGCAATCCCGCCTCTAGATCATCGGGCATGGGCGGACGGTCTTTTTTGTAGTCAGGATACTCGCGCGACCGCCAGCTGGGTCCGGCGCCCTCCATGACCAGCGCCACGTGGCTTGGCTGATGCTTACGCAAGGCCCGCCGGACCGAAGCAACACAGGCATTCAGCACGGCATCGTCGCGGTCTTCCGCTACCTCAGGAACACCGGCGTGGACCCGGCGGATGAGGTTAAGGCCATCGATCAGCAAAATGGGCATCAGCGTCCCCCCTGTACAGGGTGGACGACCCAGTATACGACGGTCGATGGAAGTTTGCGCTAGAGAATGTAGCGCGACAGGTCTTCGTCGTCAGCGAGTTTGCTGAGACTGGCGTCAACATACTCCGGATCAATGACCACCGTCTGGCCGGAGCGGTCAGCCGCTTCGAAAGAGATGCTCTCCAGAAGGCGTTCCATCACGGTATGCAGACGCCGCGCACCGATATTCTCGGTTTGCTCGTTTACCCGCCATGCCACCTGGGCGATGTGGTTGATCCCTTCCGGGGTAAATTCCAGGGTGACGTCTTCGGTATTCATCAGCCCGGCATACTGCTCGGTCAGTGATGCATCGGGCTCGGTCAGAATGCGCACAAAGTCATCGGGGCCCAGCGCATCCAGTTCCACCCGGATCGGCAGTCTTCCCTGCAGTTCCGGAATCAGGTCTGAAGGTTTGGTCAGCTGAAAGGCGCCCGAGGCAATAAACAGAATATGATCGGTTTTGACCATGCCACTTCGAGTGCTGACGGTAGAGCCTTCAATCAGGGGCAGCAGATCACGCTGTACCCCCTCACGAGACACATCGGCGCCGTGCCGCTCGGAGTGTCCGACAATCTTGTCGATCTCATCAAGAAAGACGATGCCGTCCTGCTCCACTCTTTCCAGCGCCTCGTGCTTGAGTTCCTCATCGTTGATTAGCGCACCAGCCTCTTCGTCGGTTAACAGGCGTGTCGCCTCGCGAACTCTGACTTTTCGCGTGAGCTTGTGCTGGCCGCCGAGATTCTGAAACATCCCCTGCAGCTGATCGGTCATCTGTTCCATACCCGGTGGGCCCATGATTTCGACACCGACCGTAGGGGCAGAGACTTCGATCTCGACCTCCTTTTCATCCAGCTGGCCCTCGCGGAGCAGTTTACGCAGACGCTGACGGCCCGCGCCCTCGTCCCGGTCGCCATCAGTTGACCCATCACCCGAGTCACGGGCAGAAGGCAGTAGCAGATCCAGCAGGCGGTCCTCGGCGGCATCCTCAGCCCGGGGGCGAACCCGTTCGGTGGCTTCTTCCCGGGTCATCTTGATAGCCATGTCCATAAGATCCCGGATGATGGAATCGACTTCGCGCCCGACATAACCGACCTCAGTGAACTTGGTCGCCTCTACCTTGATAAACGGGGCCCGGGCGAGCCGTGCCAACCGGCGGGCAATCTCGGTTTTGCCCACACCTGTCGGGCCGATCATCAGGATGTTCTTGGGCGTGATCTCGTTGCGCAGGAACTGATCGGGCACCTGCTGGCGGCGCCAGCGGTTGCGTAGCGCGATCGCCACGGCACGTTTCGCCATGGACTGGCCGATGATATGTTTGTCGAGTTCCTCGACAATTTCACGAGGGGTCATTTCAGACATGGTCTTTGGGAAATCCGGATAGTTCAGTCAGTCTCGGCGCCGCGGCAGCGTACGCTGTCGATGCCCGTCACGCCGACGGAATCTCAAGCTCTTCGATGGTCAGTTGATGGTTGGTGTAGATGCAGATGTCGGCCGCGATCTGAAGAGACTTTTCCACGATCGTCCGCGCATCGAGGTCCGTTTCCTGGAGCAGCGCTCTGGCGGCGGCTTTGGCGTAAGGCCCGCCCGAACCAATCGCCATGATTCCCTCTTCCGGTTCAATCACATCGCCCGTTCCAGAAAGAATCAGCGACGCCGAAGCATCGGCTACCGCAAGCAGCGCTTCCAACCGCCGAAGCATCCGGTCGGTACGCCAGTCTTTGGATAGCTCGACCGCCGCACGCGTGAGATTCCCCTGATGCTTCTGGAGTTTTCCTTCAAAACGCTCAAACAGAGTAAACGCGTCTGCTGTTCCTCCCGCGAACCCGGCGATCACATTATCGCCGTGAAGTCGGCGCACCTTTCGGGCATTGCCTTTCATCATGGTGTCACCGAGCGTCACCTGGCCGTCTCCTCCAATCACCACGCGGTCACCACGACGAACAGACAGAATGGTCGTGCCGTGTATTTTTGCTGTACTCATGACAATCTGCTCTTTTGGGCTTTAAGAGATATCGGGCCTTAAGCTGCAATTTTCAAGAACTACTCAACCAGTTTCAGGTTGGGCTTTGGGCGCTGCTCGGACTGTTTCGCCACTTTAGCGTCCTCGCCTTCTGCCGCTGGCGTCTGCGGGAATGACATGCCCTGGCGACTTTCCCGGTCGAACACGGCCATCACGGCAGCCACCGGCACGAGAACGGACCGGGACACACCGCCAAAGCGGGCGGAGAAAGAAATGAATTCGTTGCCCATTTCAAGGTCATCGACCGCCTGCGGGCCGATATTGAGCACAATCTGGCCGTCCTCAACGAATTCGGCCGGTACGTCCACACCATCCGCCTTGGCATTGACCTGCAACTGCGGGGTCAGGTGGTTGTCGATCGCCCATTCGCGGATCGCCCGAATCAGATAAGGGCGATGCGAGTTTAGCAGGGTCTCCTCAGTAGCCATCCGGATATGGTACGTCAGTCGGCGCGCATCTCCCGCTCGGCCGCACTCAGGCTCTCCTGAAACTCCTGTTTGGCAAACATCCTTTTGCCGTAATCGAGAATCCCGCCTCCCTGCCGGGGAAGGTTCACCTGCAGCCGAGGCAGTCGCCACAGCAGTACGGCAAGGTAGGCATCCACCAGGCTGAAATCCTCGCCCAGTACATATTTGTTTTCCGTGAAATGGTTGGACATGGCCACGAGACCATCCGACAGACTTCGGTTGAGGCTTTTTTCCAGCTTGGCTCCGGAAGACATGCAGCTTTGCACATCGTCCAGCCAGTCCCGCCGCAGGCGTGCCATCATGACTCGGGCCTTGGCTCGGGTCGTCGGATCGCTGGGCATCAGCGGCGGATGCGGGAAGCGCTCATCCAGATACTCACTTACCACTATACCATCGTAGAGTACAAGATCCCGATCGGCGAGCGTCGGCGTCTCCCCATAGGGATTCAGTTCAGCGACCGTTTCTTCAACCTGCTTGTCGGAGTCGAACACCACATCGCAGTCGATGTCTTTTTCCCTGAGTACAAACCGACAGGCATGGCTGAAAAGACACACAGCTCCCGAATAAAGCTTCATAGATGACTACCTCTTACGCTCTTGCGGCCACAGAATGTCCGGTGCGCTACCACGATGCTGCACACAGCTATCCAGGCCCGGGACATCAATGGATATCGCGCCAGTATTCCTTTTTGAGCGCATAGCTTAAGGCCGCAAACACCAGCATGAACCCCATCACCCAGAAACCAATGCGGTAGCGCACCAGCTTTGCCGGCTCCGCCAGGTAGACCATAAAGTTGGTCAGATCGCGGATCGCGCTGTCGTACTGCTTTGTGCTCATGGTTCCAGGACTCAACTGCTCAAAACTTGCAAGTACTTTGGCGCCGTCTGCCGACATCTCGTAGTTGGCTTTTCGCTCCCCTTGCCACTCGTACAGCACATGGGGCATGGCGACATTGGAGTAAAGCGTGTTGTTCCAGCCTGTTGTCGTACTCTCGTCACGATAAAAGCCCCGCAGATAGGTGTAGATCCAGTCTGGTCCGCGCGAGCGCGCTGTCAGGCTGAGATCCGGCGGCACGACACCAAACCAGGTCTTGGCGTCCTGATCAGACATATTCACTGTCATCAGTTCGCCGGGCTTGTCGGTCGCAAACATCATGTTCTGCTTCAGCGTTTCGCTGTCGATCCCAAGATCCTCGGCCATCCGCTCATAGCGCATAAACGAGGCTTCGTGACAGGAGAGACAGTAATTGACGAAGGTGTGAGCGCCGCGGCGCAAGGAACGCTTGTTTGCAAGGTCAATGTAGGCCGAATCCAGGCGCTCGTTACCACCGCCAGCCGCCAGCCCGGCGGGCGCCCATAACAAACACAGCACAGCCAGCAGTCTTGTCATCATGCTTTTCATTGCTGTCTATCCCACGCGATCCGGTTCGGGTTTTGTCGGGTCGAATCGCGTGTAGATGGGCATCAGCAGGAAAAATGCGAAATACACGACCAGGCCGATCTGCGCCCAGACGACATTTTTGAACAGGAACAGGTCAACGTGGCCGGGGTTCTTGGTGCCGAGATAGCCCAGCATGACAAAGGTCACGGCAAAAAGCGTAAGCGCCGTTTTGTACATCCAACCGCGGTAGCGGATGGAACGCACCTTTGCACGATCCAGCCACGGCAGGAAGAAAAACATCACGATGGCAGCGCCCATAGCGATCACCCCCCAGAGCTTCGCACCACCCGGCAGCCACTCAAAGGTGACCGCCCGCAGGATCGAGTAGTAGGGCGTGAGATACCACAAGGGCACAATATCTGGAGGCGTCTGCAGGATATCCGCTGGCGCGAAATTGTCTTTTTCGAGGAACCAGCCGCCCAACTCCGGTACGAAGAATACGATGCCAAGGAAGATGGTCATGAACACCGCAACACCGAAGGTGTCCTTTACCGTGTAGTAGGGATGGAAGGGAATGCCGTCCACCGGGTTGCCATCTTTATCCTTGTTCTTCTTGATCTCAACCCCGTCGGGATTATTGGAACCGACCTTATGTAGTGCAACAATGTGCAGGTAGACCAGCAGCGCCAGCAGCAGCGGCAGCAAAATCACATGGAAAGCAAAAAAGCGGGTGAGGGTAGCGTCCGACACAACAAAATCGCCCCGGATCCATTCGGCCAGCGGTTCACCGATCACCGGGATAGCACCGAACAGCGAGATAATGACCTGCGCTCCCCAGTACGACATGTTGCCCCAGGGAAGCAGATAACCAAAGAAGGCTTCGGCCATCAGCGCGACATAGATCACCATCCCGAGCAGCCATATCAGTTCCCGGGGCTTTCGGTGCGAACCGTAGAGCATTGCCCGGAACATATGCAGATACACCACAAGGAAAAACATCGATGCGCCCACCCCGTGCAGGTAACGGACGAACCACCCCGCCGGCACATCGCGCATGATGTATTCGACCGATGCAAAGGCAAGATCCACATCGGGCTTGTAGTGCATCGTGAGAATGATGCCAGTGACGATCTGCAGCACCAGCACCACCAGTGACAGCGCCCCGAAGAAATACCAGACGTTGAAGTTCTTGGGCGCATAGTACTGCGCCATATGCTCATTCCAGACCTTCGTCAAAGGGAAGCGGTCATCGATCCAGTTGAGCAGACTCATGCGGTCGCCTCTGTTTCGTCCACGCCGATGACGATGCGGTTCTCGGAAATATAGGAGTGGGGAGGAACGACCAGGTTGGTCGGCGCCGGGACATTCTTGTAAACCCGGCCCGAGAAATCGAATGTAGATCCATGGCACGGGCAGAAGAAACCCCCGACCCAGTCCTCACCAAGACCGGATGCCCTGCCCTTATCAAATGCTTTACTTGGCGCACAGCCAAGATGCGTGCATACGCCGAGCACCACCAGCACATCAGGCCGGATGGATCGATGCTCGTTCTGGGCATAAGCAGGCTGCTGCTCGGCGACTTCCGAGTCTGGATCAGACAACTGGCCAATGTTGGATTCCATCTCTTGCAGCATCTCTTCCGTGCGGCGGAGAATCCAGACCGGCTTGCCGCGCCACTCGACCACTTTCATCTGACCGGGGGCAAGATCGTCGATCTCAACCTCGACGGGCGCACCCGCGGCACGCGCCCGGGCACTGGGTTTCATGCTTGCGACCAGCGGTACGGCCAGTGCAACCGCCCCCGCCAGGCCGACACCGGTGGTTACAGTCGTAAGCAGGCGACGCCTGCCGCTGTTTACTTCGTCAGTCATGACAACCTCTGTGTAGATCAGCAGATAAGCCGGGTGCGTTGGCAACAGCACCCTCGGAAAGGGGCCGGATTATAGCAAACTGACACCTTTTCCCTGTCTTTTAGGGCTTATTTTGATGGGTGATTGCGACCTCAAGTGCCCGGATCCGCGACGGGAAAAAGAACGCATCGGCCATTACCGCATCGTGAGCGCGGTTGAGCGCGGAGCGGGCTTTTTCTGCGAGCTCGCTGCTTCCCTCCTGGTCTGCTAACTGCAGGCTGACCTCAATCAGCACCGCATCTGCTGCCGGCAGCGCCTCATCGCGAAGCACTTCGTGCAGTTCGCTGCCTTTGAGCAGCGGATCGGTCTCCCGCTGCCAGCCGTTGGCCCGATGAAAATCCCGCCATGCGGCTTGCGCCACGCGGTACGCAAGTGCGAGATCATCCGGCACTTTGGACCAGCGGCTGAACGCCAGCAACGCCCGCGCCGTGTAGGCATAGTCCGCCAGAGAGACCGTACCCAGCGCTGACCCTCGCGCTCTCGCACGAAACAGTTTGTCGTCCTGCCACAGGGTGGTCTGGATATAACGCTTTATCTGCCGCGCCGCGTGGGCGTAATCTGCCTTGTCCGACTGGATCGCCCCTTCGACAAAGGCCCCCAGTGCGAGCGCGTTCCAGCCGGCAAGCGCCTTGTTATCCACCGGCAGCGAACGCCCGTCACGAAGCGCGCTAAGCTTGCCCATGGCCGACGCGAGAGTGTCCTCAATATTATCCGGCGTCCAGCCGAGCTGGATTGCAGCGACTTCCGGGGGTGCCCTATTGACCAGCAGGTGACCGAACTCAAAGGCGGCCGCTTTGGGAAGCGACCACACCGCCCGCAGTACACGCTGCTCGTCGTGGGTCAATGCGCTGTTGAGTGCGTCATCATCGTAAAGGTAGTAGGCACCCTCACGGCCCTGGTCATCGATCGCGGACAACGATGCCGCCATGGCACCATTGCCGGTCTGCATCCTTGCTAGCATGAAATCCAGCACGGCAAAACCGACGGCTGAGTAGTCCTCACGCCTTAACACCTTGCCAGCTTCCAAGTACAGTAGTGCAAGCTGGGCATTGTCGTACAGCATTTTTTCAAAATGCGGAACACTCCAGCCTGGATCGACCGTGTAACGGAAGAAACCGCCCTCGACATGATCGTAGAGTCCGCGCTGCGCCATCGCATCCAGTGTTGTCTCGAGCACCTCGCGCACCGAGGTGCTGGGAGCCTGCCCGTAGCGGCTCAGGAGATACATCAGTTGCGGCACATGCGGAAACCGGCTCTGGTTACCGAATCCGCCCTCAAAAGTATCCGCAAGCGCGAAGGTCATCTGCTCAAAGGCCTGACCCAGATCGAGCACCTGCGCTGGGTCCAGCTGCGGGGGTTTTTCGGCATAATCCTGGGCGCCGTGCCGACGGGCAACCGCGGCAAGGCGCGCGGGATCCTCACTCCACAGGGCCTGGATCTTACCGATGACTTCAGCAAAGGATGCCGGCGGCACATAGAGCACCGCATACAGGGGATAACCTTCCGGCGTCAGAAAGACATTCAGCGGCCAGCCGCCCCTTCCCTGGGTTGACTGAACAAAAGCCATCAGTGCCGCATCGAGTGCCGGCTGCAGTTCGCGGTCGACCTTGACCGGAACGAAGTCACGATTAAGCGCCTTGGCAATACCGGGGTTTTTATAGCTTTCGCCCTGCATCACATGGCACCAGTGGCAGGAGAAATATCCCACCGACACATAGACGAGCTTGTCTTGACGCCTGGCGGTTTCAAAGGCGGCGCGGTCCCACTCCTGCCACGCCACCGGATCAGTGCCATGCAGCGCCAGATACGGTGAGGGATGGGATTGCAGCTGATTACTGAGTGCGAACGCCTGTCCCAACAGGCATAGCCACAACACGGCACCGACAAGTGCCCTCATGAAACCAGGCCGGAGTGTCGCAGCAGTGCCTCAATCTCGGGCGGTCTGCCTCGAAAGGCTGTGAAATTCTCCAAAGGTTCGTTCACGCCGCCCGATTCGAGCACCAGGCGGACAAAGTCGCGTCCACTCTGCTCATCAAAGATGCCCTCTTCCTCAAATCGGCTGAAGGCATCGGCTGACAACACTTCAGCCCACTTATAACTGTAGTAGCCTGCCGCGTAGCCGCCAGCGAAGATATGTGAAAAGCTGTTCTGGAAGCGGTTGAAGGTGGGCGGTATAACTACCGCAACCTCCCGTCTGACCGCATCAAGCCGGGCCTTGATATCTTCGGTTGATGCGCTCTGGGTGCCCTCGTGCAGTGCCATATCAAAAACAGAAAATTCAATCTGGCGCAGCATTTGCATCGCGCTTTGAAAATTGCGCGCCCCGCGCATCCGTTCAAGCAGCTCCGATGGCAGCGGTTCACCCGTCTCGTAATGTCCCGAAATCTGATTCAAGGCCTCGGTCTCCCAGCACCAGTTCTCCAGAAACTGGCTGGGCAGCTCGACAGCATCCCAGGGCACACCGTTAATGCCGGAAACGCCGGGTTCATCGACCTGCGTCAAAAGATGATGCAGCCCGTGACCGAATTCATGGAAGAGTGTGACGACATCATCGTGCGTTAAGAGCGATGGCTTGTGGTCGACCGGCGGGATGAAATTACAGGTCAAAAATGCGGCAGGATTCTGCAGCGCACCATCAACGAGCCGCCGCCTGCCGATACAGTCCGCCATCCAGGCGCCACCACGTTTGTGTGCGCGCGCATAAAGATCCAGAAAAAAGCACCCTCGCACCGAGCCATCGTCATTCAGCAGTTCAAAAAACTGTACGTCTTCATGCCAGACGCTGGCGCAGACTGCTTTTTGCACTTTTACGCCGAAAAGTTTCTCTGTAACAAAAAAGAGTCCCTCAAGCACTTTGGATAACGGAAAGTACGGTCGTATTTCTTCATCACTGAAGGCATAAAGCGACTGCTTGAGCTTTTCTGAGTAAAACGCGATGTCCCAGGCCGCAAGATCCTTCTCACCATATTCCGCCAAGGCAAAGCTACGAAGTTCATCCATTTCTTTTGTCGCAGCATCCTTTGCACACTCGGCAAGTGTCCTGAGAAATTCACCGACTTCCTGGGCAGAGCCTGCCATCCGACCCTCCAGTGCGTATTGCGCGTAATGTGCAAATCCCAGCAGCGATGCCATCTCGGCACGAAGAGACAGTATCTGCACCATCAGTGGGCCGTTATCAAACTGTCGGGCGTCAGGCCCCACATCACTCGCACGCGTCACATAGGCCTCGTACACCTTTTCCCGCAGTGCTCGGTTCTCACAAAACATCATGAACGGGATGTAGGACGGCGCCTGCAGAGAAAAACGCCAGCCAGAAACAGAGGCATCTTTGGCCGTCTTGTGCGCAAGATCAATGGCGCTTTGCGGCAGGCCCTGAAGATCGTTTTCGTCTTCGATATCGAGGAACCAGTGATCAGTGGCATCCAGCAGGTTCTGGTCAAACCGGTTGGACAGCGTAGAGAGTTCACTGACGATCTCGCGAAAACGCTCACGGGCACCACCTTCGAGTTCAGCGCCGGACAGGCGAAAATCCCTTAAGGCATTCTTGACAACCTTCTTTCGCGCAGCAGAGAGTTCACCAAAGTCATAGCCATTAGCAATCTTCTGGTAACCGCCATAAAGCTTCAGGTTCTGGCCGACCTCGCTATGAAACCCACTTAACTTGGGCAGGCAGGCCTCGACCGCCGATCGAAACGCCTCACTGTCACGCACGGCATTCAAGTGCGACACGGGTGCCCAGACCCGTTCGAGGTATTCTTCTATATCCTGGAGTTCACTGGCGACAGACGCCCAGCTGGCCGTTGCGCAATGCACCTCAACCTCCTCGATCTTCGCGCGGCATTTCGCAAGGGCCGCATCAAGCGCGCCTTCCACCTGACCCGCGTCAATCCTGGAAAAACACGGCAGGCCAGATAAATCCAGCAGTGGGTTATCAATGTTCGACGAGTGGGATTCGCTCAAGGGTATGCCTCCGATTTGCAAGAACGTGTCATCTAAATAAATAGGGGCTCTTAACGACTTTATCAAACACAGCCTGGTCTCAGCCGTACCGCTGAATTGGTTAAACCAAGACGACTGCGGATAAAATCCTCTGGATGAGCATGCACTATGATTTTCTGGTCATCGGCGGGGGCAGCGGCGGCATCGCCGGAGCGCGGCGCGCAGCCCAGTATGGCGCCCGGGTTGCGCTTATCGAGGCCGGACGCCTGGGTGGCACCTGCGTCAATGTGGGCTGTGTTCCCAAGAAAATCATGTGGAATGCCGCTCACTTTGCCGATGCGCTCGCAATCTCGAAGGATTACGGCTTTACGCTGCCCACAACTGAATTCAACTGGACATCTTTCAAAACGGCGCGTGATGCCTACGTAGAACGCCTGAACGGCATCTATCTTCGTAACCTGGACTCATCCCAGGTTGAAATCGTTCGTGGCTGGGCAACGTTCGAATCCCCTAACCAGGTGCGGGTTGGCGACGGGCTTTTGAGCGCGGATCATATTCTCATCGCCACCGGCGGTCGGCCGATGATCCCCAATATCCCAGGCGCCGACCTTGCCATCACTAGCGACGGGTTCTTCGAGCTTACCAAACAGCCCAGGCGCCCACTCATCATCGGCGCAGGCTACATTGCGACGGAACTTGCCGGTGTGCTCCACTCGCTCGGGTCAGAAGTCACCATGCTGCTGCGCAAAGATATCCTGCTGCGCGGGTTTGATGCAACGCTTAGAGAAACCGCTATGGACGAAATGCGCTCCGCCGGTATCAGCATCCTGACCCACATTCAAATGGAAAGTATCGAACGCGAAAGCAACGGCCTTCTGGCGGTACGCCGTCAGGATGGTGAGGTCATCAGCGGATTTGACTGCGTGCTGTTTGCTATCGGTCGGGACCCTGTGACTGACCGGATGGGTGTCGAGAAGACCGATCTTGAAGCGGACCACGGCGGATTTATCCCGACCGACGAGTGGCAGAACACCGCCCAGCCGGGTATTTATGCAGTCGGCGATGTCACAGGCCGCCAGGCCCTGACACCGGTTGCCATTGCTGCCGCACGCCGCTTGTCAGATCGACTTTTCGGTGGCCAGAGTCAAGCAAGGCTTGAATACGAGAATATCCCCACCGTAGTGTTTTCCCATCCGCCGATCGGTACCGTCGGACTCACCGAAGAAGAAGCCCGAGAACGCTTTGGTGATGACGGTATAAAGGTTTATCAGAATCGCTTCACCGATATGTACTACGCTGTCACACCCCAGCGTGTCCCCACGGTAGTGAAACTTATTGCGACCGGAGCCGATGAGAAAATTGTCGGCTGCCATGTCATCGGGCGGGCCGCCGACGAGATGATTCAGGGCTTCGCCGTGGCGTTAAAGATGGGTGCCACCAAAGCCGACTTTGACAATACCGTTGCCATACACCCCACGGCTGCTGAAGAACTTGTCACCCTGCGCTGAGCACAACGCCTGCGCTCACATAGCCGTCGTCTTGTCGTTTTACCCCTCCGTTACAATGTACAGACCAATTTAAAAAGGGCAAAGAAGATGGCGTGGTGGGGAAAACTGATCGGCGGCGCGCTGGGTTTCATGATGGGCGGGCCACTCGGCGCCCTGCTCGGCAGCACCATCGGTCACCAGTTCGATAGCGGTGTCGCTGGATCCAGCCGGATGGGTATCGGCGACAACGAGCGGACTCAGGCTGCGTTTTTTACTGCGACCTTTTCGGTGATGGGTCACATTGCCAAAGCCGATGGCCGGGTCTCGGAGCACGAAATCCAGGCTGCGCGTAGCCTGATGCATCAGATGCAACTCAATGATGCCCAGAAAACCGCTGCCGTTGATCTGTTTGAAAAAGGCAAAGAAACCGACTTTCCTCTTGATGAGGTGTTGCATCAGTTTCGCAGTGAGTGTCATCGGCGGACTACCCTGCTGCAGATGTTCCTTGAGATCCAGGTTCAGGCCGCCATGGCAGATGGAAGGATGGATCCCGCCGAGAGTCGGGTCCTGCGTCACGTCGGCGAGGTACTAGGATTTGACGTATCCCAGATTGAGCGGCTGATTAACTTCGTCAGCGGCGCGGCGGGTGGCCACATGCCCGGACAGCAGGTCCAGCCGGTTTCCGAAGCCTACAAGATACTCGGTGTGACTTCGGACGCGAGCGATGCCGAGGTCAAGAAAGCCTATCGGCGACTCACCAATCAGCACCATCCCGACAAACTGGTGGCCAAAGGCATGCCAGAAGAGATGATCAAACTCGCCAACGAGAAAACCCAGGAGATCCGTAAGGCCTGGGAGCGCATCCGCGATGACCGGGCGGCAAATGCCTGAAGCATCGTGATATTTCGCCTGGTAACACCATGAATCTTGCGCGCATGCTGGCACAGCGTGAGGCCGAGCATCAGCCAGTGCGTGTCGCCGTCATCGGCTGCGGTAAATTTTCCACCATGTACCTGACGCAGGCGCGAATCACGCCTGGTATTCACATTGTCGGGGTCGCGGATCTGGATCTGGAACGGGCACGCGCTAATCTCTTAAGCGCTGGATGGCCACAATCACAAAGCGATGCCGCTACCGTTGACGCCGCAATCAACAGTGGGGGTACCTATCTTATTGAAGATGCGTTTGCCCTGATCAAAGACGAGCGTATTGACGTCGTCGTGGAGGCGACCGGTATTCCTCACGCCGGGATCCGCCACTGCCAGAGTGCAATCAGCGCGGGTCACCATGTCGTGATGGTCAATGTCGAAGCAGACGTTCTTGCAGGGCCACTGCTGGCACAGCAGGCGAGCGCAGCGGGCGTGGTGTACAGCCTTGCGTGGGGCGATCAGCCAGCACTGATCTGCGAACATATAGACTGGGCACGAAGCTGTGGCTTTGAGGTAACAGCCGCCGGCAAGGGGACGCGCTACCTGCCCGAGTACCATTCCCTGACTCCGGATACCGTCTGGGATGTCCTACAGCAGTATCTGGAAATCGATGATCCAGGCAGCATCAACCTGCAGATGTTCAACTCCTTTCTCGATGGCAGTAAATCCGCGATCGAAATGACCGCGGTCTGTAATGCGACCGGGCTCGTGCCGCAAGCGCAGGGGCTAAGCTTTCCTCCGTCCTCGCGTTTCGCCCTCGCTGATGTGTGTAAGCCACAGGAAAACGGCGGCGTACTGACCTGCACCGGCACCACCGAAGTCGTGTCTTCGCTGGACCGCAGTGGTGAACCGGTTGACCACGATCTTGCTATGGGAACCTTCGTGATCGTCAAACCCGAGAGCGATTACGCCCGTCAGTGCTTTCGTGAGTACCACATGCTGCCGGATCAAAGTGGGCGCTACGGTGCGCTGTACCGTCCAACCCATATGATCGGCCTTGAGCTTGGCGTATCCATTGCATCGGTGGCGCTTCGCGGTGAACCGACCGGCCAGCCGTACTGCTTTTCATCGGATGTGGTTGCTGTTGCCAAACGTGATCTCAAGGCCGGTGAAACCCTCGATGGCGAGGGCGGACACTGCGTCTACGGCAGACAGATGCCGGCGGGAGCATCGATTGCAAGAAATGCGCTTGCCCTCGGCCTTTCAGGCGGGCTCACCCTGACCCGCGATGTCGCCGTAGGTGAGGTACTTTGCGAAGATGATGCGGCATTGGATAATGCAGATGATGCGGTACAGGTCCGACGGACGATGACCACAGCATTTGCATCATGACAACACACAAGCATTCACGAAGCCCTGGGTAAATCCAACATGAGCCACAGCATCCTTATCACCGGCACCACCCGAGGCATCGGGCTGGAACTGGCACGCCAGTTCCTCGATGCCGGCAGCGATGTCTTTGCAACTGCGCGCAACCCTGAATCAGATGCCCTGCAGTCACTCAAGGCGGCGCACGGTGATCAACTGCAACTGCTCGCGCTGGATGTCACCGACAGCGTCCAGATTGCGGAAGTGGCTGCCACACTCGCGGGGCAACCACTAAACCTTCTGGTCAATAATGCCGGCCTGTTTCGATCAAGCTCAGACGACGCCGAGAGTCTCTCCCATGAAACCTGGCTCCAGGAGTTTCATGTCAATGCCATCGCGCCCTTTATGGTGACCCGGGCGTTGCGGGAAAATCTTGCGGCCGCTGATGACGCTCTGGTGGCGATGATCTCAAGCAAGATGGCCAGCATGTCTGATAACACCTCGGGCGGCGCCTATAGTTACCGCTCCAGCAAAGCCGCGCTGAACGCTGTCACCGTGTGTCTTTCCAGTGATCTTGCCGATGATGGTACGCGCGTCGTGGCGCTGCATCCCGGCTGGGTGCGTACCGACATGGGCGGCTCCAACGCCCCCGTGGATGCCCCGACCAGCGCCAGCGGCTTAAAAAAAGTTATGCTCGGAATCGACGCCGCACAGAACGGGGGCTTTTTCGACTACACCGGAGCACCCATTCCGTGGTGAACGGCAAAGCCCGTTATACTGCGGCGCGCGCCGTGGCGGCGATGCTGCTGACCTTGACCGGTGGTACACCCCTTCTGGCACAGAACACCGTGCCGCAGATCTTGCTGCTGGACGAGGAAGATGATGATGTTCTGATCTGTGATGATCTGGACGATGATGGCATTTTGGACCTTCTGGATAACTGCTCCGGGCTGTTTAATCCGCTCCAGACCGATGACAACGGGAACGGCGTCGGCGATGACTGCGAAACCCCCCGTCTCAACTGAAAACCACACCCTGTACTGATATGACCACGCACAAGATTGCCCTGCTCGCCGGTGACGGCATCGGCCCTGAGATTATCGCCGAGGCGGTTAAAGTCCTGAAACTGATAGAGGAACGTAACGGCGTTTCATTCGATCTGCAGCCGGCATTATTTGGCGCCTGCGCCTGGTTTGAGACCGGAAAATCGTTCCCGGACGACACCATTGCCATCTGCGACAACGCCGACGCCATCCTCAAGGGCACCATCGGTCTCAGCCACGAGGAGTCCAAGCAGATCCCCGTGGATGAACAGCCCGAGCGCGGCGGCCTGTTGCCCATGCGACGACGCTACCAGACCTACGCCAACTTCCGCCCGGTCACGCTGCCTCCCGAACTCGCACACTTTTCACCGCTTCGTCCCGAGATCATCGGTGACGGGATTGACCTTGTCATCATCCGCGAACTGGTCGGGGGTCTTTATTTCGGATCCAAGGAAACGGGGGTGAACGATCAGGGACGGCGCTACGTCCACGAGATGCTGGAGTACGATGAAGACCAGATCCGTCAGGTGCTGGAGGTGGCTTTTAAGCTCGCCATGAAGCGCAAGAAGTCACTCACGAACGTACACAAAAGTAACGTTCTGAAATCCAGCGTCCTCTGGAACGAAATTCTGGACGAAGTGCATGACGATTATCCAGAGATCAGCGTTGACCACGTGCTGGTGGATGCGGCCGCTACCTACCTGTGCCTCAATCCCACCCGCTTTGACGTCATGGTGATGGAGAACATGTTCGGCGATATTCTGAGCGACCAGTGCGGTGGGATTCTCGGCTCCCTGGGGTTGATGCCCTCTGCCTGTGTCGGACCGGAGCAGTCCTACTACGAGCCTTCGCATGGTTCAGCGCCGGATATTGCCGGCAAAGGCGTTGCCAATCCCTACTCCATGCTGGGTTCTGTCGCCATGATGCTTGAGATGAGTTTCAACATGGATGCCGAAGCGGCCAATCTGTGGAAGGCCATGCAGAGTGTATTCAGCGACGGTTACACCACCCCGGATCTTGCCCGGCGCGGCGATGCGGAGAAGCAGATCAGTACCAGCGAGTTCGGCGACCGGGTCGTCGTTGCCCTCGACGCCATGCCCAAAGCCGGCTAGGGAAAGATTACTCGGGCTTGTCCAGAGGGCGGGACTCGCCGTCGGGCGAATCCTGTTGGCGCATTTTCATATTGAGCATGCGCATGGCGGCGTTGACGCCGGAAAATACCTGGTTGGCGTGCACCCCCCGGGTCTTGAATCGGTGTCCGTAATCTTCCCATGTGATGAAGCACTCAGTCAGCGCGCTGGTGTGACCGCCTTTGGGGATTCGGATCTCGAAATCGATGAGTTCGGGAAATACGAATCCGCCCGGCTCGAGGACCTTGCGCATGGCCTTGATGAAGGCATCGAATCCACCGTTACCCGAATCAGAGGACTTGTGGATGTCCTCGCCGACACGCACCCGAACACTCGCGGTAGATTCGATCTCGAGACCGCTTGTGATCGAGCAGTTGAGCAGTTCGACATGCTGGTAGTCGCCGCTTTCGAGAATATCGGCGATGATGAAAGGCAGATCTTCGGGGGTGATCGTGGCTTTGGTGTCGGCAATCTCGACGATCTTCGCCAGCACTTTGGCCTGATTGTCCTCCGATAGCTCAATTCCCAGGTCCTCCAGGTTTTTCGTCAGTGAGGCCTTGCCGCTCATTTTGCCGAGCGCATAGCTGTGCCGTCGGTCGAAGCGGTCCGGGCTGAGTTCGGTCTGGTAAAGCTGGCCCTTCTGGTCACCATCGGCGTGGATGCCGCTGGTCTGGGTAAACACATCAGTGCCGATGACCGGCGCATTGGCAGCGACCCGCTTGCCCGAAAAGTTCTCAACCATCTGGCTGAGATCATGCACCTTGGTCTCGTCGATGGAGACCTTGACGCCGAGCTTGTCCTTGAGAGCCACTGCGACTTCGGCCAGCGATACATTGCCGGCCCGCTCACCCAGGCAGTTAAGCGTGGCGTGAATCGCGGCTGCGCCGGACTCGACCGCTGCCATGGCGTTGGCGGTGGCGAGTCCATAATCGTTGTGCGGATGAAAGTCGAAGTCCTGGCCTTCAAAGCGACTGCACATGTCTCCCACCGCAGCAGAGACATCCGCAGGACTCATCACACCCAGGGTATCGGGCAGCATGATATGGCGAAGATTCATCCCGGCCAGGGACTCGACCATACGGTAGACATAGTCACGGCTGTCCCGGTAGCCGTTTGACCAGTCCTCGAGGTACACGTTCACCAGCAGATCATGCTCAAGCGCGTACTCCACGGTACGTTCGATATCTGCCAGATGGGCATCGAGGGTCTTTCTAAGCTGTTCGGTGCAATGCTTCTCACTGCCTTTGGTCAGCAGGTTGAGCACCCGCCCTCCGGTGCTAATCAACCAGTCGACACTGCGGTGGTGATCGGTAAAGCCCAGCACCTCTACGCGATCGAGGGCATCATGCTGAGATGCCCAGTCATGAATCCGGGTGACGGCCTCTTTCTCACCGTGGGAGACACCCGCAGACGCCACTTCGACGCGGTCGACCTTCAGGCTGTGCAGCAGTGCGCGGGCGATGCTGACCTTCTCATCCGGTGCGAACGAGACCCCCTGGGTCTGCTCCCCATCCCGGAGCGTGGTATCCATTAACAGCACGTGCTCTCGCATCAATCTTGTCCCAGCGTGAAGGTTAACCTCCTAAAGAACACGATATTCTATAGGTAAATGCTTGTTTAATTGAACTTGTTTCTGAAAAACATCCTACAGGAACCCGAATGGACTGCCTACGGTAACCCAACCTGACTCTGGCGGAGCGCATTCATCCACGACTCATGACGGGTACAAGACCCGTTGAAGATGATTCCCGGATGAGACTACCGTACTGAACGGCAGGGGCCGTTGGTTTCAGGCTGCCAATGGTGCCGCCAAGCGCGTTACCTCAACGATGATGCCGCCCACGATGACCGATCTCGACACTGCGGTTGCCGTGACGGCGGTTTAGCCCATCTTGCGCTGGATCATACCGAGCTTGCCGTGCTGACCCTGACGATAAAAACGGCGCAGTTCCCGGGTCAGTCCGGCGCCATCTTGTATCCTCAAGTATCGGCTGTTCAACTGACGGCAATACTGGCCGGCGTAGAAGTTGGCGACTTCGTAGCGTTCACGTTCGCGGTTATCAAGACCATTTTCAAAAGACACGCAGTCAAACAGCCAGGAGCACAGGTCAGTGCCGCTGGTACCGCCCGCGTCTTTATTGAGCGCAACCAGACCGATAAACTTGTCTATCTCGGCCTGCAGTTCCAACTCAAGCTGAGTCAGTTCCCGTTCAAAGCCTGCACGCCACGCCAGATACAGAAAATGACTGACCCCCTCGACGGCCTGGCAGAAAGCTTCGGCCTGCTGGTTATCGCCCACGGCACCCCGATTTCCAAGTGACTGCAGCACTTCCGGTGCGAGATACAGAGTCATCGCCATCTCTTCCGGAGACTCGCGCAGCAGCAATTTCTCCGGACAATCCGGCCTTACCTCGTCCCCCTGAAGCGCCATCACCAACTTGCGGTCAGTGATGAGAAAGTCCATCACATCGTACTCAACCTCGATTTCATATACCCGCTGTAGCCATCGCTGCAGTCGGGTCAGCGAGCGCACTCAGTGTGCCCGGGCTGTGATGGGACCCGTATGAATACCGGCCTCATGCAACCGCTGCGCGCAACTCGCACTACCGGTCTGCTGCCAGCGCTCGTAAAGGGCAAGCAGGTTTTCATTTTTGTCGAGATCTTGCTCAAAGGCCCGGGTCATGGCCCGGGCCAGCAGAGCAAACTTCGTACCCAGCTCCATAAACACCGCCCCCGCCTGCTCACCGGCCCGATTGCACGCGATCGACAGATGTTCGTAGGCGTTGCCGCCGATGGCGATGTAATAGTCCACACTGACGGGCTTGCGACCGAGGCTGTGCCTGAACACCCCGGCAATAAACATCGCAACATCGCCGACCCGGCGCAGCCCAACCGCCTGCTCTTTCCAGGACTTTGCACAAAGCGCTTCGCCATAGACCAGTGCCAGCGGCCGCAGCCCCAGCCCTTCGGGCGTGTGTTCAAAAAAGTGATCTGCCCTGGAATAAAAGGTCAGCAGATTGACAAGATAAGCCCGGGTTTCCTCCGTCACCTCAAGATCGTGATCTGCAACCGCATCGGTGACCTGTTGTCGAAAGTAGTCCTTTACACAGGCGCAGTTGTATACGGTGTGCGGCGTTACAGGATCTGGCATACACTTTCTCCGTCAGGGTTAGCGAACTTGCTCCCAACCGATTCTTGACGAGAAAAATGCGCAGGCAAAGTTAGCACTCCAAAGTGATGGCTGCTGGATTTCGCCCTAGTTACTCCTTGCAGCAAGCAGGACCGGACTGAACACTTCTAACGATGTCACCTAATCGTCGACGGCTGGTAGTGATGCATTGCGATATCGTCGAGTTTTCACGCCTGACGTCGCAAGATGAAGACGCCACCTTTCATGCGGTGCGAGAAGGATTCACGCGGGCTGCGATGCTGGTATCCGACCATGGTGGCGAAGTCATCAACACTGCCGGTGACAGCCTGCTGGCTGTTTTTCCGACCGCGCTTGCCGCAGCACGCACGGCACTTGGCCTGCAGCAGTATTTCGCGCTGACCAACCGGAAACTGCCTGAGGCCGAGCGTCTGCGCGCACGGATCGGCATCCATCAGGGCGCAATCGTCGTTCAGGGTGACCAGGCTTTTGGCAATGACGTCAATATTGCCGCACGCCTTCAAAAAACCGCGCCACCCGGGGGCATCTGCGTTTCGCAAAGCGTGCGTGAGGCTATCGACAAGGCATCGGAACTCAAGTTCAGATCCATCGGCGTCCAGACCCTTCGCCATATCGCCGAACCTGTTAGTGCTTTTCTTCTTTTGAGCGGACACGAAGTGTTGGATTCTGGCAGCGACATCGCCCAAGGGATCCGCCCGCGACTTCTGGTGCTTCCCTTTGAGGCTTCGACGCATGATCCCGCCCTTGGCGATCTCGGTGAAGCGCTCACGGTGGACCTTATCGGTGCACTGTCCCGTTTTCGCCAGCTGTTTGTCTTTGCGCCGCATACGGCGCTTTCGCGCGATACCGACGGTCAACATCGGACTCTTCTTGCACAGCAACTCGACGCACGCTTTCTGGTAGATGCCTTCATCCGACGACGCCACAATCAACTTCGCCTGGTCATCAATCTCATTGAGATGCCGCAAGGCCACTACCTCTGGTCACAGCACTATGATCTTCAGGAACAGGACCTTGCCAGAACTCAGGATGAGATCACGCACCGCATCGTGACAACGCTCGTTGGCAACATCGAGCACCACGCAGGCATGGCGCGATCAGACGATCAGGCTTCTTTGGATTACGACGCCATCATCCGGGCACGCCATCTGGTGTACCGGATGCGAAGCCCGGCAGACATGGATAAGGCCAAAGATCTCTTTCAGAAACTGTGCGCGACACACTCCACTTTCGCTTGCGCACATTCAGGACTTGCGCTTTCGCACTTGGCACAGTTCCTCATGGGCTGGGCGTCTCATCCTTCCAAGACCCTGAAGCGGGCGGCGCAGGCGGCGCAGCTCGCACTTGAACTTGATCCCGCTGACAGCGAGCCTCACGCCGTATTCGGGGTGACCCAGATCTGGCATCGAGATCATGACCGCGCAATGCATCACCTCAATCGCGCTATCGGACTCAATCCTAATGACGCCGACGTGATAGCAGGGCGGGCGCTTGCACTCATTTTCCGGGGCAAACCCCTTGCGGCATTCGCAGCATTCGAAAAAGCACTTGACGCAAACCCTTTTGCCCCATCCTGGTACTTTTGGGGTCTTGCCATCAGCTGCTATAACAGCAGGCAATACCGCAATGCGATTGAGGCACTCCAACGGATTGCCGGTCTGAACCGCTTTCACCACCGCTTGCTCGCCGCAAGTTACGCGCAGCTCGGCGACACCGACAAGGCGGCCGAAGCACGCGACCGGGTAATGGCTGAGGTGCCGGCCTATTCGGTAGAAGACACCCGGGATTCACAGCCCTATGAGCACCCGGCCGATGTAGATCCCTTCATCGAAGGGCTTGTGGCCGCGGGGTTTCCGCTCAAGCCCTCGAATCGCCGCTGAGCGTCGAAACTGATGTGAGGTTCGGCCGTAAAAAAAGGGGGCGTAATGCCCCCCTTCAAGAAAACAGATTATTCAGAGCGCTATGCGGCTCTCTTGTTATAGGCCCACCACAAAATACCAAGCGCTACCAGTCCGACCAGCCCCTGGCTTCCAAGCGCATCAACAAACCCAATAACACTTCCAAGTACGTCTACTGGCAGGAACGGTACCGCTCCCATGCCATCGCCAAACAGGACCTGCAGGACGACGCCTAATGCGATGATTGAAATACCCAATTCAGCCAACGCTCCAACCCAACGTTTAATACTGTCTAGAAAGTGCATGATGAGGTTTTCTCCATGCGGTTGAGGGACCAATATTATACCTTTAACGGCGTAACCTCTGAAGATAAATCGATAGTGAACAAATTGTGAAAAATTATTTGCTTTTAAGCGATTTTGGCGTCATTCAGAAGTAATTTTAGAATTCCTAATCTGTGATCAGTGGCACACGTACGTTAGTCACTCATCAACGCCTGCACCAGATCCTTTGCGCCATCCCTTACAGGATCCACCGTCAGGCGGCCGGTTTCATCCTGTATTGTCGCGGTCGCACGAGCGGCTTCATCTGCATCAAGGTGTGCAGTGTTAACAGCAATGCCCACCGTGACCGGCCGGGCGAAGGTGCCGCAGGCAGAGGCGATGTCCTCGTAGAGTGCGATGATGTCGTTGAGCGGCGGCACGGCAACCGGCTCGCCCACCGTATCCAGATGGGTCATCCCCGCGCGATGGCAAAGTACGAGATGTGTCGGGCAGGAACCGCGCATCAGGGGCAAGGTTGAGGTACTGCCCGGATGCACGATGGACCCCTGGCCCTCAACGATTGCCAGATCGGCATCGCCTGCCTCCATCACCATTTTCTCAACCGCGCCGCAGGCGTAATCCACCCGGATGGCATCAAGCGGTATGCCTTTTCCGCTGACCAGGATGCCGACCTGCCCGGTGGCAAGGAAGTCGGCCCGAACCCCCTCATCCAACGCCGATTTCCAGATCTCGAGCCCGGCGGTCATCTTGCCCACGGCCATATCTGTACCCACCAGCAGCGCGCGGCGATTCTGAAGTCCGGCCGCCCGGGCCCAGGCGATGCCGAGATCCTGCGGCTCCTGGCGGATATCCCAGATCCACTGCCCTGGGGAAAGCTCCGGGTAACGGGGGCCCAGATGCTCATGCAGCCCGTTAATGACACTCATACCGGCTGCTACCGCTTTATCGACCTCGGCAATCATTTCCGGAGGCAATCGCCCCCCCGAAGGCGCCATACCCAGCACAAGTACCTCGCCGCCGGCATCTGCTGCCTCGGCCACTGATCCCAATACCGGCACATCGGGGCCAAAATCAAGCAGGTCCCGGGTGGTAGAGCCCTTATGATTGAAATCGACCGCACACGCCACGGGGTTGCGGGAATACCGCAGCACGGCATGGCCCATCTTGCCATACGTCCCCTGGACGATCTGCTCAAAAAAATGAATCACCAGCTTCTGATCGGGCTTTAACATGTCAATGAAACTCCATGCCCTGGCTGGCCTGCCCGAACAGAAACGACCCCTTCGTTCATCTCCAGCCCACTTGCCGGATCCGGCAAAAGATTGAGATGTGAGTCAAGGTCAATATGATCAAAGAGCGCAGCCAGCGATGCGCCGGCACCAATCGCGACTGACGACTCCCCCATACAGCCGATCATGGTCTTAAGGCCGTGTGC
>Ga0315336_1001940_pt1 | contig 35114 bp, 34 predicted proteins | sample ASW5metaG_FD_204512 | JGI IMG/M metagenome (GOLD analysis project Ga0315336, IMG submission 204512) | Ammonia-oxidizing marine archaeal communities from Monterey Bay, California, United States - ASW #5 | ecosystem: Environmental > Aquatic > Marine > Intertidal zone | place: USA: California...
CCACGCCCCCACCCGACCACCCACGGGATCGTATGCTCAGGGTGGTCGGGTGGGGGCGTGGGCCGGCCACGGCGCTGACAAAGGCAAAAAGCGCCGGTGCCAGACGCCATTCAAAAACTCTGGTCAGTATTTCCAAGCCAGCGGAGCTACCACTAATCCGCCACAAGCGCCTTGCGGAAGTCCAGAGGTGTCACGCCCTCGAGCCGGCGAAACAGCTTCACGAATGAGCCAAGATCGCCGTAGCCGATCCGGTACCCGATCTCCGCCACCGACAACCCGGTCTCGCGCAACAGGTCTTTGGCAGATTCGATACGAACGCGTTGGAGGTACTCGTTCGGGCTGTCGCCGGTCGCCGCTCGGAACCGCCTGGAGAAATTGCGCGGGCTCATCCCCACATCCGCCGCGACCGCATCCATTCGCACCTCACCCCCATGATTGCGCTCCAGCCATTGCTGGGCGGTCAGGACCTGGCGGTCGTGATGATACTTCTGGCCGTCGAAGGCGACATTGGCCAGCGCATAGCTGCGGCTGAAGCCGATCAGGAACTCGCGCGCAATCTGGCGGGCGATCTCCGGCCCGTGCAACAGTTCCACGATCGATACGATCAGATCGCACCCCGCCGGGATACCGTTGGCGCAGTAAAGCCCGCCGGCATCGGTGATCGCGCGCTCGGGACGCAGGCTGACGCTGGGGTATCGGCGCCGGAATGCATCGACGAAGGGCGGATAGGTGGTCGCCACCCGGTCGTCCAGCAGTTCGGCCTCGGCGAGAAAGAACGCGCCGGTGCTGACCGCGGCCAGCGGCACGCCGTCGTCATGACAGTTGCGCAACCAGGGCAGCAGCGCCCGGTCCGCCGTCATCGCCTCCTCAGGCGCACCCCAGAACGCGGCCACAAAGACGGCGTCCGCGGGGCCGGCGCGGTCGAGTGCACACTCCGCCGAGATGGTGGCGCCGCTGAAACACCGAACGTCCTGGCCATCGCGGCTCACCACCTGGACGCTGTCCTCCGCCACCGCCGCGTCCGCCGCCTGACCATCGGCGGCTCGGGCGGCGACCCAGCACAGGTCGCGGACCAGCATGACGCTGAGACCCACCGCATTCTGCGGCGCGTATATCAGCACCTTCTTCATGCCGGGCCTCCGCTGCCTGCTGGACGGTCAGTCTGGCACGGACCCGCCCGGCGCGACAAACCAAGCGCGGGTTTGGCCCGATCGCCCGGTTCTTTGTCCGTTGGCGCCATTGGCGGATCGAACGCTGCGGCCTACCGTCACCGTCGAACGAGATGGGCGCAATCGGCGTACCGAGGATCGACCCGCACGACGGAGACAATGATGAACGAGCAAGTTGGCAAACAACGGACCGCCACGACCGAACCCGCCACGCTTCCAACACAGGGCGCCGACTTGCCACCACCGGGCCGGATCGAAGAATCGCAGCCAGGCCACGATGCCGGCCGCGCCGGCATGCGCCGCTGGCAGTTGCGCGTGCGCGAGAACGCCTATCTACAGGACGCCGACCTGCAGCACACCATGCGCTACCATCTTGGCGCGGACTACGGCGGCGTGCATGACGAACTCGCAGCCTTCGGCGCAACGGCCGCCGGCCCGCTCAACGACGCCGCGGCGGAAAACGACCTTCGCCTCAACCACCCACGCCTGGACCACTATGACGGCATTGGCGACCGCGACGACCGGGTCGTCCATCACCCGTCCTATGTCGATGCCGGAAACTTGGTCTACGGGACCGGTCTGGTCGCCCGCCTGGCGCGCCTCGGCGGCCTGCGCGAAGGCATGGCGTTCTATATCCTTTCCAGCCATGCCGGGGACAACGGCCACAATTGCCCGGTGATCTGCAATTTCGAGACCGCGCGGCTGCTGCGGGCGCTGCCCGATTTCCCGGACCGCGACCGCTATGTCGAAAAGCTTGAGACGCCGAGCTACGACGACAACTACACCGCCTCGCAATTCCTGACCGAGGTTCAGGGCGGCTCCGACGTCGGCGCCAATGCGACTCGGGCCTGGCAGGACGAGGCCGGCGAATGGCGCATCCGCGGCGAGAAATGGTTCTGCTCCAACGCCGATGCCGAGCTGATGGTGATCAGTGCCCGCTACGACGAGAGCAAGCCCGGCACCAAGGGTCTGGCGGTCTTCCTGGTCCCGGCGCGCCAACCCGACGGCGCCCGCAACGACTACACCTTCCGGCGCTTGAAAGAGAAGATGGGCACCCGGACGCTGGCCTCGGCGGAGATCGATTTCCATGACGCATTCGCGATCAATCTCGGGCCCGTCGACCGCGGCTTCAATTTGTTGATGGAGCAGGTCATCCACCATTCGCGGATCGCGCTCGCGACCGCCGTGCTTGGCCATTCCAACCGGGCCTATCAGCTTGCCCGCGCCTATGCCGACACGCGCGCGGCCTTCGGCAGCACGATCATCGACTACCCGCTGGTGCGTGAGAACCTGGCCCGGATCAAGGCGGATGTGACCACAGGGATCGCCGGCACCTTCGCACTGATCGCGATGCAGGATGAAGTGGACACAAAGGAGACCAGCGAACCCCGCCGCAAGTTCGTCCGTCTGATGGCCAACATCGGCAAGAGCGTGATCTCCAAGCGCGCCGTCGACGGCGTGCATCGGGCCATCGACACGCTAGCCGGCAACGGCGCAATTGAGACCACCTCAAGCCTGCCACGCCTGTTCCGCGACGCGGTGATCTACGAGAACTGGGAAGGCTCGCACAACACGCTGCTCATGCAGATACTGCGCGATTTCCAACGTTACGACCACGACGCCGCTTATTTTGAAGTCATGCGCGAAGAGCTCGCCACGCTCGATAAACGCCTGAGCGACCAGCGTGACGACCTGGCCAATTTTCTGAAAACGCTTGAAGCCGAAGCCGCCGCACTGCGCGCGGTACCGCACGACCTCCAGACAATGCGCATCCAGGGCGTGATCGAGCGCATGGGCGACGCGTTCTATTACCTTGCCGCGCTGCGCGAGGGCCTCGATCAACAGGACGAGGGCGGCGGGACCGCAAAACTGGCCGCCGCCGAGTTGTTCTATCGGCTGCGTATGAGTGGCTCACCGGTGGCTTGGACCGAAGAAGCCTTGGGCCTGCTCGCCGAGGTGGTTTCCGCCGGTGACGCCCCAGTCTGACCAAAACGCCGTTCCGCCCGCGGACCGTTGCACCGGGCGCGGGCGGAGTTAGTTTCAGCTCCCGGCGTTGAAGTGGTCGTGGATCTTGCGAGCCACGGTGCCGGATATCCCCTCCACCGCCTCCAGGTCGGCCAAGCCGGCCTTGGCCACGGCTTTGGCCGAGCCGAAATGCAGCAGCAGCGCTCGCTTGCGCCGCGCCCCGATGCCCGGCACGTCGTCCAGCAGCGACTGGCCGATCGCCTTTGAGCGTTTGGCCCGGTGGGCGCCGATGGCAAAGCGATGCGCCTCGTCTCGCAGGCGCTGCAGGAAGTAGAGCAGCGCCGCGTCGGGCTCCAGCGAGACCGGCTCGCGGTCGGGCCGGAAGAAGCGTTCACGTCCGGCATCCCGGTCGGGGCCTTTGGCGATAGCGACAAGCTCGACATCATCGACGCCCAGATCGTCGAGCACCGCGCGCGCGGCGGAGAGCTGCCCCGCGCCCCCGTCGATCATCACAAGATCGGGCCAGCTGCCCTTGTCGCGCTCGGGGTCTTCCTTGAGCGCCCGCGAGAAGCGCCGCGTCAGCACCTGGCGCATCATCGCGTAGTCGTCGCCCGGCGCGATGCCGCCCTCTCCATCTGCCTGATAAGCGGCTTGGGCGCGCTCGGCGAGGCCCGGCGCCGCCGCTTCATCGGCGCTAGTTGCCTTGGCGGCAACGTTCTTGATGTTGAACTTGCGGTAGGCATTCTTCACGAAGCCTTCGGGTCCCGCCACCACCATCGCTCCAACAGCATTGGTGCCGGAGATATGGCTGTTGTCGTAGACCTCGATGCGCTCCGGCACGCCGTCGAGCCCGAACAGGTCCGCTACCCCCTCGAGCAGGCGCCGCTGCGAGGCGCTTTCCGCCAATCGCCGGGCATGGGCGTCGCGCGCATTGGCCAACGCGTGGTCCATCAACTTCTTCTTGTCGCCGCGCTTGGGCTCCAGGACCTCGACCTTTGCGCCGGCGCGCTGGGTGAGCGCCTCCGAGACCAGCGCAGGCTCGGCGATCTCATGGCTCAGAAGGACCAATTTGGGCGGCTGGTTGGCGGTGTAGAACTGCCCGACAAAACCGCCCAGCACATCCTCGATCGGGTCCTTCTTGCCGTGGCGCGGGAAGTAGGCGCGGTTGCCGTAGTTGCGGCCCGCCCGGAAGAAGAAGACCTGTACGCAGGCCTGCCCCCCGCTGAGATAACCGGCGATCACGTCGGCATCGCCTATGCCGTGCTCCAGGTTGATGTCCTGGCGGGCCTGTATCGCGGCCAGGGCGCGAATGCGGTCGCGCAGATTGGCGGCTTTCTCGTATTCCTGGGCATCGCTGGCAGCCTGCATGTCGGCGCCGAGGGATTTGTGGATCTCCTGACTGCGGCCGCTCAAGAATGCGCGCGCCTGTTCCACCAGCGCGGCGTAGTCGTCCTGGTCGATGCGGTCGACGCAGGGCGCCGAGCAGCGCTTGATCTGATAAAGCAGGCAAGGTCGCCGCCGCGTGGAGAACACCCCGTCGGAGCAGGAACGCAGCAGGAAGGCGCGCTGCAAGGCGCGCAGCGTTCGGTTGACCGCGCCGGCGCTCGCGAATGGACCGAAATAATCGCCTGGCCGGGTGCGCGCGCCACGGTACTTGGTGACCCGAGCGCAATCGTGGTCGCCGGTGATCAGGATGTAGGGAAACGACTTGTCGTCGCGCAGCAGAACATTGAAGCGGGGCATCAGCTTCTTGATCATGTTCTGCTCGAGGAGCAGCGCCTCGACCTCGCTGCGCGTGGTCACCACTTCCAGCGACACCGTCTCGGCCACCATGCGGGCGAGGCGTTCGGTCAGCTTCGCCGCGGTGGTGTAGCTGGTGACGCGCTTCTTCAGGTTGCGTGCCTTGCCGACATAAAGCGCATCGCCCGCCACATCGAGCATGCGGTAGACGCCCGGGCGCGCCGGCAGCGTCCGCACCGCGGCCTTGAGCGTTGCGAGACCCTCCGCGATCGAAGGCGGGCGCTTGCGTGATCCGGGCTTCGAAGATGCACCAGAGATCGCCGCCGCCGCCGGCTCGATCGGCGTTTCCGGGGGCGGCGCTGTGCTCGGGGTCTCGTCAGGTGGCGGCGTGGCCATGGCTCCTATCTTGGCGGATGGCGGCCCCAGGTCAACCGCCGCTAGGGCAGCCCGACCCCTCGCCAACGATATCCACGGAATCTGTGGATAAAGTTGTGAAATTCGGGTTTGGCCCCACCTTCCCCCTACGCGAAACAATGGGTTACAATTGATTGCCTATAATTTAGGCAGAAAAAATTAAGTCATTGAAAAAAAAGGAATAACACAAAAACCTGCAATAACAATTCCTTAACACTAAGTCGTTGGAAATGGGGCGAAACTGGGGCAAAGCGCCTTGAACGACTTGTGCACAAACACCGAAACAGGGCCTCGGCTTGCCGAAGCTGGCGCCCCCACGCGCAGCCCCGTTCGATCCAGTTTCCCATGCCGCATTTGAAGGCCCGTCGCATGGGCGCAGCAACGCCCGCCGGGCCGGACACAAGCTAGCCGAAAGCGTTCCGGCGCTCGATCTCGACGCCGACCGAAGCCACGTCGTCAAACACATCGAGCTTCTCGATGCGCACCCGCGCAACCCGAACCCGAGGGTCGGAAAGACATACTTCGGCGACACGCTCGGCCAGCGTTTCGACCAGGTTGACATGGCCGGCGCCGACTACAGCGCGCACGCCGTCGACGATCTCCTCGTAGCAGACCACGTCGGCCAGGTGGTCTTCCGGAGCCGCGGCGCCCTCGATAACGCCAAGGTCGAGGTTGATGCGCACGCGCTGGCGCTTTTCCTTCTCGTGCTTGTGGACGCCGATATTTGCCGGCAGCGTAAGATCACGCACGAAGACATGCCGCAGGCCAGCGCCGGCATCGGCGAGTGGTTGCGGGGTCGCGGGTTTGTAAACGGTCATTGCGGTGGCTGGATCTCTCTGGGACTGCGTTTATAGATGGATCGGTGGGCCGTATCGATCAAGCGCAAAGGCGACGAAAACCGTTCCAGATCGCCAATTATTCGAGCGCGGGCGGACCGTCGGGCTGGGCCCATCCCAGGTGCTGGCCGCCGTCGAGCGCTAGCATCTGACCGGTCACCGCGGGCGCGTCGAGCAAATAGCGGATCGCGTCGCAAATCTCCTCCGGCGTGGTGCCGCGCCCGAGCGGCATGCGTGCGCTTTGTTCATCGAACTGGGTTTGGGTCTGGCGCTTGGAGGGCAGTGTCGGGCCGGGGCCGATCGCATTCACCCGGACCTGAGGCGCCAGAGCCATCGCCAATGTCCGGGTCAACGTCCAGAGAGCCGACTTGCTCACCGTGTAGGAAAGGAAATAGGGCGTCAGGTTCCAAACCCGTTGGTCGAGCAGATTGATGACATTGCCCTGCGTACCGTCGGGCAATTGCTCGGTCAGGGCCTTGGCCAGCGCAACCGGCGCCCAGAGATTGGTCTCCATGTGCCGGTCCCAGCTCTCCCGGGTGAGCGTCCTGAGCGCGTCGTTCTCGAAGGCGGAAGCATTGTTGACCAGTGCCTGAAGCGGCCCGACGGCGGCGGCGGCGTCTGGCACCAGTCCAGCTACGGCGTCCGGATCGGCAAGATCGGCGCCGACAGCTTTCGCGGTCCCGCCGTCCTTGGCGATCTCTGCCACCACCGTTTCTGCATCCTTGGCCGAGCGATGGTAATGCACCGCAACCGCCCAGCCGTGCGCCGCCAGGCCACGCGCGATGGCGCGGCCGATGCGCTTGCCGGCGCCAGTGACCAGGACCGTTCTTGGGTTGCTTTCAGGCATGGCGCGGGAGCATGGCCAATGCCGGGCCGCGGTGCAAGGGTGCCGGGCCGAACGGGCTCTTTTGTGGCTTGCGCCAGCACCAGCCCACTCCCCCTCGCCCTATCCCGCGTGGCCGTGTCCCAGCGCCGACATGCCGGCGAACAGCGCGAACACGTAGCTGCCATAGAGCAGCAGAAACGCCACCGCAATGCCGCGTCCGATCCGCCGTACCGCCAGCGCTATGCCGACAAATACGATCGTCACGGCGACCATCGCCCACAGATCGAATGCGGCGATACGCTCCGGCACCGCCAAAGGCTTAGCCAGCGCAACGACGCCCATGATCGCAAGCACGTTGAAAATATTGCTGCCCAGCACGTTGCCGAGCACGAGGTCGGTATGCTTCTGGCGCGCCGCGGCAATACCGGTCGCGAGCTCCGGCAGCGACGTTCCCAGCGCGACCATCGATAGGCCGATGATCTCCGGTCCGACCCCGGCCAGCCGAGCGGTCTCGCGGGCGCCGTCAACCAGCAACTCGGAGCCGATCAGCACCGCAGCGAGCCCGCCCAGAAGCTTGGCCGCCATCACCCAGCCTCGCGTCTCGTGGCCGCCCAGTTCCTCGATCTCGGCTTCGATCGTGGCTTGCGCCGCCTTGCTGCGCCGGTCGGCGCGGTAACAGAAACTGAGATAGGCCACCAGGCAGAGCAGCATCAAGACGCCGTCCGCCCGGCCGATGATGCCGCTCATGCATATCACCGCGAACAGCACTGTGGCAAAGATGGTGGCCAGCCCGTCACGGTAGAGCGCCTGACGGTTGGTCGGGATCGCGCAGATCACGCCTGCCGCCCCCATGATCAGCAGAATATTGGCGAGGTTCGAGCCGACGACATTTCCCACGGCGATGCCAGGTTCACCTTGCAGCGCGGCGATCAGGCAGACCACCAGCTCGGGCGCTGAGGTCCCCGCGGCAACCACCGTGAGCCCGATCAACAGATGCGAAACGCCGAGTCGGTCAGCCAGCGCCACTGCGCCGCGAACCAGAAACTCGCCGCCGAAATACAGCAGGATGAGGCCGCCGGCCACTTTCAGGAAGAGGATCATTCAGCGCAGATCGCCAACAAAGACAGTCCCCATTCGCAGCGATCGCCAGCGCGCCGGCAGACATTCCCCACCCAATGCCCCGCCGGCCCCGGCTATCCAGTATCATGTGGGGTCATACGCGCGCAAACCTAGGGGGGATCGACGGTCGATTGCGTCGAATGGGCGGCGGCCCATATCCAAATGGCGATGCCGACTTCCGGGCGGGGGTGCCCACGCAGTTCATCCCTTTCCCGCACCCCCCGATTGCGTTACCTGAAGGTCATCGGCCCATACACGCGGACGGCGCATGGAGAATCACGGCTTTCTTTTCGAGATCGTTCTGCTGCTTACGGCGGCAATCGTATCCGTGGTTTTGTTCCAGCGCCTGCGGGTCAGTCCGATGTTGGCCTATCTGGCCGGGGGCGTGATCGTCGGTCCTTCCGGCTTGGCGCTGGTTTCCAACGTCGAGACGATTGGCGTCGTCGGCGAACTCGGCGTCGTCATGTTGCTATTCGCAATCGGTCTGACGCTATCCTTCAACCGGCTGAAGCTGATGCGCTGGGAGGTCTTCGGGCTCGGTGGCGCGCAGTTCTTGCTGAGCGGACCGGTCATCGGGGCCGCCGCCTGGGGTCTCGGCGCCTCGCCCAAGGCTGCCTTCGTGATCGGCGCCAGCCTGGCGCTGTCCTCCACCGCGATCGTTCTTCAGCTTCTTTCAGAACGCGCCGAGGTCGCTTCGCGACTGGGCCGCGTCGGCTTTTCGGTCCTGCTGCTGCAAGACCTGGCCGTGGTTCCGTTGCTTGCGGTGGTGCCGATCCTGGGTGGCGCCGCCGGCAGCACCGACTGGTCGCAGGTCGGCCTCGCCATCGCCAAGGCTGTGCTTGCCCTGGCCCTCATCATGGTCGCCGGCCGGCTGGTGCTGCAGCCGATCTACCGCACGGTCGCGCGCGATCATGGGCATGAGATCTTCGTCGCTCTGACGCTTCTCGCCGTGCTTGGCACCGGCTGGGCGACCGAGCAGGCCGGGCTTTCCCTGACGCTGGGGGCCTTCCTCGCGGGCCTGCTCCTCGCCGAGACGGAGTTCCGGCACCAGATCGAGGCCGACATCAAACCGTTCCAGAGCCTGTTGATGGGGCTCTTCTTCATGGCCATCGGAATGCAGGTCGACCTCGCCGCGGCGGCGCGCAACTGGTGGCTCGTCGGCGCATTGACGGTCGCGCTGATGGTGTTCAAGTCGGCGGTGCTCTACCTGCTCTGCCGGGTCTTGATGAGGCTGCCGGTCTTCCTCTCGCTGCGCGTCGGACTGACGCTGGCCCAGGGCGGTGAGTTCGCCTTCATTCTGATTGGGGCTGCCGCGCTCATCGGCGTGGTGCCCGAGCCGGTGAAGCAGGTCTGCCTGGTCATCGTCAGCATCTCGATGATCGCGACGCCCTTCCTGGCCACGGCCGGCAAGGCGCTTGCCGACCGCTTCGAGCGCTTCACACCGGTCGGGCTGGCGGCACTCGAACAGGAAAACCTCGACCTGGCGCGCCATGTGGTCATCGCCGGTTTCGGGCGGGTCGGGCGTATCGTGGCGCGGCTATTGGAAGCGCGGCGTCTGCCCTACGTCGCCATCGACAGCAACGCCGCCAATGTCCTGGATGGACGCGGGCGAGGCCTGCCCGTGCATTTCGGCCATGCATCGCAGCGCGAGCTTTTATGGAGCATCGGCATCGACCGAGCGTCGGCGCTGGTCATCACGTTATCGGATACGCGTGTGGCCCTGGAGCTGGTGGCGATGCTGAAGGAGCGCTTGCCGGACCTGCCGATTATCGCCCGCGCCCGCGACAGCAGGCACGCGCGCGACCTTTTGGATCTCGGCGCCGACATCGCGGTGCCGGAGACACTGGAAGCGAGCCTGGTGCTGGGGGCCGCGGCGCTCAAGCATTTCGACATCGGCGAGGCCGAAGTCGAGGCCGCACTGAATGAATTGCGCGCCGACCGCGGTTTCCTGGTCGAATCCGACCGTGCGCTTCCACAAGACGATGCCGCTGCCCGTTCGCGTCAATCCTCAGCGCCTCAATCGACGACGGTGCCGCAGGACAATGTGACGCCCGCTTCCGATGCCGAACTTCGCTTGCCACCTGTCGCCGAGGTCAAATCAGAACCAACGCAAACAGAACGGTAAGCACAACGAAGCGCGTCGCGTCGGCGAGCAGCGAGGAGACGATGACGAGGGCACGCATGTCCTCGTTTTCCATTCCCGCGAGCCGTCCGCGCAACCGCAGGAGGTCAAAGCCGAAAATCATTGCGGCAATATCGCGGGCCTTCTTCACGGAACAGCTCCGATCGCGTAGCGTTGGCCCCAGCTTAGCCGATCCGGCCATGAATTTCCCTGAATCGTGCGGCCGCCTCCAGCCGGACCGGCTGCCATCGACGGAACCCACGACATGAACCGTTCGCAGATAAAGACCGCGATCGCCGCCCTCGCCGGCGCGCGGTCCTCGACAACGCCCATCGATTCCCTGCCCGAAGACGCCCGCCCAGCCGACATCGCGGCCGGCTACGCAATCCAGGACGCCTTCGCCGCGCAAATGGAGGCGGCCGGCGACACGGTGGTCGGCTGGAAGATCGCCTGCACATCGGCCGAAGCCCAGGCCATGTTCAAGGTAGACAAGCCCTTCAGCGGCCGCATCCACCGATCGGTGCATTTCCAGAGCCCCATCAACCTATTCGCCGGCGATTTCCACGCCATGGGCATGGAGGGAGAGTTCGCGTTCACGATGGGAGAAACGCTGCCCCCCAACCCGAAGCCCTATACGCAGGATGAGGTCGCCGCGGCAATTGCCACGCTGCATCCGGCGATCGAAGGCGTGGGCGCGCGCTACCGCGAGTGGCTTGGGGTCGGCGCACCCTCGACGGTGGCCGACAACGCGGCGAACGCGTTTCTCGTGACCGGGCCCGGCCGCGCCGACTGGCGCGATCTCGACCTGGAAGCATCGGCGGTGGAGATGACCATCGACGGCCGGACCGTGCAGGCCGGCACCGGCGCTTTGGCGTTGGGAGGACCGCTGAAGGCGATGACCTGGTTTGCGAACCACCTATCGTCGCGCGAACTACCCCTGGAAGCCGGCGCCGTCGTCACGACCGGCACATGCACCGGCGCCCAGTTCGCGCAGCCCGGCAACACGGTCGTTGCCCGTTTCGCCGATCTTGAGGAGGTCCGCATCGAAGTGCGGCTGTAAGGATTGAGCCGGCCGGATTATCGGATGCCTGAGATCGGCACCGGCCATTTCTTCATCCGGCGCTCAGCGTATGGCGAGCACGAACAGGCAGGTCACCACGAAGAAGCGGATCGTATCGGCAAGCATGGTGAAGAGGATGAGGACGCCTCGCGTTCGTGGATCGTCCAGATTGGAGAGGCGCTGGCGTAGCCGCACGATGTCAAATCCGAAAAGCGTGACCACAATGTCGATGAGGCCTTTCATCGCGCTAGCATCCTGTCGCCTCTGGACTGTCGGGGTTTTGCCTTGATCCGCCGCCCTGGCCCGAATGTGTTCACCAGTTGCGGCTAAAGAAAGAGCCGCCCGAGACCTATTCTGTCGAAATGGTCCCGGACGGCTCCTGTTGGTCGGCGCGGGTGTCTTAGAGCTTGTCGACCCGCATGTCGTCTTCAGAGGTATTGAAGGTGGAGTCCGCAACGTTGCGGAATTTGTCGATGATCTGCTTGGAAGCGATCCCGACCACGCCACCTACGGCAGCGATACCGAAGGGGCTCAGCTGAGTGCCAAGTCCGCCATCGAGCAGGAAACCGCTGCGAAGGATGAAATAAACCACCAAAGCCAGCGCGGCGCCCATCGGGCAGCGCAGCAGGAACCACCAGACCCAGCTGGTCGAGAGCCGGCGGTTGCCGGCAAAGCTGGCGAATGAGGTGGCGATGTGGATGAAGGACCCGAGCGCGCCCGCGATCATCACGATCGACAGCGCGATGGTCTCATTGAGCCCGGACCAGACAATCTTACCCCCAACGCTGGACGAGGACGGCCAGACGTAGAGCAGAAGGGCGCCAAGCCCGCCTGCCAAGGCCATAATGAAAACCCCAACCACGAGCGTTCCGTGGCCATCCAGGTACTGGGCGGGCCGCCTTCGATTTTGGTCCACGACCGTTGAGTTCCCAGCCATAAGCAACTCTCCTTTCTGGCGCGTAGACCAGTTTCCTGGCCCCGGATCACCCGGCGAAGCATCTGCCCAAGCCGATACAGCCGGGGCGATAGTTTCCTACGCATTCACAGGGCGCAGCGACACATCGGACGCCGAACCCCCCTTTTGCGGAGCCTGAACATAGGGTCCATGTGGTTAAATTTGGTTTAAGGTTAATTCACTTAATTGCGGCCGCGGTCGAGGCGCAATTTGTGCAAGTTCAGCCGCTTGGGCACCGCTCGTGACGTGAGTGCGGCGGCCCCGCATGACGCCTGCCGGAGCCGGCCTCGCTACTTTTTCTTCAAGTCGAGCGAGGCGGAGTTCATGCAAAAACGCTGCCCGGTGGGCGCCGGTCCGTCGGGGAAGACGTGACCCAGATGGGCGTCGCAGCGCGCGCACACGACCTCGGTGCGGCGCATGAGAAGCGAGCTGTCGTCTTTCAAAGCGACGGCATCCTCCGCCACCGGTGAGTGGAAGCTTGGCCAGCCCGTGCCGCTGTCATACTTGGTCTCGCTGGAAAAGAGCGGCGCTCCGCAGCAGATGCAGTCGTAGGTGCCTTCGGCTTTCTCGTCCCAGTAACGCCCGGTGAAGGCGCGTTCAGTGCCGGCTTCTCGTGCGACGCGGTATTCCTCAGGCGAGAGTTGGCTGCGCCAATCTTCGTCCGATTTCACGACTTTGCCGGGGCCGCCGTCATCGGCGGGTTTTGCCGCTGTTCTAGCCATTGCCGCACTCCCAATCGTTCGGGCCCAACTTACGATATGGCAAGGTCGTCAAATCCCGCAAGCGAACAATGGATCACGTCGCCGTGCGCTCGATCGAAACCACCTTGCGGGCGAGCCTGTGAGGCTCGGCCGTGAAGCGCACCTTGTCACCCAATTCAAGCGCGCCGAGCTTGGCCGATTCCAGCGTTTCGGCATAGACCGCAACGTCGGGCCCGCCGCCATCGGGCGTGACGAACCCGTATCCCTTTTCCTGGCTATACCAGGAGACGGTGCCGCTTTCCATTTTGCCGGTTTCCATTTGGCCGGTTTATGTCGGACGCATGGGTAGCGAAGGCGGCCGTGGCGAGCAAGTCGCGTCCGGTCGGCGTCGAGGAGATCTGGCGCTGTGCCTGTCCGACTTCCGCCGGATCGGTACCGGCCCACGACCCGCGCGACCACCCAAATTGACACTGGCATTGGGTGGTCGCATGGGAGAGTGGTCCAGTGCGTCCCGGCCGGAAAAGCGCTAATGCACGACCCGCATCTTCGGGCGCAGAGATTTCAGTGTCGCGGCTCCCTTCGCTGTCAAGCGGCTGCTGCCCAGCGAAACGAAGCGCAACGACTTCATGCCAGCCAGGGTTTCAACGCTGGCGTCGCCGACCCGCGTGCGGCTCGCGATGAGGAAGCGCAAGCCGGAGGCGCCGGCCAGGTGCTTGATCCCGGCATCGGTCACGACCGTGTTGTCGATCCCAAGCCGAATGAGGTTGGGCGCCTTCGCAAGCGCCTTCATGCTCTCATTTGTCGCCTTTGTGCTGCTGATACTGAGCGTCTTGAGGAGCGGGAGGGCTGCGATGGCGCGAACGCCTTTATCCCCCACTTGCGTGTTGTAGATGGTCACGCGGGTGAGCGTCTTGATCTGACCGATGACCGCCGCGCCGGCATCATCGAGGTTGGAGCGGATGACCGCAATCGACCGCAACTGGCCTGCCTTGCCGAGGGCCTCGAAGCCGGGACCAAGCTTGACCCGGACGAGGTTCAAAGTCCTGAGCGCGGGCATAGCCGCCAGCGTGGCGTAGCCTTCGCGGGTAATCCCGTCGGCCGATCCCATGCCTATTGATCGCAGCTTCGGCAAGGTCCCGAGCGCCGCAAGGCCCTTATCGGCCACCTTGATGGTTCCCAGATTCAGGCCGGTCAGAGATTTGATCTTGGCGACTTCCAGCATGGCGTCGGCGCCGACCTTGGCGCCGGAGAAATTCAAGCGCCGCAGTTTCTTCAGTCCGGCGAGCTTCGCCAGACCGGCGTTGGTGACGCTGGCTTTGCCGATGGTCAGGCTGACCAGGGTGTCGAGCGTACCGGCAACAGCAAGCTCACGGTCGCCGAACCGAGGATTGTCGAGCGACAGCGAGCGCAGCCGCTCCATCGCCCGCAGATGAACGATCTCCTCAGCTTCGAACGGCTTGGCACGGCTCAGGCTGACATAGGTCGCCTTGCGCACCGTGTCGGCGGTCCAAGGCTTGCCGAAACGCGTGGAGCCGATCTTGTTGAGCCAGGCCGCCGTGTCGTCGGCCGGGTCGGCCGCCGCCGACCCCACATAGCCGACTGCCAGCACCAAAAAGGCCAACACCACTACATTCGCGCGTCGAATGAATACCCGGGCCATTCCATCCTCCATTCTGTTTGGTTTGCCGCCTGATTGAACGATACGCCGTACACGTTATAGGTTGCAAACCAAGCACCGCGCACTGAGGCGGCGCTTTACGGCTTCGACCGCAGGCAAGGAGGGGCCATGGCCGCCCAAGACGACTACATCGAGGATGTCAGCAAGAGCGACCTTCTGCGCGTCATCGTCGCGCTCTCCACCGAAGTCTATGCGCTTGCCGATCGGCAGCGCGCCACCGAAGCCATTCTCGCCGCCAACAAGATCGACCTCGCCTCCCTTGACTCGCCGATCGAGCCGGCGGTCTACGACGACGTTCGCCTGGCCGAACGCGACGCCTTTGTCGCCCGCGTCTTCGGCTCCCTCACCGACGCGCAAAGCTCCCGCGCCGACAGCGACCAAAGCTGAGGGACACACCCATGGATCTGACCCTCTCTCGCTCTTACCAGGCCCGGCTCGACTTCGTGGAAGGCCTAAAGTCCTTCGTCTCTACCGGGGTCATGGCAGAGGTCAAAAGCAACTTTGCCAGCTGGGCCGACGGGCAGAGCGAATCCGTTCTGCGCGACCGCAAGACCCTGGCCGACCGGCTTGAGCCCGACCCGCTCTACCAGGTTTCGCGCGGCCTCCAGCGAGTGAGCCAGGAGGCGATGTGGGCCGAGGCCGCACGGGGCCTGGAGCCGCGCCGCGCCGAACTGGAAGCGGCCATGGGAATTGACCACGCCGTCAATGACGGATCGGACAAAAACGACGACGACGGCCCGGTGCTGAACGACGCGCTGGTAATGCCCGCCTACTTCACCGGCAACGAGTTCCATCTGCAGCCCGGCGGCTTCTGGCGGGACACGCTGACGGGGCCGGTCTACGAGCTCGGCGTCGCCGCCTATTCGTTGCACCGCTATGGCCGCGCCGGCGACGATATGGGCCGGGCGCTGGTCTCCGTGCTGCCCGAGCTCGAGATCAAGCACTGGCTGGAGATCGGCTGCGGGCCCGGCTACAAGATGTACCCGGTTTGCGACGCCTTCCCGCAGGCCGAGGCCCAAGCGATCGATATGAGCCCGCATTTCGTGCGCTATGCCCATGCTCGCGCCAAGGTGCATGGCAAGGCCGTGAAATTCGCCCAGATGAATGCCGAGGCGCTCGCGTTTACGGATGCCCGCTTCGACCTCGTCTTCGGCATCCTGCTGCTGCACGAAGTGCCAGAGGACGCCATTCGCAACATCGTCACCGAGGGGTTCCGCGTGCTTGGGTCCGGCGGCGTCTTCGCCCATGTCGACCTGCCCGGCTATGCCCATCTCGATCCGCTGACCGCCTATGTCATGGACTGGGACACAGCCCATAACGGCGAACCCTACTGGCGCACCTTCCACGAGATCGATATCGAGCAGGTCTACAAAGACGCCGGCTTCATCGATGTCGAGACCCGCCCCGCCCACAGCAATCTCGGCAGCTCAGGCGACTACTACCAGGGCAAATTCGACTACCACGTGGTGATGGGGCGAAAGCCGTAGGAGGCGGGCGGGAGGGCGACCGTCACGCCCGCAATCCATCCTTCGAGGCTCGCTCACGCTCGCACCTCAGGATGAGCATTGTGCGCCTTGCTTCGGGACGCTAGGGCAAATCGGAGGCTCATCCTGAGGTGCCCGCGTGAGCGGGCCTCGAAGGACGAGCCGGGCCGGATCAGATTAGATTGTGACCAGGGCGGCCCGCCCCCCCCTCAGGCCATCACCAGCGGATCGCCGAAGCCGAGCTCGCGGCGCAGTGTGTGACAGATCTCGCCGTGGGTGGCGCCGGCCATCGCGGCCTCGACCAGCGACCCGAAAGTATTGGTCTCCGGTCCGGCCGGCGCGGCGGTCGCGGCGCGCGCAAGATCGTCGAGCGCCGTTTGCACCTTGGCCTGATCGCGGTCCGCCTTCCAGGCCTTGAAGTCGCTGATATGCGCGCCCATCACCGCCGGGTCGGGGCGTTCGAGCGGCTGCACGTCGACATCCTCCGCGCCCTCGCTCTGGTACTTGTTGACGCCGACGATGGTCTCCTCGCCGGCCTCGACCTTCTCCTGAAAGGCCAGCCCACTGTCGCCGCAGTAGGTCTGCGGAATGCCGGCCTCGGCCGCGGCGAACATGCCGCCGGCGGTGTCGATCTGGGCAATGATCGCTTCGATGCGCTCCTCCATCGCGTCGGTCATCGCCTCGACGTAGAAAGAGCCGCCGAGCGGATCGATCACGTCGGTCAGATGCGCCTCCTCCTTCAGGATGTTCTGGGTCGCGACCGCGATCCGAGCCGCGCGCTCGGTCGGCACGCTTAAGACCTCGTCGTAGCTGTCGGTGTGCAGCGACTGCAGCCCGCCGAAGATGCCGGCCATCGCCTGCACGGCGACGCGCGAGATGTTGTTGAGCGGTTGTTGGCGCGTCAGGTCGACGCCCGAAGTTTGTCCATGGAACTTGAAGCGCCAGGATTTGGGGTCCTTTGCGCCCAAACGCTCCCGCGTCAACTTTTGCCAGATGCGCCGGCCCGCCCGGAACTTCGCCACCTCCTCGAAGAAGCTGACCGAGATGTCGAAGAAGAACGTGAAGCGTGTCAGGAACGCGTCCGGGTCCATGCCGCGTTCGATGCAGTCCTGCCCGTATTGCAGCGCCGTGCACAGCGTCAGCGCCATCGCCTCCGCCGGGTTGGCCCCGCCCTGCTGCATGTGCTGGCCGACGACCGAGACCGGGTTCCAGCCCGGCACCTGGTCCTGGCAAAAGGCAATGTGGTCGACCAGTACGCGCCGCGAGCCCGGCAGGGCGATGCGGAAGAACATATGATTGGCGATGAAATGCGAGATGTAGTCGGACTGGTTCGAGGTCCCGGTGATGGTCTCCCAGGAAATGCCGCGCCGCCGCGCCACGCCGAGCATGAACGCCAGCAGCGTGAAGGGCACCGGGTCGTTCATCGCCATGGAGATCCGCTCCAGCGGCACGTTGCGCAGCGCCACGTCCATATGGTTGACGGAGTTGATCACGGCCCCACAGGTACCGAGCAGTTCCTCGTCAACCTCGTCGCAGTCATAGCCGCGGAAGACCGAGTTGCAGGGGATCAGGCTGCCGGCCGTCGCCCCGGCGTTCAATAGCTTCAGGAAACGGCCGTTGAAATCCTCCGGCGTACCGAAGCCGATCAGCTGGCGTTGGCTCCAGGTGCGACCGCGATGCATGGTCGGATAGATGCCGCGCGTCATCGGCGCCTGGCCGGGGAAGCCCAGATCGTCCATGTAGCGATCGCCCGACCAGTCGTCCGGCGTGTAGAGCGGCTTGACTTCGATGCCGGAACGATTGCGCACCGTGCGTTCCTCGCCGCTCTGCGCCTCGTACTGGGCGGTCCAATCGGCACGGGCGCTCTCAAAACCAGGCAATGCGAGTTGGACGGGGTTCTGGGGCATGGTCGTTTCCTTATGTTTCCGTCTTAGTGGTTCGTTCTCACGCGGCATCGAGGCTGGCACGGGCCCGGGCTGCCAATTCGGCGACAGCAGCAATGATCTCCTCCTGGGCCACGCCCGGATGGAAGACGCGGGCGACGCCGGCCTCCAGTAGCATCGCCTCCTCGTCGTCAGGCACGATGCCGCCGACGATCACCGGAACGTGGCCGATCCCGGCTTCGGCCATGGCAGCCACCAGCTTGGGCACGATCAGATGGTCGGTGGCCAGCGAACTCACCCCAACCACGTCGACGTCTTCTTCGGTTGCCATTTGCACAACAACCGGGATTTGCTGCCAGGGACCTGTGTAAATGACCTCCATGCCGGCATCGCGCAGGAAGGCTGCAACGATACGGCTGCCCCGGTCGTGTCCGTCGAAACCGATCTTGGTGACCAGCACGCGCGGCGGCGCGTCGATCGTTTGTCCGCCGCTGTCGTTTGCCTGGCCAGTTTGCGCGGTCATGGCGACACGCCTTGTCTCAGATTGCGGACGAAATGGCGGGCGATGGTGGCCGGCGGCGCGCCGCCTTCGCGGTACCAAATCTTGGTCCAGTTGAGCGCGCCCAGCATCATCAGCCGCAGCCATCCGGCATCGGCGTGGTCGGCCAGCTCAAGGTCGTCGACCAGCCGCCGCAAGCGGTTCTCGTAGTCGTCGCGCACGCGTCCAAGCTCGACTGCAACCGCCGGGTCCCCGGCATCGTCCGGCAGCACCCGGATCATCACCTTGGCATAGGCGCTCTGGTCGAGCACGGTCTCCAGATGCGCCACGGCGGCCGCCTCCAGCCGCGCCCAGGGATCGGTCTCGCGCTCTTCATCGCCACCATCGCCGCTCCCGTCATCGCCCCGGTCATTGCCAGCGGCCGCCACCGCGGCATCGACCCGGCGCGTGAGGCCGGCCACACCCTCGCGGTAGACCGCCAGCAGCAGCGCCGCCTTGGAGGGGAAATGGTAGTAGACCGAGCCCGGCAGCATGCCGACCGCCCCGCCGATATCGCGGATCGTGGTCGCCCGGTAGCCCTGGTCGGCGAACAAGCGCGCCGCGGCATCCATCAGCGCCACACGCCGGTTGTCCTGGCGCGGACCCGCCGCCTTGCCCCGCGGCCGCCCGCGCGGGCGGGGGGCCGATGGCGGGTGCTTCGAAGGCTCGGACGAAGACGCGTCGGGCGCGTCGTCGGCCTTGGCCCGGTCTATCTCGGCAATGGTTTCGGCCGCGCTTGGCATGGGGTTTCGTTCGGTAATTTAAAGCAAACAAGTGTTTGTTTTTTATTTCTGGACGGATGCCTTGTCAAGACGGCCAACGGCGCCAGGCAAAACAAGCCGGCGCCACCCATCATGGTCATTCCCGCGAAAGCGGGAATCCATCTCTGTGGGCATAGCCGGGACGCTCGGCCCATGGATTCCCGCTTTCGCGGGGAATGACGTTGGGATATTGGGAATCTCGACACCATCGAGGGCTCATCCTGAGATGACCGCGACAATGAGCCTCGAAGGACGAGCCGGGTATCAGCAAACGTCGCCCTTCATCCATCCTTCGAGGCTCGCTCACGCTCGCACCTCAGGATGAGCCGGATTACGGCCGCGAACGAAACCGTAGGCTCATCCTGAGGTGCCCGCGTTAGCGGGCCTCGAAGGACGAGCCGCGCCGCACTGCCCTACCGCCGCTGCCGTCGCCCGCTCTGGCGTCCGCCGTGGCCGCGCCGCTTGCTCTTCGAGGCCGCGCTGGCATGCTCCATCTTTTGCTTCAGCGATGACGTCGCTGACATGCCGAGGTCCTGGGCCTCGAGCCGCTTGATCTCGTCGCGCAGGCGTGCGGCGTCCTCGAATTCGAGGTTGGCGGCGTGCTCTTTCATGCGGCCTTCCAGGTCCTCAATATAGCTGTGGAGGTTGTGGCCGATCATATGGGCGTGATCCTCGTCGCCTGTCGCGACGGTGACGTGGTCGCCGCGCTCGTAGACCGAATCGAGGATGTCGGCGATGCCCTTCTTGACGCTTTCCGGCGTAATCCCGTGGGCCTCGTTATAGGCCTCCTGCTTCTCGCGCCGGCGGTTGGTTTCCGAGATCGCGTATTCCAGAGCCTCGGTCATATGGTCGGAATAAAGGATGGCGCGGCCCTCGATATTGCGCGCGGCGCGGCCGATTGTCTGGACCAGCGAGGTCTTGGAGCGCAGATAGCCCTCCTTGTCGGCGTCGAGGATGGCAACCAGCGTGCATTCTGGAATGTCGAGGCCTTCGCGCAACAGGTTGATGCCGACCAGGACGTCGAAGACACCGAGCCTTAGATCGCGAATAATTTCTATTCTCTCCAGAGTGTCGACGTCGGAATGCATGTAGCGAACCTTTATGCCCAGCTCATCCATGTATTCGGTGAGGTCTTCGGCCATCCGCTTGGTCAGCGTGGTGACCAGCACGCGTTGGCCTTTGGCGGTGACCTCGCGGCATTCGGCGAGCAGGTCGTCGACCTGGCTCTCGGCGGGTCGCAGGATCACCGGCGGGTCGATGAGGCCGGTCGGTCGTACCACCTGCTCGGTGAAAACGCCGCCGGTCCGCTCCAGCTCCCAGGGTGCCGGCGTCGCCGAGACATAGACGGTCTGCGGGCGCATGCGCTCCCATTCCTCGAATTTTAGCGGCCGGTTGTCGATGCAGGACGGCAAACGGAAGCCAAACTCCGCCAGGGTGGACTTGCGGCTGAAGTCGCCCTTGTACATGCCGTTCAGCTGCGGAACGGTGATGTGGCTCTCGTCGACGAACAAGAGCGCTTCCTCCGGCAGGTACTCGAACAATGTCGGCGGCGGATCGCCCGGTGCCCGGCCGGTCAGGTAGCGCGAATAGTTCTCGATGCCGGCGCAGGAACCCGTCGCCTCGATCATCTCCAGATCGTACATCGTGCGCTGTTCCAGCCGCTGCGCCTCGAGCAGCTTGTTCTCGTGGTTCAGCTCCTCCAGCCGGATCTTCAAGTCTTCTTTGATCTGCCTGGCGGCCTGCAGCAGCGTCGGTTTCGGTGTCACGTAGTGCGAGTTGGCGTAGACTTTGACCCGGTCGAGCGCTCCGCCCTTCTCGCCCGTGAGCGGGTCGAACTCCACGATGCTCTCGATCTCGTCGCCGAAGAGGGACAGCCGCCAGGCGCGGTCCTCAAGATGCGCCGGGAAGAGCTCGATCGTGTCGCCGCGCGCCCGGAAGGTGCCGCGGTGGAAATCGACGTCGTTCCGCTTGTAGTGCAGCTCCACGAACTTGCGCAGCATCGTGGCGCGCTCCATCGTCTGCCCGACCTTCAGCGGGAAGGCCATGTCCTGGTAGGTCTCCACCGCACCGATGCCGTAGATGCATGAGACCGAGGCGACGATCACCACGTCGTCGCGTTCCAGCAACGACCGCGTCGCCGAATGGCGCATACGGTCGATCTGCTCGTTGATGTTCGATTCCTTCTCGATGTAGGTGTCGGTGCGGGCGACGTAGGCCTCGGGCTGGTAGTAGTCGTAATACGAGACGAAATACTCCACCGCGTTGTTCGGGAAGAACGACCGCATCTCGCCGTAGAGCTGGGCCGCCAGCGTCTTGTTGGGCGCGAGGATGATGCTCGGGCGCTGCAGGCGCGCTATGGCGTGCGCCACTGTGAAGGTCTTGCCCGAGCCAGTGACGCCGAGAAGCACCTGGTCGCGCTCCCCTGCCGCCAGGCCGCCCGTCAGCTCGTCGATCGCCTGGGGCTGATCGCCGGCGGGATCGAAGTCCGAGACCAGATCGAATGCGATGCCCTTGGCCTCGCGCGGCGCCTTGACCGCGTTGGGCGAGGGAAACGGCGTTTCTATGACGGAGGATGCGCGGCTCATGATCGTCTCAATATGTGCCGCGCCGCGCGATATGCCAATGGCCTCATCGGGCCTCTCCTGACATCGTATGTCAGCATGGACGTCAGGGCTTTAGCATGACCCCGGTCGGAGCAAACAGAAGGCCAAGGTCCGTCGACTGCCGAATGAAGGGCGACGCCTGGGCTTGCCTGGTGAGGCCCTGGATCGACGCTGGCCCCCGAATCAAGTCCGGGGTGACTTAGAGGTTGTCGAGAAAAGGGCCGTGGCCGGCCCGCCGCTTTGGGGAGGGGGTCAAGCGGTGGAACCGGCCACGGAGCTGGCCTAGTGGCGGAAGCGTGGGGTCAGGCGACCCGGCCTCGCCGCAGCCAGATCATCAGTCCCGCCATCAGCAGGACCAGTAACCCAAGCGCCACATAGAGGTCGCGGCGCTCGCCGGCCTTGGCGGCGATGACGGCCGCCACGGCCTGGTTGCGTACGGTCAGCGCCACCGAACGGTCGGCAATCTGCGTGCCGGCGACCTGCTTGTTCGCCTTCACGACCGACTTCCGTGCCTCCTTGGCGGCGGACTTGCCGGCCTCGTCGCGCTTGGCGCCCATTGCCTGGGCCTCACGCTCCTGGGCCTTCTTTTCCGCCTTTGGCGCAACCTTCGGCAGATTTGGCGCTTTCACCACGGCCGGGTCCTTGGGCGCTTGTAGCCGCCCGGCGGTCGCCGGCTTGCCCGGCTTCTGCTTCAGGCTCATCACGCCACCCAACCCGGCCGCGGCACGGCCGCGCGAGCGTTGGGACTTGTCGGCCGACGACTGAGGCATGGGCGGCAGGACACCGTTGTAGCTACGGCGCAGCTTGGCAACGGCCTTGTAGCTGGCCCGGCCCCTTGTCTTGGCGCCGGCGCGGCGATCCTTCTCAGATGCGATCACGCTTGGCGACAGGGCCCTGTCGGCACGCTTCGTGCCGTCCTTGCCGCGGCGCTGGCTACCCTGCTTGCCGAAGACCTTCTCGAAGTTCCAGCCAGCCGGAAGATTGACCGCCACCGCCTTACTGGTGACGCCTTCTCCCTTGGGACGCGCCGGGGTCACGTCGACGGCGACCAGGCTGGTGTACTTGCTGACTAGATGGTGCTTGACCGCGACCGAGATCACTTGGCCGCGCACGTCCTTGGCGTTGGCGCCCTCATGCAGCGAATCCATGAGTGCTGCGATCTTGGCGCGCGCCCACAAGGTCGCCATGCCCTTGCCCGCCTGGCCGCCGGAGAGCGGCAGAGCGAGTTTCCAGGGCTTGCCGGCGAACTTGCCTTCGATCGTCACATTGCCGGTGAGTTTCTTCAGCTCCACGGCGACGATCACCGGCTCGCCCCGATAAAGGTCGCGGACCTTGCGCGGCCACGCTTCGGCGCCGGTCTCCTTGTCGAACGTGACGCGGATATCGGTCAGGATCGGCTCCTCGATCTTGCGGAAGAGGGCCGTCATCCGCGCCTTAACGTCGGCGACGCGGCTGATATAGGTGAAGGTGCCACGGCCATACTGGGCCGCCTTGGTCATGAAGTAGCTGTTGGGCGCGGAGCCGATGCCCACGGTGAAGAGCCGCGTATCGCCCAGATGCCCCTTGATGAAGCGGAAGAGCTGGGCCTCGTTTCCGACCGAGCCGTCGGTCAGGAAGACCACCTGGCGCAGCCGGTTCTCGTTCCGCCGCCCGTCGAGGGCGAGGTTGAGCGCCTTCAGCATCTCGGTGCCGCCGCGCGCCTTGAGCCTGCCGACGAAACCGCGCGCTTGGGCGATCTTTGCCGGATTTGCGTATTGGGCGTGGCTGAAGAGCGCCCGCGGCACGCTGTTGAACTCAATCACGTTGAAGCGGTCGCCCGGCTGCAGGCGCGCCAGCGCCAGCGACAAGGCAGAGCGTGCCTGGGCAATCGAAGTGCCCGACATCGAGCCCGACGTGTCGATCACGAAAACGACCTCGCGCGGGATGCGCTTTATCTTGATGGCCGACTTGTCGCCCGACTTGTTGCCGCGCGGCGGCATCACCATCAGGAGCGCATAGGTCTTGCCGTCGATGGTTTCGGTGAAGAGGCCGGCCCCCGGCGCCTTGCCGATCTTGGGCAGCCACTGGACCACCAAGTCCTTCTCGGCGAACACCGCCTTCTCGTCGAAGACGATCGTGTGGCCGCCGTCGGAATTGTTGGTGACCTTGATCTTGTGCGTTGTGCTTTTGATCCACTGGATCGGGAAGCCCGGCTTCAGGATCAGCTGCAGCGAGACGGGATTGACCTTGCCATGCTTGGGATGGCGCACTTGCGGGGTGATGCGATCCGCATCAGGCACGCGGCGGGTATTGGTGCCCCAGCCGGAGCCCTTGAAGGCAACCACGGTCTCGCCCGAAGGGATGTAGCGCGGGCCCACCACCATCGGAAAACGCAAGGCGAAGGCGCCGCGGTCGTAGCGCAGCGTCTGCTGGTATTCGATCTGCACCAGCACGGTCTCGCCCGGCCCGATATTGGCGACCGAATTGGTGAATATGTTGGGCCGCTCCTGCTCGGTGAGCGCGGCCTTTTTGCCTTGCTTCAGGGCCTGAAGATAGATTTTCCGGGCCGCCCCGCGCTCCTTCACCTTGCCCTCGATGAAGCGGTCGCCGATCCGCATGCGCAGCCGGGAAACGGCGGAGTTGGTAGGCAGCGGAAAGACGTAGATGCCCTCGATCCATTTCTTCGAGGGATTGGTGAATTTCTGGCTGACCACCACCCGCGCGACCAGGCCGCTCACCTCCATGCGGATGTCGGTCTTCACGATCGGCGCCCTGGCATATTTGCCGGGCGTCTCGGTCTTGATCAGAAGGGTTCCGCTCTCGACCTCCGACATGCGCATCGTGGCGCTCGTATCGGCGAAAGGCCGCGACGCGGCGGCGAAGAGAGCGAGGGAGAAGACGAGGAGAGAGAGAAGAGACTTAAGCAACAGATCGGCGTTCAGTATCGGCAATCGCTTGGCAGGGGTAGTGCGGACCCCGGGACACGCTGTTGAAGACATGCGCGGCTCCCTTATGTGCGGACCGAGCTTGCCTCGCCCGGACCTTGGTTGCGGAGTGTGCGGCCACACATTGCTCCGTCCCCATACGGCACAAGTGCGACCCGACCGCTAAGATCAGACGGACGAGCCCGCGCGTTTTCCGCGCAGGCAGTCAAGATTTGTTGAGATTATTTCTGCAAGGCTTGATGGGTCGCGGGCTGTTCGGCCGCATCAAAGGCACTCTTGAGCGCCGTCTCCCGCCGGGAATGACCAGCTATTGGTCGCCTCCGCCGCCGCCGCTGCCTTGACCACTGCGGCGCTCGCCGCTGCCTTCGGGCGCGTACGGATCGCCGCCCTCGGGTTCAGGCCGTTCGACACCGTATATCGGCCCTTCATTGCCGCCGCCGGCCTTGCCCGCGGCGCTCCCATCGCCTTTGACGCCAACCGCCTTGTCGGACTTGCCGGCTTTGCCTGCCTTGGCGCCGCTGCCATCGGCGACTTTCGGCGGCTTGCCGTACCAGGACTTCAGCGGATCCTTCTTCGGGATCTGGCGGGCCGAACCGTCACCTGCTTTCGCAGCAACCCGGTGGCCGCCTTTGTTCTTGCCGTCAGCCAGGGCGGGAGAAGCCGCCAGACCCAGGGCGAGAAAAGCTGCGACAAAAATCCGCGCTATATTGTCGAGCCGCATGGAAGACACTCCAGTAATGGCGCCCCCAAGGGAGAATAGGCGCCCGAGGGGGCTCCCGCTGCCTTTAGCGGGTTCTGCCGGGTGCGAACAACCGTAAGGTGAGCCTAGCTCCGGTATCCTTGCTGGAGACTTAAGAAAACGCGGCATTTGAGGGACGCGATTTGAGCAAACCCGCGGTCACTGGCGCGATCGAGACGGTGGAAATGCATACCGGCGGCGAGCCCGTGCGCATCGTCACCGCCGGATATCCGGAGGTCGAAGGCACCACGATCCTGGATAAACGTCGCTTTGCCGCCGAACGCCTCGACCGCCTGCGACATCTCCTCATGTTCGAGCCGCGCGGCCATCGCGACATGTACGGCGTGATCCCGGTGGCGCCGGATATCGAGGACGCCGACCTCGCCGTGCTGTTCATGCACAACGAGGGTTATTCCACCATGTGCGGCCACGCCGTGATCGCGCTCGGCCGTTGGGCCATCGACAGCGGCCTCGTCGCCGCCGCCGGCGATCCGACAAGCGTGCGCATCCAGTGTCCCTGCGGCCTCGTCACCGCACGCGTGGCCATGCGGGACGGCCGCACCGGAGAAGTCGCATTCGAAAGCGTTCCCGCCTTCGCACTGGCGATCGACCGCTCGGTGACGGTCGAGGGTCTGGGCGCGCTGAGCCTCGATATCGGCTATGGCGGGGCCTTTTACGCCGTGCTGCCGGCGGCCAGCATCGGCCTCGATGTGCTGGGCTCGCCGACCCGCGACCTGGCCGATGCCGCCAGCGCCGTGACCGCCGCTGTCATGGATCAGGTCGATATCGCCCATCCCGACGACCCCGAACTTGGATATTTGTACGGCACGATCCTCACCGATGACGCCGATGGCCGCAGCCGCGAGACACCGAGCGCCAATGTCTGCGTGTTCGCCAATGCCCAGGTCGACCGCAGCCCGACCGGCTCCGGCGTCACCGCTCGGATTGCGCTGATGCGCGCGCGCGGCACGATCGCACCAGGCGAGGCGGCTTATTTCGAGAGTATCACCCGCGCCGTCTTCCGCGGCCGTGCGCTTGAGAAAACCACGGTCGGGCCCCACGACGCGGTCACTGTGGAGGTCACAGGCCACGCCCACTACACGGGCTCGGCCCGTTTTACGGTGGAAAACGACGACATGCTGGCCGGCGGGTTCCTGCTTCGGTAACTGTGGGTTATGGCGTGTTGCCAGATATTGAAACGGCGACCGATCGTTTGATCGGTCCAAAGGCACGCGTTTGCGCGTGCCGTTAGATAGTGAAGCGGCGACCGATCACTTGATCGGTCGCCGTCAGTTCGGCTCAACCATGTGAGCTGATCCTAGTAGCCGTAACGGTAGCCGTAGAAGGGCCGACGATAGCGGCAGATGCGGTAGTAAGCGCGGCGTGCGAACGGGTTGCCGAGCACGAAGCCCTTGTAATAGAGCCTCCGGCACAGGCGACGATGCCTCCAGCGGCGGCCACCGAAGTGGCGATGCCGCCATCCGGTATAGTGGACCTGCTGTGTCTGGGCAGCCTGTCCGCCCTCAAAGAGGCCGGCATTGGCCGCCGACGAAGCGGCGGAGGCGGCACCGGCGGTGCCGAGGGTGATGGCGGCGGCAGCCGCGATGCTCAGGATGGTGGTCTTCATGGGGCTTACTCCTGTTCCTTGTGGTTCCGGACGCCAAGTTCCATCTGCGTCCGTGATGCTGGAGTTTTAGCAAGACCCGCTTGAACCGATCCTGAAGCCGCCATTCATGTGCGGTTCAGAGACATGGCAAGAATTACAGAGCAATATCAATCGATTATAAGGTTAAGAAATTTTCGCCATATCGCTGTTCGTGGATGAGCCGGACACCGTTCCCACAACGCAACGGCGGCCGATCTTGCGATCGGCCGCCATGCATTCGGAGGTTACTATTGATGGGTCCTAGTAACCGTAGGGCCCGTAATACCGGCGATGGGTGCACAGACGATGGAACATCCGGCGGGCATGCCAGTTGCCGAGTACCCAGCCGCGATAACGGAGGCGGCGGCACATGCGACGATGGCGGATCTGCCGGTAGCGCCAGTGGCGATGACGGTGGCGCCAGCCAGTGTAGTGAACGGTCTGCGTTTTGGCGGCTGCCCCGGCGCCTTCGAAGAGGCCGGCCTTGGCAGCGGGCACGCCCGCGGTCGCGGCACCAACGGTACCGAGCATGATCGCGGAAGCGGCGGCAATGCTCAAAACGATCTTTTTCATGGAATAATCTCCTGTTCCCGGTTTTGTCGGCCGGACCTCCTGGCCCCGCCGTCATGGGGCGTGTTTTAGCCAAGCGCGCTTGAACCGAACCTGAAGCCGCCGTTCATCCGGCGTTCATCAAGATGGCCAAACCCGGATCGATCGTGTGGAGAAGGCATTCCGGTCCAGCGCAGCGCATTGCCGGGTTCTTGACCGATCGTTCCAAATGAGACAGGCTGACGGTCGAAAGGACGCAAATGCCCTGGGAAAAACAATTCGATCCCGAAGCCGCGCTTGCCAAGGCCATGCAGACCTTCTGGGCGCGCGGCTACGACGCCACCTCGATGGCGGACTTGGTCGAGGAGATGGGCGTCAACCGGGGCAGCCTCTACGCGACCTTTGGCGACAAGCACAGCCTCTTCATCCGCGCCTTGCGGCGCTACGACGCCGTCCACCGCCAGGCCTGGACGGCCGCACTCAGCGAACGCAATGCGCCGCGCGAAGCCATCCTGGCCGCCTTCGAGGACGCCATCGCCGCGACCGTTGACGGCGGATCGCGCGACGGCTGCCTGCTGGTCAACACGGCGCTTGAGCTCTCGCCGCACGACGAGGAAGTCGCCGCTATCGTGGCCGAAGCGATGACCGGCATGGAGACCTTCTTCCGTACCATGATCGAGCGCGGCCAAAGCGCCGGTGACATTCCAGCCGACATTCCGCCGGGGCGGACCGCCTCCGCGCTCCTCAGCCTCTTTATCGGTTTGCGCGTGCTGTCCCGCAGTCGCCCGGAGGCGCCTTTGCTGCGCGCCGTCGCGGATCAGGCAGCAGCCATGCTAATCTGAGTCACCGGCCCGGCCGTCCCGCCGGGTTTTTGACAGGACCTCTGTAAGGGATTTTTTTTGACGCTTTTGGAACGATCGTTCAATAAACGCCGCGAAGGCGGATGACCGGGCCCACGAAAAGGTCCATCACGAGAGGGAGGATACGACCATGAGTGTTTCCTATGTCGAGCGCGAGCAGGCCAATCCCGCCACTACGGCCTTTTACGACAAGGCCGAAGAGCGCTTTGAGATGCTGCTCAACATCTTCAAGGTGTTCGGCCACACGCCGGAGCTGGGCACGGTCTTCACCGACCTCATTATGGCCATCCTGAAGGACGGCGAGATCGACTGGCTGACCAAGGAGTTGATCATCCTGAAGGCGACCCACCGCAACCAATGCCAGTATTGCGTCGTCCAGCACGAGACGCTGTCAAAGCGCCTCGGCATCCCTGACGAGAAGATTCAGCACATAGGCGGCGATCTTTATAAGGACAGCCCCCACTTCAGCGAGGCGGAGAAGGCGCTGATGGACCTGACTGTCCAGATCGGCGAGGACGCCAACAACGTGCCCGACGCGCTCTGGGCGCGCCTCAACGAACATTTCAGCGAGCCGCAGATCGTCGAGGCGGTGTTCACGATCACGATCTACATCGCCGTCTCCAAGTTCGGCGACGCGCTCGGCGTGGAGCTGGAGCCGGTCTTCTCCGGCATCGAGCCGATGCTGCATGTGAAGCACTGACGAATTATGCGACCAACGGTGACGAAACCCTCTCCCGCTTGCGGGAGAGGGTCCCCTGTCTGGGCCACGGTGTTTGGCGCGCTAATCTTCCAGCCGCTTGTGCTTTAGCCGGAGGGAGCGGAAGCGGCGGGCCATGATGTTCGCGGCGGTCCCGAAATAGGCCACGACCACACCTTTGTAGCCGCGCTCTGTGAAGAAGTAGGCGATCGGCGAGCAGCGGCCCTGGCGCGCCACCCGCACCGAGCTGGGCACGAAGCCACGGCCCCAGCTCTTTTCGATATCGGCGGTGCGCGTCGCCCGGCTGAGACAGATCCGGCGGCCTTTGAAATCGGGCTTGCCGTATATGCAGACGATGCCGCAGGACTTCTTCTCTGCCGCCTGCGCCATCGTATTGGGCGCACCTAGCATCGCGGCCGCAAGCACAGCGGCGCCTATCGCGGCCTTTACCACGATCAGTCTCATTTGCCGCCTTCGGTGACCTTGATCGAGCGGATCACGACGGGCTCAGCCGGCACGTTCTCCATCGGGCCGACCGTGTTGGTCTGAACCGCCTCGATCGCGCGCACCACCTCCATACCGCTCACCACCTTGCCGAACGCCGCATAGCCCCAGCCCCGCGACGTCTTGGCGGTGTGGTCGAGAAAAGCGTTGTCGGCGGTGTTGATGAAGAACTGCGCCGTCGCCGAATGCGGATCGGGGGTGCGCGCCATGGCTATGGTGCCGACGGCGTTCTTGTTGCCACGGTCGGCCTCGTTTTGGATCGGGGCCCGCCCTGGCTTCTCGCGGAAGCCGCCTTTCACTGTGAAGCCGCCGCCCTGGATCATGAAACGGGGGATCACCCGGTGAAAGATGGTGCCGTCGTAATGACCGTCACGCACGTAGCGCAGGAAGTTCGCCACGGTTCCGGGCGCGCGCTTCGGCCACAACTCGATCACGAAATCGCCCTTGGAGGTGCTGACGGTCACCTTCGTCGCAGCCTCGGCGGCGGCGGTCGGTTGGGTCAGTACGAACGCGGCGAGGATCACCGATAGCAGGCGTCGAAACATGGGGGCGGACTCCCGTTGCTGAAGTATGGAAACGGCGGGCGCTGGCGTGCCGGCGCGAATGCCCGGCTGGTGCGCGCGGCGCCCAAGGTGACCCGGCAATGTGGCGGGCCTGCGGCATCCTGCATGAAGCGCCGCGCCTCGACAAGCGTGCGCCCCCCGGGGGGCCTCCGACGCCTTCCGGTAAGGCGCGCCTACTTCTTCCGGAGGCGGATCTTCATTGCCTTGCGGCCCTCGCGCCAATAGGCCTGGTAGGCGCGCGGCCAGACTTCCGTCAGAACCTCACGCAGATAGACCTCGGTGACGCCCCGGAAATGCAGCGGGCGCTTCAACGTGTGATACATCGCGTTGAACGACACCGCGCCATGATGCTGGCGGTTCCACTGGCGGGCGTGCCAGTTGGGCACCATCAGATAGGTCAGCGCCTGGGCGAAGCCCGATGCGCAGCGGTTGGCGCCGTCGCATTTCAGCAACGTCAAACGGATCGACCTGCCGCCCGCCTTTGGCCGGAATACGATCTCCCGCTGGGCGAGGGTCACCGGTTTCTCCGGCGCCCAGCCGGCCCGGCCCATGATCTGCGTAAGCTCAATCGGCGTGATGCCCATATAGACATTCGCGGCCTCGGCCGAGGTTCCCATCGCGATCGTCAATGTCGCCGCGGCGGCCATAAGCGTTAGTGCTTTCATGCGTCACCTCCTTTCTTGACGATGACCGGCCGCGCCCGATTGTTTTGCCAGCTACTTTCGCGGCCCCGTGCTGCTGGCCCGTCTAACTTTCACCAGCTCCCGCACCGTCGGCGTACGCGGCCGGCCCTCCGCGCCATACCGCGTATAGATGCGCTTGACGTAGAACCCCATGTCGAGATCGTGGAAATAGGCAGTTTTGACGCGCTGCTTGGCCCCTGTCCGGCCCTTCCAGCGCATGTCGATATCGACCCGGATGACGCGGCGCGTCTTGCCGGCCAGCGTCAGTCTGGTTACGGCCTTGGCGACCGTGGCCACGCCGCGCTGGCTCTGCCGCAGCTTGCCGTTGACGAAGATATCCATCCGAAAGCGCTGCGACGCGCCCAGGCGCAGCGGCCAGAAACCTGGCTTGTCTGCGGTGATCTTGACGGTGAGCGTGCGGCGCCCGCGTTTCAGGCTCCGCATCATGAAGGCGTCCTGGAACACGACCTTGGCGGCGCGCGGGGCGTCCTTGGGCCCGGCGAAGGCATTCGTCGCCCGACCGCTGGTCGTCCCGAAAGTGACTTGAAAGCCGTCATTATAGGCCAGCACCGTCCCAGGCGCGGGCGCTTTGAAAGGGAACGGGCCGGCCTCTTGCGCCACGAGCGGGCCGGCCAAAATCGAAATCAGACAAGCCACCAATGCGGTGCGGCAAAAGGCAATCATCGGTCGAAGCTCCTCATGGCTGGTGCGGCGTATCGTCCAGACTGCCGGGCGCGTCGTCGGCGCCGGCGGGGGACCATGCTAAAGCATCGACGGTGAAGTTGGCATCATCGCGGCAGCGCCATTGCGCGCCCGCCTGGGCCGCACTATCAATCGGACAACTGACCCCGTCCATAAGGGAGATCACCCATGTCGTTCCTGGCCGGCCGACTGGCGCGCGTGAAACCTTCGGCAACTGTCGGCATGAACACGCTCGCAAACCAGCTGAAACGCGAGGGCCGCGACGTGATCGGCCTGGCCGCCGGCGAGCCCGACTTCGACACGCCGCAGCACATCAAGGACGCCGCCGCAAAGGCCATGGCCGAGGGCAAGACCAAATACGCCCCGCCCGCCGGCATTCCCGAGCTTCGCGAGGCCATCGTGCGCAAGCTGAAGCGCGACAACGGCCTCGACTACGCACCCGACCAGATCAGCGTCTCCTGCGGTGGCAAGCAGACGATTTACAACGCCCTCATGGCGACCCTCGATCCCGGCGACGAAGTGATCATTCCGGCCCCCTATTGGGTCAGCTACACCGACATAGCGCTACTGGCGGAGGGCGAACCCGTGGTCGTGGAATGTCCCGTCGAGCAGGGCTACAAGCTCCTGCCCGAGCAGCTCGATGCCGCGATCACGAAACGCACCAAATGGCTGATGCTGAACAGCCCCAACAACCCGACCGGTGCCGGCTATACCCGCGCCGAAATCCGCGCGCTCGCCGACGTACTACTGAAGCACCCGCACGTCTGGATCATGACCGACGACATGTACGAGTTCATCATCTACGACGATTTCAAATTCGCGACCATCGCCCAAATCGAACCCAAGCTCTACGAGCGCACGTTGACCCTGAACGGGCTCTCCAAGGCCTACTGCATGACCGGCTGGCGCGTCGGCTATGCGGCCGGCGACACCAAGCTCATCAAGGCGATGAACATGATCCAGTCGCAATCGACGACCAGCACGTCGACGATCAGCCAGTGGGCCAGCGTGGCGGCGCTCGACGGCGATCATTCCTTCATCGCCAAGCACAATGCGGTTTTCATGGAGCGCCGCGACCTCGTCGTCTCGATGCTGAACCAGGCAACGGGGATCAACTGCCCGAAGCCGGAGGGCGCCTTCTACGTCTATCCGGGCTGCGCCGGGGTCATCGGCAAGACGACGCCCGAGGGCAAGACGCTGAAGTCCGACGAAGATTTCGTGAAGTACTTGCTGGAAGGCGAAGGCGTGGCCGCGGTGCACGGCGAGGCTTTTGGTCTGTCACCCTATTTCCGCATCTCCTACGCCACGGCGACGGAACTGTTGGAGGACGCCTGCCAGCGCATCCAGAGGGCCTGCGCGGCGCTGAGCTAAGGGGGGCCGCGCCCTCCATCCATCCTTCGAGGCGCGTGAACGCGCACCTCAGGATGAGCATTGTTTTGTGGATCGGGTCGACACCGTCGATGGCTCACCGTGAGGTGCCGCCGATAGCGTTGGGGCGGGTTTCAAACCCACCCTTGGATGCTGCGAGCAGTTTCGAAGCCCGCCCCTAGTTGCTCACGACCCCATCTACGTTTTGTCGAAACCTCATGCTAACCTCGCTCCAGTCGGGAGGACGACCCCATGACCGCACAACTTGGGACCACCCAATACCGCTTCTTCGAGCGTCAAATGGCGATGTATTCGACCTATCACCGCGACTGGCGCAACCGGGTCACGCATTTCTTTGGCGTGCCGATGATCATCTTCGCGCTGCTCGTCCTGATGGCGATGTGGCGCTGGCCCTTCGGCTCGTTCGAGCTTTCCTTCGGCATGATCTTCTCCGCGGCGGTGTTCCTGCTCTGGCTGGCGATGGATGTCGGCGTGGCGATCCCGCTGATCGTGCTGTTGGCGCCGGCGCTGGTGTTGGCCGAATGGATCGCCCGCACGGCCGCGTTACCGATGACGCTGGTGATCTTCGGCGTCTTTTTCGTCGGCGGCTGGGCGGTCCAGCTTTGGGGCCACGCCTACGAGGGCCGCAAGCCGGCGCTGGTCGACAACCTCTTCCAGATTTTCGTGGCACCGATGTTCCTAACCGCCGAACTCCTGATCGGGCTCGGCCTGCGCCGCGGCCTGCACACCCGCGTAGAAGCCTATATAGGCGAGCGCTTCCCCGAATACGCGCTCGACAAGGTCGGATCCGCGCAAAAAAGCTGAGGCCCACAAAATCGTCGCATGAGCATCGCAGCATGAGCATCGCCGCATGAGGACCGTTGCATGAAGATCGCCGTCATGGGCACGGGAGGTGTCGGCGGCTATTTCGGCGCCCGCCTCGCCGCCGCCGGATCGGATGTCGCCTTCATCGCCCGCGGTGCGCATCTGAAGGCGATCCAGGAGCAGGGTCTGCGCGTGAGCAGCGCCAATGGCGACGTCACGATCCAGCCCGCGAACGCCACCGACGACCCCGCCGCCATCGGCCCGGTCGACATCGTTCTCTTCGCCACCAAGCTGTGGGATGTCGAGACGTCCGGCGCGGCCTGCGGGCCGCTATTGAAATCCGACGGCCCGACCGGCCCCACCGGGGTCGTCACATTCCAGAACGGTGTCGATGCCGAGCCGCGGCTGGCCGGCGTACTGGGTGGGCAGCACGTCATCGGCGGCGTCGCCGCGATCGCGGCGGTGATCGGCGAACCGGGCCTGATCCGCCACACCGGCACTATGGCGGGCTTGGAATTCGGCGAGCTCGACGGCACCAAGAGCCCCCGCGTCGAGGCGCTCTTATCGGCCTGCGAGGCGGCCGGCTTCAATGCTGGGATCGCCGACGATATTACGCGTTCGATCTGGCGCAAGATGGCGCTGCTGGCGCCATTCTCCGGCGTCTCGAGCTTTGGCCGCACCAATTTCGGCGGCATCCGCGCAGACCCTGAGCTGAACGAAATGGTCGATGCCGCCGTCGAAGAAGTCTTCGCGGTTGCCGAGGCCGAAGGCATCGCCGTCGGCGACAACATGCGGGCCTTCGTCGTCCGCGCGGTCGGCACGCTGCCCGACGTCATGACGTCTTCCATGGCTCAGGATCTGGAACGCGGTAACCGCCTCGAGCTGCCCTGGCTCTCCGGCGCCATCGTACGCATCGGTGCGGGACGCGGCGTGCCGACACCGACCCATGCCCGCATCGTGGAAGCTCTGACGCCGTTCCAGGATGGAAAACCGGTCTAACGCGGCGGGATGGGTGCGTTTTTGGCTAGTGCCGAGCGCTGGCAAGTTGCTTGGCCCTGGCGGTGGCAACACCGGCCTGCTCCCCCACCCGCCAACTTTTGGCTCTGCCGGACCGTAGCCGGCCCGCTCCCCCACCCGACCAACTTTTGGCTCTGCCGGACCGTAGCCGGCCCGCTCCCCCACCCGACCAACTTTTGGCTCT
>Ga0315336_1001941_pt1 | contig 35109 bp, 35 predicted proteins | sample ASW5metaG_FD_204512 | JGI IMG/M metagenome (GOLD analysis project Ga0315336, IMG submission 204512) | Ammonia-oxidizing marine archaeal communities from Monterey Bay, California, United States - ASW #5 | ecosystem: Environmental > Aquatic > Marine > Intertidal zone | place: USA: California...
CGCATCCCTGCGGCTCAACCCCTTACGCGACGATTCCGCTCACCCTCCTGATGGGGCGTTTGGAGTCGCCTGATAGTTTGTGCATCGAGCAAAAAGCAATAATTCTCGATCTCCACGATCTTCCAGGCGACTCGGACTCCGTTCCCGTCAGGAGGCCGACTGGAGGTGTCGCGCAGGGGGACGCGAGGCATGGACGCCGAGCGAGGAACGAAGGGATAGGGACGTCCCTTCGTGACGGCCCCCGGAGCGGCACCGGAAGGAGGGAACCCCGGCGCAGCCGGGGCCGGATGCCGGGCGCGCTTTCTCTTTGGTTACTTTCTCTTTCGCGCGAGCAAAGAGAAAGTGACTCGGCCGGGGGCCGAAACCAGAAACATCAGCACACTCGGTAAGAGCCCTGATCTCCGAGGTACAAGGCTAAACGAGCTGGCAGCACCACCCAATCCTGCCAGTCCGGTGTCAGGCAACCCTGTCCTCCATAAAACGCGAAGAACCTTAACAGGGACGCTCAGCGCTTCTTGTCGCGGCGCTTCTTCTCGGCCTTCTTGTGGTGCGACATGAGGCGCCGCTTCTTGTTGACCTGGCGATCGGTGAGGGTGTTCTTTTTGCCTTCGTACGGGTTCTCGCCCCCCTTGTATTCGATGCGGATAGGCGTACCAACCAGCTTCAGAACACGCCGATAGGTGTTCTCCAGATAGCGCGTATACGATTTGGGGATCGAATCCACCTGGTTACCGTGAATTACGATCAAGGGCGGGTTGGCCCCCCCAAGGTGCGCATAACGGAGTTTGATCCGGCGACTGGCAACCATGGGTGGTGCATGCTCGCGCACCGCATCTTCTAGAATCTGCGTCAGACGGCTGGTCGGCCAACGGGTGATAGCGGACTTGAATGCAGCCTGTACCGACTTGTACAGATGGCCGACGCCCGTGCCGTGCTTGGCGGAGATGAAGTGGATGTCGGCGAAATCGACGAAGAACAGCCGGCGTTCCAGCTCGGTCTTCACGTAGTCCTTCTCGCCCGGCTCCATGCCGTCCCACTTGTTCAGCGCGATGACCAGCGCACGACCAGTCTCCAGCACGAAGCCCAGCAGGTTGAGGTCGTGCTCGACGACACCTTCGCGGGCATCCATGACGAAGATGACCACGTTGGCGTCCTGGATCGCCTGCAGCGTCTTGACCACCGAGAACTTTTCCACCGCCTCGAAGATCTTGCCGCGACGACGTACGCCGGCGGTGTCGATCAGGGTGTATTTCTCGTCGTCACGCTCGAAGGGGATGTAGATACTGTCGCGCGTGGTGCCCGCCTGGTCGTAGACGATGACCCGCTCTTCGCCGAGCATGCGGTTGACCAGCGTCGACTTGCCGACGTTGGGACGGCCGATGATGGCGATCTTGATGCCGTCTTTCTCGCTCGGACCGGGGATGCGCTTGGGCTCCTGCCCTTCGGCGACGATTTCCTCGCCCTCAACGGCGTCCGCACCGTCGGCGCCTTCGGCGTCCTCAGCGTTGTCCTTGGGGAAAATGCCCAGCGCCTCTTCGAGCATATGACTGATGCCGCGACCATGAGCGGCAGCGATCGGCAGCGCATCCCCCAGGCCCAGCGGGCTGAACTCGGCGCGGGCGATGTCCGGGTCGACGCTGTCGACCTTGTTCGCCACCAGGAAGCAGCGCTTGTTCCGCTTGCGCAGGTGCTCCCCGATCATCTGGTCTGCCGCGGTCATCCCGGCGCGGGCGTCGACCAGGAACAGAACGGCATCGGCCTCTTCGATGGCCTGCAGTGACTGCTCGGCCATCTTGGCGTCGATACCCTCCTCGTCACCGGAAATACCACCGGTGTCGATCACGATGTAGGTCCGCCCCTGCCACTTGGCCTCGCCGTACTGGCGGTCACGGGTCAGCCCGGCGTATTCGGCAACGATGGCGTCGCGGCTCTTGGTCAGACGGTTGAACAGGGTGGACTTGCCGACGTTCGGGCGGCCCACCAGGGCGATTACGGGAACCATGCGGCTCTCCACTGCGATATTTCAGAAAACACGAAGGCCGCTGCAAGGCAGCGGCCGAATATTCCTGGCTCCGCCAGGCGGAGCCGTGGGCACAACGTGCGGTCAGTCAGCCTGACGGATCGTCAGCGCCACCAGCTTGCCGTCGTTGCCAAAGGCATACAGCCAGTCGCCCTCGATCACCGGACGGGCACGGACGCCGGAGCTGTCGATACGCTCACGAGCGACGAAACGCCCATCGACCTGGCTCAGCAGGTGCAGATAGCCTTCGATGTCGCCCACCACAACATAGCTGGAAAACACCGCGGGAGCCGAGAGCTGACGACGTGCCAGGGACTCGTTGCGCCACAGGGCAGTCGTGGAGCGCTCATCGATACCTTCGACCGTACCGTCGGCGAGGCTCAGGTAAACGCTGCCGTAGCCAAGCGCAGCGCCCGAGTAGCTAGACGCATCGCGCTGCCAGAGGACACGGCCGCTTTCCAGTTCCAGCGCTGCGGCACGGCCCTGATAGCTGGTGACGTAGAGCGTGCCACCGGACAGCAGCAGACCGCCGTCGATGTCGACGACCCGCTCGAGCTCCGAACGTCCTTGCGGAATGGCGACGCGCTGCTCCCAGACCGGAAATCCGCGACGGGTATCCAGTGCGACCACCTTGCCGCTGGACAGACCGGCAATGGCCAGCTGATTGGTCAGCAACGGCGCGCCGGTACCGCGCAGCGTCAGCACCGCAGGCGAACTCTCATAGCTCCAGCGCTGCTCGCCGGTATCCATTTCCAGCGCGATCAACCGATCATCCTGGGTCTGCACCAGGACGATGTCGCCATTGACGGCTGGGGCGGCCAGCACTTCACTGCTGACCTGACTGCGCCAGCGCTCCTCGCCCGTGCTGACGTCCAACGCCAACACTTCACCGCGCAGGGTGCCGACCAGTACGAGGCCGTAGCCGGCGCCTACTCCGCCGGAAACCGGTGTTTCGAGCTTGTTCTTCCAGTTGACCTTGCCGGTCAGGCGATCCATGGATACCACCAACCCTTCGACATCGGCGGCGTAGATCTGGTCGCCATACACCGCCGGCGTCAATAGGTTGTAGGTCTCGCCCTGCCCCTCACCGATCGAACGACTCCACTCCTTCTTCAAGGAGATTTCCGCCTCGAACTTGGTCAGTTCCGCCGGCCCCGGTTCTTTAGTGTCCTTGCTGCTACAACCCGCGGCCAGAACGGCCAGGGTCAGCAATGCTGCAGTCTTCCAGCGCATCGTTTACGCCTCCCCTCGGGCCAGATCATCCAGCTTCATTTGCAGACCGCCGATGGCCGCATCCTGGGACAGCGACTCTTTGGCCGCGGTGTAGGCGGCATGCGCCTCATCGCGTCGACCAAGCTGCACCAGCAGATCGCCACGCAGTTCCTCGCGACTGGCTGCAAAGGCCTGATCAGCCTTGCCGTCCAGCAGCTTGAGCGCTTCATCTGCCTTGTCCTGGGCAGCCAGAACGCGCGCCAGGCGCTGACGAGCCAGCTCGTCCAGCGTCTTGTCGGCAGGCTTGTCGACGACGGCGCGAAGTTCGCTAGCCGCTTCGTCCAACCGCCCCGACTCGACTGCCACCTTGGCCACGAACAGGCTGCCGTACTGCGCATAATGCGTGCCGGCGAAATCTTTCTTCAGCAGATTGCCTAGTCGCGCAACTTCCGCCGCATCGGCTTCACCGCCTTCCAGCGCCGCGCCGAGCAGCTGCTGATAGATCACCGAGGCACTCTGCGCCTGGTTGACCTGATGGTTCTGCCAGAATTGCCAGCCAAACACCAACACCAGGGCGAGCACAGCCCCAAACAGAAGAGGCTTGCCGTTGCGCTGCCACCAGTCTTTGATCTGCGCCAGTGTTTCTTCTTCGGTACCCGAGGTCACGCTGTCACTCCTTTCATTCGCTTAGTCTCAGACCTGCTCGAGGCAGGCGGCCAGACGCTCGGGCAGAGCATCCCAGGCAATGCTTTGTTGCTCGCTGTCGTCGCGCAGCGGCTTGCAACCTACCACGCGCCCGGCCAGTTCGTCCTCACCCAGGATCAGCGCAAAGCGCGCACCGCTCTTGTCCGCTTTCTTGAACTGACTCTTGAAACTGCCGCCACCGGCGTTCACCAGCAGACGCAGCCCTGGCAGCTCATCGCGCAGGCGCTCGGCCAGAGCAAGTGCAGCCAACTCGGCAGGCTCACCGAAGGCGCAGATATAGGCGTGCGGTACCGGGTTCAGGGCGTCCGGCACCAGGCCAAGGGTTTCAAGCAGCAGCACCAGACGCTCGACGCCCATGGCGAAGCCGACACCCGGGGTAGGCTTGCCGCCAAACTGGCTGATCAGGCCATCGTAACGTCCGCCAGCGCAGACGGTGCCCTGCGCGCCCAGTTTGTCGGTAACCCACTCGAAGACCGTGCGACCGTAGTAATCCAGGCCGCGGACCAGCTTCGGGTTGATTTCGTAGGCGATGCCGACCGCATCGAGACGCGCCTTCAAGCCTTCGAAATGCATGCGCGACTCTTCGTCGAGGTAGTCATGCAACGTCGGCGCATCGGCCAGCAGCGCTTGGGTCTGGGCATTCTTGCTGTCGAGGATGCGCAGCGGGTTGGTGGTCAGACGCCGCTGGCTGTCCTCGTCGAGCTGATCGAAACGCTGCTGCAGGTAGGCCACCAGCGCATCGCGGTAGCGCGCACGTGCTTCGCTGGAACCCAGGCTGTTGAGCTGCAGCGTCACCGCGTCGGCCAAACCGAGTTGCTTCCACAGACGCGCGGTCAGCACGATCAGCTCGGCGTCGACATCAGGTCCGGGCTGGTTGAAAACTTCCACGCCGATCTGGTGGAACTGCCGATAGCGGCCCTTCTGCGGCTTCTCATAACGGAACATCGGCCCGGTGTACCAGAGCTTCTGCACTTGGCCGCCGCCGGTCATGCCATGCTCGAGCACGGCGCGCACGCAGCCGGCAGTGCCTTCAGGACGTAGGGTCAGCGACTCTTCGTTACGATCGAGGAAGGTATACATCTCCTTGTCGACCACGTCGGTGCCTTCACCAATGCCGCGGGCGAACAGATCGGTGAACTCCAGGATAGGCAGGCGAATCTCGCTGTAGCCGTAGCTGTCGAGCAGCTGCGCGAAGGTGCTTTCCAGATAACGCCAGATCGGGGTCTGCGCAGGCAGGATGTCGTTCATGCCACGAATGGCTTGCAGGGACTTGCTCAATGGGATTCCTTAAAGATCAGCTGCGCGCGATGACCGCCGCGTCGGCCGCGAGCTTCTCGGCGGCCTTGCGTCGGATGAGCTGCTCGAGCTCATCGACGAGATTTTCGTTGTTCAGTTTCTGCGCCGGCTTGCCGTCGATGTAGACCAGGTTGTTAGGGCTGCCACCGGTCAACCCGACATGGGCCTCCTTCGCCTCTCCCGGACCGTTCACCACGCAACCGATCACGGCAACGTCCATCGGTACCAGCAGGTCTTCCACACGGGTTTCCAGCTCATTCATGGTCTTGACCACATCGAAGTTCTGCCGCGAACAACTCGGGCAGGCGATGAAGTTGATACCGCGTGAACGCAGACGCAGAGACTTGAGGATATCGAAGCCGACCTTGATTTCCTCGACAGGATCAGCCGCCAGCGACACGCGAATGGTGTCACCGATGCCTTCGGCCAGCAGCATGCCCAGCCCGACCGCGGACTTCACGGTGCCGGAACGCAGCCCCCCTGCCTCGGTAATCCCCAGGTGCAGCGGCTGTTCGATCTGCCCGGCCAGCAGTCGATAGGCCTCGACTGCCATGAACACGTCGGACGCCTTGACGCTGACCTTGAAGTCCTGGAAGTCCAGACGGTCGAGATGATCCACGTGACGCAGGGCGGATTCCACCAGCGCCTGCGGCGTCGGTTCGCCGTACTTCTTCTGCAGATCCTTTTCCAGCGAACCGGCATTCACCCCGATACGGATCGGGATGCCCTTGTCGCGCGCCGCATCGACCACCGCGCGCACGCGATCTTCGCGACCGATATTGCCCGGATTGATCCGCAGGCAATCGACGCCCAGCTCGGCCACGCGCAAGGCGATCTGATAATCGAAATGGATGTCGGCCACCAGCGGCAGCTGCACCAGCTGCTTGATGCGGCCAAAGGCCTCGGCAGCCTCCATGGAAGGCACTGAAACCCTGACGATATCGGCACCGGCATTGGCCAGGCGCTGGATCTGCGCGACCGTCGCCTCGACATCACAGGTCTCGGTGTTGGTCATGCTCTGTACGGAAATCGGCGCATCGCCACCGACCGGCACGTTGCCCACCCAGATCTTGCGGGATTGGCGACGCTTGATAGGAGATTCGGAATGCATGGTCAGCTTACTGTCCGAGCTTGAGGCGCGCTGTTTCGCCGCGCATATGAGAGGCGAGGTTTACAGCTTCGCCGTTGTAACTGAGTCGGGCGCCGCGAGCGTAGCCCAGATGTACGTCCAAGGGTGCCTTGCCACTGACCGTCCTGCTGGTCCCGGCCTTGGCCAACGCGCTGAACAGTACACGTCCGTCGGCATCACTGACCCGCGTCCAGCAGTCGGCAGTGAAGCTCAGTTCCAGCTGTGCCTCACCGGCAACTGGAGGCACCGTGTCGTTCGAAGCACTCGTGGGCGCCGGGGAGGCGGTCGCGGCCGGCGCGTCAGCGCTTTGCGCGGGGCCGTCAGGCAGCGTCAGCGGCAGAGACTGCGCGGCCTCGGCCGCCGGTTCGCTGATCCTACCCGGCTCCTCAGTGGTGACTGGAGCCTGTTGCGCAGACTCGATCGTTTCACTCTCGTTCGAATCGGCTAGCGGTGATGTTTGCTCGGCCGGCTGTTCGCTTTGCTGCTCGGCAACCTCGTCAGCGCGATCAAGCAGATGGATCTCGGTGGTTCCATCCGCGCCTTCCACCTCGATTCGTTCCAGCGCCGAAACCGGTGGCGTCGTGGCCTCTCGTGCCATGCGTTCCTGCCACCAATACCAGGCGACTGCAGCCAGGAGCAGCAGCAAAACAAAGCCGAAGAAACGCATGAAGCTTCGCGACAGACGGCCGGGTTCTTCGATGCGCCCCAGGCTGTTGACGCTGCTTCCGGAAGCGTTGGTACCGGTGTGCAGGTCGAATTCCTGAACCAGGCGATTCTGATCCAGCCCGAGCAACTTGGCGTAGGCTCGAACGTAACCTCGGGCAAAGGTGTGCCCTGGCAACTGGCTGAAATCGCCAGCCTCGATGCGGGCCAGCGAACGCTCGGTGAGATTCAGCTGCTGCGCAACTGCAGAGAGCGGCCAGCCCTTGTCTTCGCGAGCCTTACGCAGCGTCTCGCCAGGATTGTTGCCCATCGGTGCAGCGGATTCTGGGTGCGGCGCGGTCATCGTTGCTCCGAAAGATATTGCTTGTATTCATCCGTACCGGGATACAGCCGCCTCAGCTGCAGCGCGAGGCTTGCAGCAGTGTCGCGGTCCTGATGGATGTTGGCCAGACGGATACCGAGCAGCAGACTCCTTGCGTTCTGCTCGGCCAGCTGGCTGAAGCTATCGTAGTAACGCTTGGCTGGAACGTATTGCTTGTCCTCGAAGGCCATGAGCGCAAGTTCGAGCAATGCGCGGGGCTGACGACTGTCGAGGCGCAGCGAGCGGGTGAAATGGAGCTCGGCCTCTTCGCGCTGGCCCAACTGCAGTGCAGTCATGCCCAGATTCTGAAAGACCCGCGCCCGCTCGGGATACATGTTGTCTTCGGAAGCCTGACGGAAACGCTCCATGGCTTCGGGATAGCGCTTCTGTTCGAACAGAAAGCTGCCGTAGTTGTTGAGTATGCGGGCGTCCTTGCGACCGGACAGCGCTTCACGGTAGTGCTTGTCGGCCAGGTCGTTTTCCATTTCGGTCTGGAACACCAGCGCCAGGGCGGCGTGTGCATCGGCGCTGTTCGGATCGATTTCGAGGGCCTTGCGCAGCGGCGTCTTGGCGCGCGCGGCTGCGCCCTGCTGCAGGTAACCGATCCCCAATTGAATATAGGCGTCGCGGGCCTGCTGGCGACCTTCATCGGTTTTCAGCGGATCGGTGGATCCAGAAGACACACAACCGGCCAACAGGCCGGTCAGTAGAAGCAGCAGCGCAGCGCGCAAAATCATCAGCATCCCCCTCAGGATCGGTTCGAAGCAGTTTGCGCCGCACCTGGCTCGCTCTGTAGCTCACGCACAGCGATGTATCTCTCGCTTCGACGCGTCCGATCCAGCACCTGGCCGACGAGCTGACCGCAAGCCGCGTCGATGTCTTCGCCGCGGGTGGTACGCACCGTTACATTGTGCCCACCTTTGTGCAGGATGTCCTGAAAACGGCGGATGGCATTGTTGCTCGGCCGCTCATATCCGGAATGAGGGAACGGATTGAACGGGATCAGGTTGATCTTGCACGGAATATCCGCCAGTAGCGCGATCATCTGCTCGGCATGCTCGGGCTGATCGTTGATGCCCTTGAGCAGCGTGTACTCGATGGTCAGCACGCGCTTCTCGCCGAGTCTTGAGATATAGCCTTTGCATGCCGCCAGCAGCATCTCCAACGGGTACTTCTTGTTGATCGGCACCAACTGATCGCGCAACGCATCGTTGGGTGCGTGCAGCGACAATGCCAGAGAAACGTCGATGACCTTGGCCAGCTCGTCGATCATCGGCACGACACCGGACGTCGAGAGCGTCACCTTGCGCTTGGAGATTCCGTAACCGAGATCATCCATCATGATCTGCATGGCGGCGACGACGTTGTCGAAATTCAGTAACGGCTCGCCCATCCCCATCATCACCACGTTGGTGATCGCGCGATCGATTTTCGCCGGAATGGAGCCGAATGATTTGTTGGCAATCCAGACCTGACCGATTACCTCGGCCGCTGTCAGGTTGCTGTTGAAGCCTTGTTTGCCGGTGGAGCAGAAACTGCAATCCAGCGCACAGCCGGCCTGCGAGGACACGCACAGCGTTCCACGCCCGCCCTGCGGGATGTACACGGTTTCCACACAGCTGCCCGAGGCGACACGCACGACCCACTTGCGGGTGCCGTCACTGGAGATGTCTTCACTGACGACCTCCGGGCCACGAATCTCGGCACAGGCCTTGAGCTTTTCGCGCAAGGCCTTGCCGAGATTGCTCATGGCGTCGAAATCATCGACACCAAAATGGTGAATCCACTTCATCACCTGACCGGCGCGAAAACGCTTCTCCCCGATGGACTCGAAGAAGCTCTCCAGTTGCGACTGGGTAAGCCCGAGCAGATTCACTTTACCGGTCGTGGCAATCATCGAATTCACCTTCGCTCAATCAGCGAATGCGTGCGCACACTTCGGTGGCAGCGAAGAAGTAAGCGATTTCACGGGCAGCGGAGGCTTCCGAATCGGAACCGTGCACGGCGTTCTCGTCGATGGAAACGGCGAAATCGGCGCGGATAGTGCCGGCAGCCGCTTCTTTCGGGTTGGTGGCGCCCATCAGCTCACGGTTCTTGGCAATGGCGTCTTCGCCTTCCAGAACCTGAACGATGACCGGGCCGGAAGTCATGAAAGCAACCAGGTCCTTGAAGAAGCCACGCTCGCTATGCTCGGCGTAGAAGCCAGCCGCTTCGCGCTCGGACAGCTGAACCATCTTGGAAGCGACGACGCGCAGGCCGGCCTTCTCGAAACGGGTGGTGATTTCGCCGATGACGTTCTTGGCTACAGCGTCAGGCTTGATGATGGAGAAGGTGCGTTGCAGGGCCATGTAGGACTCCAAAACTGATGGGTTAAAGCGAACGAGTAAACCCGCGGATTATACGCGGGTTCATGTCAAAAAACATAAGGGTAGAGGCTAGAAGCCCGGATGATGCCGGGGACCGCCGAACGGTCCCGACATGCCTAACCAGCGGAAAACGAAAACTTCGAAACCGCTTATTCGGCCTCTTCGATCCAGGCCGCCTGGATGGCTTCGAGCACTTTCTCGCCGCCCCGGCCGGGCTCATCGGCGAAGCCCGGCAGCTCTACCACCCAGCGATGTAGATCGAGGAAATTCACATAGCGCGGATCCACATCGGTCTTGCGCTCGGCCAGCTCGATGGCGATTTCCTGCACGTCACTCCATTTCAACTGCATGACGCCTACCCTCAATGCCCTTCGGAAACCTGATTGATCGTGTACTTCGGTATTTCCACGACGAGATCGGCATCAGCTACCACCGCCTGGCAGGACAGCCGGGAATTGGGCTCAAGCCCCCACGCCTTGTCGAGCATGTCGTCCTCCAGCTCATCGGACGCTTCCAGTGACTGAAAACCTTCGCGAACCACGACGTGGCAGGTGGTGCAGGCACAGGATTTTTCGCATGCATGCTCGATGTCGATGCCATTGCGCAGCGCGGCGTCCAGCACCGTCTCGCCGGTCTGCGCCTCGATAACGGCGCCTTCCGGGCAATGGTCGGCATTGGGCAGGAAAATGATCTGCGGCATCTGGGTCAATCCTCGATATCGTTTAGCCGCCGCCCGGCCAACGCGGCCTTGACGGTGGAATCCAGCCGGCGCGCAGCAAAGGCGTCGGTGATCTGGCTCAGGCGTTTGGTCTGGCGCTCGATGGCCAGCGCATCCTGGCTGTCCAGCAATCCGCGCAACTCGGCGACCTGGGAGTCGATCGCCACACGCTCTTCAGCGGACAGCAAGCGCTCGCCATCGGCGACCAACGCAGCCTCGACCGCCTCGAGCAGGCGCTGGGCATCAACCAGCTGCTCACGCAACGCCCGGGCGTCACGGTCCTCGTCCGCCTTGCGGAAAGAATCCTCCAGCATTCTGGCGATTTCGCCATCGGTGAGGCCATAAGAAGGCTTGACCTGAATACTCGCCTCGACGCCGGAGGCCAACTCACGCGCGGACACACTGAGCAAACCATCAGCATCGACCTGGAAAGTGACGCGGATCTTTGCCGCCCCGGCGACCATCGGCGGAATACCGCGCAGCTCGAAGCGAGCCAGCGAACGGCAGTCGGAGATCAGCTCACGCTCGCCCTGCAGCACATGAATCATCATGGCGGACTGGCCGTCTTTGTACGTGGTGAAGTCCTGCGCACGCGCTACCGGAATCGTAGTGTTGCGCGGAATGATCTTCTCCATCAGCCCGCCCATGGTCTCCAGCCCGAGAGACAGCGGGATCACATCGAGCAGCAGCAGCTCTTCACCATCACGATTGTTGCCGGCCAAGGTCTCAGCCTGAACCGCCGCACCAATCGCTACGACCTCGTCAGGGTCGATGTCGGTCAGCGGCTCGCGCCCGAACAGCTGCCCAACTGCCGAGCGCACTCGCGGCACTCGGGTCGAACCACCAACCATGACCACGGCGGTAATCTCCTCAAGCTCCACACCCGAGTCGCGCACGGCACGCCGGCACGACTTGAGACTGCGCGCAATCATCGGCTCGATCAGCGCATCGAAGGTCTCGCGCTGCAGCTCGCCCGACCAGCCGGCATACGCAACCTCCACCGCATCCACATCACTGAGACGCTCCTTGGCATCACAGGCAATCTTCAGCAACTCACGCTGCGCGCCCGGTTCGAGATCGCCGGAAACACCTGCACGTTCGAGAATCCAGTCCGCTACCGCATGATCGAAATCATCACCACCCAGAGCCGTGTCGCCGCCAGTGGCCAACACCTCGAAAACGCCCTTGGTCAGGCGAAGAATCGAAATATCGAAGGTCCCGCCACCCAGATCGTAGATCGCGACGACGCCTTCGGCCTGACGATCCAGACCATAGGCGACAGCGGCAGCGGTCGGCTCGTTGAGCAGGCGCAGCACGCTGAGCCCGGCAAGCCGTGCGGCGTCCTTGGTCGCCTGACGCTGGGCATCGTCGAAATAGGCCGGAACGGTAATCACCGCACCGACCAGCTCGCCGCCCAGAGTCGCCTCGGCACGCTGACGGAGTGCGCGCAGGATTTCAGCCGAGACCTCCACGGGGCTCTTGGCGCCCTGCACCGTCTCGATGAACGGCATCTGTGACTCCGCCTGACGGAAGCGGTACGGCAGCTGGTCACCCAACTGCTTCACATCGGCCAGCCCGCGACCCATCAGCCGCTTGACCGAACTGATGGTGTTGAACGGATCGGTGGCTGCGGCAAGCCTGGCTTGCGCGCCCACCTCAATGCGTTCAGCGTGATAGCGCACCACCGAGGGCAGAATCACCTGCCCATCGGCGTCGGCCAACGGCGCAGTGACACCACTGCGCAGGGCAGCTACGAGGGAGTTGGTGGTCCCCAGGTCTATTCCGACAGCCAGGCGCCGCTGATGGGGCTGCGGGGTTTGTCCGGGCTCGGCAATCTGAAGTAAGGCCATGTCTGTCTGATATCGGGCGCAACGCCGGGCGCTGCGCGGGGTTAATCGTCGAGGCGCTCTTCGAGTTGGCGCACTTCCTGGGTCAGCTTGTCGAGAAACTGCATGCGTCGAACCAGGCGCTCGGCGTCGGCACGCCGCTCAGAATCCTGCCAGATCCGGGCGAAATCATCGTTCAAGCCCTGCTGCGCCTGCTTCAAGCGCGACTTGAACGCCGCCACACCATCCAGATCGGCCTGTTCGTGGAGCTCTTCGAGCTCCTCGCGCCAATGCATCTGCTGCATGAGGAAGGCGGGATCCTGAACAGTCGCTTCCAGCGGAACCTCATGCCCCTCGATGGCCAGCAGATACCTTGCCCGGCGACTCGGGCTCTTGAGCGTCTGGTAGGCCTCATTGAGGTTGGCGGAGCGTTCAAGGGCCTGACGCTGCTCGCTTTCGCCAGCGTCGGCAAAGCGATCAGGGTGAACCTGGCGAGCAAGCTCTCGGTAACGATCGGCGAGATGCGCGAGATCAAGTTCGAACTCGGGCTTCAACTCGAACAATGCAAAATGACAGGGAGTACCCACGGCGTCCTCAGATATTGAAGCTCTCGCCGCAGCCACACTCGCCACGAACGTTCGGATTGTTGAACTTGAAGCCCTCATTGAGCCCTTCGCGAACGAAGTCCAGCTCGGTGCCGTCTAGGTAGACCAAGCTCTTGGGATCGATGATCACCTTGACCCCATGACTCTCGAACACCGAATCCTCGGCTGCCGTCTCGTCAACGAACTCCAGGACGTACGCCAGGCCGGAGCAGCCGGTCGTACGAACCCCGAGTCGCACACCTACACCCTTGCCTCGCCCATCCAGCGAACGGCGGACGTGCTGGGCTGCAGCGGGCGTCATGGTGATAGCCATCGCAACCTCCCTTTTAAAGCAGACCTTTCTTTTCGCGGTAGTCACGCACGGCCGCTTTGATCGCGTCTTCGGCGAGCACGGAGCAGTGAATCTTCACCGGCGGCAGCGCCAGCTCTTCGGCCAGTTGCGTGTTCTTGATGGTTTCCGCTTCTTCCAGGGTCTTGCCCTTCATCCACTCGGTGGCAAGCGAGCTGGAGGCGATGGCGGAACCGCAACCATAGGTCTTGAACTTGGCATCTTCGATGACACCCTGCTCATTGACCTTGATCTGCAAACGCATCACGTCGCCACATGCTGGCGCGCCTACCATGCCGGTACCGATGCTTGGGTCTGCAGCGTCGAACTTGCCGACGTTGCGCGGGTTTTCGTAGTGGTCGATGACCTTATCGCTGTATGCCATGGTGCAATCCTCTTAGATCAGGCTATGCGGCGTTTGACGCCGGTCAGTGGGCTTGCCACTCGACCTTGGAAATGTCGACGCCGTCTTTGAACATGTCCCACAGGGGCGAAAGCTCGCGCAGCTTGGTGACGGCCTCGCATACCTTCTGCGCTGCGTAGTCGATTTCCTCTTCGGTAGTGAACCGGCCGAAGGTGAATCGGATGGAGCTATGCGCCAATTCGTCGTTACGCCCCAGGGCACGCAGCACGTAGGAAGGCTCCAGCGAAGCGGACGTACAGGCGGAGCCAGACGATACCGCCAGATCCTTGAGCGCCATGATCAGCGACTCGCCCTCGACGTAATTGAAGCTGAGGTTGAGATTGTGCGGTACGCGAGCGGTCAGGCTGCCGTTCACATAAAGCTCTTCGAGATGCTCCACCTGCTTGTAGAAGCGATCACGCAGGGAGCGGACGCGCTCGTTCTCCTGAGCCATTTCGTCTTTCGCGATACGAAAGGCCTCACCCATGCCGACCAGCTGGTGCGTAGCCAGGGTGCCGGAACGCATACCACGCTCATGACCACCGCCATGCATCTGCGCCTCAAGGCGGACGCGAGGCTTACGGCGAACATACAGCGCACCCACGCCCTTCGGCCCATAGGTCTTGTGCGCGGAGAAGGACATCAGATCGACCTTCATCTTCTCCAGATCGATTTCTACCTTGCCGGTCGACTGCGCCGCATCGACATGAAAGAGAATGCCGCGAGAGCGGGTCAGCTCGCCGATGGCGGTAATGTCATTGATGGTGCCGATCTCGTTGTTCACATGCATCACCGACACAAGAATGGTGTCGTCGCGCAGCGCAGCCTCGACCATCGCCGGAGTGACGATGCCATCTTCACCCGGTTCCAGATACGTGACTTCGAAACCTTCGCGCTCAAGCTGGCGAGTGGTATCCAGTACCGCCTTGTGCTCGATCTTGGTGGTGACGATGTGCTTGCCCTTGGACGCATAGAAATGTGCGACGCCCTTGATGGCCAGGTTGTCCGACTCGGTTGCACCGGATGTCCAGACGATTTCACGGGGATCGGCGTTGACCAGCTCAGCAACCTGGCGGCGAGCATTCTCCACCGCTTCCTCGGCCTTCCAGCCAAAGGCATGAGAGCGCGACGCCGGATTGCCGAAGTTGCCTTCGTTGGTAAGGCACTCGATCATCTTGGCGGCAACACGCGAATCCACAGGAGTGGTCGCAGAGTAGTCCAGGTAAATCGGCAATTTCATTCAGATATCTCCTATCAGGCAGTCGCCCTGCTCATTCGATGGCGGACGTTTCTATCTTGTCCATCTGCGGCGAAGTGCCGCCAGCCTTGCGCATGTCCTGGCGCAGGGCGACCTGCTGCACGTCCTGGCGCTTGACCAGATCGGCCAGGCTGATGCCGCTGAGGAATTCATGAATCTGCTGACTGAGGTCACACCATAGATGATGAGTCAGGCAGGTATCACCAGAGTGGCACCCGCCCAGACCTTGGCAGCGCGTAGCATCGACCGACTCGTTCACAGCATCGATGACCTGGGCGACCTGAATGCCGGCCATGTCGCGAGAAAGCTGATAACCGCCGCCAGGCCCTCGCACGCTGGTCACCAGGCTGCCGCGGCGCAGCTTCGCGAAAAGCTGCTCGAGATAGGAAAGGGAAATACCCTGCCGCTCGGAAATATCGGCCAGGGAGACCGGCCCATGCTGCGCATGCAGCGCCAGATCAAGCATGGCGGTCACGGCATAGCGGCCTTTGGTGGTTAATCGCATCGGTCTGCACCAAGCATTACGGTTTGGCGCAATTATGCAATTCCCGAGTATTTGAGTCAACTATAAGACCTATTAATTCAGTAGGTCTTTAGTCTGGAGCCGCACCTGGCCGCAGGCAGCGGGCGGGCATGATACCAGCTGCTGCCAGCCCGCGCACTTCAGCTGCGAGCATCGCCAGCGTCGGACTTCACCTCAACGAAGTCTTCTTCCCGCAGCTCCGGCAGTTCCTTGGCGCAATAATCACTGCCTAACGCCTTGAGGGCGCCACACATACCCTCCAGGCGCTCCTCTACGGCCTGGACATGATCCAGCAGCTGTCCAATGGCTCGCGCGACAGGATCGGGCATGTCCTCGCTGACGCCATAGGCATCGAAACCGATCTTCTCGGCAATGGCCTTGCGCTTGGCTTCCTGCTCATCACTGGATTTGACGATCACCCGCCCCGGAATCCCCACTGCCGTCGCACCCGGCGGCACTTCACGGGTAACTACGGCATTAGAGCCGATTTTCGCGCCCGCCCCGACGGTGAACGGCCCTAGTATCTTCGCGCCCGCCCCGACGATTACACCATCTTCAAGCGTGGGATGGCGCTTGCCCTTGTTCCAGCTGGTGCCGCCCAGCGTGACGCCGTGGTAGAGCGTCACGTCATCGCCGATTTCAGCGGTCTCGCCGATGACGATGCCCATTCCGTGATCAATGAAGAAGCGGCGACCGACCTTCGCCCCCGGATGGATCTCGATGCCCGTCAGCCAGCGCCCCAGGTTCGAGGACATGCGCGCCAGCCATTTCCAGCCGAACCCCCACAGCCAGTGCGACAACCGATGAATCCAGATGGCATGAAGCCCGGGATAGCAGGTCAGCACCTCGAACGCATTACGGGCCGCCGGATCGCGATGAAAAACGCCCTGAATGTCTTCGCGCATGCGTTCGAACATCAATCACTTCTCCGCTTGTGAGGCTCGCCGCGGGCAGCCTTCTGTGTCTCGGTGAGAATACCGCGCAGGATATTCATTTCCAGCTTGCTGATACCGCTGCGCCCGTAGAGACGACGCAACCGAGGCATCAGATGCCTGGGCTTGGCCGGATCGAGAAAGCCGATATCCACCAGGGTCTGCTCAAGATGACCGAAGTAATTCTCCAGCTCATCGACGGTCACGGGCTGAGCATCCAGCATCGCCGTGGTTTCCAGTTTTTCGACCTTGGTTGGCCGCCCCTCGGCAGCCAACCAGGCCATGCGCACCTCGTAGGTAAGCACCTGCACGGCCGCGGCGAGATTCAGTGAGCTGAACTGCGGATCAGACGGGATATGGACGTGGTACTGACAGCGCTGCAACTCCTCATTGGTCAGCCCTGCGTACTCACGACCGAATACCAGTGCAACTTCGCCGCCCCCGGCAGACTGTTCCACGGAAACGGAAGCGCACTCCCGAGGGTCGAGCAACGGCCAGGGAATGCGCCGGTCACGGGCGCTGGTTCCGAGCACCAGGCTGCACCCAGCCAGTGCCTCCTCCAGCGTTGCGACGACCTGTGCACTATCGAGAATGTCGGTTGCGCCGGATGCCCTGGCCACGGCATTGGGGCTCGGAAAATCCTCGGGATCGACCAAGACCAGGCGCGAAAGCCCCATATTCTTCATGGCGCGAGCCGCACCACCGATGTTGCCGGCATGACTGGTATTGACCAGCACGACACGAATGTTCTGCAGCGACACAATGATTCTCTGCTTGAAAGCGAGCGGAAAGCTTACAGGAAGCAGCTTCCGATCCGCCATCTGCCGCCCCCGCAACCACCACCGTGACGCTACATGCGCCGGCGCTTTCCTGATAGAATTTCGCGCTTTCTTTAACGACCAGGTAATTGATCCATGCAGCCCATGCTGAATATCGCGCTGCGCGCCGCCCGCAGCGCCGGCGAACTGATTGTCCGTTCCACCGATCGCCTGGATGCAATCTCGGTCAACGAGAAAGAAGCGAAGGATTACGTCACCGAAATCGACAAGGCCGCCGAGCAAAGCATCATCAATGCGCTGCGCAAGGCCTACCCGAATCACGGCATCCTGGGCGAGGAAGGCGGACTGCTCGAAGGCAGCGGGGATGGCGCCGACTACCTGTGGATCATCGACCCGCTGGATGGCACCACCAACTTCGTACGCGGCATTCCTCACTACGCCGTCAGCATCGCCTGCAAATACCGCGGACGCCTGGAACATGCGGTCGTGCTGGATCCGGTACGCCAAGAAGAATTCACCGCCAGCCGCGGCCGTGGCGCCGCCCTGAACGGCCGTCGCCTGCGCGTCAGCGCACGCAAGAGTCTGGACGGCGCGCTGCTCGGCACCGGCTTTCCGTTCAAGGACGGCCAGATGGACAACCTGGATAGCTACCTGAACATGTTCCGCAGCCTGGTTGGCCAGACCTCAGGCATACGTCGTGCCGGCGCCGCCAGCCTCGATCTGGCCTATGTCGCAGCCGGCCGTTTCGATGCGTTCTGGGAGTTCGGCCTCTCCGAGTGGGACATGGCAGCAGGCGCACTGCTGATTCAGGAGGCCGGCGGCCTGGTGAGCGATTTCAGCGGCGGCCACGACTTCCTTGAGAAGGGACAGATCGTTGCCGGCAATACCAAATGCTTCAAGGCGGTACTGACCACCATCCAGCCGCACCTGACTCCGTCCCTCAAACGCTGAGAACGGTAGCGGTTAAAAAACGCCCCATTGGGGCGTTTTTTGTTTCTGCACTACCGCCAGCTCACTGCTGCGACAGCATCAGCTGTCCATCCTGCACCGGGATCTGGCTACCCGGATCGCGATCCATTCGTACGCGCCCCACCTTGCCGGCGAGGTCGTACTTCACGTCGTAGCCGACGATCTTGTCGTGCGTATCGGTGACCGTGCTGCAACGTGTTTCGGTCGTGGTATAGGTGCTGTTGGCCTGCATGCGCCCCTGCACCTGATTGCCGGCATAACCGCCACCGACCGCACCGGCGACGGTCGCAATCTTCTTGCCGTTGCCGCCACCGACCTGATTTCCGAGCAGGCCACCAACCACCGCACCCACCGCCGTGCCTGCAATGCGATGCTGATCCTGTACTGGTTTCTGCCGAGTGACTGTGACGTCCTTGCAAACCTCACGCGGGGTCCGAATGGTTTCCTTGATGGGCTCCACCGCCAGCACCTCGGCGAATTTCGGTCCGCGATCAACCAGGCTATAAGTAGCGAAAGCGCCGCCAGCCGTGGCGACCACCACTCCGAGTGCCGTACCGACCAACATGGATTTGTTCACTGTGACTTCCTCTTCCTTCGGGCCGCGCCCGTTCCGCAGCCTTGGACTCCTTCAGGCCGCGGAAGTTCGAAGAGGTTCAGGGGCGCTCGTCCGCTTCCTCTTCCACCACCGGCGGAATCAGGTCATCACGGGTGAGTTTCAGCCAGACGAGCAGCATGCCCGCGACATAGACCGACGAGTAGGTGCCCGCGCCAACGCCGATCAACAGCGCCAAGGAGAACCCCCACAGATTCTCACCACCAAAAACCATGAGCGCGCCAACAGCCAGCAGCGTGGACACCGAAGTTGCCATGGTGCGCAGCAAGGTTTGCGTAGTGGAGATATTGATGTTCTCCAGCAACTCCGCCTTGCGCAGCATGCGGAAGTTCTCGCGAATCCGGTCGAAGATGACGATCGTATCGTTCAGCGAATAGCCGATAACCGCAAGCACGGCCGCCAGCACGGTGAGATCGAAGGAAATCTGGAAGAAGGAGAACACCCCGAGAACGACGATCACATCGTGGAACAGCGACAGCACGGCACCGAGACCGAACTTCCACTGAAAACGAAAGGCTACGTAGACCAGGATGCCGCCCAGCGCGAGCAACATGCCCAGACCACCCTGGTCGCGCAGCTCCTCGCCCACCGCAGGCCCGACGAACTCGACCCGCTTGACGCTCACCGGGTTGGCACTGTCGGCGCTGCGCAAGGCGTCGGCGACGCGCTCCCCGAGCTGCGGATCGTCACCCGGCATGCGCACCAGCACATCGGTGGTCGCACCGAAGCTCTGCACTACAGCATCCCCAAAACCTGACTGCTCCAACTGTCCACGCACCTGCTCGAGTTCAACCGGACGCTCATAGCCAAGCTCGATCAACGTACCGCCAGTGAAGTCCAGCCCGAAGTTGAGCCCCTTGACCACCAGGCTCGCCAGCGACGCCACCGTCAGCACCACGGTCAGGGCGAAGGCGACATGGCGGACACCCATGAAATTGATTACGCGTTTCATCGTGCTAGCCCCTTAAATCCACAGCTTCTTGAGATCGCGGCCACCGTAGATCAGATTGACCATGGCGCGCGTCACGATGATTGCGGTAAACATCGACGTCAGGATGCCGATCGACAGGGTGACCGCGAAGCCCTTGATCGGGCCGGTACCCATGGCGAACAGAATGCCGCCGACCAGCAGCGTGGTCAGGTTGCCGTCGACGATCGCCGAGAAGGCCCGATCGAAACCCTCATGGATGGCGCGCTGGACCGACATGCCGTTGGCGATCTCCTCGCGGATACGCGAGAAGATCAGCACGTTGGCATCCACCGCCATACCCATGGTCAAAACGATACCGGCGATACCCGGAAGGGTCAGCGTGGCATTGAGCATCGACATCAGAGCCGTAAGCACGACCATGTTGAACAACAGCGCAATGGTCGCCAGCACGCCGAAGAACTTGTAGATCAGCACCATGAAGATGGCGACGAAGAGGAAGCCCCACATGGCCGCCTGGACGCCCAGCTTGATGTTCTCCGCACCCAGGCTCGGGCCGATGGTGCGCTCTTCGGCGAAGTACATCGGCGCCGCCAGGCCACCGGCGCGCAGCAGCAACGCCAGCTCTGACGACTCGCCCTGCCCGTCGAGGCCGGTGATGCGGAACTGACTGCCGAGTGGCGACTGGATGGTCGCCAGGCTGATGATCTTCTTTTCTTCCTGGAAGGTCTCGACGCGCACCTCCTGCTCGACACCGTCGACCGTCTGCCGCACATAGCGAGTCATCGGCCGCTGCTCGATGAAGATCACCGCCATGCTGCGCCCTACATTGTTGCGCGTGGCGCGATTCATCAGATCGCCGCCGTGACCATCGAGACGGATGTTGACCTGCGGACGGCCATTCTCGTCGTAACTGGCCTGGGCATCGGTCACCTGATCACCCGTGATGATCAGCGTGCGCTCAAGCTGAACTGGCGGGCGGCCCTCTTCGCGAAACTCGAAGGTTTCGGTGGACGCACGCGATGCATCCGAATCAGCAGCCAGGCGGAACTCGAGGTTCGCCGTCTTGCCGAGGATACGCTTGGCTTCGGCGGTATCCTGCACACCCGGCAGTTCCACCACGATACGGTTGGCACCTTGACGCTGAACCAGCGGCTCAGCCACACCGAACTCGTTGACGCGATTACGCACCGTGGTCAGGTTCTGCTTGATCGAGTACTCGCGAATTTCTGCCAACTTGGCTTCGGTCAGCGTCAGGCGCAGCACGTACTGGCCGTTGCGCTCTGCGGACGTCAGCTCGAAGTCGGTGAACTCCTTGCGGATGAGCGATTGGGCCGCATCCAGGGTAGCCTCATCGACGAAGCCCAGCTGCACCGAATCCTTCAGATTCGGCAGGCTGCGGTATCGCACACGCTCCTTGCGCAGCAGACTCTTGACCTCACCCTCGGAGACGTTCAGGCGCGTCTCAATCGCCTTGTCCATGTCGACTTCCAGGAGGAAGTGCACACCACCGGAGAGATCCAGACCTAGCTTCATCGGACTTGCACCGAGATTGCGCAACCAGTCGGGAGTCGTAGGCGCCAGATTGAGCGCTACCACATAGGCGTCGCCGAGCGCGCGTCGGACGATATCTTTTGCCGGCAACTGATCATCCTGACGCACGAGACGCACCAGGCCGCCCCGACCCTGCTCATCCAGAGACGCAGATTTGACCGCGATACCACCGTCCACGAGTGCTTTGCTGATGCGCTCGAGGTCTGCCTCGCCAATCTCCTGCGACGTGCTGGCACCGGTAACCTGAATCGCCGGATCATCCGGATAGAGGTTGGGCGCAGAGTAAATAACGGCGATCGCGAGCACTGCCAGAATCAGCAGGTATTTCCAGAGAGGGAATCTATTGAGCATGACGCAGCCCGTTTAATGAACGCGGGGCGCCTTGCGCGCCCCGTCGATATTGAATGAAGTCAGCTCAGATGGCTTTCAGTGTGCCCTTGGGCAACGTTGCGGCGATCGCCACTTTCTGGAACTTCAGCTCAACGTTGTCGGAGACCTCGATTACCACGAAGTCATCGGCGACCTTGGTGACCTTGCCAGCGATACCACCGGAAGTGACCACTTCGTCGCCCTTCTGCAGGCCGGCGATCAGGTTCTTGTGTTCCTTGGCACGCTTGGACTGGGGGCGCCAGATCATCAGGTAGAAGATGACCAGAAAACCGACCAGAAAAACCCACTCGAAACCAGTACCAGCAGGACCAGCAGCAGCCTCCTGGGCATAGGCGGCGGGAATCAGAAAGCTCATGTAGCACTCCTGTTGCAGAAAGGATTGTTTTGTTCTGGCACGTCACGCAAGCGGCGGCGTTGGCAGACCGCGCTTGGCATAAAAGGCGTCGACAAAGGCCGCCAATGTACCCTGTTGAATGGCGTCGCGTAAACCAGCCATAACCCGCTGGTAATGCCGCAGGTTATGGATGGTATTCAACATGCTACCCAGCATTTCGCCGCATTTATCCAGATGATGCAGATAAGCGCGGGAGAAATGTTTGCAGGTGTAACAGTCACAGCTCGGATCCAGCGGAGAATCGTCGTGCTTGTGAACGGCATTGCGGATCTTGATCACGCCACTATCGACGAAAAGATGACCATTGCGCGCATTACGCGTCGGCATCACGCAGTCGAACATATCGACGCCGCGCCGTACACCTTCGACCAGGTCCTCCGGCTTACCCACCCCCATCAGATAACGGGGCTTATCCGCTGGCATCTGTGGCGGAAGGAAATCCAGCACACGAATCATCTCTTCCTTCGGTTCGCCAACCGACAAGCCGCCAATCGCCAGGCCGTCAAAACCGATCTCGCACAATCCCTCCAACGAGCGCATGCGCAAAGACTCGTGCATACCACCCTGAACGATGCCGAACAGCGCAGCCGGGCTGTCGCCATGGGCGACCTTCGAGCGCTTGGCCCAGCGCAGCGACAGCTCCATCGAACGTCGCGCCACGTCTTCGTCAGCGGGGTAAGGCGTGCATTCATCGAAGATCATCACGATATCCGAGCCCAGGTCGCGCTGAACCTGCATCGACTCCTCCGGCCCCATGAAGACTTTTGCGCCATCCACCGGGGAGGCGAAGTAGACGCCCTCCTCCTTGATCTTGCGCATCGCCCCTAGACTGAACACCTGGAAGCCACCCGAGTCGGTGAGGATCGGTCCCTGCCACTGCATGAAGTCGTGCAGATCCCCATGACGCTTGATCACTTCCATGCCAGGACGCAACCAGAGATGGAAGGTGTTGCCCAGAATGATCTGCGCCCCGATCGCCTCGATGTCACGTGGCAACATGCCCTTGACGGTACCGTAGGTGCCCACCGGCATGAACGCCGGCGTCTCGACGGTGCCGCGCGGAAAGGTCAGACGCCCACGGCGCGCCTTGCCATCGGTGGCAAGCAGCTCGAAGGACATATGGCAAGAGCGAGTCATTGGGTTTCCTCGGGACCGCGGGGCGCGGGATTGCGGGTGATGAACATGGCATCGCCGTAACTGAAGAAGCGATAACGCCGAGCCACTGCTTCGGCGTAGGCCGCCATGGTCTCCGGGTAACCGGCGAAGGCGGAAACCAGCATCAGCAGCGTGGATTCGGGCAGATGGAAATTGGTGACCAGGGCATCCACCACATGAAAGGTCTTGCCCGGGTAGATGAAGATGTCGGTGTCGCCACTGAACGGTTTGAATTCACCATCGCGCGCTGCCGTCTCCAACGAGCGCACGCTGGTGGTACCGACGGCGATGACGCGACCGCCACGGGAGCGACAGGCCGCCACCGCATCGACGACATCCTGACTGACCTCCAGCCATTCACGATGCATGTGATGCTCTTCGATACGCTCCACGCGCACCGGCTGAAAGGTGCCGGCGCCGACATGAAGGGTAACGTAGGCCGTTTCCACGCCAGACTCACGTAGCGCCTGCAGCAGCGCCTCATCGAAATGCAGCCCTGCGGTCGGCGCTGCCACGGCCCCGGCGCGCTGAGCGTAGACAGTCTGGTAACGCTCACGGTCGGCGTCATCGTCAGGCCTGTCTATATAAGGAGGCAATGGCATGTGCCCGATACGCTCGAGCAGCGGCAGGACATCCTCGTCGAACTCGAGTTCGAACAGCGCATCATGCCGGGCGATCATTTCCGCTTCGCCGCCGCCGTCCAGCAGGATCTTCGATCCGGCCTTGGGCGACTTACTGGAACGGACATGCGCCAGAACGCTGCGATTGCCGAGCACCCGTTCGACCAGAATTTCCAGCTTGCCGCCGGTGGCCTTCTGACCGAACAGGCGCGCTGGAATCACCCGGGTATTGTTGAACACCATGAGATCGCCAGGCCGCACATAGTCCAGCAGATCAGCGAAGTTGCGATGCGAGAGCTTTCCCGTTTCGCCTTCGAGCACCAGCAGACGACTGGCGCGCCGCTCCGCCAGGGGATGTCGTGCAATCAGGGCATCGGGCAGTTGGAAGAAAAAATCGGCAACTTGCATGGATCGGAGGTCGGGACGCGGAAAGGGCGCAAATCTTATCCGAAACACGTCGACCTGACCACGCCAAGCGATTGACCACCCCGTCGCGCATCCCTATACTGCGCGCCCACTGTGCCTCGATGGCGGAATCGGTAGACGCAGCGGATTCAAAATCCGCCGTTGGTAACAACGTGAGAGTTCGAGTCTCTCTCGGGGCACCATCAGTGAATCGCTACAACGCAGCCAAGCTGCATGCTTAGCGAAACGGGCAACCGGATCGCCTGCAACTCTGAACGCCGTAGCGAAGCTTCAAAGCGCATCAAGCCATACGCAAGTCATCCATACAGCCTGGATCGGCAGCACGGCAAGCAACTCAGCTACATCGCTTTCCCTCAGACTGACACTCGATATCGATGCAGTCGACTCGCGGCATTGACCCTCTCGCAACAGCGAACACGGCGAGTCAAAGCCACGTCAAAAAGCGCCAAATAGCGCCGCCTGGACAGGCAAATTCTATGGCTCCGAGGGGTTGGCATTCCCTGGAGAGTTATCGTAGAGTGTGCCCACTGTGTTTGCATGGGTCGCTGTTGAATCGTGACCTGGTGCAGTAGATCTTCAGATCCGCTACTCCGCTCGACTCTCTTACTCCTTGCAACCAGTTCCAGCTTCCTGCTCTGCGGGGGGCAATTCTACTTTTGAGTTTCAAGGATACAAAGACATGTCGAATCGTCAGAACGGTACCGTCAAGTGGTTTAACGACGAGAAAGGTTTTGGTTTCATCACTCCTGAGAGCGGTCCGGATCTGTTCGTGCACTTCCGCGCGATCGAAGGCAACGGCTTCAAGAGCCTGAAAGAAGGCCAGAAAGTCAGCTTCGTCGCAGTGCAAGGTCAAAAGGGCATGCAGGCAGACCAGGTTCAGATCCTGGGCTAAGCCTCCTCTCCGAAAAGCCCCTGATGGCAACATCAGGGGCTTTTTTATGCGCGCAATTCCGTAGAATGCGCCGCCCACCCTTTGATCGAGACGCCCAATGCGCAGACACCTGCTCAGCCCGCAGGGCCAGTTTCCCGCTGCAGGCCTGGTACGCCGGCTTGCAGCGATGTTCTATGACAGCCTGTTGTGCATCGCCTTGATGATGGTGGTGACACTGCTCTATCAGCAGGTGCTACTACGACTGCTCTATGGCAGTGAACAGCTGCAACAGCTTGCGGACGCCGGCCGCCTGGATATCGACCCCCTGCTCTCGACCCTACTGCTGTTCAGCCTGTTCGGCTTTTTCGCCAAGTTCTGGACCCACAGCGGCCAGACGCTGGGCATGCAGGTCTGGGGCATCCGGATCCAGAATGCAGACGGGACCGCCATTGATCTTTGGCAGGCACTTTTGCGTTTTCTGATCGCACTGGTATCGCTGCTGTGCTTGGGCATGGGGTATTGGTGGATGCTGTTCGACAAACAGAAACGCACCTGGCACGACATGTACTCGGAGAGCCAGGCCGTGCAACTGCCGAAGAATATTCATAAGAAATAGCTACAAGCTACAAGCTACAAGCTGGGATGCGCTCCCGGCCGGCCATTCTTGCCGCTTGAAGCTTGAAGCTTGAAGCTGCTTCTATCCCGCCCGCCACCGCACCCAAATTCCCGGCCAGCACGTAGGGTGCGCTCCGCGCACCGATGGACTCGTGCCGTCGTTCGCGGTGCGCGGAGCGCACCCTACGGAGCGGGGACCCACTCCCGACGCGAGGCGCTATTCGAGCTTAGCTTGCAGCTTGAAGCTGCCTCTATCCCGCCCGACGCAGCAACCAGGCTCCGATGAGTGCACAGATGCCTGCCGGCAGCACCACCGCAAGCAACGGCGAGAAGCCGAACACCTGGCTAGCCGGCCCGAGCAGATCCTGAATGATGCGGAATACGAAGCCGACCACTACGCCGGTGAAGATGCGCTGACCGAGCGTGACCGAACGCAGCGGCCCGAAGATGAACGAGATCGCCAGCAGCACCAGCGCAACGGTGACGGCCGGCTGCAGCACCTTGGTCCAGAACGCCAGCCAGTAACGACCATTGTTCAGCCCCTGTTCACCCAGGTAATGGATATAGCGCCACAAGCCGGTAATCGACAGCGCTTCTGGCTCCATCACCACGGTGCCGAGCAGTTGCGGGGTCAGCTGGACATCCCAGCGTTCCTGCGGCGTGCGTACCACCTCGGTGCGGTCGCCTCGAAAATGGGTGGTCGAAATATTCTCGAGCAGCCAGTGATCGGCCTGATAGCTGGCGCGACGGGCAAAGCTGGACGACAACAATTGGCGCTCGTCATCGAAGCGATAGCGTGTCACCCCCACCAGCACGCCGCCGGGCTGCACGGCGTTGACGTGCACGAACTCGTTCTCCTGCCGGTGCCACAGGCCGCGCTTGCTGCTCTGCGCCTCGCCCGCACCCTGCGCCAGGGAGCGCCGCGCCTGGGCAATGTCCTCGGTTGCCGGCGCAACGTACTCACCGATCAGAATGCCGGCAATGAGCAGCACCAGCATCGGCTTCATCACCGCCACCACGATGCGTCCCAGCGAGACGCCAGCCGCGCGCATGATGGTCAGTTCGCTGCTGCTGGCAAGCGTGCCAAGGCCGATCAAACAGCCGATCAGAGCCGCCATTGGCAGCATTTCATACAGACGCCGAGGCGACGTCAGCAACACGTATTGCAGGGCATCGCCCAGTCCGTAGCCACCTTCTACATCGCCCAACTCATCGATGAAAGCGAATAGCAGAGCCAGCCCCACGATGATGCCGAGGACAGTCAGAATCGCGAGAAAGACATGGACTCCGATATAGCGATCCAGCTTAACCACGAGCCACCTCCCGCTGCGCACTGCCCTTCTTCATTCGCAGCCTGATCGGCTCCCAGTACAGCATCAACAGGCCTATCGCCAGGAACAGCCCGTGCACCCACCAAAGGCCCAGCGCCATCGGGATCCGCCCCTTGTCCAGCGCACCGCGCACGGCGATCAGCAACGCGAGGTAGGTCATGTACAGCAGGATCGCCGGCAGCAACTTGAGAAAACGCCCCTGTCGCGGATTCACCTTGGCCAGGGGCACCGCGAGTACGGTGACGACGAACACCAGCAACGGCAACGAGAAGCGCCACTGCAGTTCGGTCCGATGGCGGATGTTGTCGCTGCCGAGCAGCTCCAGGGTCGGCAGCGCCTCACGCTCGCTCAGCTCCATGCTCACTTCCGGCTTGGGAAGCAGCACGCCATAGGTGTCGTATTGGATGGCGCGATAATCGGCCTGGCCCGGGTTGCCGTCGTAGCGATAGCCGTTTTCCAGAATCAGATAGCGACTGCCATCGGGCTGGATCTCCTGCCGCCCGCTCTCGGCGACCAGCACCGACAGCCCGCTTTCCTTACCGGTCTGACGCGAAACATTGGTTTCAGAGATGAACACCCCGCCGAGCTCGCTGCGATCAGCGGATAACTCGCGGGTGTAGGTTACCCGTGAGCCGCCGCGCAATGTCTGGAAACGCCCCGGCACCAGCGTGTCGAACTCGGTCAGGGAGTCCTGCTGATTGAGGATACGGTCCACCTCGGCGATGCCCTGCGGTGCCAATCCCAGGCTCAGCCAGCCCACCACGACCGACACCAGGGCGGCGGGTGCCAGGCTGTAGACCAGCAGCCGACGCTGGCTCATGCCCGTTGCCGAAAGCACCGTCATCTCGCTTTCCAGATAGAGGCGCCCGTAGGCCAGCAAAATGCCGAGGAACAGCCCGAGCGGGAGGATCAGTTGCAGAAAGCCGGGCAGACGAAAGCCCATGATCAGCAACAGCACCCCTGGATCGAGCAGCCCCTGCGCAGCCTGCGCCAGATACTTGATGAAACGGCCGCTCATGATGATCACCAGCAGCACGGCACTGACCGCGCTCATGGTGACCAGCAGCTCTCGGGACAGGTAACGAAAGACGATCAAACCAGACACTCCAGGGTTGTCAGGCTCTGGCGGCAACGCTCAAACTAGCCGCCAGTTGCCGGCCCGCCAGAACGGGCCGTTGGAAATTGGGTAATGACGCACCGAGCGGACGCGGACCGCCGCGCCGAGGCAATCGCGAAGCATCGAAGATTGCAACGTTTCTAGCCTAGCGCAGTCGTTAGCAACGACCGAACAGGCGAACCACCGGAAAAATAAGCCCGGCATTATCCTGCAAACCCGACTCTTTGTCTTGGGGACACCACGTCATGGAATTTGTTGTCAAAAGCGCCAAAGCCTCCACCCAGAAGACCGCCACCCTGATTCTGCCGCTCGGCGATGATTGCCTTCTCGGCAGCGTCGCGCAGAGCGTAGACAGCACCAGCGGCGGCGCGCTCAGCGCTGCGCTCAAGCGTGGCGACATCCAGGGCAAAGCCGGTCAGACCCTGCTGTTGCATGGCCTGCCCGGCCTCAAGGCCGAGCGCGTACTGCTGGTCGGGATCGGCAAGGCCGACGAGCTGGACAATCGCCAGTGGCGCAAGATCGCCAATGCCGCACTTGCCGCAATCAAGGGCCTCGGCGGTGCCGATGCGGCCTTCGCCATGCAGGATGTTCAGGTCAAAGGCCGCGACAGCTACGGCCGCACTCGCCTGCTGGTGGAAATCCTCGCCGACGGCCAGTACGTGTTCGATCGCTTCAAGAGCAAGAAAGCCGACCCGCGCGCACTGCAGAAGATCATCCTGCTGTGTGACAAGAGCGAGCAGCCCGAGGTGGAACGCGCGACCCGCGAAGCCTCGGCGATCGCCAGTGGCATGGCCTTCACCCGCGACCTCGGCAACCTGCCCCCGAACGTCTGCCACCCGACCTACATCGCCGAACAGGCGAAGCAGATGAGCAAGGCCTACAAGGGCCTGAAGGTCGACGTGCTCGACGAGAAGAAGCTGCGTGATCTTGGCGCTGGTGCCTTCCTCGCGGTTTCCCAGGGTAGCGAACAGCCCGGCTGCATCATCGTCATGCAGTACAACGGCGGCAAGAAGGGCGACCAGCCGTATGCCCTGGTGGGCAAAGGCATCACCTTCGATACCGGTGGCATCAGCCTCAAGCCGGGCCAGGGCATGGACGAGATGAAGTACGACATGGGCGGCGCCGCCAGCGTACTCGGCACCCTAAAGGCCGTGCTGGAGCTGCAGCTGCCGATCAACCTGGTCTGTCTGCTGGCCTGTGCCGAGAACATGCCCAGCGGCGGCGCCACCCGCCCGGGCGACATCGTCACCACCATGAGCGGCCAGACCGTGGAAATCCTCAACACCGATGCCGAAGGCCGTCTGGTGCTGTGCGATGCACTGACCTACGCCGAACGCTTCGAACCGCGCGCGGTGATCGACGTGGCCACGCTGACCGGCGCCTGCATCGTCGCCCTGGGCAGCAACACGTCCGGCCTGCTGGGCAACAACGACGCCCTGGTGCAGCAACTGCTGCAGGCTGGCGAGAACGCGGCCGACCGCGCCTGGCAGCTGCCGCTGTTCGACGAATACCAGGAACAGCTGGATAGCCCCTTCGCCGATATCGCCAACATCGGTGGCCCCAAGGCTGGCACCATCACGGCTGCCTGTTTCCTTTCGCGCTTCACCAAGAAGTTCGCCTGGGCGCACCTGGATATCGCCGGCACCGCCTGGACCAGCGGCGGCAAGGAAAAAGGTGCCACCGGCCGCCCCGTGCCGCTGTTGACCCAGTACCTGCTGGACCGGGTCAACTGATATGCACCAGGCCGTCGCGCCTGATCCCTCGGGCCGGGGTCGCCTCGCGCTGCCCGGCCAACGCGGAGCGTGCCCATGACGCGTATCGAGTTCTACGTCCTGCCCGACGATAACCCGACCGGCCGCCTGCGGGCGGCCTGTCAGTTGGCGGCCAAGGGCTGGCAACATGGCATGCAGGTATTCATTCGCTGCGTCGATGAAACGCAGTCGAACGAAGTCGACGAACTGCTCTGGAGCTTTCGCGCCGAGCGCTTCATTCCCCACGAGCAGCACATCGACGACCCGAAGGCCCCGGTGGTGATCGGCGTCGACCAGGCACCTCAATTCACCCAGGGCCTGCTGATCAACCTGGCATCGACGCTTTCTTCGCATATCGACCAGTTCAGCCGGGTCATCGAGATCGTCAACCAGGAACCGCAGCTGCTGACCGCCTGCCGGGAGAATTTCCGCCTGTATCGACGCCAGGGCTATGATCCGAAACGGGTCGAGCTTTAAGACCAACCATTCGACAGCAAGGGAAAAACCCTGGCAGCCGCCGGGATGCTCAAGCCCCGGAAACTTCTGAGATGACACCGAAAGCCCCGAACAAACCCGCCGAACTGCTGAGCGATCTCGAGTCCATTCGCGCTCTGCTCGGTGACGATTTTCCAGACGAGGTTCCGGCCAGCGCAGCGCTGGACCCGGACAGCATTCCGCTGTTGTCCGATATCGTCGAGCCAGCGCCTGCCGCTCCGGCCGCCAGCGCCAGCGACGACGAGCCGCGGGAAACCAGCGTACGCAGTGCCTTCCGCACCCTGGCCGAGCGGCATATCGACCATGAGCTGCGCACCGCGGCCAACCTGATCCTCCAGGAAGTGATCGACGACTTCGTGCCGCAGATCGAGGCCGAGCTCAAACGCCGACTCGAGAGTCGGATCGACCGTCTGGTGCGTACGCCCCCACCCCGCCCCTGACCCACTCGCCATCGATACGCAGTTAATCCGCAACGGCCGCGAAACCTCGCGGCCGTTTGCCTTTATACTTGCGCGTTTTTCCGACCAGACGTTTTTAAGGGTCCCGCCGCATGGACAAGACCTACCAGCCGCACGCCATCGAGACTTCCTGGTACCAGACCTGGGAATCGAACAACTATTTCGCCCCGCAAGGTTCCGGCGAGCCCTACACCATCATGATCCCGCCGCCGAACGTCACCGGCAGCCTGCACATGGGTCATGGCTTCAACAACGCGATCATGGACGCCTTGATCCGCTGGCGCCGCATGCAGGGTCGCAACACCCTGTGGCAACCGGGCACCGACCATGCCGGTATCGCCACGCAGATGGTGGTCGAGCGCCAATTGGCCGCCCAGGGCGCCAGTCGTCATGACCTGGGCCGCGAGAAGTTTCTCGACAAGGTCTGGCAGTGGAAGGAGGAGTCCGGCGGCACCATCACCCGGCAGATCCGTCGCCTGGGCTCCTCGGTGGACTGGTCGCGCGAGCGCTTCACCATGGACGACGGCCTGTCCGAGGCGGTCAAGGAAGCCTTCGTCCGCCTGCACGAGGACGGCCTGATCTATCGCGGCAAGCGCCTGGTCAACTGGGACACCAAGCTGCATACCGCCATTTCCGATCTGGAAGTGGAGAACCACGACGAGAAGGGTCACCTCTGGCATCTGCGCTATCCGCTGGCCGATGGCTGCAAGACCGCCGATGGGCTGGACTACCTGGTGGTCGCCACTACCCGTCCGGAAACCATGCTCGGTGACGCCGCCATCGCCGTGCACCCGGAGGACGAGCGCTACAAGAGCCTGATCGGCCGCCACGTCATGCTGCCGCTGGTCAACCGCCTGATCCCCATCGTGGCCGACGACTACGTCGACCTCGAGTTCGGCACCGGCTGCGTGAAGATCACCCCGGCGCATGACTTCAACGACTACGAGGTCGGCAAGCGTCACCACCTGCCGCTGATCAACATCTTCGATCAGAACGCCTGCATCCTGGCGCGTGCCCAGGTGTTCAACATCGACGGCTCGGTGAACGACAAGATCGACACCAGCCTGCCGGACGGCTATGCGCACATGGACCGCTTCGATGCGCGCAAGGCCATCGTCGCCGAGTTCGACGCCATGAGCCTGCTGGAAAAGATCGACGACCACGCGCTGAAAGTGCCGCGCGGCGACCGCTCGGGCACCATCATCGAGCCGTGGCTGACCGACCAGTGGTATGTCTCCACCAAACCGCTGGCCGAGAAGGCCATCGCTGCCGTCGAAAGTGGCGAGATCCAGTTCGTGCCCAAGCAGTACGAGAACATGTACTTCAGCTGGATGCGCGATATTCAGGACTGGTGCATCAGCCGCCAGCTCTGGTGGGGCCACCGCATTCCGGCCTGGTACGACGAAGCAGGCCACGTCTACGTCGGCCGCGACGAGATGGAAGTCCGCCGCAAGTACAACCTCGGCAACGAAGTGGAACTGCGCCAGGACGAGGACGTGCTGGACACCTGGTTCAGCTCCGGGCTGTGGACCTTCTCCACCCTCGGCTGGCCTCAGCAGACCGAGTTCCTCAAGACCTTCCACCCCACCGACGTGCTGGTTACCGGCTTCGACATCATCTTCTTCTGGGTCGCCCGGATGATCATGCTGTCCACCCACCTGACCGGGCAGATTCCGTTCAAGACCGTCTACGTGCACGGTCTGGTCCGCGATGGCCAAGGGCAGAAGATGTCCAAGTCCAAGGGCAATGTGCTCGACCCGCTGGACATCGTCGACGGCATCACCCTCGATGAACTGCTGACCAAGCGCACCAGCGGCATGATGCAGCCCAAGCTGGCCGAGAAGATCGCCAAGCAGACCCGCGCCGAGTTCCCCGAAGGCATCGCCAGCTACGGCACCGACGCCCTGCGCTTCACCTTCTGCTCGCTGGCATCCACCGGTCGCGACATCAAGTTCGACATGGGCCGCGTCGAGGGTTACCGCAACTTCTGCAACAAGATCTGGAACGCGGCCAACTTCGTCTTCGAAAACACCGAAGGCAAGGACACGGGAGCAGGCGACGAGCCCGTCGAGCTGTCCTCGGTGGACCGCTGGATCATCTCCGCCCTGCAGCGCACCGAGGCCGAGGTGAACCGCCAGCTGGAGGCCTTCCGCTTCGATCTGGCCGCCCAGGCACTCTACGAGTTCATCTGGGACGAGTACTGCGCCTGGTATCTCGAGCTGGTCAAGCCACTGCTATGGGACGAGACCGCCAGCGCCGAACGCCAGCGCGGCACCCGCCGCACTCTGGTGCGCGTGCTGGAAACGGCACTGCGCCTGGCGCATCCGTTCATGCCGTTCATTACCGAGGAAATCTGGCAGCGCGTCGCGCCGCTCGCGGGCAAGTCCGGCCCGACGCTGATGCTGCAGCCCTGGCCGGAGTTCAACCCGGAGCGTATCGACGCAGCCGCAGAAGGCGATATCGAGTGGGTCAAGGCCTTCATGCTGGGCATTCGGCAGATCCGCGGCGAGATGAACATCTCCATGGCCAAGCGTATCGACGTGGTGCTGGGCAACGCTTCGGCTGCCGACCAACGTCGCCTGGCCGACAACGAGCCGCTGCTGAAGAAGCTGGCCAAGCTGGAAAGCGTGCGCATCCTGGCGTCCGACGAAGAGGCTCCGTTGTCGGCCATCGCGCTAGTGGGTGACATGCAGGTGCTGGTGCCGATGGCCGGCCTGATCGACAAGGATGCCGAACTGGCACGTCTGGACAAGGAAATCGCCCGTCTGGACGGCGAGCTCAAGCGCGTCGGCGGCAAACTGTCGAATGCCGGCTTCGTCGACAAGGCTCCCGCCGAAGTGATCGACAAGGAACGCGCCAAACTGGCCGAAGCCGAACAGGCCAAGGCCAGGCTGCAGGAGCAGCGCGACCGCATCGCCGCGCTCTGATCAGAACGCGGCAAACGCAAAAAGGCCAGCCCGAAAGGTGCTGGCCTTTTTGCTTAAGGGTGTCCCGTCCTGAATGGGGTTTACACCTTCTGATCGATTTTCAGGAGGATGTAATGGAAGCAGCAAAAAGGCGCAGCCAGCGGGACTACACGATGACTTTTAAATTGTCGGTTGTCGACCAGGTCGAAAAAGGCGAGCTGAGTTATAAAGAGGCTCAGGAGCGTTACGGGATTCAAGGCAAGACGACCGTTCTGACGTGGTTACGCAAGCATGGTCGGCAAAACTGGAATCCAGGCGCATATCTTGGCTCGCCGAGGATGGGGATCATGCCCGAGCAAAACCGCCCATTGACGCCAGAGCAACGCATCAAAGAGCTTGAAGAGCAGCTTGCTCTGTCGAATCAAAAAGCGCAGTTTTTCGAAGCTGTCGTGGATGTGTTGCAAACTGACTACGGTCTTTCTGTCGTAAAAAAGCGTCCCGGCAAGTCCTCTCGCAAAAACGAATCCAAAACCTGAGCATCAGCAGGGCTTGCCAGTTCATGGGGATAAGCCGACAGGCTTACTACAAGCGCAATCGCGCCTACACTGCTCGTTTGGTACTGGATCAGGAAGTAGTTGATTTCGTTACCCAAAAACGTCTGCGGCAACCCCGCATGGGGACGCGAAAGCTGCATTATTTGATGCATTGTCAGCCACAGCATGGGCTGCAAGTGGGCCGAGATCGCCTGTTTTCCATTCTGCGCGAGAGACGTTTATTGGTGGCCCGCAAGCGGGCGTATCACAAAACGACTGACAGCCATCATCGCTTTCGGCGACATCCGAACCTGCTCAAACCGGGTCCTGATCAGGTGGTTCCAAGCGGCCCGGAGCAAGTCTGGGTGGCTGACATTACCTATCTGCCCACCCAAGAAGGTGTGGCTTATCTGAGCCTTGTAACCGACGCGTATTCGCGAAAGATCGTGGGATATCACGTCCATGAAAGCCTGCACACCGAGTCGGTAGCGCAGGCGCTGCGTCGAGCAGTGAGACAACGTCAAACCGTGCAGCCGCTGATTCATCACTCGGACAGGGGCAGCCAGTACTGCTCGGGGCTGTACCAGGCGTTGCATGCGAAACACGACATCAGGTGCTCTATGACGGACGGCTATGACTGTTATCAAAACGCGTTGGCAGAGCGGGTCAACGGGATATTGAAGACAGAGCTTTTGCTTCAAAGACCACAGGATTTAGCACAGGCGAAGAAGATGGTGAGTGAATCGGTAGCGATCTATAACCGCGAGCGTCCGCACCTGTCTTTGAGATATCAAACGCCCGATGCGATGCACCGGGCATTTGGGTGAAACAGGTGTAAACCTATTTCAGGACTAGACAG
>Ga0315336_1001942_pt1 | contig 35097 bp, 33 predicted proteins | sample ASW5metaG_FD_204512 | JGI IMG/M metagenome (GOLD analysis project Ga0315336, IMG submission 204512) | Ammonia-oxidizing marine archaeal communities from Monterey Bay, California, United States - ASW #5 | ecosystem: Environmental > Aquatic > Marine > Intertidal zone | place: USA: California...
CCGAAGCCCAGCTTCACGTTCGACTTGCATGTGTTAAGCCTGCCGCCAGCGTTCGTTCTGAGCCAGGATCAAACTCTCATGTTTGAAATCCTACGCCAGGTTCAGCCGAAGCCTCGCCCGACGCTTATCTTAAAGAGCCATTACAAACGTCGACGCGAATCCGTTTTTCTCTCCAACAAATCTAAATTTGCCAGAATTCCAAACGAAATCTGTCAGGCGTAAGCAACGGCATATACTAGACGCACCGCCGCCTACGCATCTCTTCCAAGGTTCACGATGTTCAAGAGCATCTGCGCGCGCCAAACTGCCCAAGCCAAGGCTAAAACAATTGCGAAGAGCGCAGAACACCTCGCACAGGACCAAAACCGGCCCTGAGCGAGGCGTGGGAGGGGTTAGACACTACCCCTGGCGCGGTGTCAATCACATTGACGGCCCCGCGACCCAATGACGCGATTTTTTTTGGATTTTGGGGTTCAAGCCCGGTTTTTAAGGGTCCAAAAAGTGCGCCGGGGGCATGCCGAGGCACACACCCAGTTTCACTGTAGGTGCGTTTACATCGCGTGGTGGTCGTTAATGAAGACCAAGTCACCGCCGGGAGCGTTGGAGTGGCAGGCAATGCAGCCAGCATCCAAGCCCTTATAGACCCGGGCTGCGAGAGGCCCTGGTGGTCCGGCCAAAATTTCACCTTCGGCAGTGTATTTTGCCCAGAACCAATCATTGTTGTCGTGGTCATATCCGGCTTCGCGGTGGAACATGACGGTCACATCGTGCTGCTGACCTGGATTATTCGCAACGTTTTCCACCATGGCGAATTCCAGCGTGTAATTTTTCTTGATGATGACCGCACCGGTCCGCCCGGCGATGGTCAAATCGGACACTAAAGTCACCAAAATTTGCCCGTGCGGGGGGCACCAACGTAAGGAAAGGCCCGGATGGCGTTTTCACCGACCAACTTTTGGTCTTCCAACGCCTCCCAAACCGCCAAGGCAAATGCGACGCTCTCTACGCCACCAAACGGCGGATCCTGAGCCCTTACGCCCGCCCCAAACATAGCAAAACCCACGATCGCCACCGCAAAAGCGGCGGTGCCGACTGTCAATCTTTTCATTATTGCATCCCCCATTTTTTCATTTATCGGGGAGATAGTCGGGTAACCACGTTGCTCTCAGCAACTCACTACCGATCACGGTTAAGTTATGGGCCACCGAGCACTATGGAAACATTACATTAGATTAGATTTGATTTGTGAAAACCGGTCACTGACGCGTAACTTTCCTGTCGTTGACGAAACGGTCGAAATTTGACATTTAAGGAATTGAAACTTTTGAGGATTCCCGTTGGGGCAGCCCCCTGATGGAATCCAGCCACAGTAAATTTTTCTATATGCCTGAAGTAACCCTGGACCGCCTTTCCGTACTGGTCGTTGAAGACAATTTGTTCATGCGCGTGCTTTTGGGGAACGTGATCCGCAGCCTGGGGGTCGAGCAGGTTTTCAAGTGCTCCAGCGCTTCAAGCGCCCTCAATCAAATTAACAAAGTTCACAACGATCCTGCTTCCGCTGGGATCTCGGTGATCGACTTGATTGTTATCGATGTGGTCATGCCGGAAGTGGACGGGAACATGCTGTTGCGGTGGATCCGCTCAGCGGCTTCCCCGGACCGATTTCTTCCCACCATCATGATTTCTGGCGCGGCCGGATTCGACTCTGTGCGCAAGGCCCGGGACTTGGGGGCGACGGAATTTTTAGCCAAACCATTTTCGGGCTTATCGGTGGCCGACAAATTGATGCGTACGGTGTTCTCCCCCAGACAATTCGTGCTGGCGCCACAATATTTTGGCCCGGATCGTCGGAGGGCGCCGTCAGAGGCGGTGCTGGAGCGCCGAATTCTCGAAGAAGAGGACATCCTGGTGGTGTACGAGGACAGCACCCCCAAAGGCATTGTTGAGGCTAACGTCATTTATTTTCGCTTTCAGAACCGTTTGGCTGGGAAGGTGGGTGGTGTCCCCCTTTCTGGCATCCCGAAACTGAACCCCGAAATCATCGCCGCTGCGGATTCAAAAATCGAAGCGGTGGCCGGTGATTATTCCGACTGGGCGCTAAAATCGGTGCGAGGCCTGTCAAAATCACTCTCCGAGTTGTCGTCAGGCGCGGGCCAGTCAGCGAAGCTGTTGGCCGAGCTAAACAACGTTGCCCATGAATTGCGCGGCCAGGGCGGAACGTTCGGCTACCCCTTGGTCACCGAATTTGCCCAGTCACTGTTCCAAGCCACCACCGACAGCCAGGTGAAGGTAACCGACAACCACATGGAATTTTACAAAGCCCACATCGACGCCATCAACGTGGTGATGACCAACAAGGTCAAAGGAGACGGCGGCGAGGTTGGCCAAAGCCTGCTGAAAGGTCTGGAAGCGGCCCGCAAAAAATATGCGGCCACCCACGCCTGACACTTTTTCGGTTTCCCAGCACAGTTTTTCTGTTGCCCCGCACGATGCGTCGGTGGCCGTTGGCACCGGCAATGGTTATGATCGCGCCATCTAAACAAAGACCAAGGGCAGATCATGCGGCGTGTAGCAAGAATGGGTTTGATGGTTTTGGTGGCCGCGGCTGTTGTTGGGGCTGTGCTTGCATTCCAATACCAAAAAGAAATCGCCTACCGCGTCCTTGCCCCCAAATTGGGCTACGACGATATGGGGATCATCCCCCGCCCGGTTTATTTGTTTCCAAAATGGTGGTCTGCCCATCCAGACTTCGACGATTTCGCCGATCACCTGCCGCCAGGGTTGGATTTAGTGGATACGCAAGTTGACGCTCCGGCAGACGTGTTTTTCGTACACCCCACCACATATCTGGGCGATGACTGGAATGCCCATGGCGACGACCCCACAGCCGGTGCCATTGTCGATGGATTGGTGTTGACGGCCCAGGCAAGCGTATTCAATGGATGCTGCCGGGTATTTGTTCCGCGCTATCGCCAGGCCCACCTGGCCACGTTCGTGAAATCTAGCGCCAACGGCCGCAAAGCGCTCGAATTGGCCCACATCGATGTGTTGCGGGCCTTTGAGGAATACCTGTTAGAGTGGAACGACGGTCGGCCGTTCATCATCGCCGGCCACAGCCAAGGCGCCGCGATGGCCTTGCGCGTGATCTCCGAGAAAATTGACGAGACGGCACCCCTGCGTAACCTGTTTGTAGGCGCGTACATCATGGGCGCGGGGATTGCCCTGGATCGGTTTGAAAGCGATTGGGAAACCATTGCAGCCTGCGAAACTGCCACCGATTTTGGCTGCGTGGTTTCCTGGGAAACCTATGTGGAAGGCAGCGACCCCTTGGTAAGCCCGGGCATAACTGAAGAATTTTACCTGCGCAAATGGGTGACCCTAGCGGAAGAGCCGCGCAACTGCATCAATCCGCTGACCTGGTCTCGCGCGCCCGGCCACGCTGACGCAACGCTGAATTTGGGAGCGCTACCGGTCGAGGTCGACCTGAAGCCTGGGTGGGGCCTGGTTTTTGGCGGCACACCTGAAATGGATGCCGACGATTTCGCAACGATGCCCGCGCCGATCCCGGGATACACCGGGGCCGAGTGCAGGGATGGGTTCTTGTTTGTGGATGAGCCCCAGGACGCCGCATTCCGCAGCCTGATGCTGGGGGACGGCAACCTGCACGCCTATGACATCGGCCTGTTCTATATGAACATTCGCCAAAACGCCGTGGACCGGGTCCAGGCGTTTTTGGAGGCCCAAGAAGCCCCCTAGATCCCAGCGCACCTTAATCGCCGCCTTTTTTGAGGACCGCGATCGAGGTCAGGGTCTTGTTGAGATTTTCCAGGACCTCGGTGAACGCGGAGGTGTTGCTGCACCCACCAAGGCCAATCGCAACGACCAACACCGCCGCCCAACCCTGGGCACGCCGCACAGTCGCTGCGGGTTTAACGGTTCTCCACGCGTTCTCCATTGACGAGGATATTATAGCCATCGGCGATCAGAGTCCCCTCGTGGGTTGCTATTGTGATGCGCCCCGAACCCGTCACCGTCAGCATCGGGTCGATCGCGACGCCACCGAATACCAACTTTCCCGACCCATGAATTTCCGCCACAAGGGGTGCTGCCCGTCCCGCTGTGATGATGGCTGCGCCGCTGCCTGAAATTGCAATTTCGGTGGGGCCATTCAGGGAACGAATGGCCGCTTCGCCACTTCCTCGAATGTTTAGAGCCAATCCTGAACGGACCTCATCCATCTCCAACCGCCCGCTGCCGGAAATTGAAAGGGCGGTGGCCTGTGCGGATTCGGCCCTGGCCTGGGCGCTACCGCTAAGGCTTAGGGCTAGATTCTCCGCTACATCGCCAATGGAAAAATTGCCGCTGCCGGAAACTGTAATAGCGGCGGTCTTGGCGGAGGCCACGGAGGCACGACCGCTTCCGCTCAGGCGAAAAACCAACGCCCCTGAAACATCGCCAAATTTCAGGTCGCTGCTTCCGTTCATGGCAACCGCGGCGCTTGTAACATTCCCCACCTGACCGCCGGTGATGTGACCGTTGATATCGATGGGGGCGTAGGTATCCCCCACGTAAAGCTCCCCCACTAGATCATCGACGGACACTGGGAGGCCTTTGGGAATCCGCACCGTGACCTCCACATTGCGGTCCCGCAGTCCAAAAATCCGGATCCAACCCAATCCCCGGTCCTGGTCGATCACCAAGGTGCCTTTCCGAGTCATGATATCCAGACGCTTCAGCGCGTCCGATGGCCCACGGGCGGTGACGGAAATCCTAGAATCGCCCGTGACCTCCACCTGCAAAGAGCCCGCAAGGTCCGAAACCCTCAAGGCATGGGCGTCAAACGCGTCGTATTGACGGATACTTTCCTTGGCGGACGCCATCCACCAGACACCGGCTGCGCCGATCACCGCCACCGCGATACCAATAGCCCGGGGGTCCCGCATCTGCGATGTCGCTGACCTGGAAGGATTTTCGCTCAAATTGGGTTCCCCCGTTTGGTGATGGGTCGTTTACTAACTCGTGGTACCATCGCGGCCGAAATGACCGAATCAAGTCCCCTAGATATGGGTGCTATCCCTAAACCCGCAAGCGCCGATTCCGAGGAATTTCGCGGCAGCTTGGAAGGGACCTGTATCAGCACCCAGACCTTTTTCGCCAATGACTGTCTCAATAACTTTAACGAGGTAGTGATGTTGCTGGAAATGGTCCCCGACATGCCCGATGTGTTGGAGGACCTCAAGGAATGGACCCCGGTCACCTATCTAAAGCATTTCGAAGCCAGCGGTCTTTTGGAAAATCAGTTGGCCACCGAGGCCTATGAACGGGACCCTGAGCGATTCTGCCGCCCGTTTGACGGCACCGTCGAGTAAATGAACCTCGTGATCGCGTCTTCTGTGAACCGTGTGGAAAAACCCCTTGCCGCGGGGGAAACCGATCAACTCAAGACCATCGCCGTTGGCGCATCCCAGGTGGTCGGCAAGCTAATCGGGCCGGCGCCATCGTCCACGGATCCGAAGCCACCCACGATCAAGCGGAAATCGACAGCCCTTTGGGCGACTAGCCCATGATCAAGGTCCAGGAACTATCGCGGTCCTTTGGCGAGGTGCGCGCTCTGATCGATGTCTCCATGGAGGTTCAACCCGGCGAAATCGTTGGGCTTCTGGGCCCCTCCGGTGCCGGCAAAACCACTTTGGTGCGGATTTTAGCGGGAGCCGATGTTCCCGAATTAGGAACCATTCATGTGGGCGGCCTGCCCATGCCCGATCTGTCTGCGCTGGGTGGGATCGGATACATGCCCCAATCCGATGCCCTGTATTTTGAACTTTCGGGGTTTGAGAATCTGCAATTCATCGGCGCCCTTTATGGTCTGAGCGGCGATCGTCTGAAGACCCGCATAGATGCTGTGACCGAAATAGTTGGACTGGGACAGGACATTCACCGTCCGTCCCACCAGTATTCGGGGGGTATGCTGCGGCGGCTATCCCTGGCTGGGTGTTTTCTGCACGAACCAAAAGTTCTGATTTTGGACGAACCGACCGTGGGCATGGACCCGATTTTACGGCGCAATTTGTGGCGGCACTTCCGCGCCTATGCCGACGCCGGCGCAACAATCTTGGTCACCACCCACGTGATGGACGAAGCAGAACATTGCGACCGCATCGCGATGCTTCGCAGAGGGTACCTGTTAGCCATTGGTACCGGTGACGCATTGATGGCTACCGCGGGGACGCACTCCATCGAAGAAGCGTTTCTGCATTTCGGCAGCACGGATGCGGTGCCAGACCAGGCCAGCCCCGTTGGCGAAAATTGATGCGAACCATCGCCGTCGCCCGTAGAATTTTGCAACAATTGCGGCGGGACCGACGCACGGTGGCGATGATCTTGTTGGCGCCGATTTTGATTCTATCGTTGGTTTGGATGATCTTCGACGGCGACCCCTACCCCACCCACGTCGCCGTGGTGAACGTTCCACCACCGCTGATCAACGCCCTTAAAAACCTTGGTGTGGAAGTCGTTGCTGCCTCCGCCGCCGAAGCAGACGCCTTGATCCGCGTGGACGAAGTGGACGCTGTTCTGACCTTTTCTGGATCTTCGTTGATGGTACTGCTGGAAGGATCAAAACCCCTGGCCCGCCAATCGGTAATGATCGCGCTTCAGCAAGCCGTGGGCGCGTTGGCCCCGGTTTCCAGCCCCATCACCCCTGAAATCGCGTTTCTGCACGGCGACCTGGACTTGGCACCCTTCGACAGCTTTGGCCCGGTATTGCTGGGGCTGATTGTGTTCATGTTCACCTTCATGATTTCTGGAATTTCGTTCGTCCGGGAACGCACCAGCGGCACCTTGGAGCGAATGATGGCGACGCCCCTGCGGCGTTGGGAAGTTGTTCTGGGCTACGTCCTAGCATTTTTAGTGGTGATGGCAGTGCAGGTGGTCTTGATCACCTCGGTGTCGGTGTTCTTGCTGGAAATGATGCTTGCTGGTTCTTTTGTCTGGCTCCTTGTAATCACCATGCTGTTGGCGGCCACAGCGTTGACCTTGGGCATGTTGTTGTCGGCCGCTGCCCGCACCGAATTTCAAATGATCCAGTTCATCCCCCTGGTGATCATTCCCCAGGTCTTCTTTTCCGGTTTGTTCCCCTTGGAAACAATTGATCCCTGGCTGCGCGGGATCGGAACAGTCTTTCCTCTGACCTATGGTGCCGAGGCAATGCGCGAGGTCATGATCCGTGGCGGCGGCTGGGCTGAAATCTGGCCCAACCTTGCGTTCCTGGGGGTCTTGAGTCTAGGATTTTTGATCATCAACATTTTTGCCCTAAAGAAGTACCGTAAACTATGACCCATACAACTTTGAAAGACCTGATCCGCGGAGGCATAGGCGCCGGACTCCTGTCCCTTGTTCCCGGCATCGCCAATGCCGCCGAGGACTCCCACCTGTTGGATTTTACTGGCCACTGGGCGGCGTTCTTGGCCCTGGGAATTTTCTTTGCCGCCTACTTGTTGGTGATCGGCGAAGAAGCGCTGCACATGCGTAAATCAAAGCCGGTCATGGTGGCCGCCGGAATTATCTGGCTGATTGTCGCGATCCTTTACAACAACGCAGGTGCCGCCGAGATCGCTGAAGAAGCGGTGCGCCACAATTTGTTGGAATTTGTCGAGCTGTTTTTATTCCTGCTGGCGGCCATGACCTACATCAACACGATGGACGAGCGCGGGCTGTTCGATGCCCTGCGCGGGTGGTTGGTTTCGCGGAGCTTTTCCTATCGCGCCATATTCTGGGTCACGGGGGTGATTTCGTTCTTCCTGTCCCCGATCGCTGACAACCTGACCACCGCCTTGCTGATGTCCACCGTGATTCTTGCCGTGGCCGGAGACAATCACCGGTTCGTGGTAATCGCCTGCGTCAATATTGTGGTGGCCGCCAACGCCGGCGGCGCGTTCAGCCCCTTTGGCGATATCACCACTTTGATGGTGTGGCAAAAGGGCTTGTTGGACATCAGCGAATTCATCCTGTTGTTCCCAGCGTCCGTGGTCAACTGGCTGGTGCCAGCGGTGATCATGAATTTCGCCGTCCAGCCAGGCAAGCCGGAACCCATGGACGAACACCCGGTGATCCAAGAGGGCGCATGGGTCGTTGTCGGCTTGTTTCTGATCACCATCGCTATGGCGGTTTCCGCCCATAGTTTCTTGGGCATGCCGCCGGTGTTGGGAATGATGACCGGATTGGGGTTCCTAAAATTATTTGGCTACTACCTGAAACTTCGGGCCATGGCCCCGGGAGCGGCCGATGATGGATTTCAGGAAACCGGACTGGAACTCACCCGCGATGAAAACCTATCCACCGCCGAAGCGGTAAAACCGTTCAATGTGTTCAAGGCGTTGGAGCGCGCGGAGTGGGACACGCTAATGTTTTTCTATGGCATCATTTTGTGTGTCGGCGGTCTTGGAACCATGGGTTTCTTGGCCGTGTTGTCCGAAGCCACGTATGTGGGCCTGGGCCCCACCACCGCCAATATTTTGGTCGGAATCGCTTCGGCCATCGTCGACAACATCCCGGTGATGTTCGCGGTGCTAGCTGTGCTGCCAGAAATGAGCGACGGCCAATGGCTGCTGGTTACCCTGACCGCGGGGGTCGGCGGATCGATGCTGTCGATTGGATCTGCCGCCGGTGTCGCTGTTATGGGCCAGGCCCGGGGCATCTATACCTTCGTTTCACATTTGAAATGGACCTGGGCCGTTGGCCTTGGCTATGCCGCCAGCATTTGGGTCCACATTCTGGTCAACGGCAGCAAATTCTAAACTCTGCGAAAGTTGTCACGCGAACGGATCGCGCTGACCCTTGATCAGTCGCGTGAATCCAATCGGCCAATATCATGGCCCGATTGGCCGACCCATCATCACACGCCAATCCCAGGGCATATCGAATCGAATGCCTGGCTGCCACAGCCCCGCCCGCGCTGCTTGGGCGGCTTCTTCCGCTTCAATGTATTTGTCGGATTGTTCACGAAAAGCGAAGGCGAAACCAGAAAGCACCATTTCCTCAGCGATATCCTCGCCGAACGCGCCGCAGATCATATAGGGGACGCCTAAAAGCGTAGGCGATTCGACGTAATCGCATTCGATGGGCCCGTACGACAGCAGCGTTTTGAGTTTCCTCAGTGCATTGTCATAACAGCCGTAAAAGCGGCGGCCGGCGAAGCAGTCGTTGGCCTGGTCGGGCTCGGGGGCGTCAATGCCGTACAGGGCAAACGTGGTCTCACCAATCATGATGTGATCGGCGTTGACCGCGGTGGCCATGCCCGCCAAATCCTGGGCCCCGGCAGGGAGCCCAGCCCCCAGTAACACCACCATCATTCCAATGAATACGCGAATCATTCTTGTTCCCTTGATCTCCCCTTTAGTGCCCCGGCTGCTCCGAGCGCAGCAATTTTACCACTCGGGCGCAAGCAGCTACACTGAGCCAATGGGAAGCCCAGCAATTCCCACACCCCAAGGCACCAGTAATCCAGTGCCTAAACTGTGGCGTGCGATCAGTGACCGTTTGTGCCGCCTTGAGCGACCCTCAGCTCGCAGAAGTCTAGGCCAACAAGGTCGGCGCGACCATTATTTCCCCGCCGATCCGACCTGTTTCTTCAGGGCGTGCGGAGCGAGTATCTGTACACCATCGAGGAAGGTTGGGTCATGCTGCATACGCTGCTGCAGGATGGCCGCCGCCAAATCAACAAATTTTGTCCTACCGGCGCCTTTATCGGCTGCCAGTCAGAAATGATGGGCCCTTCAAGCTTCTCAGCCCAGGCCCTGACCGGGGTCACGGTTTGCGCCCTGCCCCGGGAAGACTTCGACGCCATGTTCCAGAGGATTCCGGAATTGGCCGTGCGATTTACCTGCATCGCGACCAAAAGCATGGAAAGCGCGTTTGCCACGCTGGCCACAGTTGGCCGAGGGTCTGCGCGAGAACGGATTGCCCATTTGTTGGCTGATTTGGACACCCGATCACATTTGGTTGAGACCGAGGCCAACGAAGCCCCCCTAGCGCTGCCCATTACCCAAGAACACATTGGTGATGCCTTGGGGCTGACCTCGGTTTACGTAAGCCGGACTCTGAAGCAATTACGTGAGGACGATATCGTCTCGCTGCGCGGTCATGCCCTGCATATCCTTGATCGAGCGGCCCTTTTGGATGTGGCTGGTATCGCCCAACCTACGTCGATTCAGTCTCAATCGTAGCAACGGCGCAACAGGTTACCCCACGGCGCCGTCTGGCTAGGAAGATTGCGTTTGTTTTTGCGACCGACCCAACGGGCCGACCACCACAGAACTAGTGTGAGGTCCGATTGGTCACCCACATAAGTGTCGCGGAGAATGCAAAAAATATCGCGATCGCCAAGGCCAAATACAGAGGTGGTGTCATGTTGGTATTCCTTGTTTCATATGGGTGAACGTGATGACCAAACCTTATGACTGTGGATGACTCCGGGTCTTAATCTAGCTTAGGTTTATATGCGTCAAATTGACCCGGTTAGGGCTATTACCTATGGGACGACCGGGAAAGAAAAGCGGAGGTTATGACAAAGAAAAATCCAAAATTTTCGACGGATTTAACCCCCAAGATCGTTGTTTCCATGCGCCTTGCCGGTGCTAGGGAGTTTTGATGAACGGAACAAGGCGCAGATGACGCTGATGGCCACCGAAATGGGGCAATCAGCCCCGCCGATGTCGGAGGAATCCGATGAAGGATTGATGGTCCACCTTTGTGCCGGAGAAAAATTAGCTTTCACGGCATTGCTGGACAGACATTTAAAGGCTGTCGCCGGATTCGCATACCGCATGTTGATGGACACAGCCGAGGCAGAGGACGTGGCACAGGAAACGTTTTTAAGACTCTGGCGGTATCGGCAAAAATGGCGGCCGGAAGCAAAGCTGCGGACCTGGCTTTTCCGGGTCGCCAGAAATTTGTGTATCGATCGATTTCGGCGCAAGGAAGTGGTCACGGATCAAGTGCCTGAACAAATCGATTCCCGTGGCGACCCGTCCTCTGATTTGCAACGCAGCCAATCCGCCGGGCTGGTGAACAACGCCGTGGCGCTGCTGCCAGAACGTCAACACGCGGCGATCTCGTTGGTTTACTACCAAGACCTCAGCAACATCGAAGCGGCTGGAATATTGGGTGTCAGTGTGGACGCCTTGGAGTCCCTTTTATCCCGTGGCCGCCGAAGCCTGAAGAAACGACTTGAAGTTCTAAAACCCCATCTTGTGGAAGACTAGACATGGCTAAATTTGATCAATCCTGTGAACCGCCCTCCCATGTGTCCGCCAAACGAGCGGCACGGATTTTGGAAGCATACGGAGCCGACCCGGCGCGGTGGCCTGTCGCGGAACGGGCAGGCACGCTGGCGGCCCTGAACAAGTTTCCAGAATTGGCCAATGCCAGGCAGTCGGCTGCAGGCATGGATGAATTTCTAGGTGGGGCGCCCGAATACACGCCGTCTGCCGATTTGGTGCGTCGGATTTCGGCAGCAGCCGTCCACGAGGCGGCGAAACCTTGCTGGCAGGCATGGCTGGCAGGCCTTATCCGCGTGTCCGGAACTCCCATGGGGCTGTTGCAGCCGGTGGCCACGCTGTTTGTTGCGGTGACCCTGGGCCTCGTGGCCGGAGCCTTTATTCCGGGCAGAGACAACGACGCGATGGCGGAAGAATTCATGCTGTTGGCGTTTGGCCCGGCGTATCAAATGCAAACGTTTGAAGAGGCTGGAGGTGCCGAATGAGCGGGATTTCTCGAACCTGGGCCATCGTGGTTCTGGGGTCGTTAGCGGTGAATTTTTTCATCGCTGGTGTGCTGATTTCCAGTTGGGCCTTTGGTGGGCTCGGCAACCCAATTGATCGGTTCAACGGCGAAAGATTCAGAAACCAAACGCAATCAGACCGCATGGTCCGCCAGATTACTGAACGCCACAGGGCCGATATCCGCCCCAGCATCCAGGCGGTGAAAGAAGCCAGCCGGGCCGTAAGCGCGGCTTTGGCCGCAGATCCCTTTGATGAACAGGCCCTTGTGGACGCCTTGGACGCTCTGCGTACCAGTACGTTAGGGGCCCAGGCGGCGATGCACAATGCTATGGTTGAATCTGTAGGGGCTATGACCCCGGCACAGCGACGCGAACTTGCAGCGGAAAGCCGACGAAGCCCAGGGAGGCTATTAGGAAGATAATGGCAAGTACATCAGCCCGGAAAAAACGCGGCCGTCGCAGGCTTTGGCAACTGTTGGCGGTCGTGACGGTCATCGCCGTGGTCGGATATTTCTTCATTGACCCCTCCAGCGAGGCCAGCCTTGCTGAATACCGCATGGGGTCGGTTCAGATGGGCGCGGTGGTCAGTACCGTGGCCGCCACCGGTACCGTGAACGCCGTTGGCACCGTCGAGGTCACCTCCCAAGTCTCGGGCCAAATCATCGAAGTGTTAGTCGACTACAATTCCCAAGTGATCGAGGGACAGGTTCTGGCCCGGGTCAACCCGGAATCGTTTGAAGTTAAACTGATCCAAGCGGAAGCGGACCTAGCAATTTCAAACGCCTCCTTGGTTGCAAACCGCGCCTCGGTGGAACGGGCTCGCGCCGATTTGCGCAATGCGGAAGCCTCGCTTCAAAGCACCATGGCCCAGGTTGCGAATTCCCAGATTTCCCTGGAATCCGCCGAGCGCGACTGGGCGCGCCAGCAGGAGCTATTCGAGCACAAAGTCATTTCCAATGTAGCCTTGGAACAGGCCAGGGCGCAGTTCAAGCAGGCCCAGGCGTCGTTCGATCAAATGAATTCCAACCTGACCGCGCAAACAGCGACCCTGGACGGCCGTCGGGCATCCCTGGAAATTGCCCAGTCCGGTGTGGTGACCGCAACCGCCCAGGTGCAACAGCGGGAAGCGTCCCTGGCCGCCGCGCGGATCGAGCTGGCAAATACGGCGGTACGATCCCCCGTGGATGGAGTCATTATCGAACGCGCTGTTGAAAAGGGCCAAACGGCCGCCTCTAGCACTAACTCCAATGCGACACTTTTCGTCATCGCCGAAAATCTGCGCAACATGCAGGTCGAAGTCAGCGTCGATGAAGCCGACATCGGCACCATTCGCGAAGACATGCGCACCACGTTCACCGTGGATTCCTATCCCGGCCGCGAATTCAACGGTGTCGTCTCCCAGGTGCGGTTTGCACCAAAAACCGTGCAAAACGTCGTGACCTATATAGTCGTGGTGTCGGCACCCAACCCCGACCTGGCGTTGCTGCCTGGCCTGACGGCAAGCGTCCGCATGATTGTTAGCGAACGCCAAGATGTGTTGCGCATCCCCAACGCTGCCCTACGGTTCGAGCCCTTTGGCTTCAAAGCCCCTGAACAAACTGGGGGAGGCCGTGGCGGAGGTGGTGGCGGAGCCCCAGCCGGCGGATTTGGCGGCGGTAGCGATGTGGCCGGTGGCGGCGGCGGCGGCGCCCCGGCCGGTGGCGGTCGCGGCGGTGGTGGCGGTCGCGGCGGTCGCGGTGGCGGCGGGTTGGCGGCAGCCGTCCCCGATGGCGTGGATCTGACCGAAGATCAACAAGCTGAAGTCAGAGAATTATTGGGCGACGTGCGCCAGGAATTTGGTGCCCTGCGTCAACAGGGCGTGCCCCAGGAGGAAATTCAAACCCGCTTGGCGGCACGCCTAGAAGAAGCCTTGATGACTGTCATGACCGATGCACAAAAAGAAATCTACGCGGCGGCCCGGCAAGAACCGGAGGTCATGGCCGACGCCGGTGGTGCGCCTGCCCCAGGCGGCTTCGGCGGTGGTGGGCGGGGTGCCCGAGGTGCTGGTGCCCGCGGTGGCGGTGTCCCTGGAGCAGGATTTTCCCCAGTCGAAACCAGAAGCGCGCGGGTGTTTTTGCTGGATGACGCGGGCATACCGCAGCCAATGATCGTGACGGTCGGCATCTCCGACACCGGGTTTACCGAGCTTGTGCGCGGCGACCTGGAAGATGGACAACAGTTGGTGGTGGGTGCAAGTGCGGCCACACTGGCGGCCCAGGCCAATGCGGCCAACCAACGCGGTGGCCTTCGCCGCTTCGGGTTCTAGGGAACGGTCCATGACCCCACTGATTGAAACCGTGGATCTGGCCAAGCATTACCGGATTGGCCCCCACACAGTGCAGGCGCTGAATGGTGTGACCGTTTCAGTGGATCCCGGCGAATTCGTCGCCGTGATGGGGCCTTCTGGGTCCGGCAAAACCACGTTTATGAATTTGTTGGGATGCCTGGATGTTCCAACGTCCGGGACCTATCGCCTTGAAGGCCGAGATGTTTCCGGTCTGGATTCCGACGAGCTGGCCGAAGTCCGCAGCAGCAAAATTGGCTTCGTGTTTCAGTCATTCAATTTATTGCCACGAATTTCCGCCCTGGCCAACGTGGAACTGCCCATGGCCTACAGTCGGATTTCTCGGGAAGAACGCCAGGAATATGCGGTAGAAGCCTTGAGGGAAGTGGGGCTGGAAGACCGCATGGACCACAGACCCGTACAGCTGTCCGGCGGCCAACAACAACGGGTCGCCATCGCACGCGCTTTGGTGGGATCCCCGTCGCTTATTTTCGCCGACGAGCCCACCGGGGCATTGGATACCAAAACCGGCATTGAAATCATGGGAATCCTAGGAGATTTGAATGCCAAGGGCATCACGATCATCCTGGTTACCCACGAACGAGGAGTTGCCGAATACGCCAAGCGAATTCTGCATTTCCGTGACGGCCTAGTGGTGTCGGACGATAACCCGCAAGCCGCTCCCGAAATTCCTGCGCCCGCCGTTGGCGCCGAGCCCCAAGATGGTATCGCCCTATGACATTTCTTGATTCGTTTTTGTCGGCCCTACAATCCCTGCGCTCCAACGTCATGCGCAGCGTGCTCACAGCGCTTGGCATGATCATCGGCGTGGCCGCGGTCATCATCATGGTAGCGGTCGGCTCCGGCGCCCAGGAAGGCATCGAAGCGGTGATCGAATCCATCGGCTCGAACTTGCTGATTGTGTCGGCGGCCTCCCAAGGCCGGGGCGGCGTGCAGCAAGGCGCAGGGACACAACAAGCACTGACTGCTGCGGACGCCGACGCCATGTTCAGCGAAATTCCGGAAATCTTGTTTGCCGCCCCGACCGTTCGTGGCCAGGGTCAGGTGGTGTTCGGCAATGCCAATTGGCACACCAGCATCGAAGGCATCACCAATGCCTATATGCCCGTGCGCGCCTGGACGGTGGCCGCGGGCCGCCAGTTTGAGGAGTGGGAAATTGCCGGCGGTGCAAAGGTTGTTTTGATCGGCGAAACCGTCGCCGAAAATCTTTTTCCCGACGAAGAGGCGGTGGGCCAAGTCATCCGGGTGGAACGTGTGCCGTTTGAGGTAATCGGCACTCTGACAGCCAAGGGCCAGTCCAGCTTTGGCCAGGACCAAGACGACATCATGTTCGTGCCCTTGAAAACCGCAAAGCAGCGGATCGTGAGAGGCAGAACAGGCGCTGGTGACACGGTGCAAACCATTTACATTAAGGCGCAAGCCACGGAATTAGTGAGCTATGTGGAAGTCGCCATCGCTGAATTGCTGCGCCAGCGCCATGGGTTGCTGCCCGGCCAGGCCGACGATTTCCGCATTCGCAACATTTCCGAAATTTTGGGTGCCCGCCAGGATTCGTCGCGGATGATGGCCTTGTTGCTAGCCGCGGTGGCATCGGTTTCCCTTATCGTCGGCGGCATCGGCATCATGAACATCATGCTGGTGTCGGTCACTGAACGTACCCGCGAGATCGGCGTGCGCATGGCGGTGGGTGCCGCCCGGGGCGATATCCTCACGCAGTTTCTGATCGAAGCGGTGGTGATCTCAGCGATCGGCGGAGTCATCGGCATCATAATTGGGGCCACCGGTTCCCAAGCCGCCGCCGCCCTTGGCGACTGGCCCTTGCGCCTGGAAATTAGCTCGGTGCTGTTGGCGTTCGGATTCTCCGCTGCCGTGGGAATTTTCTTCGGGTACTATCCCGCCAGAAAAGCCGCACACCTGGATCCGATCGAGGCACTCCGCCACGAATAGCTTCCAGCCTTGCAGTCGACTCTGACCGAGACAACCTATCAATTTAACGCCACGACCCGGAAACCCGCACGGCCCGGCAATAAGGAGAGGACGGATTATGCATACCAAATTCCACTTCACACAGGCGGCGGCTGTCATTGTCGCCCTGTCCGCAGCCCCCGCCGGAGCCGAAACCCTGAACGAAATACTCGCACTTACCTATGCTGCCAACCCGACGTTAGAGGTCCAGCGGTCGTCCGTGAGATCCCAAGACGAAACCGTCGCCAAGGCCTTGGCGGGTCGCCGACCATCGGTCACCCTGTCTACATCCATCGGCCGGTCGAACTCTGCCGGCAACACCAATGTTAATTCGACCCCCGCCAGCCTGCAGTTGTCGATCAATCAAACCTTGTACCGCGGCGGCCGTATCGTTGCCGGGATCGACCAGGCCGAATTCAATATTCTGAGCGCAAGGGCGGGCCTGCAGAGTACTGAACAGAAAGTTTTGTTATCGGCCATTTCCGCCTACATGAACGTGCTTCGTGACCAAGCGGTGCTGCAGCTGAGCCGTTCCAACGAACAAGTCCTAACCACAGAGCTTCAAGCCACCCGCAACCGGTTCGCATTGGGAGAATCCACCAACACCGACATCGCCCAATCGGAGGCTGCCGTGTCAGCATCCATCGCGGCGCGCATTCAATCCGAAGGATCGCTGTTGAACAGTTTGGCTACGTTCGAGCGCATCGTCGGGGCCACCCCGGGTCAATTGGAAACGCCTCAGGCCTTGACTGAATTAATCCCGGAGTCGTTGCAACACGCTATCGCCATCGGTCTGGCCGAAAACCCTTCCATTTTATCAGCGCAGTATTCCGAAGCAGCGTCGCGGATCGGCGTTGAAACCGCGCAGGCTGCGCGGCTACCAACTGTGACCTTGAGCGCCAAGACGTCTCGGTCGGAAAATCGAGCGGTCCGCGCAACGCCGACGATTTCGTCTTCGGTCACCCTGTCGCTTTCCATGCCTTTGTACCAATCGGGGGCTGAATTCACGACTATTCGCTCCGCCATGGAATCCAGTGCGCGATCGTTGATTCAACTGGAAGACGCGCGGCGCACGGTCCAGGCATCGGTCACCCAGGCATGGCAGCAATTGGCCGTGGCCCGCGCCGGGATCGTTTCACGGAGCGATCAGGTCCGGGTAAGCTTGGTGGCGGTCGAAGGCGTCCGCCAGCAAGAACAGGTGGGAGCTCGCACGCGATTAGACGTACTGAACGCCGAACAACAATTGTTAAAGGCCCGCGTGGCGTTGGTCACGGCCCGGCGGGACGAATTGGTGGCCAGCTACGGATTGGTGGACGCCATGGGTCGCCTAACCGCCGCCCAGTTGGGGCTTTCCGTAACGCTGTACAACCCGGCCGAAAATTATCTGGCCATTCGCGGTTCGTTATTTGGGGTCAATCCCTAGAGCACCGGCGATCCTAGTTGGGCACGAACCCGGCTGGAAATTCCGCCCCTTTCGTGACCGCCCCGGTGAAAATAGCCTCCATGACCAGCGCTGCACTGAAATAAGAGTTGGTTAGGTTCGAATTGGTCAAATCCGCCTCCCGCAGATCCGAACGCCGCATGTCAGCCTCCGTCAAATCCGCACCGACCAGAATGGTTTTCACCATATTCGCTTGGTAAAAACTTGTTCCGACCGCAATGGCGCCCGTCAGGTCCGCCCTTGTCAATTGCGAAACATGGAGCCAGGCGCCAGAAAAATCCGCGTTGCGGAAACTCGCGGCGCCCAGGCGCCCCTCGCGCAAATCTACGTTCTTGAAAATGGCATTATCAAAAGTCGCGTTGATCAATTGAGCGCGCGCCATCCTAGCATCCTCGAAGGAAGCGCCCGCAGCATTGGCCCCATCCAGACGGGCCTCAAACAACTGCACCCCCGATAGATCCGCGCCAACCAGATTCGCCCGCTTTAGATCAGCCTTGTTCATAACCGCTCCGGACAGATTCGCGCCTTCCAGATTGGCGCCGGTCAGCTTGACGTCGTGAAGAATCGCGCGTGCTAAGTTTGCACCCGCCAAATTCGCGCCGCGCAGATCGGCGCGGGTCAAGTCCACTTCAAAAAAATCACAACCCGGGCAGTCCCGCGCGCGCAGAACGAGCTCAGACTCCTCCTGAACAAGGTCCTCAACAGCGGCGAGGCGCGCCTCGCGATTGGGAATGCCCCCAACCAAGAACTCCTCAAGCCTCGTTTCGCTCCAAAATTCGCCCTCGACTCTTCTGCCTTCGATGCGGATGTTCAGACCCTGATGGCCCGGCCGGCGGTAATAGTCGGCAGCCAGGTGCGTATTGACGCTGCGGTCACCGTCAAGTCGGTCGCAGCGGTCTTTGATGAAGATTCTTTGAAACGGCTCTTCGCCTTCGGCGGGATCCAGTTTGGTACAAGACCACGGCCAGTCGGCGTTATACCGGCCAGTCAAAAAGTTGCGCAGTGTGTAAGCCCGCTGACGCACTTCGACGTTGTCAAAATGGTTTCTATCCAAACGCTGATCCGAAACGATCCGGATTCCCATCAAGAATCCGTCATCATCGAACAATCCGGAAACGATGATCGGCAAATCGTACGCAGTAGTGCTGCGATAGCGCTGAGCCCGGATCGGGAGGTTGAAGGCCAGCGCCCAGTATTCCAGCGTATCGTCATAGCGGAAATAGACTTCGTGATATCCGGTCTCTGGTTCCGCTGGACACAAAGCGAAGCCGACCCAGCCTACCAACTCCGTGGATGGCGGCCCGCCGTTGGTCCCGCAGGCAAAGTCAGTGTAATTAGCGAAGTCGAGCTCTTTGGCGTGATCGCCGAGGGTAAGATCCCAAATGGAATAGGTATAAGCCTCGGCGCCATCCGCGATTTCCTTTTCCTCCTGAGCATGGGCCAGGCCAGTGCCGAGGGTCAATGCAAACCCTAACGCCGCAGATAACGCCGCTGCCCATCCGAGTCGCCGTGCTACAAGAATCGCCATGCAAAAAAATCCGTGCCTTAAATTCATCATAGGTGCAGAATATTTCCGATCCTGGGGAAGTCAAGCGGATCACGCACTGTTGAGCCATTCAGCCACCGCATATATTGTCCCAGCTAGGTTCGGGCACTCAACAAAAGGATCGGCAATGATTTCCAAATTTAATTCCTTGAAGCCAAATCGATTTGCGACGGCGGCGCTTTCCGTGGTGGTTCTGGCGGCGACGGCTTTTGTGTTTTCCACCTCCGCAAACGCCCAAAATTTGCGGCTCGGCAAAGCCACGTGGGAGGAAGGCAGAGCCAATTGCATTCGCTGCCACGGGTGGTCGGGCGACGGGCTGGGCGAAGACGAGCGCGCCCCCCAGGGCGCCAATCTGCGCCTTAGTCTGCTCGATCGGGGCACCTTCGAAACCTTTATCAAATGTGGGATTCCCGGTACCGAAATGCCCCACTACGACAGGTTGGCCTATACCGATGACCGCTGCTATGGCGTGACCGCCCAGCAGATCGGCAACGACAAGCCATTCAAGGCGGAACGCAGCCTAGCCCAACGAGAAATCGACGCCTTGTTGGATTACTTGTTCGAGGACGTGGTCGGCAAGGGCATGCCCGTAACCAAGGAAGCGTGCGAAAAATATTATGGCGAAGGTTCAACCCGTTGCCGGCAGTACCAGCCCGCAGCTGGGGGATGATCCAAACTTGATCTTGCGGCGGAAGACAAATTGCGGCCGGGCAATCATGCCCGGCCCATTTTTTTGCCGGTCCGAACAGTCCTACGGCTAATCTAGGCAAAGAAAAGGGCGGACCGGTTAGACCGGCCCGCCCCAAACTTTAAGCGATACTAAAGAGAGAACGCGATGACGTACGCGCCAGAAATCTGGTTGGCGAGGTCATCGTAACCACTGCCGGAACGACCATTCATAAACACCGAGATGTACTGTTTCCCGTTGACCGCCCAGCTCGTCACAGGAGCCTTGGTGGAGATCCCGCCTGGGAAGCTCCACACTTCGGTCAGAGTTTCGTCGTTGTAAGCGGTGATGTTGCCGTCACGGTTGACCGTGAAGACCAACCCGCCTGCGGTCGCCAGAACACCAGACTGGTTGCCCCAAGGCACGACTATCTTGGCCGCGACACTGGCGTCAACAACATTTACTGCGGTGATCGAGCCGAACGGGGAGGTGAAACCACCGCCGCCGCCCAAGAACACCGCGCCCGGACCCTTCGGGTTACCACCCGCGGGACCCACGACCTCGTTCTCGAGATCCACGTTGGCCTCCGTGCAACCGTCGTCACCGGCGCCGTATGCCAGCATCTTCACCGGGTTAAACGCCGGCGGCTGCCAGCGCAACCCACCGGCCGGGGTTGGGCACGAGACGACCTCGGGGTTAGCCCGCAAGTTGCGGGTCGCTGGAATGTAGGTCTGCACCAGCTTGGACGGATCGTACTCGACCGGGTGACCGGTCTTTGGATCAATGCCCGCCGTCCACGAGACGTGGGCGACGTATTGGCCGGAGTTAATGAACTCGCCGGTCGTGGCATTAAAGTTGTAGTAGAAGCCGTTCCTTGCGAAATGGCCCAGCGCCAAGGTGCCATCAAGATCAATCAGGAAGTGGACGCCGTTTTCGTCATAGTCCCAGGACTCGTTCGCGATGTATTGGAAACCCCACTCCATTGCGCCTGTATCGACGTCAAAGGCAAGGATGCTGTCGCTCCAAAGATTGTCACCAGGACGGTATTCAGGATCGAACATCGGCACCGGGTTGCCCGTACCCCAAAATGTCAGTCGACTATCGGGATCGTACGAACCGGTCGTCCACAAAGCCGCACCACCGGTGCGCCAAGAGTTGTGGTCATCCGCCCAAGTCTCGTGTCCTGGCTCACCAGGAGCTGGGACGGTATAGGTCCGCCACAACTCAGCTCCGTCGGCGGCATTAATGCCGGCCAGGTACCCACGAGTTCCCCAGTCGCCAGCGCTCTGGCCAACGAGGATAATGCCGTCGAGAGCGGTCGCGCCACCCACGGCGATAGGCGCCGCGGTGAACTTCTCTCCGATCACGAAATGCTCGGCATCCGGTCCGCCGGGAAGGTTGTCGTAACCCAGAACGGTGCGGGCCACTTGAACGTCCCAAACGAACTCACCAGTGTTGCGGTCCACTGCAACCACACGGCCGTCGACATTATTGCCGATGACGTGTTCGCCCCAAAGGGCTACGCCACGAGAACGGGCACCTTCGGCTTCCTTATCAGTCGCCGGATCAGCGGTCCACACGATCGAGGCGCTGCCGTCACGGGCGTCAAGCTTGTAGATGGTGCCCCAGCCGTCGTTGAAGAACAGGAAACCGCCGTCCGCAAGCACCGGCACTTCGGCATTCGGGCTGTTAAGGGCACCGTCCATCGCCGTGGCGCCCATGGGTACGATCCATGCGGCCTTCAGCTGAGAAATGTTGCCACGGTTAATTTGCGATAAATTGGAATACCGGTGAGCTTGATAATTTCCGTGTGTCGAGAGCCAGTTTTGCGGCTCCGCATCTGCGTTCGCCAGCCGGAACTCCGACACATCAGCAGCGGCAGCGGGAAGCGCGATCGCAGCGGCGAGAGCGCCGCCTACGACTGGAGCAACCAACCGGCGCAGGGTTTTAGTATTAGTCATTTTTGGGACTCCTCCCTCGAGGGTTTCATGAAACGTTTTTGGCCTTACTAACAGAACTAATCGTCGTTCCCGTCGTGAGCTATTTGCCCACGAGTAAGTTAGATCGTAGGCACCCCAAAAGGCCCCGTCAAGGAGGACTCTACGCCCAATATCGGAAAAATGAATACGTCAGCTTGTCCTGGGGCAAACCGCCAATTCTTGCCACCGCAACTAGCCGCCACCACCTGGGGGGGGGGGTGTCGGAGCCGGCGCCGCGGGCCCCGGTGCCAAACCGGGCAAGTTGAACCCTGGCGGTACCGGCACCGCGCCGGCTGGAAGCTGGACCCCGGGGGGCAACCCAGGGAACCCGGGGACTCCAGGGGGCGCTTCCTCGGGGATCGGCTCGGTCAAATCCGCCACATCGCGATGAATTGCGCGCAGCTTGTATCCAGGCAACTGGTACGCCCACTCCGCCGCGACTGCGTTAATGGTGTCGGCCCGCGCCACGCCCTCTGATCCAGGCTCGGCCGACGCGGAAAACGTCACCCAAACCACCTCATCGACGGTGAAGGTCGTCAATTTCACCATCATCCCGTCTGATGTGGTGTATTCCACTTGCCGCGTGGGCTCGACCCCGGCAATCTCGCCGATTGGCACGACATTTTCAAAAACCACGGATACAGCCCCGGACGCGACTTGCTTCCAGGCGCTGTCCACAGCTCGCATGCCTTCGACTTCGGGCACCATGTGGTAGCGGATCAAATCCTCGTCTTCTTGCTTGGCGGCAATCAGGGTTTCCGCGCCCTCGTGGATCACAACCTTTTGAATGTCTGGTCCAGGGATATGCATCACCTGTTGGATCATCCATTCTGCCGCTGTAGGCGGCAGCGCAACAGTGCCCCGCACCAGCCAGGTACGCGGATTTCCAGGCTCGCGCACATACATGCCGCCCAGGGGATCAAATTGCATTGTGTTGCTGACCCGCCCCAGGATGATCGCTGCCAGCTCCTCGCCGTCAGCGGTTTCCAATATCACTTCGCGGGAAAAAGAGTTTTCGGCCCCCACGTCTTCGACCCCCAGCCGCGAGTGCAAATCGGGCTGATCGGTTTTCTCCTCGAACAGTATCAGGGAAGCAATCCCTGCAACCACCGTCCGAACATTGTCGGTCGGCACCGGGTACCGGGCCCGTTCCACCAATCCCCAACCATCCCCGACACGAACAATTGTGGATTCCGCATCCCGATTCCTGAATCGCAGAACGGCAACCTCGTTAGCTCTTGCAACCAAAACTGGAAACAAGGGTTGGTCGACCCCGACCGGGCCGGCGGCCGTGCGGCTTTCCACCACCACAGCACCAATTGCGGCGGCGAGTCCAATTGCGGTCGCACATACGAGAAAAACAAATGATTTGGGGGTCATTGGTGCTTAATCCTTAGGCGCTGTTGCGGCCGCGCAGCAAGGCTGCACGCCGCCAAAGTGCGATCAAAATTCCGAGGAAAATCACGATCAGAGGAATGGCGGCGATGTTCGCCAGCTCCAACCGGGTTTCCAGGGTGTTGATGTCCTCGTTCAGCGCCCGACGGACGTCGCGCAGCTCCTGGCGGATCGTCAGCATCCGTCGGTTAAATTTCAGGATGGTTTCCTGATCTTCTTGGGTTAAAAGCTGGAAGTCGCCGCCTGCCCGGCCTTGGGCTTGCAGTTCAGCGATGCGATTCTGGGTTTCCTCCAAATCAACCGTCAACTGTTGCTCGGTCTCGAAGTAACGGCCACGCGCGTCGTCCTCGATCTGTTCCACCGTGGTGAACGGGCGATGGGAAAGCCCGCGTCCGCGCAGTCCGATCAGCGCCCCCCCGCCGGCCAAATTTTCGACGGCGTTGGTGACAAAGTCGGCATTGCTGGAACTGGGCGTCCCTGCTGCGGTAATCGTGTGGCTGTCCATCAGCATGTCTGCGTCGGTGACAATGACGACGTTGATGGGCTGCACAGAGGACATCAATTGCGCAACCTCTTCCTCCTCGGGCGGTGCTTCTTCCCCTGGCACCGGGCCAAAATCGTCGGGGTCTGGCGGCTTGCCGTCCGGGAACGCGGTATTGACCAAGCCGGTGATGCGGGCAGCAATCGTTTGGCGGACACCTTCGGGTTCAAAAATGTCCAACAAATCCTTGGGGTCACCGCGGCGACGCACCACAATGGAATCCATCATCATGGAGTCCCGCGACGTTTGAATCAGTGGCGTTACCGTCACCCCTTCCACGCCGATTTCCCGCAGGCCGCCAGCCGTAGACATGCGCATCAATTGCAGATTTCCGGTCACGACATCATCCTGATTGAACGATTCGGGACGAATTTGTAGCCACGGCACATAGTCCGTAACAATACGGTTTGGCCCCGCAAATCCGGTGATGCGAATGGCCATTTCCCGGTCGCCGACAATCCGATCGTCCACTTGGTCGACACCCCATGCCGCCAACAACGCGTTCAGGTCCGACGTGGGGAACAAATACTGGACATTATTTTGCGGATTTTTGGGCGAATTCTCAGCAAACGGATCCAGGAAGAAGATCGCGGGCCCGCCACCCAGAACGTATTGGTCGATGGCGTACTGAGTCTTTGCAGGCAGACCCGCCGGGTGCACCACCATCAGGACATCGGCGTTGGGCGGAATTTCTTCGGCGTCGTACACCAGCCCACGGACTTCAAAAACTTGCTGCATTTGGCGGATCAGGGCGACTGGGGGAACGCGCTCTTCCTCGCGCCCCATCACGCCCAGGCCATCGATCACACCAACAACGGGCTTTCTGGGATTGGCCAAATTGTTGATGATCCTTGTTAAGTCGTACTCCAAGAATTGCTCGCGGTCGGGAGAAAGGAACGCCCGAACTTCGACATCGTCGGTGGAGTTTGTGGCGACCAAGCCGAAATATCCGCGCTCTCCGGTCGCACTTAATTGGAAACCCTCCAACTGGAAGGCGATGGCGCGATCTTCTTCCGATGAAAATGGCAGAGCGTTGACGATTTCCAGGCGGATCATACCGTCTGACATTTCAGAATAGGTCCGCAGCAGCTCGTTGACCCGTTCCGAATAGACCTTTAACTGCGGTGCCGCATCCAACAGCTCCCGCGACTGATACAGGCGCATCGTCACCGGCTCGTTCAAGGCCTCCACCACCGCCCGTGTCGAGTCAGACAAAGTGAACAGCTTGTCGTCCGTGAGGTCGGTGCGCTGAGATCCAAGAACCAAGGCCGAAAACAAATTGACCGACAAGAACAGTACCACCGCTAAAATAATCCCAGTGACCGAAACAACAGAGCGCTCGGTTTTGGCCAGCTTTTCTAACATACCATCCATAGTCATCCGGCCTTTTTCAGCTCAACGATCTGTACGTTGATAAACAGGCAAACCGCCATCATTGACAAAAAGAACACCACAGACGGTACCTCGACCACACCCTTGGTGATGGTTTGGAAATGGGTCAGAAATGACATGGACGCTAAAAGATCAACGATGTACGCCGGAGCCCAGTTTGTGAAAAAGCCCAGCACGATGTCCAGGCCGCTCATCATGAAAATGAAGGACGCAGCGGCACCCACAACAAACGCGATCACCTGATTTTTTGTCAGGGCAGACAAGCACGACGTCAGAGCCAGCAAGGCACCCGCCATCAACAGGCTGCCCAAATAGCTAGCGATGATGACCCCGTGGTCCGGGTCACCAAGGTAGGAGACCGAGATCCAGATCGGAAAAGTCAAAGCAATGGCGATCGCAGCGAACGCCCAAGCCGCCAGGAATTTCCCCGCCACCACTTGTCCGGTGGTCACCGGAAGCGTCATGAGCAGCTCGATGGTCCCCGATTTTCTTTCTTCGGCCCACAGGCGCATGCCGACCGCCGGGATCAGAACCAAGAATAACCAGGGGTGAAAACTAAAAAACGCCAGCAAGTCCGCCTGACCCCGGCCAAAAAAATTGCCCATATAAAATGTCACCGCCCCGGTACCCGCCAGGAAAATGACAAGAAAGACGTAAGCTAGGGGCGTGGAAAAATACCCCCCCAATTCGCGCCGGGTAATGATTCCAAGCGTTTTCATCGTGCGCCCGCTTCATCGCCCACCGTAAGCTGGCGAAACACGTCGTCCAATTTTCCGATCACTGTTCGCATCTCAGCCACTTCGATGTTGTTGTCACGAACCGCCGCAGCGACGCCTTCGGCAATCAAATGGCCGGAGCTGGGAACCACCATCAACGAGACAATCCCATCGATAGTTTCTCCGGTTTCCACATCGGTCACATGGCCAATTTCCCGCAGTACCTTGGTGGCCCGCTGGCTGTCTTGGCTGCCCACCCGCAGCACCACCGCGTTATGAGTCGCAGATTTAGCATGCAATTCTTCCGGCGTGCCATCTAACACCACTTTTCCCTGGTCGATGATCACGGCCCGGGTGCAGGCAGCGTCCACTTCTTCCAAAATGTGGGTGGAAATGATGATCGCCTTGTCAGCGCCCATTTCCTTGATCAACTCGCGAACCTGATGCTTTTGGTTCGGGTCCAAACCATCGGTGGGCTCATCCAGAATCAGCACTTCTGGATCATGGAGAATTGCCTGAGCTAGGCCTACCCGGCGCTTAAACCCCTTGGATAAGGTTTCGATCCGCTGGAACATTACACCTTGCAAGCCCATGCGTTCGACGACATCTGAAATCCGGCGTTTGCCAGCAGCCCGGGACAAATTGCGGACCGAGGCAATAAAATCCAGGAACCCTTTCACCGTCATATCACCGTAAAGCGGTGCGCCTTCCGGCAAATATCCGATTTTTTCTTTAACAGCCACGGGATTGGTGCGGATGTCCTCGCCGCAGACCCGGGCGGTCCCAGACGTCGGCGGCAAATATCCGGTAATGACACGCATAGAGGTCGACTTTCCGGCACCGTTGGGGCCGAGAAATCCGAGAACCTCTCCTTTGGCAACCGAAAAGCTGACGTTATCCACAGCCAGAATAGCGCCGAACCGCTTGCTCATTGCGTCGACTTCGATCAGATCCGCCATGTAGTAGACGCCCCCTCCCAGAACCAAACCCCTTTAACCCGGGCAATTTTTATGCCCAAAGGTACAAAGGTTCAAGCACGCTTCGCGTGATCCCCTGTCCCATTGCGCCAATGTTGGCGTGAATATGCGGCAATATCAAGGCAGGTTTTCCACAAGCCGCGATTCCTGCCTGTGAATAAATCCATCGTTGCGCTTGGGTTCTAGGGCGTTCACAGTCCATCAGAACACCAACGCTTCCTATCTTGAAACGCATCGAAAACGCCCCTATGCCCAAACGAAAATTTTTTGAGCCGGACCTGGGATCAGAACCCGACAGCCCCTTTGCCCGGGACCAAGATGGTAATCTAGTGCGGCGGAACTACTGGTTAGACATGGGCGATAATTCGGTGGCGCGGGCGATGACTGCGGGCATCGGCGCACGGCTTTCCAACGATCAAAAGCGCGCGCATTTGACCGATATTGGCCGAGAACACCTGGTCGACCAAGTCTGTGTTCAGGAAATCCTGCCACCCGAAGACTAAACCGGGGGCCGGATCGTCCGCGGCTAACCCACTTCTTGGGGCTTCGGCAACGTTTCAATGGCAGGCAAAACCGCCGCGAGAAGTTCCTCGTTCGATGTTTGTGATTTTACCAGCGCCTGGCAGATCTCATCCACCACGTCGGGATCAGCGGATTGAGCGCCCGCAGATCCCCCGACGCATAGGGCCAGGACAAACAGCAGGTTCGCCAACCATGGGCTCAATTTTCGTCGGAAATACGCGATCATGGGGCGTCGAGCGACGCCCGCAACGCGGTAATTAGTTCACCACTGGGGCAGTTAGCACCCCCGTTAAAAACAGCTCCCAAATCAATTCGGGGTCTGTAATTGCAATAGCCGGGGCAACCTCTTCGCCGCCGGTGAAGACGATCGGGGTGGACTGGACCCGCACGTAGTGATCGAACAAAAATTCGATTTCGGTGTCGAAATCCACCACATACCCGATCACGTCTTTGAGGGGTTCCTCGGCCGTGACATCCAGCATGATCGACGCCTGGGCGCGGCAGGTGGTGCACCAATCGGCGTGGACGACAACAAACACGGTCTTTCCAGCGGCCACGTCCTCGGCAAAGCGGTCCGGGTCGCAACAAAACCATTCCCCAGCCGCGGCCGAACTGGCCCAGGTAAAGCCCATGACCCCAGCCAACACCAGAGCCGTCAGGCGGCGCATCAGGCGCGATCGATGTATGTTGTCTTCCACTGATTTCATGGGTCTAACCGTACACCTGGAAGGCAGCGGATTTAACCACGGGTTCGTGGCACCGGCACGCCCCGGCGGCCATCGGCTTACCCAATTGAAACGCATTATATAGTGGTCCTGAGGGTTTCTGACTGCTACATTTTGTGGTCCGTCGTCGGTGCGCACTGTTCGCCTGATACGTCGGGGCGGGCGACAACATCAGAGGGTTCATTGGCTAAAATGGCACCGGTCCGTGCACTGCCGCGACCTCCCGCGACCCTTGCCCGGGTGGTTGGACCACCGTTGGAGCTTGGCGTTGCTCCTCGGTCAGAGCGTAACCAATTTGGACGCCGTTTGGTCGGTCCAGTGGCCACGGCGGTGTGCCTTTTCGCGGTGGCCGGGTGCGGTCTTATGGACAACTTCAGTGGCCCGGCAGGGGCGACAGCGGGCGGTGGCCAGCAATTGGTCACCGACATGCCGACCATCTCCATGATCGCGCCGCCGGACCCCTTTGGCATTGCACCGATGGGGCCCGAAGCGATTTTGGACCCGTTGGGCGACATGGATAGAAGGATCACTGTCCTGGAAGGAGCCGTGGCGACTTTGAACGGTAATATCGATCTGCGGCTGCCCGCCATTGATCGCATGTTGGGGATCGAAGGCGATATCCGGGTGTTGTTGGACCAATTGGCGCAGCTCGCGGACACCCGCCCGCCTGCTGCCGCTGCGGCACCTGATCTGGCCCCGGCTCCCGCTCCTGGCGGCGCCCTGCCGGCCCTGGGTGCGATCGGACCACCAGGACCAGCAACTGAGGCCGCACCCGCCCCAGAAGCCGGTCCGATCATCGCCCTTGCCCCGATTGAGGCACCCGCCCCTGATGCCCCAGCTGCCGCTCCAGCCCAAGAGCTGCCGGACCTAGCCCCCGTGGCGGAGCCAGAATTGGCTGGAGTGGCGGAGCCGGAACCACCCGTGGCCGCCGCACCACCGGTGCCCTTGTTGTTGGCGCCGCCGCCGCCGACGCCGGCTGCGGCACCAGCGCCAGCCGCTGCTACACCCTTGGCTTTGGCACCGGCCCCATCCCCGGCCCCGGCGGCTCCCCTGGCATTGGCACCAGCCCCAGCCCTGGTTGCCCTGGCACCTACAGGTGACCTACAACGAGGCCTCCATCTGGCGTCCTATCGCCAGCGATCGAGCGCAGAAAACGGCTGGGCCGAATTGCGATCCGCCCACAGCAATGTTTTGGCAGGCCTGCCGTATCGGGTGACTGAACTTGATGTGCCCGGCCAGGGGATATTCTTCCGTCTGGTGGCCGGGCCTTTCCCCGATCCAGATGCCGCTGACCAAGCCTGCCGGGCCATCAAGGCCCGAGGCAATTTCTGCGAAGTTGTCGCGTTCGACAGCCCCTAGCCGGCGGTTTTGGTAAACGCCACCGATGTCGCCACGGAACAGGCTTGGCCCTGAGCCGACAGCCGCTGGCACACATCGCTCGCTTGCCGGGGGGTCAAGGGTCCGGCAAAAACCGAGTGGCTTGTGTCAGGCAAACCCGGTGTCGGCGGATGGGTCAGCCGCATGCGCACCAGACCCCCTAAAAGCCCCGAAAATTGTCGCTGCAAAAGCAGCCAGCCGACGTCAGCCCCAGTCACAGAGTCGTAGGCACCCAAATCCACCATTGCGTCTCCCGCCGCCCCCACGCCCACAAAGCCGATGACATTAGGAGTGGTCACAACCAAATTGACAACATGAATCACAGCTTGTTCCGCTGCCAGCGGTGTTGGCTCTGGGGCTTCAAGTCGGAACCCTTCGGCGTCCTCGGCATCCACTTCGAGGTGGTAGTCGCCGGGCAGCACATTGGTGAACAGATAGAACCCGTCAAAGGCCGACACCTTGGAGTCCACCGTTTCACCCTGGGCATTCACCAAACGCACCGTGATTCGCGGCAGCGGTGTGGCTTCAGGCTCTGTTGGGAATTTGACCAGAACCTTTCCTTCGATTTCGGCGGTTTCCAATATCGGGAAATCCAAATAATGGACTGATCCGGCCCGGGTGCGGATAGATCTCCCACCAAATGCAGGCGTCCAAAACGGATCTAACAAGCTGCCTTCCAACACCAGGATGTCTGTCAGGATATTTTTGGGAAGGCCCACCAAGAATGCGAACCCTTGTTCGTTGCTGTTGGCGCCTCGGTTTACTTGGGCGGCTTGAACCCGGGCATCGGGAACCGGCAACTCGCCAACATCATAAACCCCGTTGTTGTTGGCATCCAAAAACACCCGAGCGACAACAGATCCGCGATCTGACATGCGTTGGCTGCGGAACAATGACTGGCTATATCTGGGGTCATAGACGTTGGAAAACCGTATGTTCATAAACACAAAAAGATCGCCCTTGGTGTTGGCCGTGAACGACGGGCTTAGGATGAACTTTTCCGCGACAAAGCTAAGACTTCCCTGAAGCCGCGACGATGCCGTGGCAATCGTATGTTCCAGTTGAAGCGACGCGTTCATGTTTCGTCGGACAGACCAACTCAGCCGGCCATTCAGGCTGGTCGTTCGCAGCTTCGGCATCAGGTCGTAATTCACCCCACCGCGAACCATCGCCGGAAAGAAAGACCAGCTGGCGCTTAGGGAACCCCCCGACTGGATGACTGTCGGATCGATAATCGGGTCAATTTTTTCCCACTGGTTGTCCCAAGAGAGGTTCAGGCGTCCAAAACCTGTTCCTGTTTTTACCGCAATACCGGATGTGGTGCCGGTGGACGGATTTTGTGCATAGCCACCAGTAACGCGATAGGGTGCCTGGGAATCTTCTGCGATCTGGATTCTCCCGGCGACGGTCGCCCCGACCTCAAGATTCTTGAAGCCATCATTCACACTTGGAAACGATGTGAATATTGAATATTGGTCGCCCCAAGGCAAAATTCCGGCTAGGCCTACGCCCCCACCGAAAGCCAAGGCGTTGGCGTCGACGGAATAGCCAAAGCTCGTCGAAACGCGCGTGTCGAATACCGGGAAATTTAACCCCGTACTGAGGGTCGCGCCCGTCAATTTTTTCACGTCTGCAATCGACAGATTGACCTGTACGCTTAAATTGCCAATCTGGTCGCTAACACTGGTGGAGAGCGCGACTGCACTGGATTGACCGGGCCCGGGTGCTGGCTTGGAATACAAGCTCCTGCCCCGCTGATTGAGAGCGACGTTAAAAATTGGCCGCTCTGCCCCTTTGCCGATCGTGGTCAGAGGAATGCTGGATCGAGATTCCCGCATTTCGCCCTGGGGCCCAAAAAACACCAACCTGAATTCGTTGGCACCGACAAACAGTCGGACGTTGCGAAATTCGTATCGGGCCTCTTCACCCACCTGCTGCAACCCCACCAGCACCCCGTTGTGGTACAGTTCAACATCCCAATCGGGCTGTATATCCCCCACAAACTCAGTGGTGTTTGATGTTGTGTTGGAAAATCCTTGGGGTGAATTCGTAAAGGTGACGCCACGCCCAAACCCGCCGGCCGCGAGGTCTCCCACTTCGACTTTTGTTGCCTGCACCGGGCCCAATATTGCTCCATCGGGATCTTCACGGCTGAGCGTTAAGCGCAATCCAGATACCGGATTGTCCTGCGATCCAGTCAGGAAAAAATTTGACGTTGCATAGGCCAATTCGCCGATGCCCAAAATCGAATAGTTGGCAGAAGTCGAGGTGTCCTGGCCTTGTCCACTGAACCGCGTGCCCCGTAAACTGATATCTAAGGCCGGCGTCGTGATCAGCTTGAAAGGAAGTTCCAAAAAAGGCAGAGCCGGTTTCCGCGCCTGGTTTTCGGTGGTTCGTTCAAACTTTTCCAGTCGGGCTATGCGCTCTTGTAGCGGCAAGGGAACGCGGGGGCTCAAGGTCATGACAAGGTTGCGGAAATCCACAGTCATTTGAACATTGAACCAGTCTTCGAAAGCGCTGCTGTGCAGGAACAAATCATCGTCAATAAACACCAGCATGCCCTCTTCGATGACCCGAGGCTCCCCCCGGATAACCAGTCTTCCGGCATTGAAATCCAATTCGAAGGTATTTGATTCACGGATAAACCAACCGGCGGCACGACCCGGGTCGTCCCCGACTTCGATGGCAAACCCAATAAATTCCGTGATTTCCGCCAAGGAAACCAAGACACCGGTACCTTGCTTCACCACAAAAATGCTGTCGACAAATCGCAGCTCTGCAATCAGAACCTCAAGGATCAGCTCTTCGCCATCTGGAATGCCCTCCCCCGGGCCGGGCGGGGCCTCCTCCCGGAGCGGGGCCAGCGCCAGCAACTCCCGTTCATCGGCTTTGTCCAGCCGCCCTCCCACCCGTTGGACGAATGAACGCGCTAAGCCAACAAGGTCGGTGGGTTGTTCTTCATCAATGTCAGTGAGCTGGGCGTCAGCTGGGACCGGGGGTTGGTCGGTCGGCGGCGGCGCGTCTTGCGCCACACCCCTTCCCGCCCCAGCCAAGACCAGGGTCGCATACGCAGCTGCCAGGAAGAATTGTTTCAGCAACTCAATCGTCTAGCCAGCACGGCAGCCCGAAAAACCCGACTGCACCGGGAACCTGTGATGGGATACGCTCCATCCGCGTGTTGTGTTGCCCCTAGTTTGCGATCCGCATACTGGTTTCAAACCACGTTCGCCCGGCATACTCCCCGCGCCCGATAAAAATGATGCGAATAACCCCCGACGTCAAATTCTGTTCTGTCAGCACGATTCGAGCTTGCCGGACCAGGACTTCCGGATAAATCGCCACGTTGTTCAGAGCTCCAATTTTTTGCTCCAAGGCGTTCTCGTTCGGCTGCCAAAAAACCGACATATCGCCATACACACTGAACGGACCATCTCGGGCAATATCCAGTTCAACGTTCAGTCGCTCCCCGCGATCATACATGAACCGGGCACCGGTCACGGCGACGACCGTTTCTTCGTCACCGGCCCGCACCATTACCGGGATGGCGAAGGACAGACTAAGGACCAATTCAATGCCAACACCCTCAGCCGGAGCGTCCGCGCCTCTTCGCTCTGGCTGGCCGACTTCTGTGAAGGTCAAATGCGAGCGGTATTCCCCAGTGGGTAAATCGGCCTCGCGATTCAGCGAAAGCCGAACTTGTTGCACCTCGCGCGGGCCCAGGGTCACTTGCCGAGGGCTAAACCGAACCAAAGAACTGGCACCGACAAACTCAGGAGGTGGCTCGAAATTTTCGTAGGTGCCGTCCGGTAGCGCGATCTTTTCGACCCATGTGATCCGATACGTCCTGGTTTCGGGCGACTGATTGACCAAGACGACCTGGGCCGCGTTGGTGGCATCGTCAAAAATGACGCGAAGCGGACTGATAAACAGATCCGCCTGGGCTGATTGGGCCCCGATCACCAAGAGAACCATTGTGGCCGCAAAGGCTTGGGCGACGTGCCAAGTTGAACCTGGCGCCGCCCGAGAATTTCTATGTTTCATGCGCACCTTGTCATCGCTGCGGACAGCCCGCAGAATCTGTTTACCATGAAATGCTTATTGTCGCACCGCCGGTGTAGGAATCCCCTCCGTAAACGGTGCCGTCGCCTGATGTCATCAAAATTGCTCCAAAATCGAACAGTGCCTCGCCGTTTATGTCTGTGGTAACCAAGGGAAAATAGCTAAAGCCGACGGTGAATATCTTCCCCTGACCATCACCGGCAACCGACAGTACGACTGGATCAATTTCGACCACGATGCTGATAGAAGGTGGAAATCCGGTTAACCAAAACAGGCCGGAGCTTCCCTGGGTCCGGCGATAAATTCCGGCGTCGGAAGTCACGGTTCCATCCATGTCGACAGTGACCCGCTGTTTGGCCGTGTTGTCTATAACCACGATATCGCCAAATGTGAGTGCCTGAAGCTGCGTGATGTTTTGGGAAGAAGCTGGGCCCGCAGCAAAGAGCCCAAGAATCACGAAGGTGGCGAGGCCTAAGCCCCTCCACTTCAGCGAAGTAGCTTGGGTGGGGACCAATCTCAGCAGACCCTTGAACAGCCACCGCATCAAGTCCCGCCTAGTAAGATACCGTCATGACATAGGTGCCCGTGTAAGTGCCATCTGTGTACAGATTGGCAGTGATCTCAGTCGTCAGAGTACCGCCAATCCGGATGACCATTTCACCTGCGCCGTTCGTGGTCGTGACAAAGGCCAAACCAGTAGCGGTCAGGTCAGCAGTAAAGGTGGCTTCACCGCTGGTCGCCGGATTGCCCAAGGACACGGCCGCCGGATCGCCAATGGTCATGGCAGTGGACGGCGGTGCTCCAGTGATGGTGACAACGCCGGGTGTGCCAGCAGCGATGACAATCAAACGCGAAGTGGCACCGTTGGTGACAACCCCAACACCGGTCTGACCATTCATGGTCAGCACGGAGGAATCGGAAGCGGTGGCCAGGGCCGACACGGTTCCGAAGGAAACGGCTGTAGTCTCAGTCATTGTGAACGCGTTATCCACGACCACCGACACGGTGTAGTTAGCTGATTGAGTTGCTACAACGGCCATGGCCTGGCTAGCGCCAAACACCATAGCGACTGCCATTGCGCCGCCAACTGCGGCTGTCCAAATGCGGCTCTGCTTAAAATTGCTCATCGTAAGATTTATCCTTAATCTCCCCTAGTTAACGCCCGACTGGCCCAAAGGCATCGACCGATAACCTGCAATTCAACTCAAAAAGCCAAAACGAATTTTTTTGAGCAACTGCACGAAAATCAGCCATTGGAGAATCATTTTTTTGCGCCACACAGGCTTGGAATCGTTGGCCGGATATTGGTCTTCGGGTGGGTGTTCGTCCGCGGTGGGCGTAACAACACGCACACTTCCACCCGGCAGCCACAAAGCAATGGCTGTGCCACCGCGGATGTGCGGGATCAAGGACCGACGATTGCTTCCTAACTATTTGTTTTTTGGGGGAATTTTCTCGCGGTAGGCGCGCGACACACTCGCGGTTTTACACGGTAAAATTTGCCGCCTAGGTAGAAATTACCTGTGCAGGGCGGCAAAAAGTGCAAATCGGGCCAGTCAGGCCACGTGAATCTGAATGTCATGTACTAAGTGCACTTCCCCTAAGTCCAGAGAACCGGACTTAGGGGAAGCGAAAATAGGAGGTCCCGCGGGGCGATGTCGCCCAAAGACGA
>Ga0315336_1001943_pt1 | contig 35059 bp, 29 predicted proteins | sample ASW5metaG_FD_204512 | JGI IMG/M metagenome (GOLD analysis project Ga0315336, IMG submission 204512) | Ammonia-oxidizing marine archaeal communities from Monterey Bay, California, United States - ASW #5 | ecosystem: Environmental > Aquatic > Marine > Intertidal zone | place: USA: California...
TCGAGTCGCGCCCGTACGTTTTCTAGCTCAGCTCCGGTCGCCAAAATCAGGTCGATCTGGTCGATCTTCACACCTTTTCCAAGTGCGATCTGTGCGGTCGGTAGATCCATTATCGCCAGCTGGCCGCCGAATACCTGTGCTACGCCAATTGGGTCGAGCAGTCCACGAAGTGTGAATTGACGGACACCATCCGGAAGCGCGAGCGCGATCGTCTCACCGACGCTAACCCCTTGCTTGCGCGCGAAGTCTTGGGTGAGAAGAAGGGAGCTTGCATCTTCTACGGAACGAGCGAGTTCGCGCCGATCAGATACGACGGGAATTCCGTAACGTGCCAGATCTGATTCTGCGAATAAGTCGACGCCGAAGAGCTGCAGCGTCTGCTCCGGTGCGTCGGCCAGGGATATGGTGCCGCGTACGATAGGGATCGCGAGCTCAACGCCAACATCGCCCTTTGCGATTGCGAGCGCCGATTCGTCGAATCCGATCTCACCAGTGCCGAGTGTGATCTCCAGAGCCGCTGGCCCGGCTACGACTTCAATGGTTCTTCGGAAATTCTCCAAAATGCTATCGTTGATGATGCCGATAGCAGCAATCAGCGTGACCCCGACGGCGACGCCGCCCACTACGAGGATGGTTCGTGGCCAGCTTGCAGCGAGTTGGCGCGCGCTGATGCGTTTGAGAAGAGTGATCACTTGCTGCTACCGGCGGGACTGACGCGGGCCGGCGATTCGAACCGGCATCTCGGCTGTAGCACTGACGCGCAAGGGTAGTGCGAGATTAGTAAGCTCGAGTTACTTCGCCGGACGAGTTGGGTCGAGGAATTCAAAGAATACTTTTCGCCCGATGTGATCGAGCCATGCGAGGTCAGAGCGAACGCGCATCTCTACACCGTCCATGACGAGTTCGACAACCCGCGATTCCATGCCGGCCGCTTCGAGTTTACGGCGGCGCACGGCGAGTTCAGAGAGCTTGCGCATGTAGATCTCACGCTGTCGTGTTACGAGTTCCGTAATCTCGTTGACCCGCTCGGGGCCGAGAAAGAGAAGTTTCAGCGACATCTCGTCGCGAAGAGGCTTCGGAGAGTCCGAGACCGGACTGAGGAGCCAGTCATCGAGCGTCTGGCGGCCGTGCTGGGTGATACGAAAGACATTGCGCGTGGGGCGGTTGTCCTGCTGCTCTTCCGACCCAGCGACGAGACCGTCTGTCTGCAGGCTGTCGAGCACACGGTAGACTCGCCCGAAGTTGGTTTCCCAGAAGTCGTCGCTGAGCGCCTTGAGTTCATCGGTCAGCTTGTAGCCATGGACGCCGTCCGGACGGTTCGAGACCAATCCCAGGACTGCGAATTGCAGATTATTCGGTGTGCTACGCTTTTGTGCCTGCCGCATATCGACTGATCCTCTCAGACCCGAAACAGCTTAGTGGATAGGATCACTTTCTGCCTGAACCAGTCAAGTCTATCCATGTGGTCATAGGTCGTAAGGGGATGTTCCTATTGCGCTACGAAATAGGCGACGGGTTCTGACGCGACGCGTTGGAACGCAAATACTTGTCTTTCCACCCGCACGGGTGGGGTGGGGGGCTCGACGGCATCGTATTTCGTTCTGATACAATTGCTGACTGGAATCGGAGCGGGGGGCTTCATGGCGTTGACACCCTTCGTTGGCTGCGGTTCGATCACTTGAGCGACGCTACGGTCGGTCGCGATGTCGGTGGGTGCGGGCTGCCGGGAAGTCATGATCACATTCGACAATGTCAACAAGCGCTACGGCGAGGGCGCAACCGCCGTTTCAGCCGTGCGCGATCTGTCGTTCGTCGTGCCCACCAGCGACTTCTGGGCTCTGATTGGCCCGTCGGGCTCTGGCAAGAGTACGGTGTTGCATCTCACCGCCGGCCTGACGCCTCCCGACTCGGGTCGCATTCTTATCGATGACGTCGATGTAGGTGCCGCTGACAGCAAACAGGCTGCACGACTCAGGCGCCTGACGATTGGGTACGTGCTCCAGGGGTTCAACCTGCTGCCGTTTCTCACGGCTAGTGAGAACGTAGGTATGCCGCTCGTGCTCGAGGGTGAGACCGAACGCGTGGTCAACGAGCGTGCGGCCGAAGCGCTGGAAATGGTCGACATGGGCCATCGCCGCAATCACCGGCCCAAGGAAATGTCGGGCGGCGAACAGCAACGCGTTGCGATCGCGCGTGCCATCGTGGCGAAGCCCGCCGTTCTCTTAGCCGATGAACCCACCGGCAATCTCGACGCCAGCAGCGGCCGCGCCGTGGTCGATCTGATCCAAGACGTCAACGAACGCACCGGGCTTACGGTGTTGATGGTGACTCACGACCCCGTCTTCGCCGCACGTGCAGGGCACGTATTGCGCATGGTGGACGGAGTGTTGGATCAGGAGATGGAACTGCGCGATGAGCCTGAGGTTGGGATGCGGCACTAGCCGCGGCCTGCCGCCGCAGCGCTCGATCCTACGACGCACAGCCCGATGGACGTCTAGTATTGCTCTGACTTAGCACGCAACCGCAGCGACGTATGAGAGTCAATGCCTGTGTCGTGTACGCGGCATTTGTGGTTCGTAGCGAAATAGCTGCCGCATCCGCACGTCTGTCGTACTCGATCTAGATACAACTACCTGGCGGGCTGCGTTCGAAGCTGCATAGCTATCTTTGTCATATGCCGAATCGCAATAACTCAACTCTAGGTAGAAGTATCCGTTCCGTGCCTAACTCTGTTCGAAATCCCTTGCCGCGCCACCAAGGCTCGGTCTAGTGTAACGCCATCAACGCTAAGCAGGAGGTCACCGTGAAAAAAAACGCAAGCCCTACCAGCCTACTTGAAAACCGATTGAAAGAACGCGGTCTCACCGGCGCAAAGCTCGCCGACATGACCGGCGTGCCGTATTCGACGATCCGTCGCATGTTGCGCGCTCCGAGCAATCCGCCTCTGCATGCGGCTATGCTCGTGGGTAGACTGCTAGACGCGGAAGTGGACGAACTCTTTGCGACGTCACAAGCCGTCGGCGCCGAGGGATAGCTCATGTTGCGCTACGCCGTAACGGCTATGCTGCTGCGCCGTGCCGATCATGGCTACGGTTTGTTTCGTCGTTTCGAAGAATCGACAGCCGGCGTTTGGCAACTCAACGGCGGCAGCGTCTATCACGCGATCAAACAACTTACCGCTAGAAAAGAGATCGCCGGCACCGACGCGTCGGAACCGACGATTGCCGGCGGTGATGAATCGGTGCGCTACGTGCCTACCGAGCCCGGTGAAATGAGTCTGCATGGCTGGCTCAGGCAGCCGTTGCGTCGGCCCGAAGCTTACCGGTCTGAGGTCGCGCTGCGATTGCTCGCCGCTTTGCAGGTAGATGACGAATGCGCCGTGGGGCAGATCGACGTGGCGATCGAACTCTATAGCGCGCATCTCGACACCCTAGAGGCACAAGTGTCCGAAAACTCGACCGATGCGCAAGCTGAAGTGTGTCGCGAACTCATGCTCGATGGTGCGCTGCGCGAGACACGATCTCGACTTGCGTGGCTCGAGTACTGCCGTGTGCGTCTCAGCCCGCGCCTCTCACACCTTGAATCGGACCAGGAGGAACACAATGCATCGTAGTTTGTTTTTCAAAGAGCTCGAATCGATGAATGCGCTCGGAACGAGCGAATCACTCGGCGTAGACAACGCACTCTCGCGTGCACTGTACCAGTTAGACTCCAGCGATACGGAACTTGCCGAGTCCTCAGGGATTAGCCGAAGCCGTATCAACCGGATCAAGAACGGTCATGTGGAGCCGACGCTTTATGATGCGTTGGTGCTCTCGAAAGCACTGAAGATGCGAGTCGGCGACGTTTTCGCGTTGTCTACGAGTGGGGTGCGGCGGCTGCGGTTTTAGCGGGGTAGCTCGTATGAATGATCCTTGGGGTGCACTAATTGGATTTCTGTGGCTCGTGCAGCTCCTATTGTTAGTTGCGCGTGTGGAAAGCCGTCATCCGGCGCGGTATGTTGCCCGTTCGTCGGTCTGAAGCACTACCGCGGGCCGTGCGAATAACGTCGGCCGCGCCGTCATAGACGCAGATCTTCCGGTTTCGGAAACCGAATCAGCATCAGCTGGTTTGCGTGTGCGACCAGGCGGCGCTGCTGATCCCACATCGTGTTCTCGGCTGACGCGTATCCGTCGCCGGCCCAATGCGCGACGGTGCGCGTGAGGAACCATTCGTCTTCGGTGTCGGCGAAGAACCGCATCGACAGATCAACGCTCGGCGCGTGGAAAAAGGGAAAGTCGGGGCCGAGGTATTGGCCGATCGCCAGGGGCATGGTGTCGGCGAGCCCAACAAACGCGAGCGGGTCGATGCGGCCGTCGGCCGTTCGCGGTGCCGTACGATAGCGGATCCAGCGAATCGCTTCGGCGCGGCCGCCTTCCCAATCGGTCTCGAACGCCGCATGCACAAGAACACGGCGCATCTCGACCTGATCGAAGAACGGCGCGCGAAACGCCGGATAGCCGGGCGGCGGGTCAGGCATGCCGGAGTAGGCGCTGTAGTCGTCGACCTCAGGTGCCGTCGCGTAACTGAACTCGAACCCCTCTCGGCTCTCCCCGAAGGCGGCGGTCACCACATGGCCGGAATCGTCGCTGCCCCCCGGGCGCAACGCGGCTTGCAGCTGAGACATGCGTTTGCCGACGCGGAGCCGATCTACATCGATATCGATGGGACCGGCAGGAACCGTCGACGTGAACATGCAGTTGAAGCTGCGCAGAGTCTGGTGCGGCTGGTCGAGCTCGGCTTGCATCGCCCGCAACGCAATGCCGGTCGTGACACCGCCGCTGGGAAATACCGGCGCGCACCACTGCTCGGGAATGTGGGCCGCATAGGCCGCCCCCTGCCGGTCGGTCGCTGCGGTGACATGGATGGCATCGAGAATGTTCGGGGAATCAGACATGACTGTGCATGATCCCCGCAGCGAAGTTTAGAATCCAGCCGCACTCCCTCAATAGACGCTGCGAGGTCACGGCGCCGGACCGCCGAGCGCTCGGCGATTGGCGCCCTCACCCGGTGTGCGCTACGAAGGAAGTATCATACGGCAGTATCGAACCTGCCACGGAGAATCACTCACAGTGAAAAGCATTCTGATCCTTTCCCTCGCCTTTACCCTCGCGCTCGTCGCTCCGGCCACCGATGCGCGCGCCGAGCCGCCGACAGACGCCATGAAAGCCGATATTCTCAAACTGCTCGAGCTCACCGGTATAGAAGCCTTGATGGGGGAGATGAGCGGGATGCTGCTCGGGCAGCTGAAGAAGATGGCCGCGGACGTGCCCGACGAGAAGTGGAAAGACATCGAACCGCGCCTCTCCAGCCAGAATATGATCGACATGTCGATCCCCATCTACGCTGAGCATTTTTCGCACGACGAGATCAAGACGATGGTCGCCTTCTATGAGACACCGGTCGGACAGAAGGCAATACAAACGATGCCGTTGGCGGTACGCGAATCGATGACGGCAACACAGCAATGGGGCCAAGCCACCGGAACCGCCATCATCGAAGAACTCGAAGCGGCGGGGTACACGGTCGAGCGGCCGGGGCGTTAGCGGCCGTAAACACCCCAGGTGGGCTATCTGCGTCAACCACGATTCGGATCAGACCAGGCCGGAGTGTTCGCCGCGGGTTAGGCCGATATCTGTTAGGATTCGCTCAAGACGTTGCTCCTCTTCGTCGCTCATCACCACTCCGCCCCCCCATTGTCCGCCACCATCCAGCGGGACTCGTAAATAGTTCGCCCAATAGCTCCACTCGCCGGAAGTGGCGATAGAAAAGTTCTTCCTTGTCGAACTCGCAATCGCTACCGGCTGAAGAAATCGATGAGCCAATCCAGCAGGGTTGCGTCGCTAGTAACCCGCACCCCTTCCTTTTCCATCCGAGCGGCGAAGCGTGGTCCAGTCCGTTTTGCGGCCTTGTTGCTAATGGACTCGCTCACCTCGACGCCCGCCTTCTCTAACTCTGGCGACTTTCGAAGTAGTGCCTGTCCGGCGGCTGATGTGTAAAACGTGGCGATGCCATCCAGTTCAGCCGGACTGAATATGTCAAGATATACGGTAAAAATTCCCTCTCGCATTAGATGAACGACCTCCGCCCTGAACTCATCGAGGAACATTTCGAGTAGCGCGTCTAGATCATCGACGACGAGATGCCGCTCATCCAACATCTTCGTCAGACCGGATACAATTGTCGGCTCCCATAGAGCGATCGCGAGTGCCATCCTTTCTTCAGTGATCGTCTGCTCTGCGATAGCACGAGCATCGGACTCGGAATCACCGAACACGGGTCCCGCGCTCAGAAGGATAATCCCAAACAACAGAATCACGTTCTTCAATCTCATCGAACCTCTCCTTGCGATTAGGTCGTCGGACGTCATAGCTTCCGTTACCAGATCCAGGGGGGCTTCTCTTTTTTTGTTCTGACCTTTTTCGTTCGCTTGGGGACGTCGCGTCTCGCCAACCCCTGTCGTGTCATGGCTTCAGCGAAGGATTCGAGTTCATGCTTACGCAGCCAGAAAACCTTACTCCACACAGTACCGTCTTCGAACGGTACTGTGAGTCGATACCGGTCGGCATCGTAGCTCCACTGCCCCCCCTTTTGCAGATGCCCATGTCGCCATCGAGAATAGGGGTACTTTCGAATCTGAAGGAGATTGCCGAATAAGCGTAATCGTACGGTAAACACTGCCGAGATCATCCAGAGGCAAACGAGGATGATACCGCCACACGCAAGATTCCACCTCGCTGAGTAAGGCGGGTACTTCTGTAGGTCGAGATAGCTGAAAGTGAGTACAAGTGGCACCACCGAAATGACTGGGGCCACGACCCACCCGATCTTGAGATCAGGTTCAGCACGCTTATCGATATTCGGTCGAACGCTCATAGCGAATCTACGGTCCTTTGTTCGCAAGTACTGACCACATGGAACACCAAGACTCAACGTCTACGGGCTACCCACGTATCGCCCAGTCTGATCCAAGATTACGCTCACCGAGAAGTCCAATCCTTGCACCGAACGCAACGCCGTCCCGGAGAGCTTCTTTCCTACGGCTCCCAGCGCCTTACTAACCGCGAGACCCGCAATTTTCAGCTTCACCTCACCCTCCAGAAACCCCAACCCTCGCGCTCGATTCGCTATCATTTCAGCCCCAACTGAGAGTAGACCGGTAACAAATAATACAACCACCAGAGGCTTTACCGCTCGTGGGTTTGCCACCGTCGCACCGAACGCAGCGTAGCCAGATGTATCGGATGCGAACGCTAGCGTGTCGCTAATACCCGAAAATGCGTCGGCGAATCCATCAACTGAACCGTAAGCTGGACTGGGACGACCTTCGTAGGTGGCATTGACGCCGTTCTGAGGAGATGCCGCCTGTGCCGCGGTAGGACGAACGGGCCGTCGGGAATTCGAACGACCTGTCGGGCCAGACACCTCGTCTTGCATTGCAGAGGAAGTGTCCGCAGGAGTCTTACCGAGATCCATCATCACCTCACCTGGACTCAAAGAGTGACCAGTATTCAGGGCTCCGCTCGACGAGGCCCGCGCTGCGACGAACTCCGACTGGCGAACCTCGGGTTTTCCTGGATCTGGAGCGCCCCCTGCATCGAAGGAGGCCGTAAATCCGAACGCCTGCTGAACAGCGGCGAGCGTCATCCCATCATGAACAGCGTTCGAGAACTGGGCAACCGCCATAACTTGACCAAAAGCCGCTCTGGCGGCCGCCGACGCGATCAACTCGTTGGCAACCACTCCGGCTCCCATGGTCAATACGGCCGATGCGCCGATTATCGCGCCGGCTAGGAGGACATCCCCCAAGTCGCCGCCTTCAACGCCCGCGTCGATGAGCGCGGTGACAACGCTCGCAATCGCGAACATAGCGCTCACGCCAATGCCGATGGCGGCAATAAGTTGCAAGAAATTCCCATCGGGATCGACCCCGTTGAAGGGCTCGTATCCCGCATACGCATAGGGCGAGACGAACTGATTGGCGGGGTCAACCGACAGGAAGGCGGTCGTCGCAGGGTCATAAAATCGCGAACCAAAGTATAGTAGGCCCGTCGCCTCGTCGGGCTCGTGCCCCGTGAAACCTACATTCGTCGAGGTTGAATCGCCTGGTACGTCCTGCACGTCGCCGGGCGGTCCGGTGAAAGAGTCACGCACCTCACCGAACGCGCCGTAGCGAACGTACTCAACATTGTCACCGTCCTTGTCGGTGATCACCTGCGGCGATCCGAGATGGTCATAGTGATAGAACACCAGGTCACCGACGACCGGCTGCGCATGGGCAACGCCAAAGTCCTGACCGATGCGAGAGAGCATCATCGTCGCCGGCACGAGCGCGAACGTATACGCGCATGCGACCAAGGCAGCCACTCTAACGTGGCGCTGACGATCCCGCAGAACGACCGTTATCAGACCGAAGGAAAGTATTAATGCTAGACCGCTGCCAGCGAAGAGCTTCCTCTCGAGCTCCGCACTAAGCATGCGTGCCTCATACGCAACGTCAGGCGCGCGCGCCCCGCCCGCACTCGCGGACGTCGCCGCGCCGAACGCCAATGCCGTTGGCGACTCGATTCGATCAGACGCGACCCGTCTCGTACCGACAAAGAAATGTCGAACAATAGAGTCACCGCGCAACTCGATGTGTGGGCCAAGGTAGATCGTGAATCCCTCGGCATCGTCTTTGGCGAAGCGCTGACCGCCTTCGTCGTACCAGTTGCGCTGAACGCTCGAGATCCCGTCATGGATCTCGACGAGGCGTCTGTCGCCATCGTAGCGATAGCTTCGAGATCCATCATCCGTACGGCTACCCGCATCATCGTAGGTGTAGTTGGCGCTGCCGCCAGCGAGTGAGGTCACCGCATGAGGATGGGCCGGGTCATCGTAGAGGTACTCCGCGCCGTTTCTGTGCCAGACACTGCCCCACGCGGTATAGTCGAGCGTCTCGCGATCGCTGCCGGTTCCGCCAACTACATAGTCGACTGAGTCCAAGCGGCCCAGAGGATCATAGTCGATACGCCGGTAGGCTGTGTGCGCGACAGTGTTGCCAAACAACTTGTCGTCAATTTCTATCACACGGCCAGTGAGATCACGTTCCACAATCTCTACTGACTGGTAGTCCTTTTCCATGTCTGTCGAGCAGGCGTCGCCGTCGAGTAGGAGTCCTGTGTCACGAGTCGTACGAATGCATTTCAGATACGAATTGTCAGACTTCTCATGGTAGTCGAACCTATCCGTCACCCCGTTTCCGTACCGAAGGATCGCAGGACGCCCGAAGAAATCGACCTTGCCCCCAATGACAAAGGGTACGGGTGCTTCATTGGAATACACGCCGGTAAGTGTTCCCTTACTCGAGTAGTCGTAGTGAACTAGTTCCGACTCAAGAGCGCCACCTGCACCGGCCGCAGGGTATGCAATCGTCGTCACTCGATCGGATAAATCGTAAGTAACGGCGCTCTCATAAGAGATCTGTGTAGCGTTAACCTCGACATCGAACAGCGTACTGACGACGTTCCCGCGAATATCGTACTCTATCGTCTTCACGTACTTGCCACCGTTCTCAAGCCCGCTGACGGTAACACTACTGAGCTCGCCAGCGCCTGGTACGTCGCCCGACAATTTATATCGGTGGTACTTGAATTTGTACTTTGTACGCCCACCAGAATGGTGGGACACGTTGCGTCGTGAGATCTGGCCGCGTTTGTTGTAGCTATATCCAATCGTCGAACCGTCAGGTTCAAATGATTCAACCAATCGCCCGCCCTCTCGTCCACTATAAGCGAGATTCACGACACCGCCGTTAGCTGTCTCAATCTGAACGGGATTTCCCTGGCCGTTGAAGACGTGCCGTTCCAGCAACATTCCAGCGTAAGGATCGCTCGATGAGAAGTCGGTCGCCAAGTACACGGCCGTTGTCCGCCCCAGCCCATCAACAACGTAGTACTTGCGGGCCAGCGTATCAGCCGTCGGACATGTCGCCGCTGAATCGATATCAGGCATGACCGAGCACTGTTCACTCATCACCACACGGCCCACGGCATCGAGGACCTCTACATTCACGAGCCCGATCTCGTTCGCTGTCGCTCGAATTCCCGGCATATGACGGACGAACCGACGCTCAGGAGCTACACCAGACTCAAGCGTCGGGAGTATTTGAAGCTCGAGTTCGCCGGTAACCGGCTCGTACTGATGCTCCACGAGTTCATTGATGGGACAATCATCAAAAGTGGTTGTGAGGGCGGTGAGCGAAGCGTCCGATTCCGTTACGTCGATCGGTTGCGCGACCCACCTTACCCGACCCGCTGAATCGTATTGCTTCATGCCGTCAAGAATGATGGCAACGATATCGGTGCCGTCGCTCGCGTAAGTTTCGACTTCGGTCTTCGTTGCAATCGTGCGGCCGCGTCCATCGTAGAACGTCGCCGACTGCGGTAGCCCGTGTCGTGCGGACACGACTACGGCCGGTTGAGAGTTCGCAGGCGAGTTCTCATCAAGCACAGGAGGAAGATGTAACGCCCAAGACTCGATTGGCCCGTACGGCATCTGGGATACAAAGCCAGGCCCCCAGTATTCTATGCGTCGACCGAGACCGTCATATCTACTCACCGAGTCCTGATTCGCAGCGTTGCGGCGTTCCAGAACCACGCCGAGTCCATAGTCATACGCGAGAATCGTCGACCGGGATTTGTCGCCAAGTTTGGTTTCAATAGGAATGAGAGCGTACTCGTCGAGTTCGATCTGCTTCTTCAAGCGCCCTGGATCAAGCGTTTTCTGTGGAAGCCCATTCTGATACTTCCGATACTTAGTGGTAGCCCAGTCGAGACACTCTTCGCCGACGAACGTAACGCAGTCGTCGGACTGTATGATAGCTCTACTGCCGTTGTATTTTATTTTACGCTGCATCAGCATTTCCGCCGCGGTCGTGCCTTCAGCTGTTGTCTCTTTCGGGTGGCGCACGCGCACTGTCTTCGGCCGACTCGGCAGGTACGACCCATTGATCCCGCTATTCGGCGGCAACCACTTCGTCGTATAGTCGGTTAAGGTTTCGACAGTACGCAAACCCGCAGCGAGCACGCGACGCACCTTCTCACTGCCGAAGTCATCGTATTCGTACTCGGTACGGACTTGAAGACTGTCCTCTACCTGCGGCGCACCGCCGGCGAGTCGAATCCATGGCGTCTTGGTCGTGGATCGCAGCAATACGGGCGTTGGTGCCGTGCCCTCGTCGGCCTGACCGTACACACCGGGGTCGGTCTGATCGCACTCCCACTCCTTGTGCTCGTGGCCAAGAAGATAGGACCAGGGGTCGTCGCCCGCGTTCTCAACGGTTCCAAGAGTGTAGGAGTCTGAAATACGTCCGGCACACTGCCTCAACTGATGGTAGTCGTTGATTGTAGATTTTCTGTTCGGGCCGAGGGTGCCTACGGTTCCGAAGCCGCGGAACTCGCGCTCCTCGATGTCGAAGTAGGCGTCGTTGTAGTCGTAGAGCCAGGTGAGATCGGGCGAACGTTCGAATAGATCTTGAGTCACCATCGAGCGGAAGACCCAACGTGGGAAGTCAATACACCTACCCGATACGCCCGTCTCGCTCTGCATGTCGGAAATGCAATCCGACTCACCCAATCGCGAAATCGCAGCGTAGGTTAGTGTTGTGCTCGCCCCCAGGCCGTTCATCGACGACACGAGTAGATTTGGCTTAAATCGCTTGGCATCAGCTGTGTACGGATCCAACGCATCGGGCGAAGCGGGGTGCCGGAACACTCGCCACTTCGAGCCACCGGTACCATCGGGAATACGCTCTACGTAGTCGACGAGACCATCTCCATCGATGTCGAGGAAGTCTGCCTCGAGATCATCATCTGGCAGAGGGTCGCTTGAATACCGTCGCAGGAAGAGACTGGCATTCTGGCTCGGCATACCGATAGGCGCCGAGAACGACGATCCCGTATTCACGAATACCAAGAGAGGCTCGCAGCAGTCAGGTGGCAGAACACTATAGTCCCACGGTAGAGAGCATTGGGGAACACTAAGAGTGCACGACGGCATTGTGATCCCCGCCAGCCAGTCGAAGAGAGGGTATTGTGGACTGCGAACTATATCGGGTAGCCCGTCACCCGTAACGTCAAAGAGATCCGCACTCCTAACGGTTGAAACCCAGCCGGGACGAGAGGTTGAACTAATGTAGGAATGGAGCGGCGTGTTCGGCTCTGGAATACCTTCCACACGCCATTGCGTTACCGCCGCGAAACCGCTGCCGGTGTTCAGGTATACATGCCATGCGTCGAGATCATTCGGGCCCGCGAAACCGGTACCATGCGGGTCGTCGCAGCTAGAAACACTCAGATAGTCCCGCAAGCCGTCGCCATTCATGTCAACCAAGGTGGAACATAAATACGAGCTCGGTGTGGGTGAATCTGGAATGGCGCTTGTCGCGACGTATTTGCTTGGGGCCTTCCAAAGGATGGGGTGCTCGTAGTCAAAGCCACATTTGTCCCCTGCGAGAAGCCCGGCGTCGCAGGGGCGCCGTTTCGTATAGACCTCCCAGTAGCCACCGTTCGTATCCCAGTTCTTGGCGCTAATGTAGTCTAGTAAGCCATCGTTATTGAGATCGGTGACTTCGTACACGAGATCTCCACCATTTGCGGTGTCGCTACGGATATAGCGACCGGGGGCGCGTATCAGATCCGCCGAGAGCGCGAACCCGACACCGGTGTTCCACCACACGCACCAAGTGCTGTATTTGTTATACGGGGGTTCTGCTAAAGGATCGGTAGCATTGTTGGCGCCGCAGTTCTCCGTGCCGATGAGGTCCGGCAAGCGATCACCGTCGATATCAAAGATGTCGAGTTTCGTTCGATTCGAACCGCCAGACAACCGGACCGCTCGGCGGAGCGTCGGCCAGTCCCACCCTTGCGCCGCTGCGAAGCCGTCTCCCGTTCCGAGCCGAACCTCACCGCCGACGACCTCGGGCTGAACGATATCCGGCAATCCATCGCCGTTGATGTCGAATATGTCACTCATCACTTGCCCACTGGGCGTGATGTCGCGGAACGGAGGCGGATCTGTGATCGCGAGATCTCGTCCCGGATTGTCACGTGCGCTGCCCAGCGGCCAATTCAACTGGATTGTCGGCGAATAGATGAACCGAGACGACGGGACGGACTCAGCCTCGCCATCGATGTTCAGTGCGACGAGACTAACGGCGTCGAGCTTGAAGAGACCCGAACTAGGCTCAACAGTGTGCGAGAAGCTATAGCTGCGTATTAGGCGATCCTCCGCATACGTTTCGATCGCGGCGAGACGTCGTGGCACGAGACGCGCCTTGTATCCAGCTGCGTGCGAGATAGCGGCCACTGCAGGATATACCGTACCCGGCTCCGCGGGGTCCCACGGGTCTTCCCAGTTGAACGCAACGCGAAAGATGTGCTCCCGCCCCTTCACGTCACCACCATAATCGATGTATCGGACGAGGCCCGGTGGGGTGATCTCTTCGTAGCCAGTGGGTTCGTACTCGTATTCGATCGTATTCCCGTACGGGTCCTCGACCGAAGTCAGATACCATGCGAACGTTCCCATCTCGGCGGTCGTATCGAGGCCAGATCGAGCCCATGAATCATCCTCACCGAAACGGAAGACCATCCCCGCCTTGTCCTTCACGGTCCACGTGTTGTCATCAAGCCCGATCAGGTTGTAGCTCCCCTCTATGCGAGCGCGATAGCGACTGGTCTCCGACACGTAGACAAGTTCCTGAACCCCGGTCGGCATTTCGAGCAAAAACACCTCGACGGGCGGGGCGCACTCAAGATCGTCAATCGCCTGCTGTGAGTAACACGGGACACCAAGCTTGGTGGATCTACGGATTCGTCCTGCGGAGTGGCTCCAGCCGAACCCGAACGAACTAGGCCCACCAGCGCTCGAATAGGAAATGGAGACGCTCGGTGTCATCGCAAGACGTCCCGGAGGGACGACGACGCCTATCGATGTAGTCGCCGTACCAGTAAACAGTTGCGCAGAAGGTTCGCCCGCCAGCGCAGTGAAAGGCTGCCCCCCGTCACCTGACTGCGAGCCGTTCGGACCGATGGGGTTCGCGTTCCCCGCAGCACTCGCGGTATGCGGTGAAAGTATCCAGACGAGTGCAATAACCAGAGGAAGCGGAAGCACGTTCCTGATGCCTCTCATTGCTGCTCTACCGTGAGCCAAGAAGGACGAGGCGGGATGACGAACGCGCCGTGAGGTAGTTCGCTCGTTTGCTGCTGGAGAGTCGCATGCGCGTCAACCGTGGCCGAGTTGAGAACGCGCCCCCGGCTAACAACATCAGGCATTGGATCGGTACTAGAGGCACGCGATTTTGCGTCGCCAAGACTGAAGCCTACTATCGCCGTTCGTCGGTCATATTCTTGTCGCGCGACAGCACGTCTCGTGGACTGCTGCGCGTCACGCTCGGCCTCCGATGCGGCCATTGCAGGCTGCGCGCGCAACGCGGCGACCCCCGAGGCTACTGTGATCGACATCACGACAAGCGCCGCAATCGCGAGCGTTGCACCGTAGCGTCGGGCGCCAACACCGCATGCTCGATTCCTCGCTAGCTTCCGTGCCTCGCGCCTTCGCTCTGCTCTGTTCTTTTTACGATTCATGACAAGCTCTCCGAAGTGTTGTTGCGAGGACTGTAAGCCCAGGCGGTGGGCTTACAGAATGTTTGGCGAGAGAAGTGTTCCTAACGTGGTAGTCAACTTTGAACGATCCGATTGGGTGTTCAGCGTTAACTATTCGATGCGACACATAAGCTGCGGCGTGCCTACCGCGACAAGGGCCATCGCTGGTACGACGTAGCACCAACTCCCACGGAGGGTGCTATCTTCATTACCGAACGTCCCCGACCTCTCTGCCAAAACCAGAAACCACTGCACCGGAACGGACGTGAGTGCTGCGGCGGCCGACGGCCACTCGAACCGCGCCAGAGCGAACGCTTGCCCGGCGAGGCCCGCCAGCGCGCAGACGGTCGTCGCAACGACCAGGCCTGCAGCGATTGCTCGAACGTATGAAGGGTTTCCTCTCCGAGGTGTGCAGCAAAGTGAGAGGCGTGTGCGTGCCGGCTTGCTCGTGTGCATGGCGCGACGATACGAACGTCATGCAACGCGGCTCAATGACGGGCGAGGTATGACAATGCGAACGCATCACCTCGACCCGGCAACCGTCATCGGGTAGAGCAGTCGTCGTGTCGGATCGTCTAAACGCACTTGGGCAACCCATCGGAGAAGAATTGCCGGGATGGACGTCGTGCGAGCGCCCGCCGCGCGCCGAACTAAAGGGTCGGCTGTGTCGGCTCGAGCCGCTGCGCGCGGCCAAACATGCGCGCGGCTTGCACGAGGCCTACGCCGCCGACACGGAAAGCCGCAATTGGACCTACCTGCCGTACGGGCCATTCGCGTCTGCTGAAGAATACGGCGCGGTCATCGAAACGATCGAGGACGGCGACGATGTTTTCTTTGCGATCGTCGATCTCGCAGACGATCAACCAACGGGCGTCGCCAGTTTATTGCGCGCCGAACCGCAGATGGGCGTTATCGAGGTCGGTCATTTGAATTTTGCGCCGCGTCTACAGGGTACGGCCGCTGCTACCGAAGCGATGTACTTGATGATGTGCCTTGCTTTCGACGATCTCGGCTATCGGCGCTACGAATGGAAGTGCGACAGTCTCAACGGGCCGTCGCGTGCGGCTGCCGAGCGTTTGGGCTTCGTCTATGAAGGCACGTTTCGCCAGGCCGTGATGTACAAGGACCGCAATCGCGATACCGCATGGTTTTCTATTACGGACAAGGAATGGCCCGACGTAAAAGCCGCGTTCGACGTCTGGCTCGACCCCGCCAATTTCGATGAGAACGGTAAGCAACGCCGTCGCCTCGCCGACATACGACAAGAGAAGTAAGCCTTCGCGGTACGGCTTCGGCGCGCATCGGCCGTTTCCGTCGACCGACGATCCGCTAGACAATAGCGTTGCGCCGCACAGGCGGGAGGCTATTCATGTCCGACGAAAGCAGCGACCCTGTTCGTTATGAAGAACGCGACACGCTCGCGATCATCACCATCAATCGCCCCGAAAAACTCAACACACTGACCGAAGCGGTCGTGCAGGGAGTCGCTGACGGCATCGACCGGGCGACCGAATCCAAAGACGTACGCGCGGTGGTGCTGCGCGGGGAAGGCCGCGTTTTTACCGCCGGCTACGATCTCGTCGTCGGTGAGTCCGGTGGTTGGTCGAGTTCCTACGATGTGCCCGGCCCCGAGCCACGCGCCGGTGCGTGGGATCCCGTGCGCGACTACCAGTTCATGAACAAGAACGTTCAGCGCTTCATGAAGATCTGGCACTGCCCCAAGCCGGTTATCGGTCAGATCCATGGCTTCGCCGTCGGCGGTGCGACCGATCTGGTTCTGTGCTGCGATCAACTTTTCATGGCCGACGATGCCTTCATCGGTTACGCGCCCTCGAGGGTCTTCGGCACACCGACGACGATGATGTGGATCTATCGACTGGGCCTCGAGCATGCGAAGCAGTTCTTGCTGACGGGGAAGGCGATCGATGCTGAAACGGCGCTGCGCATCGGGCTGGTGTCGTACGTCTATCCGGCCGGTGAAGTCGCCCGGCGTGTCGAAGAGTACGCGAAGAATTTCCAGCACATTCCCGGCAACCAACTCGCGCTCAACAAGATGCTGATCAATCAGGCCTACGAAAACATGGGTCTGCGCACCACGCAGATGATGGGAACGTTCTTCGACGGCATGACACGGCACACAGAAGATGGGCTTCGCTGGGCGGAATCGTTCGAAGAGAAGGGATTTCGCCAGGTGATCAGAGAGCGTGACGCGCCGTGGGGCGACTACGGCGAGCGCCCCAAGAAAAAGTAAGCCCTAACGCTTGGGCGTAACGCCTTTCGCGCGCAGTGCTTCGCATTCGGCCGGGCTCTTGCCGAGCTCGGCGAGTATCTCGTCTGTGTGTTCGCCGTAGAGTGCCGGTGCCGCGGTCGTTTGCTCCTGCGACACGGAGAACTGCGCCGCAGGGCGCGCACGCCGATACTTGCCGTACACTGCGTGTTCGCCCTCGAGAACGCTCCCGTTGTGGCGGATCTGCGGGTCTTCGAAAACCTCGGTATGACTGAGCACGGGAGCGGCCGGGACTTCGTGCTCGACGAGCTTGGTGTACGCGTCGGCGGTGGTCATCGTGGCGATTCCATCGATCATCGCTTTGGCGCGCGCGACTTGGTTGGCCTCTTCGATCATCGCCAGTCCGCGTTGGCTCGGATCGTCTGCGAGATCGGTGCGCCCCACGGCGCGCAAACCCGCGCGCATTTGATCGGCCGTGCCGGCCCAAATAACGATCTGTCCGTCCTTGGTAGGGTGCATCAGATAACGCTCGCCGGGTACGACCGGGTTTTTGACGTCGTCGCTTACCAGCGAGTGACGAAGCATGCCGTCGGGCCAGAAGAACGCCAGCCCGGCATCGAGCATTGCGATTCTAACATGCTGTCCGCCGGCGCCGCGTTCGCGGGCGAACAGCGCCGACGTGACCGCTTGCGCCAGCGAATACGAGGTTGCCTTGTCGACCACGGCGTTGCGCACGAGATCGGGGATCGGAACTTCCGGATTGACTTGCGAATATGCGTAGCCGGTGAGCGACTGGAATATCGGATCGTAGCCGCGACGATCTGCGTACGGACCGTCGTCGCCGTAGCCGGTGATCGATGCGTAGATGATGTCGGGTTTGATGCGCCGCAGATCTGATTCGCCGATGCCGAGACGTTCGGCGGCTCCCGGCCGCCAGTTCTGAATGAACACATCGGCGTCGGCGAGAAGCTCGTAGATAATGTCGAGGCCCTCGGACGTTTTTAGATTCAGGCCGATCGAACGCTTACCGTGGTTGCAGTTGGCGTAGAGTGCGGCCATGCCGGCGCGGTAGTTGGCGAGCTGGCGGGCTTCTTCACCATGGGCCGGCGGCTCGACCTTGATGACGTCGGCGCCTTGGTCGGCGAGAATCATTGCCGCCAGCGGTCCCGAAATGACCTCGCTGACATCGATAACCCTAATTCCCGTGAGTGGCCCAGCCATGGTGTGTTTATGGGGTGTTGGGCGCCTTGATTCCAGGGTCGTGCAGGTCGCCTTGCCATTTTGCCACCAGGGTGGCCACGGCCGCGTCGCCGGTGACGTTCGTCATCGTGCGCATCATGTCGAGGAGGCGGTCGAAGGGGAAGATGAATGCGATCACCAGCGTGGCCTGCTCGGTGCTGATCAGGGGCGCACCCGACGCGTCCTGAAAGACCGCCAAAACGGTTGCCGCCAGGAACAAGCCCGCAGACGGAATGCCCGCGGCGCCGACCGATGCCAATGTCGCGGTGAGTGCGATGAGCGCGTAGTCGCCCATCGACACGGTAATATCGAGCGCCTGCGCGGCGAATAGTGCGACGATGCCCAGATAAATCGCGGTGCCGTCCATGTTGATGGTGGCACCGAGCGGCAGCACGGCCGACGCGACCGATTTATCTACGCCCAGGTTCTCGGTGACGTTCTTGATGGTCACCGGTAGCGTCGCCGAACTCGAAGCCGTCGAATACGCGAACGCCTGCGCATCGAAGATGCCGCGCAGGAAACGCCGCAGCGGCATGTCTATTCCGAAGCGCACGATGATCCCGTAGGTGAAAAGAATCTGAACGATGCACGCGCCGTACAACGCCAGCGCCAACAGCGAGAGGTTTGCGAGAATGCCGAACCCCTTGTCGCCGATCACCCAAGCCATGAGCGCGGCGACACCGAACGGCGCCAGCTCCATTGCGGTCGTGACTACGCCCATTGCAACTTCCGAGATTTGCTCGATCGCCTGACCGACTTTGGTCAATGCACCGCCGATGACGAGAATCGCTACCCCCGTGGCCAGCGTAAACGTGATTACCGTCAGGATGTTCAGGCTCGCGATTGCAATCCCGACGATGAGCAAGATCGTGAACCCGACGGCGTAGCCCAGATTGGGACGCGCGACGAAGAAACTCGCTACGATCAAGAATACGACCAGCACGAGGTTCTCGAAGGGATTGGCCGCGAACTTTTCGAGGTCACCGGCGATGTTGAAATTCAAGAAGCGATCTACCAGGCTCGCCTCGTCGGCGGTGTCGAGCTTGCTCGTTACGGCGCTGGTTGCGCTCGAGTCGGCCGCCGCCACGTCGATGCCGACACCCGGTTTGACCAGCGTGCCCATGCCGAGGCCGAGCGTCACCGCGAACGCGGTTGTCGCCAGGTACAGGGCGATGGTCCGTCCTCCCAGCGATCCGAGCCGCTTCGGGTCGCCCATTGCCACGACGCCGGCCACCAGCGTCGAGAAAATCAGCGGTACGATCAACATTTTGATCACGCGCACGAACGCATCACCCCAGGGTTTGAGCGATGCTCCGAACTCGGGTGCCAAGTAACCGACGAATCCGCCGATCACCAGCCCGCCGATCACGCGCTGCCACAGGGGGATCGCGAGCCAGCGCGCCATCTAGTGTTGTCCTCTCGCACGTGCCGTCATGGGCCGATTGTAGACTGATCTCGGCCAAGGTACGACGAATAGGGTGAAACGATTGTGTTCAATCGCGGCGGCCGTGCTGCTCGCCGTATGGGTGTCGTCCGGCTGTCTATCGAGCCGTAGCGTTGCGGCCGAACCGCAGGTCGGATCGGCGCCGCTCGCGCCGATCAAGCCGATCGCGGCCAATCGCCGGTTGGACGTCCTTTCGAGCGAAAATCCCGCGCGGGCGCTTGCCATGGCTGCCCGCGAGATGGGCGATTGGACGATCGAATTCACCGGGGTAGCGCTCGACGGCGAGTTGCTGCGCACGCTGTCGTCGCCGCCGGGTGACGAACCGTTGCTACGCCACGTGCGAGAGACGCTCGGGCGTCCGGTCGACCTAGACGATTTTGTTTTCTTTTTGGATGACGTCATCGCTGCCGGTCGCGGCGGGCGAGCCGGTGAGCCGTTCGTGATTCCATCGGGGCGGGCGCGCTCGGCGGGAATACTCGTGCACCCGGACGACGTCTTCAAAAATCAGCCGCGCCGCTATGCGGCCACACAAGATCGGCTCAATGTAGATGAACCGAAGGAGCCCGAAGACTACCGGCCTGCGCTCGACGGAGAACCGCTCGGGCCGCGATGGACGGCGCGCTATCGTAACCCGTCGACGCGTGAGGAGCGCCTGGCGGCTTTGGAGCGCCGGCGCCCGTCGACCGAGCTCGCGGCGCGCATACGTTCGCTGTTGGCACAGCTGGAAGGGCAGGGTGCCGACGTCTGGCTTACCTCGACCGTGCGGCGACGCGAACGCGGCTACTTGATGTGGGGGGCATACTTACTGTCGCAAACCGACGTGGGTGAACAAGCGGCTGCCGTCGCTAAATTAGATCGCCTCAATGTCGAATGGGGTTTACGCGTTCCCATCACGTGGCAGCATCCCGGCGGCGCGCAGTCGACGAAAACCGCCGCGCGCCGCATGGCCGATGCCTACAGCGTCGCCTACGCCACCGAACGCGGCGCGAAGAACTCGAACCACTACACCGGCGTTGCGGTGGATCTCGTGGCCGTCGCTCTCCCCCGCAAGCTCACATTGCGCGCGCCCGATGCGACGGTGCGCACGTTCGATCTGTCCGATCCGGCCAACACGCGCGACCTATCGCTGGAACCGGAACTCATTGGCTGGATCGAAAAGCATTGGTCGCTTCGCAAACTCGCAAGCGACTACCCGCACTGGACTGATACGAAGTAGGGGGCGGCGGCTTACGCGAACACGCGGTCCGAGTTCGCGACCGCCACGACGTTTTCTTTGAGGTGGGCCATCGACTGCATGTCGGCGTTTACGATGTCCATTCCGTGCGCCAGAACGTAGGCGTAGCTGCGTTGCCAGGCCGAGAGCTTTTCGGCCATCGCCTTTTCGCCGTAGTATTCGTCGAAGGCATCGGGATCGCTCCAGCCGAAGTACTTGCGCCCGGCGAGATAGCGACCGGCCTTCATGCCGACCAAGCCGATCCCCGAGGCGCGAACGCGCGCGAGAAACGGTTCGAGATCCGTCATGGCTTTGCCGTCGTCGAGCAGTCCCTTATCGGCCCAACTGTACCAACCGCCCGGTGTGATCGCGGTCATTGCGAGACTGTACCAACCGCGATCCATCGCGGTCTCGAGTACTTTCTCGGCGTTCTGATGCGTGCTCAGCCCGAGATGCGTAACCTTGCCGGCCTGTTTGGCCTTCTCGAAGGCCGCGTGAATTTCTTCGCTGCCGATGATGGTCGGATGGTTCGAGGCCATCACATAGTAGGCATCGACGCGTTCGACTTGCAGTTGACGTAGGCTTTCGTCGAGTCGCTCGCTCCAGGTGGCGGCGGCTTGGCGCGTTTGTGCGACCGAGACGTCGTCGCTCGGTTCGACGTTCAGGCCGACCATGGCTTTCGAGATCAAGAAAATCTCGTCGCGGTGCTTTTTGAGAAACGGCGCCAGGTTGCGTTCGGCGTCGGCGTAGAACGTGCTGCTGCCGACATCGAATACATTGATCCCGGCTTCGAACGCCGCGTTGAGCAGTGGTTCGTTAGGGTGGCGAGAAAGCGCGGCACCGCAGCCGAATACGAGTCGGCTCGCTTCGAACCCGGTACGCCCGAGCGTGCGGCGTGGGATCGCCGGCCACCCGGACGGCGGATCGACGGCATTGACCGCCGCATCGGCAGCCGCTCGCGCATCGCGCGAGCGGGCGAGCGTCTTCCCACCCACGGCGAGCATGGCCAGGTACTGAAGAAAGCTACGCCTAGTAGTGAGGCCGGTAGGATTGTTCTCGCTCATGCGGTTCTCCCGTCGTGCGATCCTACTTCGCTGTAACTACTTCTGAGCGAACGTGACGACTTCGTACGGGGTGCCCGCGAAGGCACCTTGGCATTGGGCTTGCGTGAGCGATGCTCCGCCACCCATCACCACGTCGACGAGTTTGTTCTTGAAATCGACGTCAACGCTTTCGACGCCTTCGATGTCCGATAGTTTGCCGCGAACACGCGCGGCGCAACCGGACGGTCAAGTCATGCCCGCGACTTTGAGCTGGTAGGTGCTCGCGGTCGCGGCAGCCGCATCACCGGCGGCCGATCCAGTTCCTTCTGCGAAGGCCGCCATCGGTACTGCGAGCGCAGCAATCAATGCAGCCACTAGGGTAAGTTGTTTGAGCATCATATCTCCATTGTAACGTGTCGCGCCTGTGGCGCCAGCCCACCGGCCGACCGGCTCGCTTGCCCACATGAGCACATCTAGCCGGGCAGCCGCTCGAAGGTCGGGATGCCATCGGGGACGTGGTGGAAATCCTGCTTATCGACGAGGAAAATCGCCATATCCGGGCCGTTGAACACGCTCGGGTCATCAAACGCACCGATCTTGAGCAACACCACGCCCGGCATGCTGGGTGCTCGGCTCAGAAGATGAGTGCCGCAGTCGGCGCAGAATTCCCGAGTGACGGGGTTGTCGAGATCGCTGCGCTGAAATTTCTTGGCCTCGTTCTTCGTGTAGGCAAAGCCGGTTTCGAGCATACCCATCAAGATATTGGGCTGCCCGCCTGAAATATACTGGCACTCGCGACAGTGGCACTGGCCGCGAAAGACAGCGTCGCCCTCGACCGTGAATCGCACGGCTCCGCAATAACATCCGCCTTCAATCGTCATCGAATTCCTCCTTGGTATTGGGTATCGGCAAATACCTACCGATAGAGCGGACGTGTTGGAAGCGCGGCCGACGACCGGCGGCCGCAAGGCCCTGGAATTAGTGGGGGCGTGTAACGCCTGCGGCGTTGCCGCGTATCCAAGGCGTTCTAGGCCACGCGTTCGAAGTGTTCGCTTAGCGCGCGGTTCGTTGCCTCGGGCTGCTCGATCCAGAAGATGTGACCGGCGTCGGGCAGGATTTCGAGGCGCGCACCCCGAATGCGTTCGGCCAGGCGCTCCGAGTTCTGCGGCGGCACGAGATTGTCGTCTGCGCCGGTGATGACGAGCGTGGGTATGTTGAGTTGTGGCAGTTGGTCCCAGACGTCGTACTCGATGATGGCGTGCATGCGCCGGCTAACTTCATCGGCTGAGTGCGGGCGCAGGCGCTTGGTGTGCAGATAGAACTCAAAGCGCTCGCGATCTTCGCCGAGTGAGGCCGGGGCGAACATCATCTCTTGGTTGGCCAGGAATGCTTCTTCCGTCGCGTCGTCTTGGCTGCCGGCGAGAAGGATGCCGACGGTTTCGTCTGAGGGTGATATTGCCGTGGGGCTGCCACCATGCGAGCAGCCGATTGTCAGAGATAGCAGGCGCTCGGGGTGTGCGACCGCGAACTGTTGCACGATCATGCCGCCCATCGAGGTGCCGCACAGATGGACGCGTCCGAGGTCGAGCGCGTCGAGGAAGGTAAGAACGTCGGCTGCCATGCGCTCAATGGCGCGCCCGCCGTCGTCCTCGATGATGACCGTCCGGCCGCTGCCGCGGTTATCGGGCGTGATGATTCGATAGCGTGGACTGAGGCCTTCGACCTGGCGCTGGTAGACTTCGAGCGAACTGGTGAGCCCACCGATCATGACGACTGGGGCGCCGGTGCCGTGTTCTTCGTAGAACATGTCGAGCGCCGGGGCATCAGGGGGATGTATCGAAATCGTTGCCATCGCGTACCTCTTTCGGGAGTGCTGCTCTGTTTTGGACCTCGGGCGCAGTAACGGCAACGGCGGGGGGTGACGCGCCCGCTCATCTTCCGTAGAATCCGTGCATGCACGTGGGCAAGGGACTCGGGCTTTTGGCGACGCTTATGCTCGCGATTGCGATCGGGTGCATGCCTGCACCCACCGAAGATCCTCCGAGCGCCCATCGTGTCGGCTACGCGTTGGACTGGAACACCGACGGCGTCGTGCCCACGCCCGGCGGGCGCGGATGGACCACAAGCAACAATCTCGGCTACGAAGTCGAATTGATTGTCGGCTACCTCTCTACATACAGCATTACGTTCGTTCCTTGCGACGACGACCCCGCTGCCCACAAGTTGCCGGTAGTAGGTGCTCTCGATGCGTGGATGGGCGTTCGATCTGCCTACGCAGGCCACTCGTCGGAGACCATGGACCCCGCGTTGCTCGTGCCCGGTATCGTCGAGGATTTGGCCGAGCCGCGGCGTTACCAGACCGACACCCGACTGCCGCCGCCGACGCGCTTTTGTCGTGTCCACTACCTGGTCGCGCGGGCGGAGCGCGACGCAGGCAATCTGCCCACCGGGCACCAGATGGTGGACGTCAGTTTGTACGTCGAAGGGAAGCGCAAGGCATCGGCGGCTGAGGAGTGGACCCCGTTTCGCATCGAAACCCGTTCAGCGAATGGGGTCGTACACGATGTCGCGGCCGACGGCGAGGCCTTCGAAGCGAACACCGCCATCGGTTCGCCAACGGCGACGGTTACGCGGAAACTGTCGACGCTGTTCGACGATGTCGATTTTGACGCTATGAGCGACAAGAAGATCTCCTGGGAACTCTTGAAGCGGGTGATCGAAGGAATCGAGGTTACGGTAAAAATGGAAGAAGGAGCACGTCCACAATGATAAACGGGCCAGCGATATGTCGCATCTGTACAGCTACCACGTTGGGCTTGCTGGCGGCGGTGTATGTGGGCGGGTGCAGCAAGGCGCCGTCTCCCGCACCGGTGCCCGGTGATGCGGTGTCGATCGTTTTCGAGGCACGCGCCGGAGATGCCGCGTACGGCTGTGCCAGTGATGCACCGACCGTTCCTTTCGGCGACACGACGCTAAGCCCGGGAATCCTTCGGCTGTTCGTGCACGACGTAGAACTTACGCTGACGGATGGGACGATCGAGACCGGCCGGATCATCAACGATTCGTTTTGGCAGACCGCCGAGGTCGCGCTGCTCGACTTCGAGGATGGTACGGCGCGGTGTCGCGGCGGCTCGGGCGAGACCAACGCGAAGATTGTGCTGGAGAAACCGGCGGCGGCTGTGAAGGCCGTTGCGTTCAGCATCGGTGTTCCGTTCGATCAAAACCATGCAGACCCGGCGAAAGCGGTCGGGCCGCTCAGCTATACCTCGATGCATTGGAGCTGGAAGGCGGGCTACAAGTTCCTGCGGCTCGATGGAAAGACGGCCGACGGCGGCGCCTACGGCCTGCACATGGGGAGTACTGGGTGCGAGGGCAGCATCGGCGACGTTTCGTCGTGCGCGCGCCCGAACCGTACGCGCGTTGCGCTGGAGAACTTCGATCCGGCTTCGCAAAAGATCGTTCTCGATGTGGCCGCGCTAGTGGCTTCAGGTGCCGACGAAACGGGTGGCGGCAACTACGGATGTTTGGGCGAGAAAACGCAGGCCGGTTGCGTGCCCGTATTCAGACAGCTGGGGTTGGATTTCGAATCGGGCGCTCCCGCCGCGAGCCAACTCGTGTTCACTGCCCGGTGAGCGAAGTCGGATGAGGTATCTCGGACCATTCGTTGCGATTGCCCTTGGCGTCGCGGCATGTACGAGTCCGCCTCCCGAGCCCTACGTCTTGGCGCTGCCAAACCATTTTGCCCAGCCGGTGATTCCTGCTGACAATCCGTTGACCGTTCCCAAAGTCGAACTCGGGCGTCGGCTGTTTTACGACACGACGCTTTCGAGCGACGCTTCTATGTCGTGTTCGAGCTGCCACCAGCAAGAACTCGCGTTCACCGATGGCCAAGCCGCAGCGTCGGGGGTGACCGGTCAGCCAACGCCCCGCGGCTCGATGTCGCTCGCAAACATCGGTTACGCACCGAAGCTCACCTGGGCGAATCCATTGATCGAGCGTCTCGAGCATCAGGCGATGATTCCGATGTTCGGCGAAGAGCCCGTTGAGATGGGGCTCGCGGGCAAAGAAAAGGAACTCGTAGCAGCGCTGAGCGCCGATGCCGAGTATGCCCGGCTGTTTGCGCGCTCTTTCCCGGACTCCGGCAATCCGGTGTCGGTGGAGAACATCACAAAAGCGATCGCTACGTTCGAGCGCACGCTGATCTCAGGCGATTCAAAGTACGACCGCTATATCGCGGGTGACGAGGACGCGCTGACCATGACCGAGAAACGCGGCATGGAACTCTTTCTTTCCGAGCGCCTCGAGTGCTTCCACTGCCACGGTGGATTCACATTTAGCGATTCGATCGATCACGTGGGCATGCCGGTGCCCGAATCGAGCTACCACAATACCGGGCTATATAATGTAGACGGGGAAGGGGCCTATCCCGAGAGTAACCGGGGGACCTTTGAGATTACGGGCGATCCTCTCGACATGGGCGCGTTCAAGGCGCCGACACTGCGCAATATCACAGTCACCGCGCCGTATATGCACGACGGCAGCATCGAAACACTGGAAGGCGTGCTGGATCACTACGCGGCCGGCGGCCGAAAGATCGATACGGGCCCAGATTCCGGCGACGGGTCGGAGAATCCGCTCAAAAGCCAGTTCGTTGTCGGCTTCATCCTAAACCGCGAAGAGAAGCTTGCGGTGTTGGCGTTTCTCGCTGCACTGACCGACGAGACGTTCTTGTCGGATCCTCGTTTCGCGGATCCATTCACGAACTAGCAGACTACGCGCTTTGCAGTTCGGTGATGACGCGCGCGGTGGCCGCGTCGTGCGATTCGTCGTCGGACATGGGGAAGGTAAGCCAGTTGCAGACGTCGCCGTACCAATCGTCGAGCACCTGAGCGATGTTTGCGTAGTCGGCGCTGGGTGCGAGGGCTGCGAGCATTTCATCGTCGACGATCCCGGCCATCTCGTCCCACTTGCCTTCGCGGGTGAGCGCGTGAAGCGCTTCGCCGCGGTCTTTCCACCCGAACAATTCGAGGCTCGGCCAATAGGCAGGCGTCGAATACAGAAACGTCAGTAGCTGCCGAGTGCGTTCGCGTTCGGCAGCCACGACGTCGGCGTTCGGCCCGGTGATCGTAAGAGGACAGACCATCAGGCCGATCTTTTCCGCGTCGCGCCCTGTACGCGCAGCGCCTGCGGCGATGCGCGGTCTGATGGTTTCGCGTAGGTAGCGCGGCGCCGAGTTAGTGGGGTGCGTCATTAGGCCGTCGCTTACTTCACCGGCAAGCGCGAGCATGTTCGGCTTCATGCCGCCCAAATAGATCGGAATGTCGGGGTGTTCGATCGGATCGGGTTTGAAGAACGGTTGCATGCGCGTGATCTGATAGTGCTCGCCTTCAAACGTGAGCGGTACGTCGTCTTGCCAACAGGCGAAGATCGCACGCAGCACGGCGACATACTCTCGCATGCGCGGTACCGGAGCCGCCCACGTCGTGCTGTAGCGCCCTACGATGTTGCCGCGCACTTGCGAGCCGAGCCCGAGTTCGAAACGTCCGCCCGACATTTCTTGCAGATCCCAAGCGGCAACGGCCACCGTCATCGGGCTGCGCGGGAACGCGACCAGTACGCTGGTGGCGACGCGTAGGCGCGTGGTTGCATCGAGCGCGATGGTCGCCGCCGCAATTGCGTCGTGTACGGCATCGGGGACTGCCAAGCCGTCATAGCCGAGTGCTTCGGCGCGGCGTGCGTGTGCGGCCACGGCCGAGAGCGGCGTGCGCTGGTCCATTGTGGCGTAGACGCGAAAAGCGGACATGGGAGCGGGTCTATCAACCCGTTTGCGTGAGTCAACCGCGGCCTATACGCGTGCCGTTTCGGAGAGCGACTCTAATGAATGGCGGTGCGGTTACAGGCAAGACGGTATTGATCACCGGCGCGAGTCGCGGCATCGGTCGTGCGATTGCTCGCCGACTGGCGGCCGAAGGCGCGCGGGTGGTGCTCAGCGCGTCTCGCATGGGCAAGCACGGTGAACTCGAGGGGACGCTCGAACAAGCGGTTGCCGACATAGAGGCGAGCGGTGGCGTCGCTGCCGCAGTCACCGCCGACCTGGTCTCGGACGAAGAGCGAGGCGACCTGGTGGCGCGCGCCGAGCAGTGTTTTGGTCCGCTCGACATCCTCATCAACAACGCGGCGATGGGGCGGTGGGGGTTGCCGAGCGCGGCTCCGCTGAAAGACCGCCGCAAGATGATCGAGGTGAACCTGCACGCTCCGGTCGATCTGGCGCAGCAGGTAATTCCCGGTATGCGCGAGCGAGGCGCCGGTTGGATTCTCAGCATCAGCAGCGAGACCGCGCGGCACTTCGAGGTGCCGTATCGCGACACACCGGAGGCGGCACATGTGATTGTTCCCTACGGTGCGACGAAAGCCGCGCTCAATCGCTACATGCAAGGTCTCGCACACGAGCTCGCACCCGAAGGCATCTTCGTCAACACGCTGGCTCCCGTAGCCATCGTGCTCACGCAAGAAACAGCCCGCTTCGTCGGCCATATTGCGAAAGCGAATCCTGACATGGTTGAGCCGATCGAAACCATGGCCGAAGCGGCTCTGGAACTCGTGACCGAGCGTCATGTAGGGCAGGCGGCCTACAGCCGACGCATTCTGCACTCGGTAGGGCGCAGCGTACGCAGTCTCGATGGCAAAGATGTTTTGGGCGACGCGTTGATCCCCGCGGATGTCGATCTTGTGGTCGGCTGAGCGCGTCATGTTTTTCCATTTCGACTTCTCCAACTACGCGCTCATGATTCGCCTGGCGTGGAACGAGAAGAATCCGATGGCGCGCCGCTACTACCTGGCCGTGTTGTTGGTATGGGTTCCGATTGTTTCGACGTTCCATGCGCTCTGCTTCTTTCTCGACGCGATCTTGTTTCCCGGTCTTCGCAAGGTAGAGATAAAGACGCCTGTTTTCGTCCTTGGCCATGCCCGAAGCGGTACCACGCTTGTGCATCGCTTGATGAGCGAGGACGCCGGTCGCTTCAGCTCGTTCATGCTCTACGAGCTCTATTTCCCGTCGTTGCTGCAGAAGAAAATCATTCGCGGCATCGCGGCGCTCGATCGCAAGTACTTCGGTGAAGTGCTCGGCACCCGGGTGCGCGCTTGGGAGGAAAAACGCTACGCCGGCCTCAAAGGCATCCACGAGATGGGGCTTACGATCCCTGAAGAAGACGACATGGTGTTCTACTACTCGTGCGCTTCCGGCTATTGGATCACGAAGATGCCCTACATGGGCGATCTCGATTTCTACTCCGTCGATGAGTGGCCCGAGCGCCGACGCCGTCGGCTCATGCGGTTCTATCGCGATTGCATCCGACGCCAGCTCTATCTCAACGGAACGGACAAGGTGCACTTGAGCAAGAACCCGGTTTTCGCCGGCCGCGTGCAGGCGTTGATCGATGAGTTTCCCGACGCACGCATCGTGGTGCCGATGCGCAATCCCTACGAAACGATACCGAGTCTTCTAAAGCTGGTGGGTAGCGGATGGCGACGTCTTAGGTGGGATCGCGATCGCGTGAACAAGTGCCTCAACTTCTTGGCCAATCAATCGTTTCACACCTACAAGTACCCGCTGGAGGTGCTCGAGCGACATCCGGATACGCCGAGCGCGATTATCGAATATAGCGACCTTACCGCCGATCCCGCCGCGACGATCGAGAGTATCTACGAACAACTCGGCATGACCATGAGCGACGGGTATCGAGAAGTACTGGCTGTCAAAGAAAAGCGCGCACGCAAACACACGTCGGGGCATTCCTACAGCCTCGAAGAGTTCGGTCTCGATGCTGACGCCATTCGCACTGAACTATCGGACCTCTTCGAACGATTCGGTTGGGATGGCGAGGGCCCGCCGCAAACGGCTCCGCAACCAGAGCAAGAAACCGGGCACGAAACAGAGAAGGTCACATGAACAAGGATTCCTCCGATACCGCCGCGCGCGACGAACTGCGCAGTGCATGGGATTCGATGATCGCGCAGCTGGAAGCCGCACGCGACGCGATCGATTCACCCGAACTCATGCCCGCGCCGCCCAACACGCGAAATCTGGCCGAAGGCTATCGCTACCTCATGGGCTTTCTTCACAGCGCGATTGAGCGCGCGTTCCACGAGGATCCCGAGTTCCCGGTATTTCGCAACGCCATCCAGGTCATCAACAAGGGGACGATTGAAAACGCCGACGCCGTCTACTTCATGGCGCCGCTCGACGGCCGAAACAGCTACATGCTGCGCGGCACCACCCATTCGTACGCGCATTGGCGCGGTGAGAGGCGAGCGACGGACGGATTGCTGGCGCCGCAGTACGTCATCTTCGAAGTGACCGACGGTTGCATCGCCGGCGATACCGGGAGCCTGACGGAACTGCGGCCGGGGGTGAAAGCGGGTACGGGCAAGCTCGACTCGTCGGACCTAGAGGTGGCTGCCGACGGCAGTTTCGAAGTGTTGCTCGCGCCGGAGCGTCCCGAAGGGCACGAAGGCAACTTTATCGCGACGCTGCGTCGAAACGCCCGCGCTCATCCGGATTCCGGCGACGACCGCCTCGACCGATATGCGTGCTATGTGAGCGGCCGCCAACTGTTTTACGACTGGGCGCGTGAACGTCCGATCCACCTGACGCTCACCCAGCTCGGTAAAGAAGGAGAACACCCCGCATCGTACGACCCCACGGCAGCGGCCGGAGAGCTACGACGGGCCGGCGAGATTGTCCGCGGGCAGATGCACTTCTGGAACGAATTCTACACCGTGCTGCTCGAAACCTACGGCAAGCGTGACGGCAGCGATGGTGAACGCTTCATGCCGCGCAACAAATTTAACAAGCCTAACGCAGCGTCCGCCGCAACGGGGGGCGGTCAGAGCACGAACATCTACGCGGGCGGGGTCTTCGAGCTCGAAGAAGACGAAGCGTTGGTGATCGAATCGTGTTTTGAGATCGAGCCGGAATACATTGGGTTCTCCATGTCGAACCTGTGGGGCGAGTCGCTCGACTACGCGAATCATCAGTCGAGCCTCAACGGCTTTCAAGCGACCCGCGACGACGATGGGGCCATTCGATTCGTCATTGCCCACCGAGATCCCGGCGTGGCCAACTGGCTCGACACCACCGGTCATCGCGAAGGCTTCATGTCGCCCCGCTGGGCCTACTCGACGACACCGCCCGAGGACCGCTGGCCGACAATCAAAGCAACAAAGGTAGCGTTCGGCGCGGTCGATGCGCACTTGCCGCCGGACACCAAACGCGTGACGCGTGAGGAGCGCAGCCGTTTGATTGCCGCGCGTCAAGAGCACGTAAAGCGGCGTTATCGGGCTTTCTGACACCGGAGCATTGAAGCGATGCGCGCAATGATCATGAACGACGGCGTTCTCCGGGTAGACGAGATGGCCGATCCCGTACCCGAGAAAGGGCAGGTGCTTGTGCGCACGTTGGCCTGCGGTGTCTGTGCATCGGACATCCATCTTCGTTCGCACGGCGATCGGCTAGCGAAGTGGTCGCGTGAATTCGGCGGGCCCTTCGACATGGATACCAAGAGCGACCTCGTGATGGGCCACGAGTACTGCGGAGAAATCGTCGACTATGGGCCCGATACCAGCGGCGAGCTGGCGGTGGGTTCTCGCGTGACCTCGATGCCGCAGCTCTTTCACGATCGCGGCTTCACGGTGCTCGGCTACGACAACGTGTATCCGGGCGGTTTCAGCCAGTACATGTTGCTCGGGCGCGATATGCTGCGGGCCGTCCCCGCAGACGTACCGACCGACGCGGCGGCATTGACCGAACCGTTGTCTGTGGGCTTTGAGTACGTGCGCATCGCGCGCATGCGGCCCCACGATGTGCCACTCGTCATCGGTTGCGGTGCGATCGGCCTGGGCATGATCGCGGTACTGCGCGACGCGGGTGTTTCGCCGATAGTCGCGGCCGACTACGCGCCGATGAAGCGCGCGCTTGCCGAACAGATGGGTGCCCACGTCGTGGTGGACCCGGCCGAGCAATCGCCCATGCGCGCGTGGACCGAGGCCGCCGCTTCGACCAAATCGGCCGCTGCGGTGGTGTTCGAATGCGTGGGTGTACCCGGCACTTTGGGTGCAATCCTCGAGGCGGCCCCCTGGAATGCGCGCGTGATCGTTGCCGGTGTTTGTTTGGAACCCGATCCCGTGTTCGGTGCGGCGGCCCACTCGAAAGCCATCAACGTGCAGTTCGGCGGCATTCCCATCGCAGCCGATTTCGATGGTGCCTTGGAAGCCATCTCGGACGGGCGGATCGATGTAGCCTCGTGGATAACGGGACACGCGGGCATCGAGCAGTCGGTCTCCGCATTCGATGAAGCGACCGATCCCGAGCAACACGCACGCATGATCGTGCATCCGCACGATTAGCCGGGTTCATGGGGGAGGGGGACAGAACCATGTCGAAAGCTTTGGTGCATCTTGTTGGACGTCACAAGGCCAAGGCCGCGCTGTCGGAGCGACTGCGCGGCGAAGTCGCGCGGCTGCGCGCAGAGAAAGAGGGCGGCGTCGAGGCCGTGAACTTTCTCACTGCTCTCGACAACGACCCTCTGGGCAAACGCAACAACTACGCGGCTACGATCGAAATCCGCGGAGAGTCGGTCGACGCTGTATCGGCGCCGCTCGAGGGTTTCAGCGAGCGAATCGGTTCGTTGGTCCACGCAGACCTATCGACGGCGTTGGTGGGAGACGATCATGCGTTCATCGAGTGCGAGCCTGCGCTGGTGCGCTATCAGTACTTGATGCGGCGCAACGCCGAGTTCGATCACGAGGCTTATACGAAGCGCTATCGTGAGATTCATTCGCAGTTCGGCGTGAAGACGCCCGGCATTCTCAGCTACGTTCAGTTCTACGTCGACCCCGTCGCATCGCGCAGCCTTGCCCAGGCGGCCGGACTGGGCGTGTGGGGCGTCGATAGCGTCTCGGAACTGCATCTGACGTCGATCGAGGATTTCATTGACGCGGTGGTGAAAGACGACTCGGGTGCCGGCGCGCAGACCGACGAAGAGAATTTCGTCGATCGTAGGACGTCAGTCTACTTTACTTCGACGGTTGACTGGGACCCCGACGCCGCGTAGCCGGCAATCCTCCAATTCGGCACCGCGCTTCGCGCTGGCGACACCACTCCCTATTAGCTACTCCTATTGGGTTGCGTTGAGCGGAACGACACCGACTGGAGAGCGCCGAAATGAGTGAAACCACCCACATCCGCACCTGCCCATTGTGCGAGGCCATGTGTGGCCTGAAGGTTACCGTCGAGAACGAACGCGTAACCAAAATCGTTCCCGACGACGAAGACGTTTGGAGCAAGGGCTACATTTGCCCGAAGGGCACCACGCTGGGCTATATGCACGAGGATCCCGACCGACTGCGGGCGCCGGTGGTCAAACGCGACGGCGAGTTCGTCGAGGTCAGTTGGGACGAGGCGCTGCGCGTCGCGCACGACAAGATTCGCGGCGTGATCGACACCCACGGCATGGATGCGATGGGCATCTACTACGGAAACCCGATCGCGCACAATATCTCGCTCGCTAAATACGTCGCGCCGCTTGTGGCGTTGTCGGGCCTTACGGTCGGTTACTCGGCCGGCACCGTCGACCAATGGCCGAAGAACGTATCGGCCGCGCTCATGTTCGGAGGCATGTGGACGATCCCTACGGTCGATCTCGATCGCAGTGATTTTGTCATCGTCATGGGTGCGAACCCACACGCGTCGCAGGGCAGCCTGCTGGCCGCGCCCGATGTGTGTGGGCGGCTTCGCGAGGTCGGCAAGCGCGGCGGCAAGGTCGTCGTCATCGACCCACGTCGCACTGGAACAGTAAAATACGCTGATGAATGGCTGCCGATTCGACCGGGAACCGACGCTGCGTTGCTCATGGCGATGGTCAACGTGCTGTTCGCCGAAGACCTCGTCGACCTCGCCCATCTCGAGGGGAAGGTCAACGGCGTCGACGACATTGAAAACCTCTGCAAACCGTTTACACCCGAGTTGGTCGCCGAATCGTGCGCGATTCCCGCCGATCGAATCCGGGAGCTCGCGCGAGAACTTGCGGCGGCCGAGCGTGGAGCCGTGTACGGCCGCATTGGCACTTGCAACCAAGAGTTCGGAACGCTGGCTTCATGGCTCGTCGATGCGCTCAACGTCTTGACCGGAAATCTGGATCGCGAAGGTGGTTCGATGTTCGGAAACCCGATCGCTTGGTCGATCACCATGCTGCCGAACCCCGAGTACGAAAACGGCTTCGAGTTCGGACGCTACAAGAGCCGCGTGCGCGGTGCGCCCGAAGTGTTCGGTCAGTTCCCGGTGTCGTGTATGGCCGAAGAGATCGCAACCCCAGGCGAAGGTCAGCTCAAAGGTCTCATGACGATTGCGGGTAATCCGGCGATCAGTGCGCCCGATGCCGGCAAGCTGCAACAAGCGTTGCCGATGCTCGAGTGTCTCGTGTCGCTCGACAACTGGATCAACGAAACCAGTTCGAATGCCGACGTGATCCTGCCCGGGATGTCGGCGCTCGAGATCCCGCACTACGATGACATCATCTGGAGTTGGGCCGTGGCCAGCGCGGGCAATTACTCGCCGCCCATTTTCCCCGACACCGATCGCCCGCAGGAATGGGAGATCATGCTCATCCTGGCGGGCTTCTGCATGGGGCAGAGCCCCGAAGAAGTCGATGCCAAGGCACTCGACGATCTATTTTTCCACGGTTTGGTCGACGCACTGACCCAGATGCCCGGTTTCGCGCTCGAAGGGCGAGACGCGCAAGAGATCATTCCCAAGTGTCGCGAAGAGGGGGGACCGATTCGCATACTGGATTTTCAGATTCGCACCGGCCCGTTCGGCGATCACTTCGGGGCCAATCCCGACGGCCTGACATTGGCGGATTTCGAAGCGGCGCCACACGGCATTAACATGGGGCCGATGATCCCTCGGATCGACGAGGTACTGGCGACGCCGTCGGGCAAGGTCGAACTCGCGCCTGAGTATATCACCGCCGATCTCGATCGATTGCGCGGGCGCATCGGGCGGGACGAGGCCGATCTGTTGTTGGTGAGTCGCCGCCACCTGCGCTCGAACAATTCTTGGATGCACAACGTGCCGTCGCTGGTGAGCGGCCGAGACCGTTGCACGCTGCTCGTGCATCCTGACGATGCTTCTCGTTACGGCGTGGCCGACGG
>Ga0315336_1001944_pt1 | contig 35056 bp, 29 predicted proteins | sample ASW5metaG_FD_204512 | JGI IMG/M metagenome (GOLD analysis project Ga0315336, IMG submission 204512) | Ammonia-oxidizing marine archaeal communities from Monterey Bay, California, United States - ASW #5 | ecosystem: Environmental > Aquatic > Marine > Intertidal zone | place: USA: California...
AAGCTTGGGCAGAAGCCCTCGACGCATGAAAAGTCTTTATTGCATGACGACTGGTCAATGGTCCGCTTGGTGCCCCATTTGGTTTTTACCGGCGAGATGGAAATACAGTTAGATTGTTTGGCACAATCACCACATCCTTCACAAACATAAGGGTTGATGAACACACGCTTCTTCGGTTCCTCAATCAGACCGCGTTTGCGCTTGCGACGTTTTTCTGTTGCACATCCTTGATCGAAAATCAGCGCTGTTACGCCTTCAAGTTCTCGCAGCTCTTCCTGTACACCATCCAACTCTTTGCGATGATGGATGCTAAGGCCTTGGCCACGCATCAGGTTTGGTGTAAATCGTTCTGGCTGGTCAGAAACCAGCGCGACACGGTGAATACCTTCAGCGCGGATTTGCGCCACGATTGCTTCAACACTGAGCTCGCCATCAACGTCTTGCCCACCTGTCATAGCCACGGCGTGGTTATAGAGAATTTTGTAGGTCACATTGGTGCCCGCCGCGACAGACTGGCGGATGGCCAAAAGACCAGAATGGAAGTATGTGCCGTCGCCAAGATTTTGGAAAACATGAGACTTTCCAGTGTATGGCGCCATGCCGATCCAGTTCACCCCTTCGCCGCCCATTTGCACGATACCGCCTGTTTCGCGTCCCATCCAAGATGCCATGTAGTGGCAACCAATGCCGGGTAGCGCAGTGCTGCCCTCTGGCAAGTTTGTCGAACGATTATGAGGGCAACCCGAACAAAAATAGGGCACGCGACGCGCTACATCTATGTCATCGAGTTTTGGCGCAGGCAGAACACTTGGAGGAGCGCCCTTTATGTCCAGGAATGAATGAACGGCCTGCGCCAAAACTGATGGCCGAAGCTCGCCAGCTTCGGGGAGGATTGAAGTGTTGTTTTGATCCCGCTTACCTATGATGGTGAAACGGGGTTGATCAATTTTGTTGAAGAACAATTCTTTGAGCTGTGTTTCGACAAGCGCGCGCTTTTCTTCGATCACCAAAAGCCTCTCAGCGTTCTTGAGGAAGCGCTCATAGCCAGTTGGCTCAATCGGCCAAACCAAACCCACTTTGTAAACGCCGATGCCAGCTTTCTTGGCAGCACTTTCACTCAGACCAATATTCTTAAGCGTTTGCATGAGGTCGGCATAAGCTTTGCCAACGGCAACCAGTGCCACTTTGGGCTGTTTAGCACCAAAGGCAACTTCATCGATTGGGTTGGCCTTAGCGAAGGCACGCATAGCATCCAATCGAGCGAACATCTTTTGCTCAAGTACTGGGCCAAAGCTAGTTGCCGGATCGTGGTTCAAACCAAATGCTGGCGCTTGATAATCAGCCGGCGTTTTGAACTGTCTAGGTTTAGCAACCTCAATTGCAGCACTGCTTTCCAACACTTCTGAGATGGTTTTAAATCCAATCCACGCGCCCGTAAAACGTGAAGCCGCAAAGCCATAAAGACCAAACGGGATATAGTCCGCGATGGCTGCAGGGTGCAGCACTGGCATCATAAAATGTTCAGATGCTTGATCAGATTGGTGTGGCATGGAAGAGGAAACACAACCGTGATCATCACCAAGAAAGGCCAACACACCGCCATGTTTGGATGAGCCAAGCGCGTTGCCGTGCTTTAGCGCATCGCCTGCCCGATCGACGCCAGGGCCCTTGCCATACCAAATACCGAATACACCATCCACATTGACTTGTGGATCGCTAGCGACTTCTTGTGTGCCGATGAGCGCCGTTGCGCCAAGGTCTTCATTGATTGCCGGCTTTACGGTGATCTTGTATTCGTCCAACGTTGCCTTGGATTTGAACAAAGCCTGGTCATAGGCACCAAGTGGAGACCCGCGATATCCAGAAATAAAGCCAGCCGTATTTAGGCCGTTTGCGGCATCAAATTTGGCTTGCTCAATCGGAATACGTACCAATACATCGGTGCCGGATAGGAATACTCGCTCTCGCGACATCCCATCTTTCAATTGATAATCCGGAAAGGCAAAAGCCTCAGCACTCGCTGGCAATAGATCCATGATATCCCCCTCATTGAGAGGTATTATCGCCCATTCAACTTGACAATTCTGATCAATTTTCCGACAATTTGCGCTAAGACTCAGTAAAACAGGTCAGAAAATGGTCGATTTATGAACGATCAAGTCACATTAGATGCAATCGACAGCAAAATCCTTCAATTGCTGCAGCAGAACAGTCGAATCTCGAACCAAGAGATCGCCAATCAGGTTGGTAGCTCGGTTTCTTCTGTTTGGCGACGGATCAATGCCCTTGAGGAAACCGGTATCATCACCGGGTACGGGCTCACTGTTTCACCTGAAAAATTGGGATATGGCGAAACTATTTTGCTGCAAGTCAGCCTGCAAAGGCATAGCGATGATAGCGTCGAGGAATTTGCAGAATTGGTGAATTCTATTCCTGAAATATTGGAATGTTTCGCCACCACCGGAGAGTATGATTACGTACTCAAAGTGCTCGCGCCGGACATGCGCTCATTCCATCGTTTTCTACGTAACAACCTGATGGACAAGCCCTACATATCAAAGACATTTTCTCAAGTCGTCATGGACAAAGTCAAATTTCAAAAGGCAATCCCAACCGTCCCGACGTCTCGCTAGTTATTCTTTAGCCAGCACAATAGGCGCGTCTGCATCACGCCATCCGCCAAAACCGCCTTCAATATGCGCGACATTTTCAAAGCCCATATCTTTTGCTGTTTTGGTCGCTAGTGCCGAACGCCATCCAGCTGCGCAAAAGAACACCAGCTTCTTGTCGGTGGCGAGTTCAGGCTTGTGATAGGGGCTTTCTGGATCGATCCAAAACTCCAACATGCCACGTGGGACATGTACAGCGCCTTCAATTTTTCCTTCGCGCTTCAACTCGCGAATATCGCGTAGGTCGACGAGTTGAATTTGATCTTGAGAAATAGCTTTTTGTGTGTCGGCAACAGAAAGGGTTTCAATCTGCGCCATAGCTGCATCAACCAACTGTTTTACGGTTTTCATGTGCCCTCCTTACGTGGCCAAAACGTCTTCCCAGTCTTTGTGGCGCTTAAATTGCACAACAACATAGGGACAAACAGGCACGACTTTACGCCCATTCTGGCGGGCAAATTCAACGCCAGCAACAACAAGCTTTGCGGCAATTCCTTGTCCCTCAAATTGCTTTGGCACCCCAGTGTGATCCACGACCATCTGCTTATGGTCACGCCCATAGGTCATTTCAGCCTGATGCCCACCGCCAAGATCGATGAAGAACCGTCCGCGCGTCGCGTCTTCTTCGTGCTGTATTTGATGCTCTGTCATGGCGTTACCTAAAATTCGATGCCAACTTGTGCCTTCACTCCGGATCGGAATGGGTGCTTAATTTGCGTCATCTCTGTTACCAAATCAGCGAAGTCGATCAATTCGTCCTTCGCATTTCGGCCTGTCACCACCACGTGTTTCATTTCAGGTTTTTGCGCCAGAACTTCCAAAATCTCTTCGATTGGCAAATAGTCGTAGCGCAAAACGATATTGAGCTCATCGCATAAAACCAAGTCATGCTCATCATCAAGAATGAAAGCCTTTGCTTGTTCCCATGCTTTGCGAGCTGCATCAATGTCGCGCTGACGATCTTGGGTTTCCCAAGTAAAACCTTCACCCATTGTTGCCAATGAAACCTGATCCGGAAACTTGTCCAAAACGTTGCGTTCACCGGTGCCCCATTTGCCTTTTACGAATTGAACCACGGCAACTTTCATACCGTTGCCAAGTGCGCGGAACGCCATACCAAACGCTGCGGTTGATTTGCCTTTACCTTTGCCTGTGTGGACAATGGTCAGGCCCTTTTCGATGGTCTTGGTCGCAATGATTTTGTCGCGCGCAGCCTTTTTCTTTTTCATTTTGTCGGCGTGGCGCTCGTTGAGTTGTTCTTCACTCATATTGTCAGTTTTCTTGCTCATAGCGTCTCATCGCTCCCATCTAAAAAGGCGTAAGTTGAGTTTCTTTTTGGCGCCCAGTAGCCGCGCTCAATTGCTTCTTTGAACTTGGCAATAAGCTCATCATAGCCAAATTTATTGTTTTGTTGAATGAATTCGCGCACCTGATCGTCCATCACAAATGCATCGAATGCAATGTCGAAGTGGTGCGATTTTACAGCGCCAGTTGTAGCCGCGAATGCGAACATATAGTCCGTCGTCGCAATGATCTCGAACGCACCTTTGTAACCATGGCGTTGCACGCCCTTAATCCATTTCGGATTAACCACCCGAGATCGCATGACTTTTGAAATCTCTTCTTCAAGCGTTTTGGTGACCGGACGTTCAGGTCGTGAATGATCATTGTGGTAATTGATTGGCTGATGACCAGACAGGGCAGTTGCCGCAGCGGTGAGCCCGCCCTCAAACTGATAATAATCGTCGCTGTCTAGCAGGTCGTGCTCACGGTTATCTTGGTTGTGCACCACAGCTTCAACCGACTTAAGGCGTGACACCAATTGTGCGCGGGCCTTTGTGCCTTTGGACTTGTTCCCATAAACATATTGGCCCCAGTTCAAAAAGGCCGTGGCAATGTCGTCAAGGTCCTGCCAATCACCGCTATCCATGATGCCTTGTAGACCAGCGCCGTAGGCGCCGGGTTTCGAGCCAAAGATACGAAAACCAGCTTGCATTCCGGCTTGGTCTTCTTCCACACCCTCGTTCATGAGTTGCAATGCGTCAGTGCGCATGCGTGCAGCGATCGGGTTTTCGCTTTCTGGCTCATCAAGTGAACCGATGGCGCGAATAGCTTTATCGAACAGATCAATTTGCGCCGGAAACGCATCACGAAAGAAACCGGAAATGCGCAGGGTTACATCAACCCGCGGGCGACCCAATTTCGCTAAAGGAATAATCTCATAGCCAGAGACGCGATGTGACCCAACATCCCACTTTGGCTTTGCGCCAATCAGGGCCAGAGCCTGTGCGATATCATCACCGCCGGTGCGCATATTAGACGTGCCCCAAACCGAAAGCGCAATAGCACCTAGATAAGTTCCATGGTCTTGGAAATGACGCGTTATGAGGTTTTCGGCAGACTTTTTGCCAAGCTCCCACGCTGTAGGTGTAGGCACTGAGCGGTTGTCGACTGAATAGAAGTTTCTGCCGGTGGGCAGCACATCCAAACGGCCGCGCGTTGGCGCACCCGACGCGCCAGGACTAACAAACTTGCCGTTCAACCCCGCGATTAGATTTGCGCGTTCCAACACGCCAGATTGTTCAAGTTTTGGCGCAATGGATTGTTGGATTTCTTCAAGGACTGCGGCGACGGCTTGCCAATCTGGATCGAGTGAAGCTGTGCCCGCCACAAGCTGTTGCGCGAGCAGTTCTAACCGCTCAATAGTGTGTCCTACATGTCTCCAGACATCACCTGACAGTTCGCTTAGAATGTCTGGTTTTGGCCCCTGCCAAACATCGCCCATAGGCGCACTTAGTGGATCAAACCCCAACGAAAGATCATCAGCCAGAGCACGAATGATTGAATGGTCTTCTGCGCGTTCAGAGCCACGCGGCACTCGCGCAAGCGCGACCATCAAATCTGTTTTTAGGTCGCCTTCTGGTGCCTGCCCGAACACATGTAGCCCATCACGAATTTGGGCTTCCTTTAGTTCACACAAAAACGTATCGATGGTGTTGAGCGCTTCATCGCCATCTTCGCCATCAAGCCCCATGTCTTTATCGAGCCCTGTGTCTTTACAAAGATCAATAATTCGGTTCTTCAAATCGTTCAGACGACGCTGATCAAGTCCAGCTGCATTATAATATTCGTCTGCTAATGCTTCGAGGTCTTTGAGCGGGCCGTAGGTTTCGGCACGCGTTAGAGGCGGTGTCAAATGGTCAAGAATGACAGCGCCAGTCCGTCGTTTTGCTTGAGTGCCCTCGCCCGGATCATTGACGATAAAGGGATAGAAGTGCGGCAGCGCACCCCATAGCATTTGCGGGTAGCAATTCGGGCTCAGCGCATTTGCCTTACCAGGCAACCACTCAAGGTTTCCGTGCTTACCATTATGGATTAGTGCATGTGCACCGAACTCATGCTGCAGCCATAAATAGGCAGCCAGATAGGCATGGGGTGGCACCAAATCTGGATCATGATAGCTAGCTTCTGCGTCAAGATGATATCCACGCGCAGGCTGCAGCATAACCACCGCATTGCCATAGTCTAAAACCGGCAAATGGAATGAACCATCTCGAACAAATGGATCAGTGCTTGGCTCGCCCCATCGTGCTGAGACTTCCGCCTGCACCGCGTCTGGCAAATCATTAAAAAGCTCCGAGTACCGATCAACCGGCATTTTGGCAGGGCTTGAGCCACGTTGTGGATTGGCGTTGGTTGGTCCAGCTTGTAACTGTTCAACCATAGCGTTGCCGCCCTGTGGCAAATCGGAAAGTTGAAAACCTGCCTCCTCAAGATACTTCAATATTTGAACAGTGGATTGCGGTGCATCATATCCGACGCCGTTTGCTATCCGGCCGTCCCGGATTGGATAGTTGGCTAAGACAATGCCGACTTTTCGCTCTGCAGCTTTGGCTTGTTGCAGGCTGATCCAGTTGGCGGCAAGTGCGATCGCACTTTCAACACCGGCACCGTGAGGCTGGTTAGCAGACAGAGGACACTGTGTGCGGTCGTGCCAAATGTTTTGCTCTTTGTGGGCAATCAGAATATCGCCAATGCGGCCATCAAGCTCAGGCAAAACTACCTGCATGGCTAGGTCTTTTGCGCTTAGACCCTGAACATCTTTTTCCCACATTTCCTGCGCGCGGCCAGCTTGCACAAGTTGAAGGATTGGCACGTCAGTGTTCGCGAAAGGGTTTTGCGCGTCGGCCAGATCGTTTATCCCAAGTGCAAAGCCCGTCGCATTCAGAATGACATTTGGCGCATGTTTTTCGAATGCTGCTTGGACAAATTCAATGCATAGTTGCTCTTTGAGCGAAGCGACAACGAGCGGCATTGCCATAATGTCACGCTTCTTCAATCCATCAATCAGTGCATGAACCGGCGCCATATTTCCGCCGTCCAGAAGTGCCCGATAAAAGATAATCGGCGCGATCGGCTGGCTCGGTGCCGGCGTGTATTGCTCAAGTGTTTGCACACCACTCTCAGGGTCATAAATACCAGCGCGCGCTGTTGGCTTTGGTGCGACCAGCTCGCCAGATTCTGCCACAACCGCACGCATGGTAGTTAGCAGTCCATGCATATTGTCTGCGCCACCTGCCACAAACAATGCGTGCAGCGCATCGTATTCTTCGTCCGCAACGCTAGAGCGCGATTGAAGCTCTGGATCTGGGTTCGCATCGCCCGGCAGCAGGGCCAGTTTAATGCCATTGTCAGCGCAAATGGCGGTGAGTAGATCAACGCCATACGTCCAATAGGCACGCCCACCCAACAGACGCACCACGATCAGTTTCGCATTTATCGCTGTTTGCTCGATCCATAGATCGACGGAGAAATTGTGAGAAATGCGCATGGTGTTGGCCAAGCGCAATTGATCAAACGACTGCTGGTCAGCGGCATTTGCAAGCGCTGCCAGTTCCGTGTCTGCGGCAGACAAGAACAGAATATCGGCGGGCGCTTGACCAAGGTCAATCGCTTCGCCATCTTGCTGAATCTCGCCCGCTTGCGCGGTGAGAAGGTGCATTATCCCAACGCCGCTTGAAGTTCAGAGGTGATCTGATCACGGTTCAATGGCGCTTGGCCAATGACAACAAGCGAAGTTTCGCGCTCATCTTGCTCGGTCCAAGGACGGTCAAAATATGTATCAACACGCGGACCAACAGCTTGCAGCGACAGGCGCGCCGGCGCATCTTTGATAGCCACAAAGCCCTTCAAGCGAAGGATGTCGTGGTTGCGGATCACGCCTTCAACAGCATCCAGAACTTGCTTTTTGTTTGCTGCATCTGGAAGACGAATGGAGAAGCTATCAAAGTCATCATGCTCGTGATTGTGGTGATGGTGCCCATCGCCCTCTACCGCGTGATGGCGCTCATGGTGAGACATGCGCGCTTCCATATCAGCTTCTGAAGTGCTTTCGATGCCTAGCAGTGCTGCCATGTCGATTTCACCCTTTTGGGTGCGTACAAGTTTCACGCCGTCACGCAAATGTTTGCGCAATTCGGTTTCAACTTCTTGAAGTTTTTCTGGCGCAACAAGGTCAGATTTGTTGAGTAAAATCAGATCAGCGCAAACCAACTGATCTTCAAACAGTTCACCCATCGGCGTGTCGTGATCAAGCATTTCATCTGACTGACGTTGCGCATCAACTGCTTTTTCGTCCGAGGCAAATCGACCCGCTGCAAGTGCAGAGGCATCCGCAACGGTAACGACACCATCAACGGTGACATCAGCTTTAATTTCAGGCCAGTTAAATGCGCGCACCAAAGGCTGAGGCAGTGCCAAACCAGAGGTTTCAATCACGATATGATCAGGACGAGGTTCGCGCGCTAATAGCTGCGTGATTGTGGGTATGAAATCCTCAGCCACAGTGCAGCAGATGCAACCGTTGGCCAATTCAACCATATCTGTTTCATCACATGCTTCGTCGCCGCAGCCTTTAAGCACTTCGCGGTCAACGCCAACATCACCAAACTCATTGATGATCAGCGCAATACGTTTGCCTTTGGCATTGTTGAGAACATGGCGCACAAGCGTTGTTTTACCAGCGCCCAAAAAACCAGTGATAACCGTTGCCGGAATTTTTGAATTCATTTTTAGTCCTTCTCCGTCCGCCCGACGGTCAATTAGGTATGTGTTCGCGCATTTGCGCATCGGGTGTGGCAGGTCTCCTGGCTCACGATTCTAAACGATGCTTTTCCGCCTTCCCGACCGAAGTCAGTGGCATATGGATGAGCATCTCATCGCTTACAGTTGCGGGGGCAGCCATGGTTTTGGTCCCTTTTGGGTACGCCGCACCATGTTCCCTTTTCATCCCGTCAGAGCGCTCGCTCGAACGGAAACCACGCTTTGATGTGACATTAAAGCTAGAGGGTCGTCAATCTCTGAGTACAAACAAAAAGGGCGCACCAGATAGGCACGCCCTCTCAAATCAGAATTTGCTTTGCTTACGCAGCAGCGAATAGACGTTTTTCAAACGCACCGCTGTCTTTTAGGCCGTGCAATGTTTTCACGCCTGCTAGTACTGCAAGGTCCACTAGTGGCTCCACAATGACAACCGTCATGTAAGCAGCACCGAATGCCAAAACGCTAGCTACGTTCGCAGCGCCAAAGCCTTGGCCGTAAAATGCCCAGAACATTACCCAAGTCACGATACCACCTTGGTACAATGTTGAGAGTTGAAGCGCTTGTGTGTAGCTCACGTCTTTGTAAGCCGTTTTGGCTGGAATGATCTTTTTCGCGATCACGGCCATTGCGAACAATGGAACCAATAGCGAAGTTACATTCATGCCGAACTGTGGCAAGTCGATTGGGGCAAACAATAGGCCTTGAAGCAAAAGACCAGCCGCTAGGCCAATCGCTGCTGGTGCAGCACCAAACAACAAGAACAATGTTGAACCCATGATCAAGTGAACTTCAGAAACGCCTACTGGGTGATGTGGCAATACTTGGAAGTATGCGAACACCATAAGTGTTGTCATAACACTGCGGATCGCAAGCGAAGCCGCGCCATCTGTTTTCACCATGTCCCATGCAACTTTGGCTGTGTAGCCCAAAGCGCCGGTTGCAGTTGCGTAGCTCAGCGTGATTTTCGCGCCGTCGACTAGGCCTGGTTCGATATGCATATTTTTATCCTTTAACACCGTCGCACATACCCCGTGCGAACGTGTAGAAAATTAAGGCACCCGAACTTTCGAGTACCCAGCTATATCAACAGGCCGGTCTCCGGACTTATGAGTGAGCTTTACGCTGCAAACCGATCGCCTTCCCACGATAACGCAGTGGCTTTTTGACCGGTCTTTCCTCATCTACCGTTGCGGGGGCAGTGCCGGAATTGGTCCCCTAATTGGGTCGACCGCACCAGCTTCCCGTTTCATCCATTTGATTGGCTTTATCGCCAAATGGACACCTGAAGCATTTTTGGACGCTAGAAAATACGTCTTTGCTTGTCAACAAACATCGTATGTGTTCAACCCAAAAGCATGGAAAAAACAGATCGCACACATTTTGATTTAGCAATCGTTGGCGGCGGTGTAGTCGGCCTTTGGTGCGCCTATTTTGCGCGACAGGCCGGAATCAATGTGGCTCTATTTGAGGCGAACAAAATTGCATCTGGACCAAGCGGTGGCTTGTTAGGCGCTTTGATGCCGCACTTGCCGACTCGCTGGTACGAGAAAAAGCAGTTTCAGTTTCAAGCCTTGATTGATCTGGAAAAACTCTGCGCTCAAATTGAAGATGAAAGTGGCATCGATTGTGGTTATCGACGTGTAGGTCGGGTTCTTCCACTCAGTCATGAGCAACACGTTGTTGCCGCCGTTCAACAAATAGAAGCGGCTGAGTTTCGCTGGGGTTCCGTCAACCCAGAATACGACATGCGTTTAGAGAAACAACCAACACACGAGAATTGGCCCCATGAAAGCGTTATGCCCAACGGCGCCACGGTTGATAACTTTTCGGCCCGCATTAGCCCGCGCGGACTAACCAGCGCGCTTCACAAAGTCATCGCTTCACAGGTGTCAATTTTTGAAGATACCAAAGTAGAAATGACAGCTGACAAAAAACTTACGCTACCGGATGGTTCAACCATCACCGCCGATAACATCATTGTCACGGCAGGCTTTGGCACTTTTGATTTATTGAAACATTTTGCACCCGGCATTTCTGGCCGTGCGGTAAAAGGACAAGCTGCGATTTTGGATACTGATCTTGATCCCAATTTGCCGGTTGTTCACAAAGCTGGCGTCTATTTGATTGTCCACAATGATGGTCGAACGGCCGTTGGAAGTACTTCTGAAAAAGAATTTGAAGACGGTCAAACAACCGATCATTTGCTTGACGAAGTCATCGAACAGGCTCGGGCCATTTGCCCTTTGGTCGGCGATGCGTCTGTTGTGGAAAGATGGGCAAATTTGCGCATGCAAGTGTCAGGACGTGACCCCATCGTTGGGCCCGTTCCAGAACATGAGAACATCCATGTCTGCACAGGTGGTTTCAAGATATCGTTTGGCATCGCACATCGCATGGCGCAGGCAGCACTAGCGCCCATCCTTGGCACAGACCCAATAGACATTCCGCCAACATTTCAGATCAAAAACAGAGTTAATTGAACGTTTTCAGCTGTTTAGTAACAAGTTAACCAGTCTTCTCTCCCACTTATTAACTCTGAAATCACGAATTGGTGCACCTAAGACCGACTTAGCCCACGCTTTAACTACCCCTTTACGGAATTACCCCTCTTATCCATTCAGATATTAAAAGACGAGCATGAACTCGTCTCTGGTTAACAGGGTAAGAGCGGTCGTAAAGGAGAGACTTATGGGACGCTGGACGGAAGTAGCTGAGGGTGGAGCTGACAATTTTGGCAAGGGCCAAGTCAGTATTCAACACAAACTAAATGACAGCGGGTTTTTCACAGATGAGGCGTTGGCCGATCTGATTGATAGCTACCCGCGCGAATACTATATGCTCAACACGATGACAAAAGTCGGTGAAGAGCGTGTTTGGCGCAATGGCGATAAGGGCGACCTAACGGGCGCTGAAATTGTTAAAGCCATTCACGATGGTCAAGTTTGGATGTGCCTACGACGCTTTGACGTTGTTGCACCTGAGTATCATCAGTTGATCGACGATTCATTCGAGGAGCTTGAAGACGGCAACCCTGAATTGAAAACGTTCAAGCGGGAATCTAGTCTTTTGATCTCATCTCCGAATGCACGTGTGTTTTATCACACAGACATTCCATACATTTGTCTCTGGCATTTGCGCGGCAAGAAACGCGTGTACTTGTATGATGCGGACAGCAAGACCCATCTTCCAGACAAAACGCTTGAGGGTGTAATCCTTCGCGAAACGGAAGAAGAAGTGGCCTATGATGAAGCTTGGGACAAAGAGGCTCAAAGCGTTCTGCTAGAGCCAGGCCAAGCATTGTCTTGGGAATTGAATGCACCACACCGTGTGGACAATGTCGAAGGTCTGAATGTGTCGATCACGACAGAATTCTTCACGCCTGCCGCACAACGTAAATATGGGGTGTATTACACAAACGGTTATATGCGTCGTCACATGGGCATCGAGCCAAAATCGACTGAGATCGATGGCTTGGGTGCCTATGCAAAATGCGCAGCAGCTTTGGGCATCAAAAAACTTGGTTTGCTCAAAGGCAAAGAACGCAAGATGATGTGTTCATTCACGATGGACAAGAACGATCTGACTAAGATCGTAGATATCCCTGCCAATGAGCAATGGGAAATCAAACAGGCTTAATTCGAACAATACTCCATGTGATTGGCTGGCCTCGTGCCAGCCTTTTGCGTTTAGGAATATATTCATCCAACATTAGAACCGTTCTAAGTTGTTGTTTTTTCGTTTGATTTTTAATCCGGACTATGCAACTCCACTTAAACGAACTCTAGGGTGTCGCAGCCTGAGCAAGAATTTGTGGACTTAAAACGTGGAGCGTTGGCCCTTTAAGCCAATGAAACAAGATGAAAATTTTGAAAAGCCTGGCAACAGCAGGTGCGCTTGCTTGCCTACTTACTTCAACAGCAATGGCAGATGGACATGACGTCAAAGGCGTTTTGACCAACTATGCAAACATCGCCCATGCTGGTTTTGAAGATAGCCTAATCACGGCAAAAACGTTGGACGCGGCAATTGATAAATTGTTGGCAGAGCCAACAGAAACCAACCTAAGCGCAGCGCGTGCAGCTTGGATTGCAGCACGTGTGCCATATCAGCAAACAGAAGCTTACCGTTTCGGCAACCCGATCGTTGACGAGTGGGAAGGCAAAGTAAACGCATGGCCACTTGATGAAGGCCTAATCGATTATGTTGATGTGGGCTATTACGGCGCTGAGAGCGACGATAATGCATTGTTCACAGCCAACGTTATCGCCAACAAAAAAGTCACCATCAACGGCAAAGAGCTTTCTGTAGAAACAATCACCGCAGATGTGATTGCCAACGAGCTGCATGAAGCGGGCGAAGTTGAAGCAAACGTTGCTTCTGGCTACCACGCGATTGAGTTTTTGCTTTGGGGCCAAGACCTCAACAGCAACGGGCCAGGTGCGGGCTCTCGTCCTGCAACTGACTTTGACGTCAACAATTGCACAGGCGACAATTGCGATCGTCGTCGTGAGTATTTGAAAGCTGCATCCGAGCTAACAATTTCTGACCTAGAAGAGATGGTTGCCAACTGGGCTGCAAACGGCGCTGCGCGCGCTGCGGTTGTTGCTGGCGAAGATGCTGCAAGCCTTTCAACAATTCTAACCGGAATGGGTTCACTTTCTTACGGCGAACTTGCTGGCGAACGCATGAAACTTGGCCTTCTTCTTCATGATCCAGAAGAAGAGCATGATTGCTTCTCTGACAATACGCACAACTCGCACTTCTATGACGCCAAAGGCATCCAAAACGTTTACTTGGGCAGCTACACACGTGTAGACGGCTCAATGGTTTCTGGCCCGTCTTTGTCAGCGTTTGTCGCCCATGTTGACGCCGGACTTGACGCTGAGCTTCAAGCCAAATTGGCAGCAACAATTGATGCGATGCAAGTGATGGTTGATCGTGCAGATACTGAAGCGTATGACCAAATGATTGGCGAAGGTAACGACGAAGGCAATGCGGTTGTTCAAGCAGCAATTGATGCCCTAATCGACCAAACGCGTTCAATCGAGCGTGTTGTTGCTAAATTTGATTTGGCTGATGTGGCCATTGAAGGTTCAGATAGCCTTGATAGCCCTAACGCGGTTTTCCAATAATCTAAAGGGGCGCTGCTTATGTGGCGCCCTTTCATGTTGAGGTGATCAGTAATGCGACAAGTGTTTTTGGGATTATTGATCGCTCTCCCCCTTTGTGTGAGCGCGGTTGCACAACAGAGCGTGGCACCACGAACAGATTTGCCCGCCGACCTCTTGCTCAAGATCAAACCGATCTTGGCGCACACCGATGATTTTTCAAAACCAGAAGCATACGAGAACATGCAAGGCGGCGCAGGCTCACGCCAGCTGACGTCACGCGATGCTTTCTCACAGTTTTCCGCCAATCTTACATTTGCTGAAGAAGAGCAATTCAACTTAGGAAATGCCTTCTTTGAAAAGCTCTGGGTATCGTCACCCGCTTCCACATTTGCCTCTGATGGTTTGGGCCCGCTTTTTAACGCACGTGCTTGCCAATCGTGCCACCTAAAAGACGGGCGTGGACATCCGCCGGAAAACGCGGACGACAATCGCGTTTCAATGTTCCTTCGTCTTTCAGTGCCGCCTGTAACACAAGCGCAGAAGCAGGCGTTGGCGAACAGAGACTTACAAGTGATCGAAGAGCCAACTTATGGCCGCCAACTTCAAGACCTTGCAGTCCCCGGCTATAAGGCTGAAGGCCAAATGCAGATCTCTTACGAAGAAATCAAGGTCGAACTCGCAGACGGTCAAACCGCCTATTTGCGTGCGCCATCATATTCTATTTCAGACCTTCAATATGGCGAAATTGCTGAGGAAGTTTTGATTTCCCCGCGGGTAGCCAACCAGATGATCGGCCTTGGGCTTCTCGAGCAAATCCACCCTGCAGACATTCTCTCGCAAGCGGATGCTTCAGACCTAGACGGCGACGGCATTTCGGGCAAAGCAAGTTGGGTGAAAAACGCCAATGGCGAACTCGAACTTGGGCGATTTGGCCACAAAGCCAGCAACGCTTCGATCCGCAGTCAGTCTGCTGGCGCATTCGCTGGAGACCTGGGTCTGTCAACACCAGACAAGCCATTGCACTGGGGTGAATGTACAAAGCTGCAGCCCGATTGCTTAAACGCCCCTCACGGCGTTCAGCTTCAACAAGGCGATACTGAAGTGCCGGATCCAATCATGGATCTTGTCACATTCTATGCACAAAATTTGTCGGTGCCTATTCGCCGCGACAGCGACAAGCCAGATGTTCTGCGTGGCAAACAAGCGTTCTACAGTGCAGGCTGCGTTTCTTGCCACACACCTAAATATGTCACACGTAAGGACGCACCAAACAAAGCACAGCAGTATCAATTGATTTGGCCATATACGGACATGCTGTTGCACGACATGGGTGAAGGCCTTTCAGATAATCGTCCGGTGGGTGATGCACAGGGCAACGAATGGCGCACACCTCCTTTGTGGGGTATCGGGCTAACAAAAACAGTTTCTGGTCACACATATTTCTTGCATGATGGACGCGCACGCAATCTACTAGAGGCTGTGTTGTGGCACGGCGGCGAAGCGCAAGACGCTCGCGACAATGTTGTGCAGATGACACTCGCTGAACGTAACGATCTGATTGCATTTTTGGAGTCGCTTTAATGCGCAAAATTGCCCTAGCCCTTTTGTTTGCATCGCAGGCTTCATTCTCCTATGCGGACGCATTGGTTGATCGGGTCATCGATCAATTCATCGTGCCGGGGTACACCCATTTTCAAGAACAAGCGGTTGCTCAGCAATCTACACTTCAAAATCTTTGTACCCAGCCAAGCACTGAAAATCTTGACGCCGCGCGCACCCAGTTTGGTCAACTTGTTGAAGGTTGGGCCGGCATTGAGATGGTTCGCTTTGGGCCTGTTATAGATGATAATCGAATTGACCGGATTTTGTTCTGGCCAGACCGCAAGTCTACGGGCCTCAAACAAATCCAACGCGCTATCTACAATGAAGATCAGACAGTATTGGCTCTGGACAGTCTAACACAAAAGAGCGTCGCTCTTCAGGGGGTCAACGCCCTTGAGTTCATTTTATTTGGCACCAATGCTTATGAACAGCTCGCAACAGAAGACGGCTTTCGCTGTCGCTACGGATTGGCGGTCAGCGCTGCAATGACAGAAGTCGCGTCACAACTCGTGACTGCTTGGACTGCAGATCAGGGCGTACCATTGGAACTTCGCCATCCTGAGCCGACTAACGACCACTATCGCAGTATTGCTGAAGCCAAAGCCGAAATTGTCGCGGTGCTCGCACATGGGCCCGGCATCATATTTGATACGCGGCTGAAGAATTACCTTGGTAGTGAGCAAAGCAAAGCAAAACCCAAGGCGGCTTTGTTTTGGCGCAGCGGGCTAACCTTCAAGTCGATGCAGGCAAATGCAAGATCGCTTGGCAAACTGGCAACAATTGCCAGCTTTAATGACGAGCTGCATGAGGACAAACACTGGATTGCAGATAGTTATGTCTTTGAAACCAAGAATGCTGTTAGAGCCACAAGTTTGGACGATGTCGCCGTGTTAGACGCTGTTATAAGTAAGTCACGATCTAAACTAACCTACCTTGAAGTTGTACTTGCCTCATTGAGCGATATCGCAGGCACCGACCTTGCGGCGGCGCTTGGCTTGAGCACCGGCTTTTCGTCGCTAGATGGAGACTGATCATGTGGAGCCGGCGCGACTTCTTAAAGATTAGCGGCGCTTCGTTTGTTTCATCTCTTGCTTTGGGTGCACATCAAAGCTTAGCGAAGTCAGAACAAATCTTTGCTGGTTGTTGCAAGTTTAGAGATGGGCAATATGGGTTTGCTCTTTTGTCCTCAGACGGCGATCTCATTTCAACTGCAACCTTGCCAAGTCGTGGTCATGACGTTGTCCAATGTCCAAACACTGGCAAGTTCGTTGCATTCGCGCGCCGCCCTGGTGTTTTCGCCGCTATCTTTGACAAAGGTGGCAAACCGCTCGGCAGTATTACGTCGCCCAAGGACAGACACTTTTACGGGCATGGTGTATTCTCCCACGACGGGCGGTTTTTATTCGCGACGGAAAACGACTTCGAAAACGCGCGCGGGATAATTGGCATCTACCGCATTGGGGAAACGCAGACCGACCGCGTCGGCGAGTTCTTTTCGGGCGGCATTGGTCCGCACGACATTTGTATATCGGAAGATGGTACACAATTGATCATTGTCAACGGTGGCATTGAAACTCACCCAGACTATGCGCGAACCAAGTTAAACCTCGCTTCGATGAAATCGAACATCTCTATGGTGGACATCACTCATGGCGACTTGAAACAATCGTTTGGTCTGCCAGCCAAACTGCATCAGCTTTCACTTCGCCATGTGGCAAAGTCCAAAGATACCATTTGGATTGGCTCTCAATTCCAAGGGCAACAAGATCCAAATGTACCGCTCGTCGCCAAGCTTTCTGCACGCAATGGATTAGAGTTGATCCAACTAGATCCGGAGTTGAACCGCAAACTCAACGGCTATGTAGGCTCAATCGAGGTTTCGGCGGTTGGCGATCGCATCGCACTTAGCTCACCAAAGGGCAACCATGTGCTAGTTATTGACCAAGATGGCAACCATTTGCACAGCCACAACATCAATGACGTCTGTGCCCTCGCACCCAACGTCGACAATAGTTTTCAAGTTGGAACCGGAGCTGGCAGCTTTGGAACTGTGAGTCAAAACCTTAACCAGGTTGATGGCTTCAGTTTTGATAATCACATGATTAGCACTGCTTAGAACGAAGCCGTTTTGTAATCAAAACTTGCGTCAAAGCTGATTTTCTGTGTATTAGGTGTAACGTTACCATTTTCGGCAAAACCAGCCGATTTCTAAACAATTGTGCAATGCGAAGGTTTTCAGCTAAACCTTAAAATAACAGGCTCAAAAATGAAATCGATTACAAATACACCTGCCATCTTCATCCATGATGGAGGGAAAGTTGAAAATAAAGCGAAGACCCACACCGCACCACTTAACGTGCCCGGCGATGTGCATTCTGCCCTTCTGGCCACGCAACAGATTGCGGACCCATATTGGCGTGACACGGAAATCTCGCTTGACTGGGTGCATGCGGATGAGTGGACGGCCACCACAAGTTTTGAGTTTACAGGTGACTTGAGCAAGCGTCAGACACTGAGCTTTGACACAGTGGATTGCGAAGCAATCATCTTGTTGAACGGCACTGAATTGGGCCGCACCAATAACCAGCATTTGAAATGGCAATACGACGTTCAGAAGGTCTTAAAGCAAGGCACCAACCAACTGAGCGTTGTGTTCTTATCCAACCTTGAAGTCGCGGCGCAAATGTCTGCAGACGCCGATTTTTCGATCCCTTTTCAAGAGGGCAACAACCGCCTACCGCACTATAACTTTCTGCGCAAAGTTCAGTGCGATGGTGGTTGGGACTGGAACATCGCTTTGTCTCCATTGGGCCTATACGGCGACGTCAAACTGACCGAGCACGACCCGGTGCGTTTGAACGATATTATGGTGCGCCAAAACCACCTTCAATCAGGAATGGTCGAACTGGAAGTGGATATCCACTTTGACAGTTTGAGCGTTGGTCAGACACAGGTCCAACTCTGCATTTGCGGCCAGGAATTATCTGAGACGTTGGACTTCTACCCCGGCAAAGGAAGCACAACATTCAAAATCTTGTTGGACACGCCGAAACTCTGGTGGCCCATTGGATTTGGCGAGCAAACATTGCACAACCTTGACGTACAACTTGGTGACCAGTGCATCCAGCAAAACATCGGCCTGCGCAACATTAAGCTCGACACCTCCAAAGACGAAGTTGGCAATCGCTTCGCTTTTGTCATCAATGGCAAAGAAATCTTCATGCGCGGCGCCAACTGGATTCCAGCTGATGCTCTACCTGAACGTTGCACGCCAGAAGTTGCCCGAGATTTACTGACCTCAGCTGTTGAAGCCAACATGAATATGATCCGCGTTTGGGGCGGTGGAAAGTATGAACCAGATTGGTTCTATGACCTATGCTCAGAGCTCGGCATTATGGTTTGGCAGGATTTTATGTTCGCGTGCAACATTTACCCTGCCAACGACAAAGCATGGCTAAAGTCTGTGCGCAAAGAAGCAGATTACCAGATCAAGCGCTTGTCCGGCCAAGCCTGCATCACCCTTTGGTGCGGCGACAATGAATTGGTTGGCGCGCTTGGCTGGTATGACGTCACACGCAACGACAGAGATCGCTATCTCGCTCTATATGATCGTTTGAACCACGCGCTTGAAGAAGCCATAGACGACACGCAACCCGACGCGCCTTTCTGGCCGTCATCTCCTTCAGTTGGTCCTTTCAACTTTAGCGATGGCTGGCATGATGACACATCAGGCGATATGCACTTTTGGGACGTTTGGCACTCATCAAAAGACTTTGAGCACTACCGCACAGTTAAGCCGCGTTTCTGTTCTGAGTTTGGTTTCCAATCATTCCCTTCAATGAAGCTGATCAAGGAATTCACCGAACCGCAAGATCGCAATGTTTCGTCTGCTGTGATGGACGTTCATCAGCGCAATGACGGCGGCAACAGTCGGATCGTGGAAACCATTTCGCGTTACTTCCGCTTTCCTGACAAGTTTGAAGATATGGTTTTCCTAAGCCAGATCAGCCAAGCCGTGGCGATGAAAACGTCCATCGAGTTTTGGCGCTCAAACAAGCCGCGTTGTATGGGCACGCTCTATTGGCAGCTCAACGACACGTGGCCAGTGGCAAGTTGGTCGGGGCTTGAATATCACGGCAACTGGAAGCTAACCCACTACGCGGCGAAACACTTCTTTGAGCCAGTATTGGTAACAGCCCAGCCGGACGAAAAGTCAAACGAGATCATTCTGTGGGGTGTATCGGATTTGGCAGACAACGCTTCGATTTCAATCGATGTTGAAATGGTCAGCGTCGCTGGTGACATCAAGAAACTTGGCACTTACAAAAGCTACATTTCACCAAACAGCGCCGTAGAAATTACGCGGCTAAACGCAGGTGATGTTCCAGCCGACAGCTTCCTGCATTTCACTTGGCGTGATGAGAATGGCAATGTGATCGACACCAATGACTATTTGCCATTACGTCCAAAAGCTTATGATTTCAAAACACCGACGATTTCGGTGAGCAAGTCTGAGAATGCTGATGGAGGCGAGGTAATCACCTTTGAAACGGATGTTCCCGCGCTATACGTGACATACGATCACGGTGGATCAAACATCTACTCGGACAATGGCTTCACCCTGCTGCCAGGGCGACCAAAGGTCATAACGGTAAGCCGCGAACGTGGTGAGCCAACGCCAGATGATGAACGAACAGTTCAATATCTGCTAGCGGAATAGATAATGGGCGGCCACTTGGCCGCCCTATTCAATTCAGGTGTTAGCCTTGAACAACATTTTGTTTTTGAACGCCCAAGCCTTCAATGTCCAATTCCATCACATCGCCTTCTTTAAGATACTTCGGCGGGTTCATGCCCAAGCCAACACCTGGAGGCGTGCCTGTTGTAATGATGTCGCCCGGCTGCAAGCTCATGAATTGTGAAAGGTAATGCACCAGATGTGCAACGCCATAAACCATCGTTGTAGTCGAGCCGTTTTGGAATGTTTCACCGTTCACGCTTAGGTGCATCGAGAGATTTTGAGGATCCGCAACTTCATCACGTGTCACCATGTAAGGCCCAATTGGGCCAAATGTGTCGGCTGACTTGCCTTTGACCCATTGGCCTTGGCGTTCAATTTGAAAGGCACGTTCAGACACATCATTCACAACGCAATAGCCTGCGACATAATCGAACGCATCGGCTTCGTCGACATATTTGGCCTCTTTGCCGATTACGATGCCGAGCTCAACTTCCCAGTCAGTTTTTTCCGAACCGCGTGGGATTTCAACATTGTCGTTGGGGCCAACAATCGATGATGTAGCTTTCATGAACACAACAGGTTCTGATGGAACATCCAATCCAGATTCTGCAGCGTGATCAGCGTAGTTCAAGCCGATGCAGATGAACTTGCCAACATCGCCAACACAAGGGCCAATGCGTGAGCCACTATCCAATTTCGGCAATGACGCAACATCAATCGCACCGATCTTTGCCAGAGCTGCATCACTCAGCGTTTCGCCTGCAATGTCATTCACATGAGCTGACAAGTCATAGAAGTTGCCATCGTCACCAAGGATCGCTGGGACTTCTTGTCCCTTATCGCCAACGCGTAGTAGTTTCATTTGATCGTCCTTAAATTGTCCAACCGCCATCAATGGCGTGGGTCTGTCCTGTTGTGTAGCCTGCATCATCGCTCGCGAGATAAGCGACGAGCGCAGCAATTTCTTCTGGCTCTCCAATGCGCCCCATGGGCTGGCGAGCGATGAATTCTGCTTTTGTTTTTTCGTATGTGCCTTGAGCAGCAAGTCGGCCTTCCAACGAAGGGGAATGAACCGTACCGGGGCAAATGGCATTGCAGCGAATGCCTTGAGTGATGAAATCTGCGGCGATGGATTTGGTCATGCCGATCACAGCTGCCTTTGTGGTGCCATAGATAAATCGATTTGGCACGCCGGTAATGCTTGAAGCAACAGAAGACATGTTGATGATCGAACCGCCACCGCCCTCTATCATCTTAGGCAAAAAGGCGCGGATCATGTGGTACATCGATGTGACGTTTAGATCGAACGAGAAGTCCCAGTCTTTCTGATCGCACTCAAGGATGTTCCCACCTGCAACGTAGCCCGCGCAATTGAACAGAACGTCCAACGGCCCCAGTTCTTCAGCTAGTGCTAGGATGGCATCATTATCACGCACATTAAGAACGCGAGTTTCGCAACCAGTTTCTTTTGCTAGTTTTGCAAGTCCGGCTTCGTCAATGTCAGTGGCCAACACATGCGCGCCTTGAGCGACCATGCGTTTTACGCTGGCAAAGCCTATCCCTTGGGCTGCGGCGGTAACCAGACACTTTTTTCCTGCTAATGAGGTCATTCCACATCTCCTTGGTGCACGACGCCAGTATACTGGCAATAAACTTTACCACATGCGACTTGGTGTACAATGGCAACTAAGCTGCAATCCGTTCGGTTATGCCAAACTCAACAGCTGGTTTTGTTCACTTCGATCGAATTTCTGTGATGTAAGCGGTAACAGCATCCTTGACGTGACGAAACCGATCGCCGCCAAGGTGTTTGCCACCATACCAACGCGTAACAACGATGATGTGTTGTTTCAGGTCTTCGCGCTCAAGCATCTGCAAGATGATGTTTCCAGCGCCGCCTTCGCCGTCATCGTTCTTTACGCTGCCATCTTCGGCCAATAGCGCCCACGTGTTGTGGGTCGCTTTCGCGAACTTCTTCTTGCGTTTGAGCTCTTTGATAAAGGCTTTCGCTTCAACAGCCGTTGCGCATGGCCCGCCAGAAACTGAATATTTGGAACCGCGATCCGAAATGATGTTATCCAGAATGATCATCATTTATGACTAGTCGCTGTTCGAAATTGGATCAAGGCAGCACTAAGCAAAGATCAAGAAGATCGTGCCCGCCATGACAATAGCCATCACCGTCATGAAGATCCGCCAGACTTTATCCGACTGTAAATAACGTGAAAGCATGTGTCCGATCGTCGTCCAAAATAGGCACACCGCGAAATTCACGACCGCCACCACAAGGAACATACGACCAGCTTCCAAATGCGGAGCGAGCCCAATACCAAACGCCGCTGCACCTGCCATCGTCAGAGCCCAAACCTTGGGGTTCACCGCTTGAAATACGATAGCCTCGAGGAATGTAAACGGCCGACCTTGATCTTGCGTTTTTCCAGCGCGGCCAGCTTGAGCCATTTTCCAAGACAGCCATAATATCCAAAGTGCCGCCGCAACCTGAAAACCAAGCTTTAGTCCGGGCCAAGTCAATAAAACCGCATTAAGCCCTAGCGCACTCGTTGCGCCTAACAAACCAGTGCCTATGGGCACCCCCAACAGGTGTGGCAGGCTGGCACGGAAACCGAAACGCGCGCCGGACGCTGTTAGCATGACAACGTTAGGACCCGGTGAAAACAGGCCAGCCGCCATAAATATGATCAGTGGAATTGAGGCTTCCATTGCATTCCCAAATGGTGTCAAACTACGAAGAATGAATACTTCCCAGTCCCCATTGTTTCGCACAAAGTGCGCTAAAAGGGCAGTCCAATTTTTCATCACGAGAGGATCCCCAATGAAGAAAGTTGCAGTAACCGGCGGCAGCGGCGGTGCAGGCCATTTCGTGATCATGGAACTATTGGCAAACGGCTACACCTGCGTGAACGTGGATATGGTGGCGCCCAAGGAAGAGTTATGCCCCTTCATCAAAGTTGATCTGAATGATTATCAAGCGGTGCATGCGGCGTTAGCGGGGTGTGATGGGATTGTACACTTTGCGGCCAACCCGCACCCAGATGAAAATCACATAGAAGCAGCAGATCGCTTTGCCAACAACACAACAACGCTCTACAATGTGTTTAATGCCGCTCGTGAGCATGGCATCAAACGCGTGGTGTGGGCGAGTTCTGAAACAGTTTTTGGCTATCCGTTCGAAAACAATCTTCCGCCCAAACTGCCAATCGACGAGAGCCTGCCAAAAGCACCGCAGAACGGCTATGCCCTATCTAAGGCCATTTGCGAAAATCTAGCAGAACAGATGGCTGCATTATACGACATGTCCTTCGTCGGGCTGCGACTTTCCAATGTGCTTTATGATGACCCTACTGCAACGGCTAACTTTCAAGACATTCCGTCCTATTGGGACGACATGGGTAAGCGCATGGGCAATTTGTGGTGCTACATTGATGCGCGAGACACAGCGCGCGCGTGCCGCCTTGGATTAGAGGCAAACACAACTGGAGCCGAGGTTTTTGGCATAGCGGCAACCGACACCATCATGAAACAACCAACCCGAGAACTGGCAGCGGCAATTATGCCAAGTGTGCCAATTGATGCGGGTTTGACGGGACGCCAATCCACGATGGATGGGCACAAGGCCAAAGTCATGCTTGGGTTTGAGGCAGAGCACACATGGCAGACAGTGCTGGGACTAAATCAAAACGGTGAACCTGCCTAAACGAGGACATCTCATGACGAAAACCAGCCTTGAAGAGAACAAAAGAAACGTCGTCGCTTTTTACGAGATGATGTTCAATGACTGCAAACCGCGAGAAGCGATCGAGCAATATGCAGGTGACGAGTACATCCAACACAACCCACACGTCAAAGATGGCAAACAAGGGTTCATCGACTATTTCATCAAAATGGGCACCGAGTATAAAGGCAAGAAAGTCGTCGTGAAACGCGCCATAGCAGAAGGCAACCAAGTGGTCCTTCATTGCCACCAGATTTGGCCGGGAGGCTTGGAATATGCAGGTATCGATATATTTCGACTGGATGACGATGGCAAAGTTGTCGAGCATTGGGATGTCTTGCAGGAATTGCCCAAACACAGCGCCCACGACAATGGAATGCTTTAGGCGATAGCTCCTACTGCCGACGCAAATTCGATTTAGGATAGCATTTTGAAGATACTCATACTTGGTGGCTACGGCATTTTTGGTGGTCGCTTGGCCGAACTACTTTCAGATACTGCGGAACCAGAACTACTGATCGCCGGCCGTCGGCTACATGAGGCGGAGAAATTCTGCGCCAATTTTGAAGGCGATGCCCAAATCAGACCGTTACGCGCCGACAGAAATTCAGTTGAACTTGCGCTGGCCGAAGAACAACCAGATCTTGTGGTTGATGCATCTGGCCCATTTCAAATCTATGGCGACAATTGCTATTATGTCATTGAGCAATGCATCCTTCATGGGATTGACTATTTGGACTTTGCCGATGCCGCTGAATTTGTATTTGGTGTTAGCCAATTTGACGAACCAGCGCGTGATGCTGGCGTCTCAATTCTATCAGGCGTAAGCAGCTTCCCAGTTTTATCGGCAGCCGTCCTTCGTGTTCTTTGCAAAGATATGATTGTGCAAGATATTGAAGGCGGGATCGCGCCTTCGCCCCATGCTGTTGTTGGTCTCAATGTCATGCGCGCTGTGTCAAGTTACGCTGGCAGCCCTGTGAAGCTCATTCGTAACGGCGAACCTACAACTGCTGTAGGACTTGCTGAAACAAGGCGTTTCACAATTTCAGTGCCCGGCCACGCACCATTGCGCAACACCATGTTTTCTTTGGTCGACGTGCCCGACCTTCTCGTTCTACCTCCGGAACACCCAAACCTAGAAAACATATGGATGGGAGCCGGCCCTACGCCGGAGTTCTTGCATCGAATGTTGAACTTACTGGCCGTTTTCCGCAATAAACTCAGGCTGCCCTCACTTGTTCCATTTGCGGGTCTATTCTATTTCGTGCTGAACCGAATGAAGTTCGGAGAACACCGTGGCGGAATGTACATTCTGGCCAAAGGAAACTCAGATGGGTTGCCCGTTACAAGAAGTTGGCATTTGATTGCTGAAGGGGACGATGGGCCATACATTCCTTCACTCGCCATCGAGGCATTGATCAGAAAAACACTGAGCGGCATTAAGCCGACACCTGGTGCTAGACCTGCAACACGTGCCTTGGAACTTTCTGATTTTGATCAACTTTTCGACCGCCGCCAAATCTTTACAGGCGTTCGTCAGGAACAAGACGAACCCCAAACTCTTTACCAAGAGGTCCTTGGATCAGCTTTCCATGAATTGCCAGAGCAAGTTGTCGCTTTTCACTCTGCAACAACAGCTGAGGTGTGGCGTGGTAAGGCCAACGTATTTCGTGGCAAGGGTCTTATTCCAAACCTGATTGCAAAAATCTTTGGCTTCCCGCCAACAGGCGACAATGTTGATGTCTCAGTATCACTTCAAATAAGTGATCAAGAAGAAACGTGGACACGAGATTTTGGCGGCAATTGCTTTTCTTCAGTTCAAACGCTGGGGAAAGCAAAGAACCAAGGACTGGTGGTCGAAAAATTTGGACCCGTTGCATTCGCAATGGCTCTGGTTGTTAAAGACAACCAGTTGCATCTGGTTCTAAGAGGTTGGGAGTTCTTCGGCGTTCCTATGCCCAAGTTCTTGATGCCAAATGGCGTCGGATTTGAACAACAGAGCGACGACAAATTCGAGTTTAACGTCGAGATTACGGCACCACTTATTGGCAAGTTTGTCGCTTACAAAGGCTGGTTGCAGAAATCTTACCGAGAATGAATTAGCCCCGATACGAACCCGGCGTTGCACCCGTCCAACGTTTAAATGCGCGTGAGAACGAACTAGGGTCCGCAAACCCAAGCAAGTACGCTGTTTCGTTGGCAGAGACTTTTTTGCCTTCAAGATAGTGTCGCGCCATCTTGTGTCTAAGTTGATCGAGAAGCGCATCAAACGTTGTCTCTTCAGCCTTCAGCTTGCGGTACAGTGTTTGTCGACTTTGCCCCAAAGACTGCGCGACATCGTCCATATTCACTTCGCCGGTATGCAACTTTGGCAAGATTATCTTGCTAATTTTTGCAGCAAGCGTGCCACTTTCCTCTAGGTCTTTCAGCAAACTGTCTCCGCGTTGTGCAAGCACCCCGAACAGGTATTCGTTAGCTGGGGCAACTTCAACTGCCAGCCAGTTTGGATCAATTTGCATGGCGTTCTTGTCACTGTCGAATGTGACAGGCACTTGCAAGATCTTCTCGTATTCTGAGTGGTAGTCTGGTTTGGAGTGGGTCACATGAACTTGCAGTGCAAATGGCACTTCGCCGAAATGTCGCCGGAACTCACAGATAAATCGACCAAACGTACCCTCGGTTAGTTCGATGAATTCGTTTGGGGATTTCCTGTTGTCGACGATCCAGAGACCATCCTGCATCGGGACAACGTCAAAACGTTCCTCTTCCTGCCCTAAGTCCACTTCCGCAACGAGCTTGCTGTAGCGGCTTAACTGTTTGAGGACTTCGCCCATGTTTGGTGCCGACTGGCAAATCAAACCTACAACAGATAATTTCTCAAAGCGTGTGTCATCGCAAAACTCCAGCGCCAATGCTGGGCTGTTGCAAAGTTTTTTGGCGCCACGGGTGAGTTTCACGTATTTCTGCATTGAAATGCGATTGTCTGGATCTGCAAAATCAGCCGATTTGAGATCGGCGATGTTTAGCATCTGCTGCTCGTCCGCCCCACGCAAGATCGCATACTTTAGCAAGCCGTGTGCATATCCAGCAGAAACTGTCGATGCGCTCATTTTCATCCCCAAACACCCCATTTGTTACTCAGAGACAATATAATGATTTGATAGGTCATTTACAGTTCTGGGTTCAAAAAATATTGGAGAGGGAACAAATTATGAAGGAATAATCTAATGAACCCGTTCTCAAAAATCGGTGGCTTGGCTGGTCTAATTGCAGCTGGCACATATCTATTTGGCTTCGCTCTTTTGCTCGCTGTTCTCGAACCCAACGGTTACGATCTAAGCGGCACTGATTTTGTCGCCCAAGCAAAATTCTTCACAGAGAACCAGACGATAATGTACATCTGGAACCTCGTGATCTGGATCCTCAATGCGATCGTTTTGGTCATCTTGGCTCTGGCAATTCACGACATCCTCAAAGATAAATCGCCGGCCATTTCGCAAGTCGCAACAAGTTTCGCACTCATCTGGGCAGGGCTAGTTTTAGCGAGCGGCATGCTATCCAACATAACACTTGGCGCAGTGCCCGAACTTTATGCCAGTAACCCAGAACAAGCAGCTCAGTTCTTGCGTAGCATGAGCACTGTGGAAAACGGACTGGGTGGCGGAAACGAATTAGCCGGAGGTCTCTGGGTACTCATTTTGAGTTGGGGCGCACTACGAGCCAAAATCTTTTCTATGCCCATGAACGTGCTTGGCATTATAATCGGCGCAGCGGGACTGAGTACATTGGTGCCAGTTTTAGCGCCAACAACAGGCGCGGTGTTTGGCCTTGGCTTCATCATTTGGTTTGCTTGGGCCGGATTGACACTTTTGCGGCACTAAGCGGAACGCATTCCATACGAAAAGTACACATCTCGAAACAAAACTAAGACGTTATCTGTACATAAATCACAGGTAACGTCTTAGTCAATTGTCCCTGTGGTGCGCTGCTATCGAGCGGCCCAAAGTGCGCCACGTTCGAAAATTGTACGCATTGCATCATGCTCGAATTCGTCAGCGTTGTGACCAAGGCCGGAGTAAAACACGCGACCCTCACCATGTTTACGCTTCCAAGCAACAGGCATAACCACGCCCTCAATCTCACTCATGATGTCGCCATTGAATGTTGTCGTTGCCAACACTTCGTTGCTCGGATCAACATGCATGTAATATTGCTCTGAGTGATATTCAAAGTCTTCAATACCAGCGACAATTGGGTCATCTGATTTGGTGATGTTGACTTGATACGTCATAAAGTCGCCAGGGTGTTGCACCCATTGGCCACCAACCATGAATTGGTAATCGACTTCATTTCTGAAGCTGTCTCCCATCGTGCCATGGAAGCCTGCTAGTCCCGTACCAGCGCGCACTGCAGCCACTAAGCATTTCAGCTCTTCAGGCTCAATCGTCGACATCGTGATCATCGGCACGATTAGATCAAATTTTGTTAGATCAAGGTCAGCGTATGCCTTGGTGCTGCTTTCGACGGTAACGCCGAAATCGTGTTTCTCCAAAATCGTTTTGGTGACATTTGCGCTTTGCTCAGGCGTATGGCCTTCCCAGCCGCCCCAAACAATAAGGGCCTGTTTCTTTTGCATAATTCTTCCTAAATGGACTGTCACGACCCGGGACGGGTCATGACTTTTGACTGTACTCTAGTTGCAGGTTTTCACGTATGCATCGGAAAGACCAGTCCAGTCTTTCCAAGCAATCGCGTTTTCTTTTGATGTTGGCCCTATAGTCGCAATCCAATATCCATTGGTGAAATTCGGGCAATTGTTCGTGTTCAAAGCGAACCAGTCGTTACGACTTCCGTTCACTTGATTAGCTCGCTTCTGCGCAGCGCCTTGAGATTTGTAGGCACCAACAATCGCGTACCAATCGCCACTGAGCGAAGGCGCTGAATACTCGATTAGTGAGAACAGCAAGTTGTCATTGCGGTATTTTGCAATGTTGCAAGAAGAGTTGCGAACCGGTGCCACGCCAGCGAGGGAAATGTAGTTCCCTTCCCAGTTTCCAGCGACGTCATATATGATCTGTCCGCACTTTGCGCTGAAGAGACGGGCTTGCCCGCGCAGGATGTTGTCTGCGCCAAATGTACCTTCAAAAAGCAATGTGCCCGGCGTAACGCCAATTTTCTGCAAACTTGCCTTCGGTTTGGAATAAGAGATCCAAACGTCTCCTTCACAAGATTCCACAGTCATAAGGGAGCCATTGTGATCATAGTCGTCCATGGCACAATTGCTTGCTTGAGCCGAATGAACTGTCGCCCAAAAAGTCAAAACCAGACCTAAGATGAAAACCAATCTTTGCACGACACTCTCCCTTGAATTCCTCTGAAAACAATTTAACCGCGCCAACGCGGCGCGGTCAATAATGGAGTAGATCAAACGTGCTGTTCGAGAAGGTGTCTAGAACTCCTGCCAGTCATCTTGAATTTGTTTTACAGCAACATTTCCTTGACTAACATGAGCTCGCGCGATCGGCTGAGGTGTTGCAACGGGCTTAGGGGCAGGCGCTACCGCTCGTTGAACAGGCACGGTGTCGTTCTCATCAATTTTGAATTGTTCGACCACATGATCAAGCTCGGTTGCTTGGCTCTCAGTCTGATCGATTGCTGCATTGGTTTGTTCCACCAGCGCCGCGTTGTGTTGTGTCATTTCATCCATCTCACGGATGGATTGCGAAATCTCACCGATATTTGCGGCTTGCTCTTCGCTTTCGCGAGCAATGTCTACCATCAGGCCAGTTACGCCACGAACGCTGGTTACAATTTCTTGCAAACTTTCAGATGAACGAGCGACCAGTTTACTACCGCTGTCCACTTCCACACCAGACTGCTCGATCAACACCTTCACTTCGCTCGAAGCCTGTGCAGCAGATTGCGCCAAACGGCGCACTTCAACGGCGACAACAGCGAAACCTTTACCTGCTTCACCTGCGCGGGCAGCTTCTACAGAGGCATTGAGCGCAAGGAGGTTTGTCTGGAACGCGATGTCGTCAATCATCCCGATGATATCAGAGATCTTATTGGATGATGCCGTAATGCGCTCCATTGCTTGGTTCGCTTGCGTCATGACGTCGCCACCACGTTCAGCAACTTCACTCGCTTCGCCGGCAGACTTTTGCGCTTGTTGCGCACGCTGAGTGTTTTCTTTCACCGTCTCGGTCAACTGCTCGGTCGCCGCTGATGTTTCTTCGATAGCGGCCGCTTGACGCGTCGTGCGCTCTGACAAGTCATTGGCACCAGATAGAATTTCTCCCGTTGCAGTTTTCAAAGCACGGGATGTATTTCGAAGGCTGGACATAGCTTCGGAAAGTTTGTCACCCACACTATTGGTGTCGCTTTTGAGCTGTAAGAACGAGCCCTGATAGGTCCCTTCCATACGCATGGTCAGATCAGTGTTTGCAAACGCTGCCAGCACTTTGCCTGTTTCGGTCACCCCGCGATCAACAGTTGAAACCAACTCGTTTACACCGGCTGCGAGTCGGTTCAACTCTTCATCAGGGAACTCGGCGTTTACTCGACGGGTGAAATCACCAGCTACGGCGGCGTTCACAACTTCACCGAATGCGCGTTGTAATTCCTGCATCATTTGGGCGTGATCAGCTTGATTTTCTTCATCTTGCTGCGTTTTTTCAATCCCCAGCTGGTTCACTTTGATGCCGTTTTCGCGGAAGATCTCTACAGCCTTTGCCATAGAGCCCATTTCATCTCGGCGCTTGGTGCCGCCCACTTCCAGGTCGAAATTGCCATCCGCAACTTCCATCATCGTATTTGTAAGCTCGGTGATTGGTTTAGTGACACTACGTGCAAATACAATTGCGACAATGCTCGAAATCAACAACACAACCAAAGAACTAAGCAACATTGCGGTTCCCATGTCTTTGACCGAAACCATCGCTTCGTCACGCGAAACTTCAGCAACGATTGCTGTTTGCCAACCAGCAAACTCTAATGGAGAAGCCGCAACCAGCATCGAGCCCAAACCTTCGACCGTCTCAGCGCCGGACAGGGCAGACCCACTTTCGATTGAATTCGCAATAACACCATATGGTCGTTGTAGTTGAAGTACGGTCGGCTCAGATTCGCTGGCAAGATTACTAAAGAGTTGGCCATCTGTGCCAGCAAGGAAGAACTGACCGGTTTCGCCAATTTCCGGCGCCTTCGCCAGAATTCCATCGAAAAAGTCTGTATCAATGCGCATTACAACTGCACCGCGAAAGCTCCAGTCTTCTCCAAGTACATCAATGTCGATCTGGCGACCTATAAACAAAGCGGGCTCACCATTATTGGCGGAGTAAGGTGCAAATGTTGACGCAATAACATCTTCAACCTGCGCTGTTTCTATTTTTGCGAACAGGTCTGATATGCCATCGTCTTTAAACTCCGGATCAGTAGTGTACTTCAGGAAATCGCTAGATTTCGACACAGAATAAATGATGCGACCTTCTTTATTCATGATGTAAATTTCACCAACACCAAGGTTCTTCCAAGTAGGATAATAACCGTCATGGGTCGGTTTATGTTTGAATGAATATAGCGTTGAATCGCCTTCACCAGTTAGCGCAGCACGTTCCGCTTGAACATCTGAAGCTTGGTAATACTTGAAGATGTCGGCTGGATCATCTGAGCCCATTTCCAAGAAATTGTTGATATCCTTGATCGCCGCTGAGGTTGCAGGTCCCTTAGACAAGGCATCCAAACTCGCCAAAACCGACTCCATTTTGGAGCTTAGGAGGTCGCCCTGAGCTATGGCAACAGAGCGCAATTTGTCTTCACTCGCTTTTTGCAACCCGGCGCTGCCGTTTACATATCCAATTATGCCAACTGATCCCGCAGCCATCATAATAAGGCTGAGGATGACAAATGGGATCACCACTGCTTTCTTTGAAAGCTTTAAGATAATGTTGCGGTTTATGAAGTCGAGCATTTTGGACCTTCTTCTTTCGCGAAATAGCGTAACTACGCAATCCTAACTAGACGAGTTGGCGCACATCCTTCACACAGATGGTAAATAATGAGTCAATGCATGCATTAATTCATACTTTAACATAGGCAAAATGCTGAATATGACTTATTTAAGTGCCACATTCATTCAAATATCTAGTTTCGTTAAGGCAAAATTAGTCACAATTTGTGAATCATTTGTAAAGATTAATTACAAATAAAGCCGCGCCGATCCGGTGTCTCGCCCCAGTTACCGTTGATTTGGCGTGAGGTTGATATGTCGTTGTGGCTAGGTGATGGTCATTATCAGGCACAGTGAAAGTCGAACACTTCGATACTGCAGGACAGAAATGTTCGAGTTTCAAAGCTGTGAATGGAAGGGATATCGTCGCACGGTTTGTTGATCTGATGAGGAGCGGTTACGTGCGACGATCTGGAGATTGCAGATGGCTTTCTACGCGGACTCGCGCACAGGATCCACCTCGGCCTGCGCCAAGCGCCTCCCCTTTTCCAAACCCAACTCATCAATGGCTTGTGCAAGGGCGAGCACCGCGCCAGGGATTTGCTCATGTTTGCAAATTGTTTGAACGTAATTGACATACTCAATCATAGAGTCGATTGCAGCGACATCGGTTTTGGGCTTGAAAGGGTTAGGCAACATCTAATTCACTCCAGTATTTACCTGTGTAATTTGGTTCTTTGGGTAGGGCCGATGCATTACGAATTGACGTCATAGCCAATTCATTCACATCAAAAATTCCAGCTTTTGTTTTTAACCCGTCATCATATCGAACGGTTTGTCCGTACTGTTGGAATATGCAACCTGAGCGCTTCAATACGCGCTCCATAAAGACGTCGTATACCGAAACAAGGTTCGTCAAACCGCTCTTGTTGGCGACGGTGCAAAGAGCTTCCAGCAGTTCGCAAGTTACTGAGTTCACCCCTCCAGCATTTTGAATGCTGCTTGCTTTTGTGTTCACACAAAATCGGGTGCTCTCCCAAACAAGGGGACTACGGATAAGCGGTTCATCACCCAGCAACTCACCGAAAACATCCGCGAGCATGTGCGGGCCGGTAGTTTGGAGCAAGCGCAACGATGCAAGCAGCTGCCCGTTGTCATCTACACTCATCAAATATAGGGGATTTAGATCATCAAATTGATCGATCTCTTTGTGATCGACAATGTTTACTCTCCAGCCTCGCCGCACGCCAAAGGCATCTGCGCGAAGTTGGTACATTTGGTCTAGAAGTTCCTTGTCTGTGTCTGACCTGTGTTCTGCGATAATCATGTTTGCCTCCAATTATTGGAACATTCATGATCTTGCACGTTTAACCTGGTTTCAGCACTACAGGGTTTTCCCTAGTTCAGCGGATCAATCAGCCCCCAACGCACTGCCATTGCCACTGCATGCGTCGTATTTCCGGCTCTGAGCTTCACTCGAATGTTTGCCAAATAGTATTCCACTGTCTTAGGGCTCAGGTTGGTGATCTCGGCTATAGTGTGGGTCGACTTGCCTTTAGATGCCCAGCTAAGAATATCGTACTCGCGCGGCGTTAACTCCACAGCACGGTTCTCGGGAAATTCAATATCCAAGCACGCCATATAATAGTAATAGGCCAGCATCATGATGTCTGATTGAGACTCATGTCTGAAGTTGGCCCATTCCTTGGTGGACAAATCAGAACTGATTGAGAAAACCCCTATATCACCGCGTATGCCGCGAATTGGTACAGACAAACCATGGTTTGTTATGCCAAAATCATTAGCTTCTCCAAAGAATGTTTTTAGAGCGGGGTTTGGATCCTCAACGCCCCACTCAAACGGTGTGATCCGCGTTAAGGCATTTTGAACTACTGGATCGATATCCAAATAATTTCGCGCGATATAGTGACGGTGCCAGTCTTCTGTGTAAGTAGACAAAGCATAAGTGCCCTGCCCGTCGGTGGTCGGTAAGTTCGTTATCAAAAAAGCCGCATCAGATATGCCTGAAGTGGACCTAAACCCTTTCAAAGCAGTCTGTGCTTGACCCACATCGTCGAATGTTGAGTGACGCTGCGAGAAATCTAAAAGTAACTCTTCCATGCAGTCCCCTCTGCAATACTAAATACTAAACTCTAGCGCCCACCAGCGTGTATTAGCTCCTTGTTTCTCCGAACAATTCGAGCACTAGGCCATTGATTATTCACAATACTTGTACATCTACAAGAGTGCAGTTATACTAAGTAAATACCACTATAAGCAAACATTTGCAAAACGACACCAATTTGGAAATAATTTTTGCGATCTACCATAGCCATACATTATGATGCGCCAGAATGCCGCAGTATAAACTGAACTAGTTTTTATGTTGAATTAACCAATACTATGAAGACTACAACGGAACACATCAACACTTCATATTCAGAACAATCTATATTTCAGCCTTTCTCTTTACACAGGAGTTTTCTGTGAATCGACTTTATAACATCAAGATTTTTACTCTGCTTTCAGCAATTGCAATCGTCCCTTTAGCTCTAGCCCTTACGTTACTTTCACAATTGATATTTCAATCATTGAATACTGCACAGATCAACCAATCTGCTGTGCAAAAAATTCGATTTATTGAATATATTGACAAAGTAGCGCATCAACTGCAAATAGAGCGCGGTCTGAGCGCTGGCTATATTGGCTCGCAAGGAAAAACAAACCAAGCGAAACTGGCAGCAGCAGTTGATGGAACGCGAGAAACTCTTGCGTCTTTGGATGACGCACTTTCCACGGCCTCAACAAACGCAAACCCAAGCGCATTAGCAGCATGGAAATCAGTTTCATCAAACTTTAGGTCACTAGACGACCACCGCGACAAAGTTAGAAAACTAGACACGTCCGTTGCAGAGAACATGACGTTCTATAGTTTGATAGTGCATGACATCTTAGCACTCGCGAATGAGATCACATTTGACCTTGGCAGCACGGAACTAACGGCGAGTTCAAATGCATACCTCCAACTATTTGAAGCAGGCGAGCTTGCTGGACAGGAACGCGGCATAGTCGCAGGAACCATAGCAAGCGGCATTTTGTCAGAAGAGGTGATTGTTACCATTTTGGGGAACTCGTCCAAACAAGCTA
>Ga0315336_1001945_pt1 | contig 35038 bp, 25 predicted proteins | sample ASW5metaG_FD_204512 | JGI IMG/M metagenome (GOLD analysis project Ga0315336, IMG submission 204512) | Ammonia-oxidizing marine archaeal communities from Monterey Bay, California, United States - ASW #5 | ecosystem: Environmental > Aquatic > Marine > Intertidal zone | place: USA: California...
CTTCGAAGAGAAGGTACACGATCTGCGAAGTCGGATGGAAATCAGTCGCTTATTGCACGAAATGCCAAAGCCGACACTTGCGGTTATACCGGGTCCTGCAGCGGGTGCAGGCTTGTCCTTGGCTCTAGCCTGTGATCTTCGCATCGCAGCGGAAGATGCAAAGCTAACAACTGCATTTTCGAGAGTCGGCTTGTCAGGAGATTTTGGCGGCAGCTATTTCCTGTCGCACCTTGTGGGAATTGCTAAAGCCCGTGAGCTATATTTTACTGGACGGGTTTTACTTGGGCACGAGGCTTTGGAGCTTGGAATAGTAAACCGAGTGACTACTTCAGAAGATCTAGAACAAGAAGCGAACAGCTACGCAGCAGAATTGGCCGCGTTACCAACTCTGGCCGTGGGTTATATGAAAAAGAACCTCAATGCGGCGCTTAAAGGCTCGCTAAGCGATGTGCTAGACGGTGAAGCTATTCATATGATCCGAACTTTTGAAACGGACGATCACAAGAATGCTGCACAGGCGTTTTTGGAGAAACGGGCGCCGGAGTTTTCAGGTCATTAGACTGTAAGTCGATTTAGAAACACCGGTACTGATCAACTGCACGACTACATCGTATGGCTTTCTTCCTGCTGTTGTAGTGTAAAGATGGAGGTGTAACCGCCCGACCAGTCCGGTGGAAGTAGGCAGGGCTCGGGGTCGTGTCGCGCCCAGCGTGCAGTTTGGCCTCGCACAATTTGTTGATCATATTTTGACCGAGCAGGGTTAAAGGTGTAGGTCATCGCATTTGCGGCCGCATAGGCATTCAACAGCAAAGGTCTTGGTCGATCTGTGCGGTTGATTTTGGAGCCATGTACAGTTCGACAGTTATGAATTGTGATGGAACCAGCAGGGCCGGGAAGGTAGGTTTCACACGACATGTCGAGTTGCATGACGTCTTTGTCAGACAAACACCCAATCCATTGGTTGTCTTCATTATATTGATCGAACAGGGGGCCTTTGTGGCTACCAGCAATGATACCTAAGGGACCTTGTTCGTCATTGCAGTCTTCTAGGTAAAGGCCCACGGTACACGGAGTGTAGTTGGTGTGTGGCCAGAAGCTGATGTCCTGGTGCCACTTCACTTCTTCGCCGCCGCCAGCCCACTTAAAATTGAGTTTTGAGTGATGGAACTTGATGTCTGGTCCGATCAGATCAGAAAGGATATCAGTAATAATTTCAGACGAAGCATAGTTCCAGTAAGTTTCATCATAGTCATTGGGGCTGGTTAATCGTCGGAGTCTAGGGTTATCGGCGTTGTGGCCCGGTTCAATGTCCCACACAGCGTCCGAAATCTCAACTTTTCGACTATCTTCGATTGCTTTGGCTGTGCACGCGTGTAGCTCCTTTAGCGTGGCTTTATCGACGGCATTTTCAACTAACAGATAACCGTTTTCGAAATAAGATTCCTGCTGTTCTCGAGAAATATATTGGGGCTTGTTTTGTAGAATTTCTTCAGGGGCCATATCGTTACACTCTTGAGCTTGTCGTGACTAAAGCTGTGCCTGTTTGATAATTTATATCGCTATGCAACACCTTCTCAAATGAAATATGTAATCTTTGCTATTAATTGTCAAAGCACATTAAGGATGGAAAATGCCTGTCTCAGCGTGTCACAAGAGACGAGTTGTGGTGCAATATCGTCTAAATCAACTATTTCTTCTTGATTAGGGATTTTAAGTCGAATATACAATAATTGATAGAATTGAAGCTAAGTCATCTAGGTGATCAGCAATTTGCAACCTAAAAGTTGGCTCTCATCTTAACGATCTCTAGTCGCGCACTGTTTTCAAAACGAACTCCATCAATATGAATATCCATCGCAGCATAGGCTTGCTCAAAGAAAGAAAGCCAGTATTCGTGTGCCACCCCTCAATACCACCAGAATTAAGCTTCGAGAGCGGACAAAAACTTTCAAGGGCGTGGGCAGATTTGATAGTGATCGAATTTGAGCACCATGGACTCAACCCTATTGGGCTTAGTAGTTTTATGGAAGGAATACGACATGCAACGCCATGTTCAGAATCGATGGTAACTGTAGTAGCAACGTTGCCAATGTCAGGAAATTCAGTTGAGTCGGTTAATGCAAATTCTTGGCAAATTCGACAACTTCTCGCAACAGGAATTCACGGTCTAATACTCCCCCAGGCTAGTGATGTCCACGCAGTTGTAAACTTTGTTCAGACATGTCGGTTTTCAATCCACAGACAAAGGCAGGATGTGCTCGGAACAGGTTGTCGTGGAGCGGGTGGAGAAGATCACGCAAGTCACGTCTGGAATGTCAGTAAGAAAGATTACTGGCGTTTAGCAGATCCTTGGCCTCTTAATCCAGATGGTGAGTTGCTGCTTGGTTTAAAAATAGAAAATCCCCAATCTCTTTGTCGAGTTGATGAGATAGCATCTGTTCCTGGTATTGCTTTTGCAGAGTGGGGCCCAGCGGATATGGCAATGTCATTTGAGATGCCGGATGCACAAGACCCACCATATCTGGGGTCATTGTATGGGGCTATGAATACTATTCGGGAAGCTTTGTCTAAATCCGGTGTTAGTTTTTATTGTGGATGGAATGATCCTGCTATGTCGATTGAGGAGCAGGTAGATTTTCTGTTAGACGATCTCGACGTTGAAATGTTGTGGTCACCCTCGGTTCATTTTGCAACATACGGGCGAAGTAGGAGATTATAGGACCCCCATTCGGGGCCTATTCACCGGTAAACCTAGTCGGACTGAAGTTCTACAAAATTTAATGCATCTTCAGTGTTGTATATGAAGCTAGGGTCGTAGGATTAACCTTATTATTACTGTGTCGTGCGTTTGGTATGACTTGACCCATGAAATCCGTTACAGTTGTGTGTAATTTAGCAGTCCAGTAAAGTATTAAGCCTAATCAATAGAGGAATCTATAGAACTCAATTAGACCAATTTAATTAGAAAAGAAATTAAACAAGCACTATAACTGTAAGCGTTTAAGTCGTTTTTCCGTAATGTATCCAAAGGAGGATCAAATGTACAAACAACAGAAGCTTGAACTAGACCGACTCCAGGACAATGTGAGCACGGGTCGAATGAGCCGGAGAGAATTCCTATCACGATTGTCAGCGATGGGTCTTGGTGCTATGGCACCGGCACTGTATAGCCAAAGTTCATTTGCCGCACCCCAAAAAGGTGGCCGATTGCGAGTTGGAATTGGTCATGGCTCTACAACCGATATGCTTGATCCCGCGACCTATGAAAATGGTTACATGTTGTTTTACAACATGGCCCAAAACAACCATATGTTTGAGACCAATGACAAAGGCAAACTCGTACCTGAACTCGTCGAGAGTTACGATGTCGACGACAGTGCCAAAACCTGGATATTCAATCTACGCAAAGGCGTTGAATTCCATAATGGCAAGTCACTAGATTCCGATGATGTGATTGCGTCCTTCCAACACCATAGAGGGGAGACCAAATCACCCGTCAAAGGACTTTTGGAGCAAATCACAAGTATACGCAAGGACGGCAAACATCAAGTGATATTCGAACTGAATGCGGGTAACGCAGACTTTCCCTATATCGCTGGTGATTACCACATCGCGATACTACCTTCCAAAGACGGCAAGATTGCAGCGAACGATGGAATTGGCACAGGCCCATACATGGGGAAAGATTTTGATCCCGGTGTCCGCAGTCTTTTGACACGCAACCCCAACTACTGGAAAGAGGGGCATGGTCATTTTGACGAGATGGAATTTCTTTCAATTATTGACCCAATGGCAAGAACTAACGCCCTTACCACTGGGGAAGTGGACTTGATCGATCGTGTGGAAACTAAAACCGCACACCTTCTGGGCCGAAAACCCGGCATCATCCTGGACGAGACCACGGGTTATGCCCACTATACCTTTCCAATGCTGCTCGATGTCCCACCATTTGACGACAATAACGTTCGTCTTGCGCTCAAGTGGGCTTTACCCCGTCAGGAGATGGTGGAGAAGGTCCTTTATGGTCATGGTGCAATTGGTAATGATATTCCAATTTCTACCGTTAACACTTACCACAATTCAGAGCTTGAACAGCATCAGTACGATCCTGATAAAGCCAAGTTTTATGCCAACAAAGCTGGGGGTGTAAAGGTCCCGCTACATGTTGCTGAAGCCGGTTTCCCGGGATCAGTCGATGCGGCTGTGCTTTATCAGGAAAAAGCGGCTGCGATTGGCATCGAGATCGACGTCATCCGTGAACCAAATGATGGATACTGGTCCAACGTATGGATCAAGAAACCTTGGTGTGCTTGTTATTGGGGTGGCCGACCAACTGAGGACTGGATGTTCACCATTACCCATGCAAGCGGCGGTTCTTGGAATGATACACATTTCAGTAACGAGCGGTTTGATGATCTGCTTGTCACCGCTCGGGCAGAGACTGACACGAACAAGCGACGTGAGATGTACTACGAAATGCAGGCCATTGTCCACGGCGAAGGTGGCACGGTTGTGCCGATGTTTAACAATTATCTCTTCGCCAGATCAGACAAGGTTCAGCATGGCACAATGGCAGGTAATTGGGATGTTGATGGCTACAAGATGGAAAGATGGTGGTTTGCCTGATTCCTAGTAGGATCAGATTGGAACTTTAAGCGTTGTTTAACCTAGTAAAGGTCGTGGCCCAGCGCATAGCGCTGGGCCTACTGACCTTATTTATTGTCTCAATTTTTATCGCTTTCGTCGTCGAGCTATTACCAGGCGACATAACCCAAGCAATTCTTGGGCAGTCGGCAACGCCTGAAACGGTAGCGGCATTTCGTGCTGAATTGGGTATAGACAGACCTGCACCGGAACGCTATTTCGAATGGCTCAAAGGCATGTTAACCGGAGACATGGGTAAGTCGCTGGCTAACAAACGCGAGATTTCTGAGCTTGTAGGGCGACGCCTGTCAAATACATTGTTTCTTGGCGGCTTTGCTGCCGCTATTGCTGTACCACTCTCTTTGATCCTGGGTGTGTTGGCGGCCCTGTATCGAAATAGTTGGTTTGACCGTAGTGTTAATTCTTTCACGCTGACGTCAATTTCATTCCCCGAGTTTTTTGTTGCCTATATTCTGATCTTGTTTCTATCGGTCAAGGCGGGTTGGTTTCCGGGGATCTCAAATATCAGTAAGGATCTGCCACTAGGTGACCGACTCTTTCGCAGCCTCCTACCAGCTGCGACACTCACGTTGGTTGTGGTTGCCCATATGATGCGGATGACTCGCGCAGCGATTATCAATTTACTTTCCAGTCCCTATATTGAAATGGCTCAGTTGAAAGGGGTTCGGCCGATTCGTGTCATTCTGTATCATGCTTTACCCAATGCATGGGGGCCTGTTGTGAATGTCATCGCGCTGAATCTTGCTTACCTGGTTGTCGGTGTTGTTGTGGTTGAGGTGGTGTTTGTCTATCCGGGTCTCGGTCAACTTCTAGTAGACAGTGTATCCAAGCGGGATGTACCGGTAGTGCAGGCTTGCTCAATGATTTTTGCTGGTGTGTATATCCTATTAAATCTGTTCGCAGACATCATTTCGGTGGTTACGAACCCTAGATTGTTACATCCAAGATAGGTTATGCAGGCATTTTATAGAGGCTTCCTGGAGGCTCCGCTGAGCGCAAAGCTGGGACTGGTGACAATTACGATGTATCTAATTGTCGCTATCTTCGCACCATTTATTGCGCCTTACAGTGAGACGGAAATTCTCGGTGGGGCTTATGAGCTTTGGTCTGAAAGGTTTCCTCTAGGTACCGACAATCTGGGCCGGGACATGCTGTCTCGGCTTATCTTTGGTGCCCGCAATACTATAGGAATTGCATTGGCTGCTGTCGTAATTGCTTTCTTCATTGGAGGTGTGACGGGGATGCTTGCGGCGATACTTGGGGGTTGGATTGACACGATAATGAGCCGTATCGTCGATATTCTGATGGCTATCCCCAGTTTAGTTTTTGCCCTTTTGATTTTAACGATATTAGGCACATCCATCACGACTCTCGTGCTCGTGATTGCAGTATTGGATAGCACCCGAGTTTATCGAATCACACGAGCTGCTTCTATGAACGTGGCAGTTATGGATTTTGTTGAGGTCGCACACCTTCGAGGGGAGGGTCTGTGGTGGGTTATCCGGAAAGAAATTTTGCCGAATATTATGGCACCGCTGCTGGCCGAATTTGGCCTCCGGTTCTGTTTTGTATTTTTATTTATTGCTGCGCTGAGTTTTTTGGGATTGGGTATTCAGCCACCGACCGCAGATTGGGGTTCGATGGTCCGCGATAACGCGACACTGATTAATTACGATGATGTAACACCACTCTTGCCAGCTGCAGCGATAGCAATTCTTACGGTGGCTGTTAATTTTGTTGTTGATTGGCTATTGCATAAGTCGAGTGGATTAAGGAGCGACTGAGTGTAGTTTCAATTTAAACGACGACGATTGTTTCTTTTTATCTTTTGGAAGGTGCCGTCGTCTCCAACCTATAATTTGAGTTAGATATCACAATATGAGAGGTGTGGCATGACGTTGGTTAGATATGAAGTAGCCCGTGACGTGGCAGTAATTACCGTCGACAATCCTCCTGTTAATGCCTTGAGTCCGGGTGTCCCGGGCGGCATCATTGAGGGTCTAGGGCGGGCAAATTCCGATCAATCGATCTCTGCCATAGTCTTGATTGGGGAAGGACGAGGTTTTATCGCCGGAGCTGATATACGCTATTTTTCGAAACCGTGGCCTGAGGGCGAGCCAAGACTTGGCGGCGTGATTGAAGGAATCGAAACAAGCTCTAAACCTGTTGTGGCTGCAATTCACGGACACGCCCTCGGTGGCGGACTTGAGCTTGCGATGTGTTGTCATTATCGTGTTATCGTGCAACGGGCAATGGTTGGTCAACCGGAAGTCAAACTCGGCATCCCCCCAGGTGCTGGAGGTACACAGCGATTGCCCCGACTGGCCGGAGTCAAAGCCGCACTTGATATGATTGTCTCAGGTGATCCGGTGACTGCTCAGCAGTCAGTTTCACTGGGAATCTGTAATCAGCTTGTAGAGAAAGATCTCCTCGATGGTGCATTGGAATTTGCATCGAAAGTCGGTCAAGCAGGTGGTCCACATGAGTTAGCCCGGGACCGAAATGTGGTACTGGAGGATTCTGAACTATTTGAAGCTAAGCGGAAACAAATTGAACGCCGCGCTCGTGGCATGCGGACACCGTATGCGTGTATTGAATGTGTCGAAGCTGCGGTTGAGTTGCCATTTGATGAGGGACTAGCGCGGGAACGAGAAATATTTGAAGTTTGTGTAACGTCAGACGAGTCAAAAGCAATGCGACATGTCTTTTTCGCTCAACGCGCAGCTGGAAAAATACCCGGGGTCAGCAAGTCTATCGAGCCACGCCAGTTCGGCAGTGCGGGTGTAGTTGGTGCGGGCACTATGGGTGGCGGCATTACTATGAACTTTGCAAACGCCGGCATTCCAGTAACGGTGGTCGAGCAAGACGGTGCGTTGTTGGACAAAGGACTGTCGATTATCAAGAAAAACTATGCGACGACGGTTGCCAAAGGAAGGCTCACCCAAGAAACGATGGACAAAAGGTTGGCACTGATAACGGGTTCGACCATGTTAGATGAGTTGGCTGATGCTGACATTGTCATCGAAGCGATTTATGAAGAGATGCCCGTAAAAAAGGAATTGTTTGGACGTTTAGATGAATGTACGAAGGCAACGGCTGTACTTACCTCGAACACTTCGTATTTGGATGTAAACGAGATTGCAGAAAGTATTCCTAAACGTAAGGGGAATGTACTTGGCACGCACTTTTTTAGCCCAGCAAATGTGATGAGATTGCTCGAAGTCGTGCGTACAGATACTGTCGATGAAACGGTTCTTTTGAGTGTATTAAACCTAGGGCGAAAGATGGGAAAACTACCGATTGTATCGGGTGTCTGCCATGGATTTATCGGAAATCGGATGCTTGAGGGGTATTTCGGAGAGGCTGCAATTATGGTTGAGGAAGGTGCTGAACCCGAACACATTGACCGTGTAATGTACGAATTCGGTATGGCGATGGGGCCGCTCGCGGTATCAGATCTGGCAGGACTCGATATTGGTTGGGCAAAACGAAAAGCTGCAGGCAATGGTGTTGCAACCGATATCCCTGGGTCATTTGTACCGAATAGACTTTGTGAATTGGGTCGTTATGGCCAAAAAACAAACCGAGGCTACTACTTGTACGAGAAGGGTAGCAGGGCTCCAGTACCGGATCCAGAAGTGAAGGATCTCGCGGAGCAGGCCGCACGGAAATTCGGTATAGGTCCACGAGACTTTGATGACCGAGAAATTCTTGAACGATGCCTGTACCCGCTCATAAATATTGGTGCGACTATTCTTGAGGAAGGCATTGCGCTGCGGGCAAGCGACATTGACTTGGTTTATTTAAATGGCTACGGATTCCCGGTGTGGCGTGGTGGTCCCATGCACTGGGCTGGCGTGATTGGTCTCGATGTTGTAGTTGAGGGTGTGCGCCAGTACTCGAGAAAGTCAGATCTTGGTCATTGGAAACTCTCAGGAATACTAGAGAGCCTGGCTGATGACGGTAAGACTTTCGAAGACTACGATGAGGAAAATCAATAAAAAGTGCTTGTCTCAACCTGTAGAGGATCTGAAATAGTCCTCTATTGCCTGATCTCACTAAAGGAACTTCACGATGATAGAGAAATCTCAACGTAGCACGGATCTACACGAACAGTTGTCAGAGTTTATGGATAAACATATTTATCCTAGCGAACCTCTGATTAAGAAAGAGCTCGCAGATGGAGATCGTTGGCAGCCTTCAAATATTGTAGAGAGGCTGAAGAGAAAGGCTCGAGAAGCGGACTTGTGGAATCTATTTTTACCAGAAAGTGAACTGGGTGCTGGACTGACTAATTTTGAATATGCACCATTATGTGAAGTGATGGGGCGCTCCCCTTATGCGCCTGAGGTTTTCAATTGCTCCGCGCCTGATACAGGAAACATGGAAGTCTTATCGCGGTACGGTACTTCAGAGCAACAAACAGAGTGGTTGGTACCCTTACTGGCCGGAGAAATTCGTTCCGCATTTGCGATGACCGAACCTGATGTCGCGTCATCCGACGCGACTAATATTCAGTCAGAAATACGCAGAGACGGAGACGGCTATGTGATTAACGGACACAAATGGTGGACCTCAGGTGCAAACGATCCTCGTTGTAAGATTCTCATATTCATGGGTAAGACGGATCCCGATAACGAGGATCGCTATCGTCAGCAGTCGATGATTCTCATTCCGATGTCGGCGCCCGGCGTGAAAGTGCTTAGACATCTTCCAGTGTTGGGTTTTGATGATGCACCTCATGGCCATGCTGAAGTGCTATTTGAGAATGTTAGGGTGCCCGCATCGAATATGTTACTAGGAGAAGGTCGAGGTTTTGAGATCGCACAGGGACGCCTTGGTCCAGGTCGTATTCATCACTGTATGCGTTTGATTGGCTTAGCCGAACGAACACTCGAGGCGATGTGCCGTCGTGTGAAATCCCGCGTAACATTCGGTCGGCCTGTTGCTGATCAAACTGTAACGCAGGAACGCATCGCCGAGGCTCGAATAATGATTGACCAAAACAGATTGTTAACACTTTATGCTGCCGATAAGATGGATCAATTTGGTAACAAAGAAGCACGAAAAGAAATAGCGATGATTAAAGTCGCAGCACCCAATATGGCCTGTCAGGTTATCGATTGGGCGATACAAGCACATGGCGGTGGCGGTGTTTCAGATGATTTTGGTCTGGGGCATGCCTATGCAAATGCACGTCTGTTACGTTTAGCCGACGGGCCGGACGAAGTTCATCGGAATCAGATTGCCCGCCTAGAGTTAAAACAGTATTGAGTGTGATTGATGTGAACAATCCACACCAAAATGTAATGCGTGAGCCGGTTAAGACAGTAGCGTTATTGGGTGCAGGACTAATTGGGAGTGGTTGGGCCGCCCGTTGTTTAGCCCACGGCTTAGATGTGGTTGCGTGGGACCCTGATCCGTCCGCTGAGTCTAGCCTGCGTGCTAATGTAGATAATGCGTGGCCCATTTTGAAAGAAGTTGGGTTGCATTCTAATGCAGATCAAAGCCGGTTGAAATTTGAAAGCTCCTTAGAAGATGCACTGTCCGTTGCAGACTTCGTTCAGGAAAGTGCGCCAGACGATGAGGCACTAAAGACCAAACTGATTATGCAGGCGGATCAGCTTCTTCCTCCTGATGTTGTTATCGCTTCCAGCTCGTCTGGGATTCGACCGACCCAGTTACAGGCAGAGGCGGTACATTCCCAGAGGATCATGATTGGTCACCCATTCAACCCAGTTTACTTGCTTCCTTTGGTGGAACTCGTAGGGGGTCAGGCGACCAGTGAAGATACCTTGCGGGCTGGAGCAAAATTCTATAGATCACTCACGATGCGGCCACTTTTAGCGCCGGTCGAGATTGATGGCTATATCTCCGATCGATTGCAACAGGTGCTTTTTCACGAGGCGTTGTACATGATCGAAGCAGGAATCTGTTCACCCGCAGAAATCGATGCCGCGATTACTGGTGGACCTGGCCTGCGTTGGGCATTTTTAGGGCCGATGTTAACGTTTCATCTTGCTGGTGGTGAAGGAGGAATTCGACATTCAATGGCTCATTGGGCGCCAGAGATTGCGAATCGCTGGACGCATTTGCCAGCCCCTGAATTCACAGAGAAATTAATCGATACGACAGCTGTCGGTTGTGAAGAGATTCAGGCTAGTCGAACGATCAAGGAGTTCGAAGGTCGCCGAGACCGTTGCCTGGTGGCAATCCAGAATGCTATAGATGAGTTCTGGTTTCCCCCGGGCCAAGACGGTTGGCCAGATATGCCAGAGTAGCTAAGTTTAACTCGCTATGAGCTGCCGATTATGAATCGTTAGGGCGAGCCCCGGTACGCAACATGGTAATTATCCAGGTCAGCCTCGTGGGTCATTTTCCAGTAATCCACCAGTCTCCACGGCATTACTGTTACGACCCGACCTCGGGCATTGCGGTAATAGGTTGTCATGCCGGGATGTGACCAAATCATCTGTTGGTGTTCTTTATCTACTCGTTCTACATAGTCGTCGTGCGCTTCACGATGTACCTCTAATGTGGCAATATCGTTTTCAATCATTTTTACGATGCAGGCAGTGATGTAGCGACTTTGACATTCAGCTTGGAACATGGCGCTGCCACCATGGCCGAGGCCAGTATTCGGACCGAGTAGGCAGAAAAAGTTCGGGTAGCCTGGAACAGTAATGCCGAGATAGGCGGTTGGGTTGTCGCCATCCCAGGTCTCGCGAAGATCAACGCCGCCACGGCCTTTTATGTTCAGGCGAGAAGCCATCTGCATCATCTCGAAGCCTATCGCATAAATCAGAATATCGGTAGTTCGGTGAGTACCGTCTTCAGTGGAGATGCCTGATTTGGTGATCTGATCGATAGGATCACTGATGAGATGGACTTGAGGTAGGGTAAGTGCGTGATACCATCCGTTGTCGAGTAGGATCCTTTTGCCGTAGGCAGGATAGTCAGGAAGGCAGCAAGCAGCAATATCCGGGTGGTCTTTGAGTTGGTCTGACATATGATCAACCATTTCTTCGCGGTGTCTATCATTTACCCGATTAAGGGCACGGTCCGGATAGGGCCAGCTAGGGTCTTTGCGTAGAAACGGTAGCAAGCCGTCACCATAGCGCCAGAACATTGTGAATCGAAACCACTCAACATAGTATGGAAGGTGTTCCAGTAGCCATTGTGCGCCCGATGGAATTGACCTACCGTAATTTGGTATTGGCCTGACCCACTGAGGGGACCGTTGGTAGATTGTGAGACTTTCCACTTGTCCTGCAATCGACGGAACGATCTGCATCGCAGAAGCGCCAGTTCCAATGATGCTGACTCGCTGATTTGCAAGATTAATATCTGCAGGCCAATGTGCGGTGTGAAATGCTTCTCCCTGAAACGAGCCACAACCCGGAATAGTTGGTTTGCGGGGTTGATTGAACTGGCCAATCGCACTGACAAGGAATGCACTACGTAAAAATTCCTTGCCGTCCGGTCCCTCAAGTTCAGATTCCCAGCACTGGTCAGATTCGACCCAACGAGAACTTGTTAGAGTTGTTTGAAATCGAATGTGACTTTGAACATCGAATTCGAGGGAACACCGTTCTAGATAGTCTTGAATTTCATCCCGTAGCGAAAAGTACCGACTCCATCGGTATCGACGACCGAATGAAAGTGAGTACGCATGATTGGGAGTGTCGACGCCACAACCTGGATACGAATTTTCCAGCCAGGTGCCACCGACATCTGTGTTTTTCTCGACGATGGTGTAGGAAATCCCAAGTTGACCCAGCTTGGCGCCCAGCACGATGCCGTTTACGCCAGCACCCACAATCAGCACATCGCGTCCTGCTATTTGATCCTCATCAGGTAGTTTTGACCAGTGGACGTCTCGATCAGTAAAACCAAGCTCATCCCGCATGGCAGGTGCATATTCGGGTGGTACAGCTTCTCCCAGGCAGGTGCTCATCATTCTAATCATGAGGGAAGTGTCTAGATCGGTTAGTGCCGGACCGGATTGGGATTGCGCAAAGACCTCGATGGCCTTTGCGCGTAGCTCAGCTTGTACCGAATTGGAAAATCCGGCGGACGGATCCGCAATTAGATTGACATCGCGTTTAGGGGTGTAAGGCGGTTCCAGCCATCGTAGATCTCCAGTCTGATGAACTAAGCTCATCAACAATACCCTGAGGTCGGCATCGGGCATTGCGTCTGCCAAAGCTGTTCGTTCATAGGTTGTATCGGGATGCATCGCGATGCTCGAAAGTTAGTTACTGTTTAGACTGGTAATTTGTGTGATGTGAACGAATTGTCCTAACCACCTCGCCGATAGCGTTACGTCATTTTGGATCTAGTTGACTGAGAATTTCTTGAGTATCTTGGCCAAGATCCGGCGCTGGACGTTGAATACCCGCTGGTGTCCTTGAGAGCTTTACTGGGAACCCGGTCATCCTAACGTTACCGTGACCTGGATGCGGGACATCGATAACCATGTCTTGTGCCAGGACTTGTGGATCCTCAAACACTTCGGCGAGGTCCATCACTCTTCCGCACGGGCAACCTGCATCGTTGATGGCACTTATCCAGTGTGCAACCGACTGTAGACAGGTCACGTCGTTGATATGTTTTGAGAGTGTATTTCGATGTAGGAGTCTTTCAGAATTGGTGCTGTAGTTTGGATCTGTCAGTAGCTTTTCAAGGCCGAGCACGCCGAGGAATCGCTCAACATAAATATCAGTAGAGGGCGCAACAGCAATCATCCCGTCCTTAGCCTGGAATAGTCCATATGGCGATACGATCGGATGGTCATTGCCTGTTCGTTTGGGTGTCTCGCCGGTTGCAAAATATTCTGCAGATAGGTAGGCCAGCATGCTGATGAGACCACCAGTCAGACTGGTTTCGACCTGTTGACCAATTCCACTGTTCCCCCGCTCCTGTAGTGCGGCCAGAATCCCAAATGCACAGTACAACCCCGCTACTAAATCACTTAACGGTGGCGCGGCCCGTTGTGGCTCTCCATCTGGCGGTCCGTTCACACTCATAAAACCACTCATTGCCTGAGCGATAAAATCAAATGAGGGTCGGTCAGCGTAAGGTCCGGTTGTTCCGTAGCCGTTCACGCTAGCATGAATTAGTCTTGGGTTAAGCCGTTCTAAATCTTGCGGTCCGAAACCCATGTCGGAAAGAATGCCGGGGCGAAAATTTTCAACCAGAACATCAGCTGTTTCCAAAAGGCGCGACAGTATATTTTTGTCATCGTCGTCGTACAGGTTTAGTACCACGGATTTTTTGTTTCGATTGAACTGAGCGAAGTACCAACTCATACCGTCAACGATGACCCCTTGTTGGCGCACGGGGTCTCCGCGAGGCCCTTCAATTTTGATGACTTCAGCGCCTAGGTCAGCAAGAAGTTGGGTACAGAAAGGACCCGCAAGGATCCGAGTGAGATCGATAACCCGTAGACCTTTAAGTGGCACGGAGGTTCTCTGAGATTCGCTAGCCTTGCGCAGTTGCAACAGAAGTCATCGAGTGCAAATCAAGACGGGGCCCAGCTTTCATGACCTGCCCGGGTAGATCATGTCCTACGATTGCTTCTACCTGAATGGCAATATCCATTAGCGCCTGGAGGTCGATGTTTGTGTCGATATTCATTTCGTGCAACATATACACCAGATCTTCAGTGCAGATGTTGCCGGTCGCTTTAGGCGCGAAAGGGCAACCACCAATACCGCCGAATGAGGCATCGAACTGGTCAATGCCTTCATCCAGCCCAGCCATGACATTGACCAATCCCAGGCCTCGGGTGTTGTGGAAGTGAAGGCCAATAGGAAGTTCTGGTAGCGTATCTTGAAGATACTTAACCACGTTTTGTACGATTGGCGGCGTTGCCATACCAGTAGTATCCCCTAGTCCGATACCTTTAAACCCAAGTTTGCTGTAGCGTTGAGCGATGTAACCAAGCTGTTCGATTGGCACGTCGCCTTCAAAAGGACAGCCAAACGCAGTTGCAATGACTCCTTGAACTGGAATATTCGACTCCGTAGCGATTCGTGCGACCTCCTCAAATCCAACCAAGGATTCTTCGACTGACCGGTTGACATTTTTTTTATTGTGGCTTTCTGACGCGGACAGAAAGACGATAATTTCGTCAATACCCGCATCGGCTGCACGCACAGCACCCTTGGCGTTAGGCACAAGGGCCGCAAGGACTGTTGAACGAGTTCTATCGATACCTTCAAACACTTCAACGACATCGGTAAGTTGGGGAACAGCTCGGGGCGAGACAAAGGATGAGAATTCAATGCGAGGTACACCTGCATCAATTAGTTTGTTTATGAGTTGAATTTTTGTTTGGGTCTCGACAAAGTTGGGCTCTGCTTGCAAGCCATCACGGGGACCTACTTCAGTCAGTTCAACTTTTGTTGGTCTTGTCATTAGGAATAGACTCCATCTAGTATATGAATCATTTCTACCATGCGCTTTATCGGGCTGCAAGGAGAGTTAGTATACAGTCCGATAATTTGGGTCTAGAACAGCCAGTGAGGTGGGGGAGCTCCCGCTACTGGCGAGCGAAAACAAGCTAAATTATCCAGATGAAGGCTGCCAATGTATACAGTCTTAAGGTCGTTCCCACCAAAGCATAGGCTAGCACAATTCCCCAGTGGACTATTCAGACCCTCATCAATCATCGAACGGCAAAACGTATTATTCTGATAGGCTAGTTCAGCACGCCCGACTAGATCAGGGTCACCAGCGTCGATGATTAATTGTTGAGCACCGTCAGTGTCTAAGCGGATGATTCGATTGCTGAGCACGCTGGTACTCCAAATTCCACCTTCACTGTCGAACTCAAATCCGTCAGGATAAATTCCTGGGCCGTAGTCAGTCACCGTTTCACGTGGACCAAGATCACCATTTGCCCGTATCGGGAATCGTAATAACGATCGACCCATCGTTTCATGGACATAAAGCCAGCGGCCGGTTGGATCCACTTTATTTTCATTAGTGAAACCGATCTCATCCGCGACAATTCGAGCTCCTGAGTTGTCAACTAGCGCAATAAATCCGTCTGCGATAGATTTATTAAACGACTGTTCTCGGTCGATTGCGGTTGTGCTTACAGAGATCCAGGTCCTACCTTCTCGATCGAGATTAGCAAAATTGGTCGCGGGCAATGCTAGCCCGTCGATTTCACTGATAAAGAGTTCCAAGGAACCATCTCTCTCAAGCACGTAGACACCACCTGACTGACCTAGGTTGGCTATAAGAAAGGAACCATCAGGTCGGAGAGAGTAGCCGTTTGGTAGAAAATCACCGGGCTTCTCGCTGGTGTTTGCAAAGTATTCGGCAACTCGACCTGTGGGTGAGATATGGGTGATACCGCCCTCACCGTGGCTTGCATAGAGATCGCCTTTGCGGGTCGCTAGGACACATTCTGGCCGTACGAGTCCTTGACCGAAGACAGTGATCTGGTCACTAGTAATGGGCGGGATACGAGTAGTCACAGCACCAAGTTAGTTGTAGGGGGTGAAGTAGCCATTGGCATCTATTTTTCCAGAACGGCCGCAGAATTCCGAGGCGATCATACTGGCAATGATGTCCGGATCCAGGATATTGGCCCAGGTCCTCTGTCCGTCGTCCAGAAGGCATGCCGTATGTGCGACACTTGGCGACTGGTTTTCATACATGACGGTGTAGGTTTCTATAGTTGCATCTCCTTCATGACTCGTTTTGACTGGTCTTCGGTACAGGCTATCAACCTCTTTCTGGAGATTTTCCCACATGAATGGTCGTTGCGGTGGCGCGTCGGAATAGATACACAGTGCGTGCTTGGTCAGTAACCCACCATTTGCTGTAACCAGAGCAAGTGCGCCGGGGTTTGACCGTAACAGAGTAGCGGTACGCGCGATAGCGTGCATGACATAATTATTCCAAGGACCTCCGGCAAATGTCAGACCGCCGGTCACGGTTAGTTGCTTGCTTAAGCTCAGTCCAATTTCGTTTGCAGCGATTTGTACTGCTGAAGGAAAGCAACTGTAAAGGTCGATATAGTCAAAACTTTCGGAATCGAGGTTGGTCAGTTCAAACAGTCGCGCCGCTGCAAGGCGTATGGCTGGCGACGAGTACAGGTTATCTCGTTCAGATACGTATAGGTGATCCCACGCCTCCGTCGAGGCATGTGGGTAGATCCAACGGTCGCGAGGAATACTAAGTTGTTTAGCCTTCACTGCCGATGTCACGATAAGAGCGGCACCTTGATCAACACTGTTGTTTGAGTTCATCAGTTTCGGGTAAGGCAGTGAGATTGGTCGATTAAATTCTGTTGCAGTTGAGATCTCTTGGGCTGAAAACTCACGTTGAATCCAGGCGTCTGGATTGTTTTTGGCAACGGCGCTGAAACCAGCCCAGAGATTGGCAATTCTTTCGAGATGGGTCGATACGGCTTCGGATGCTGCTGATCGTAAGGCAATCTCGAACAGGGGATAGTACTGGATGGGGTGTTGAATTCCACGTTGAAGCTCAGCCTCATGGCGGGTATTGCGGTGGCTGCCGACAAAAATATCCGGTTGCGTGGTTTCCTGGACTCTACCGATCGGGGCTTCTCCGGGCGTAGCAGATACAGGGTTCCAGTCGAGGGTCAAGCCGGCCGATCGAGCCCGAGATTGAGTTCTACCGCATTCAGCTCCGGTGAGCACAATGGTGTCTAAGTGCCCCGATTGAATATCCAAAAAGCTTTGATTCGCCAGCGTCTGAACATAATTACCTCCGAGTGAGGTGAGCCCAGTTTCGATTTGTGATAAGCCTAGTTTGTTGGCTATGCATTGAGCTGGGTTCTGGTAGCCCCACATTCCCCGTACCACTCGGATGGAGTCGATAGATTTCAAAATCTCTGGACTGCCGCAATCAAGTACCGCTTGGGATACAGCGCCGACCATTAGTTCCAGTGGTGATTGAGCTATTAAAGGGTTGGCTTCACGTTGTGAGACCTGAGCTACGCCGACAATTACGGGGTCGAGTAGTTTCATAGGTTAATCGTTCTACGTTTGCGAAAAGCGTTCACATCGTCTCAGATTAGTCGGGTAGTGGCAGAGCCGTTTTATAGCTGACTTGTTTGAGTGAAAAACTCGACTTTATACTGGCGATTCCTTTAATGCGTGTTAAGTGATCCATCAGAAAGCGTTCGTAAGCCGCAAGGTCCGGCACTACCACGCGAAGAAGATAGTCGAACTCTCCAGTCATGAGGTTACACTCCATGACCTCTGGTCGTTCCATCACAGCCCTCTCGAATGACTCCAGTGCCGATTCCACCTGCTTTTCAAGAGCGACAGTAGCAAATACAGTGATGGGAAGACCGACAGCTTTTGCATTCACCAAGGTCACGTAGCGTTCAATGACGCCATCATCCTCAAGTGTGCGCACACGTCGCCAGCACGGAGACGGCGAAAGGCCAATACGATCAGCCAGTTCGGAATTCGAAATTCGAGCCTCTTCCTGGATGACCTCAAGAATCCGGCGATCGGTGGCGTCAAAGCTATAAGACATATTGTTTCTCAGTTAGAACATATTTGGCATAAGTATGCTTAAATTATAAATATAGCAGGAAAATAAGTAGATAAAACCTAGAAGAAAGCAATATATTGACCTGATCCATCAGAATTCATATTCACCTAAATGCAAGTAATCCCTTTCGATCCGGACGACGAGCCACCACCGACTGGCAACACGCCAGACCAATTGAATTTTCTCAAGATACTTGAAAAGAAAGTATTGTGGTTGTCGACCTGGATGATTCACCATGCAAACCATATTAGAGAGGGTGATGGCGAACTAAAGGTAGGGGGGCACCAAGCGTCCTGTGCATCCATGGTGACCATCATGACTGCCCTCTACTTTTCAGTCTTGAAGCCAGAAGATCGAGTCGCGATTAAGCCCCATGGTAGTCCTGTGTTTCATGCGATTCAGTATTTGTATGGAAAACAGGATAAGGATCACCTTGCTCGGTTTAGAGCACTTGGGGGCGCGCAGTCCTACCCATCGCGGACAAAAGACATTGACGATGTCGACTTTTCCACTGGCTCTGTGGGGCTTGGTGTCGCGATGACAAGTTTTGCTGCCCTCATCCAAGATTACCTGGAGGCTCATTCATGGCGAAGAAGCAGAAGCAAAATGGTTTGTGTGTTGGGCGATGCCGAACTTGATGAGGGCAACATCTATGAAGCGTTGCTCGAAGGGTGGAAGCACAACGTGCGTGATCTATGGTGGATCGTCGACTATAACCGTCAAAGTCTGGATGCTGTAATTTCAGATCGGTTGTTAACGCGGTTCCATCGGCTGTTCGTCAGTATGGGATGGGAAGTGGTTACGATAAAGTACGGAAAACTTCTGCACAGAGAATTTGAGCAACCTGGCGGAGATGCTTTACGGCAGTGGATAGATTCTTGTCCTAATTCAAAATACTCGACCTTGGTGTATAGAGGCGGTGAAGCTTGGCGCGAAGCACTTCAGGCGGATATCGGATCTCGTTCGGGCGTGTCAGAGTTATTGGCACGGCATGACGACCGTGCACTACATGCCTTAATGACTAACCTTGGTGGTCACTGTATCGAGAGTATGCTGGAGGCATTTGAAAGCGTAGGTGATGATAAACCTACCTGTTTTTTTGCCTATACCATTAAAGGGTTCGGACTGCCGCTGGCTGGTCACAAAGACAATCACGCTGGAATGTTGTCGTCTGATCAGATCGATCGACTTAAATCTGAATATGGTATTAGTGATGGAGAGGAGTGGATCCCGTCAGCAGGCACAGGTGTAGCAGAATCGGAATTGCGTTCGTTTCTATCCAATACGCCGTTTTCTACTGTTAACCCGAGGCGAAAAAATTCACCTGTGGTTGCAGTGCCGGATCCTTTCCCAAGACCAGATGGGCACCAAATGTCAACGCAGGAAGCATTTGGTCGAATACTGGCAAGTTTAGCCAGGCAGGACACTGAGCTCGCTCAAAGAATCATTACTGTATCGCCCGACGTGACTGTGTCAACGAATCTAAGTGGGTGGGTAAACGCGCGTGGGCTATTCCATGTCAATAGCCAGACGGATATGTTTACCGTAGAGGAACTACAAACAATGCATCGATGGCGAGCATCGCCAACGGGACAGCATATTGAACTCGGTATCGCTGAAAATAACTTGTTTCTGTTGCTTGCTGCGGCGGGTCTTTCTCATTCAATCTTCGGAGAACGCCTGTTACCCGTAGGCACAATCTACGATCCGTTTATCGAAAGGGGCCTGGATGCATTAAATTATGCTTGTTATCAGGATGCACGTTTTCTACTGGTCGCCACACCTTCAGGTATCTCATTAGCGCCAGAAGGCGGTGCTCATCAATCTATAGGGACGCCTTTGATAGGAATGAGCAAACCGGGCTTGGCATCATTCGAGCCAGCGTTTACTGATGAACTTTCAACGATTATGAGTTTTGCGTTTTCGTATCTACAATCTGAGATGTCTGAGGGCAACGATATTGCTATAGATGGTGATCTGCTCGATGATCGTCGTGGCGGATCTGTCTACTTGCGCCTTACGACGCGTCGTATAGAGCAGTTCGACCGAGAGCTTGACAATACGCTAACGTCTGAGATTATAGATGGTGGGTACTGGTTAGTACCGCCGCAATCTTCCTGTTCTGTTGTGATTGCATACATCGGCGCGGTAGCGCCCCAGGTGATTGAGAGCTGTGACCAACTCAACCGCGAATCTCCTGGTACGGCTGCGGTGCTTGCCATTACTTCGGCTGATCGTCTTCATCGGGGTTGGATGGAAGCACAACGGAAGCGGCACCGTGGATTAAATAAGTATTCCGCGCAGGTCGAAAAACTTCTGGGCGCGATTGGATCGGATGTCCGAATTGTAACGATTACTGACGGACATCCATCGGTACTGACTTGGTTAGGCGCGGTTGCAGGGCACCGTGTCTACGGACTAGGTGTCGATCGATATGGAGAATCAGGCACACTGACTGAGCTTTACGAGACCTACCGACTCGATGCAAAATCGATCCTTTCAGCTTGCCGGGGAGGGTAACAAGCACAGAGTGTCGCGGCGGTTGACCGTAAAGGGGCGGGTCAATCCTGTGAATGTGCAAGTGATGTTTCGAGACAAGTTGTCAACACAGTGGATAGATGGTGCAAATTATCTGGCAGGTAACAATTAGGAGTAACGAATGGACGTAAAAGGAAAAAGGGCAATTGTATTGGGCGGAACTTCTGGGATTGGCCTGGCGACGACTAATCGTTTGGCAGAACTTGGTGCAAAGGTGGTAGCTGTCAGCCGTGAACCTGAGAGAGCCAAGGACCTTGTTGCACAAAACGTTGAGCTTCGATCCTGTAGTGTTCTCGATAGAACTGGCCTAAAGGCGCTTTTTGAGGAATGGTCAAAATTTGATGTTTTAGTTTGTGCCGCAACAGGAGGCTCTAGGGCCGCGGGTCCTTTTCTCGAGATGGATCTTGATGCCTACCAGGGGTCTTTTGCCAAACTTTGGGGTTATACCAATGCCGTACGCCTGGGTGCAGAGCATTTAAACCACCAGGGCGCAATTGTTTTGGTTAGTGGAGCCCCAGCACGAAAAACCAAACCTGGGGGGATCGCGTTAGGTTCTGTCGGTGGTGCGGTAGAAGCATTCTGTCGAGCTGTTGCACCTGAGCTTGCACCGCAACGAATCAATATCGTTTCCCCGGGTATTATTGATACCCCTATGTTCGGTCCGGACAGCTCGGAACGGTCGAATAAGTTGGGTGCTGCAACCGCCAGCCATGTGATTCCCCGGCCCGGCACCGCGTCCGAGGTTGCCAGCGCTGTTATTTTTACGATCCAGAATGACTTCGTGACTGGCACCACAGTAGATGTGGATGGTGGCTGGCTATTGAGTTGACTGGTAGCTTGAGGCAGCATTTTCACTCACAAGGCATCAGTAAGTGCGTTCAAGAAGGCGTCGTTTTCAGTAGTGGTGCCGATTGTGATCCTCAACGATCCGTTATCATCTGGCCATGGCAGAGTCTGTACAAGAATGTGATGCTCCTCCAACTTAGCTGCAATGGTATCGGAAGATTTATTGGCACGGGCAAGCAAAAAATTTGCGGCCGATGGGTAGACCTGAAGTCCGTAGTTCTGAAGTGTGACTGAAAGACGTTGTCTTTCACGACTAATCGTGTCTAGAACCATCTCAAGATAGTTCTGATCCCGCATCGCTGCGCACGCACCGGCCAAGGCAATGCGGTTGACATTAAAGCCAATTCGCATCTTTGAGAAGCCAGCTGCCAGGGCACGATTTCCGACGATTGCATAACCGATTCGAGCGCCAGAAAGTCCATATGCCTTGGAGAAGGTTCGGATCACGGCCCATGGGCCTTCGCGAGCTGCCAATAGGGAAAGCACGTCCGGGCCACCTTCCCAAGCAGCGAACTCGTGATAGGCCTCATCTACCATTAACAGGCAGTCGCTGGGTACTCGGTCAGCGGCCAACTTGATTTGCTCGGCTTCGAGCATGCCACCTGTTGGACTGTTGGGAGTGCACAGATAAAACAGTGCGGTGTGTTCATTGATTGCGTCCAACATGCCTGAGACGTTGTTGGATCCATTATCCAGCACTGGCACTGTGACGACCTCGCCGCCAGCAAGTCGGACATTTTTGCCAACTGGGGCAAAAGTTGGCCCTGGTAAAACGGCTTGGTCATTTCTATCGACGGCGATAGCCGCTGCCGCAAACAGCATTTCTCCACTGCCATTTCCAAATGCGAGTCGGTCTGTGCTTATGCCGATACGTGCTGAGATAATCTGAGCTAGGGCAGAGCAGGAATGATCAGGATAACGGTTCGCTATATTGACGGCATCGTGCATCGCTGCGATTGCATTTGGAGAAGGTGGGAGAGGGTTCTCATTCAGATTAAGGCGGACAAATTTAGTGCCTGGTTGATTATCGGGTTCCTGCAGAATCTGTGGTGCCATGACTGGCATGTCGTCGAATCGTTCTAGCGGAATTGTTCTATCCATAGCTATTAATGTGTGTCCGAATTGAATGTGACTTAAATAGAAGGAGTCGTGTCTTTCGCTACTTGTTTTAGAAATACCATTGGATCGGTTCCACCAGTGCCAGTGTGGCCAGGACCTATTTTCGAAACTTGCGACGATACATAGTTAGCCACTATTTTAAGGTGAGTCTGACGAAACTCGATGAGTGCATTCACACACGCTGCATGGATGTGCCGACAGCCATTATGTCGCTCAATGGCACGGATTAAAGGTCTGTCATTCTCCAGGGCATTAATATAGGCAGCATGACCTGTCGGCATATAGTTACGCATCGCAACGAGATAGGTTCTTGATTGTTTTTCCTGATGACTAATGCCGAGCATTGCATCTATAGCCTGAAGTAAAGAGCTTTGTGCTGCGCTGCCACCAAAATAACTTCTTGGGTTCTGCTTGCAACCCCTGTATTCGATCATCTCAAATGAAGCTAGGAATGGTCGTATCCGGTTGTAAAATATATAGGGATCACAGTGTTCGTACATTCGGTTTAGCGTCACGTTCAGGGCGACCAGAAATTCATGAACTGCCTCAAGTGAATCTTCAATCTGTTGGAAGTCTTCGGACTGCGCTGCTTGCTGTATGCGGTCGAATTGTTTAAGTACCCCGGCGCCTATAGCCTCGATCTCGGTTGTGACCAGGTAGAACCAGGATTCATCAAGGCCGCCATGAAACTGGATAAGTGTCCTGAGATTGCCTAGTTGGATCGAGTTGTCGGGTTCTAACTTCTTCCAATTGTTCAAAACCAGAGAGGCGTGGGCAAGAGTTGGCGGTCGACCTAATCGTTCAGCAACCAGCGTCCAAGGTATTGCAATACTTGATGGAACATACCCGGACGATTCGTAGCCCTGCCAAACGAATCCATGGCCAAATATGGATAACACTAGCATGGCGCGTTCCAGTTCCATCGATGTCTGTAAGGAGGAGACATCGTCAATTATCGGCATGGCTTCGGCATGGGTTCGAAAAACACCCGCGTTCAGTAGTCCGGAGAATTCCCGCGCCATCGAATCCCAGATTTCGAATTCATCTGGGAGTGACTCAAGTGGTTCTTGGGCCGGCAAGAAACCGTTGGTAGCGTCTATGTTATAAAAGTCAAGCATGTAATTATCAAATTTCGACACTGTTGATATTGGCATATTCGAACCAGGACGCTTTCCAAACTAAATGGTTCGTAACTGAACGTTCAGGTCACAAGTTTGGGAGTTGCGTAGACTGGATCTTTCCAGGATTCGGTTTCAAGAATTTGGGCGAGCATCGATGCTGCAAGCCAAACATCTTCGTATCGCGTGTACAACGGTGCAAACCCGAATCGCAGTAGATTGGGTGCCCTAAAATCACCAATTACTCCATGGGCAATGAGTGCTTGCATAATTGGCCAACCATGGGAGTGGCTAAACGAGACCTGACTACCTCTTTGGCTACTGTCACGTGGGCTCGCCAGTTGTAAGGAATAACCTTCACACAGCGATTCGACAAGGTCTACAAACAACGTTGTTAATCGTTTTGATTTTGTCCGGATGGCGTGCATATCGACCATTTCGAATATATCTAGGCTCGACTCTAGAGCGATATAGGAAAGAACCCCGGGGGTTCCACAACGGAATTTGTCTATGTTGTTTGCTGGCTTAAAGTGCGTATCAAAAGAGAAGGGGTCAGTATGAGCTTGCCAGCCTGTCAATGGATTGACGGCATCAGTGATATGCCGGTCTGCGACGAAAAGGTATGCCGGTCCTCCAGGTCCGGCATTAAGGTACTTGTATGTGCAACCAACCGCAAAATCGACATTAGCCGCATTTAGATCAACCGGCACCGCACCAAGTGTGTGAGCGAGATCCCAGATAACCAGCGCGCCTGCCTCATGGGCTTTTTTAGTTATTCTTTCCATGTCGCGAATTAATCCGGTGCGGTAACTGACCTGGGTAAGAGTGACGACGGCAGTGGAGGGGCCGATCAATTCGAGTATCGAATCATCACTCTCCTCTCCTTCAACGAGCTTATGTTGTGGATAAAAATGTGTAATAGCGCCTTGGATGATATGAAGGTCAGATGGGAAGTTATAGCGTTCCGATACAATCTCGGTTCGACCAGGACGCATTTCTAGAGCAGCTGACAGAGTCTTAAACAGGTTTATTGACGTTGAATCAACCACCAATACTTCACCAGGATTAGCGCCCATCAGGGACGCCAGTCGATTGCCAAGAGTCAAAGGTAGTATGTGCCAACCTCGATCATTCCAACTTCGTATCAATTCGGTACGCCAACCCTGAGTAACGGCTTCTTGAATCTTTTCTGGCACCACTGCGGGCATAGCGCCAAGAGAGTTGCCATCGAGATAGACCAGATCAGGTGGCAAATCGAAAAGACCTCCAATACTGGAGAGCGGGTCAAGTTTATCTTGCCTGCGGGCGTGTAACAGACCGGGGCTTTGGCTATTGGACAATGTTTCAAGAGACATGGTGTGCATCTGACTACCTCATTTATCTGCATATACTGACAGTTGTTGAAAGAGCGCTGTATCGGTATTAGCAATATCGTACATGATGTCAAAGTGATGCCGCCCCGGCACTTCTGTTAGTTCTATATGGGGGGTACTTGTGGAGCATTTTTCAGCATATGCCTTTGATTGGCGTATGAACTCTTTAGTTTCATATTCTGCATAGACGATGTCCAGAGCGACCAACGGATCGGTATCATAAAACTGTGGACTGAGTGCTCTAGCACTTTCAATCGATAATCCCAGTGGTTCGTTGACATAGGTCTGAGAAATCGGTTCGAGGTCGTAGATGCCACCGATTAGGATGGCACGCTGAGGTCGTGTAAGAAGTCTGGATCTGTCGTGATCCCGGATACCCGGACTGATCGCGCAGGCCAGGAGATGCGCGCCTGCAGAATGACCCATGACATGAGTCTGGCATTTGTCGAGTCCGTAATGGAGATGGTTCTCACCAAGCCAGTTGATGGCCCGTCGGCAACGTGAAATCATCTTAGCAATGTTTGAAGTAGGTGCTAGGCCATAGTTGATACTTACAAAAGCGTAACCGGCTGCTGTCCAGGCAGTGGCCAAAAAACTGTGATCATTTTTTGAAAGTTGTTGCCAGTAGCCACCGTGAGCAAATATCAGCAAAGGTATGTTTTCGTGATTGACTGGCATGGCTGGTAGAAACAGATCTAGTTTTTCTTCCACATCATCGCCGTAGGATAGATCGGGAATTAGGTGTGGCCCATAGCTATCTCGTACCCGTTGGGATTCTTTGGAATACGTCGATATAAATGGTGCAATGTCACCCACCATACTGCTCGGTGAGTATTCGCGCTCTAGTTCTTTAGTAGATAGGTTTTTCCAGTTCAATACTTAACGCCAGGTCGTGGGTGTTGCGGTCTACCCGACAGGAGAATGTGCAAGGGAACAATTGTATAGAAAGTGTCTTGAATTCGGGAATCGATGGGGGTTGCTTTTTCCCATCCGACGGGTAAGGTGTTTTACCAATGCCTGTAAATTGACAGTGAATTACGCTGGTCGCAGGCCACAATGGAGTCGGAAATGTCTAGCAAATTGCTGGAGATGCAAGATGTTGTAATTGAAGCTGAGATCGATGGCCAATGGCGGCCTATCGTCAATGGCTTAAGCCTGGCCTTGGAAAAGGGTGAGATTGTTGGATTGATCGGTGAATCCGGTGCCGGAAAATCAACCTTAGGGCTGGCTGCATTGGGATATACAAAACCGGGGTGCCGGATCGTATCCGGCTCAATCAAATTGGATGGACTGGAACTGACGACATTGCCCGAGAAACAACTTCGAAAATTGCGCGGCAATCGTGTCAGCTACGTTGCGCAAAGCGCAGCGGCGGCTTTTAACCCAGCACATCGCCTGCTCGAGCAGTTTTCCGAATCTCCCGTGGAACATGGCAAGATGAACCGAACGGAGGCCGAAGTTAAAGGACGCAGTCTTTATCGGCAACTGGATCTTCCCGACCCTGATTCGATTGGTGAACGATACCCACATCAAGTATCGGGTGGTCAACTACAGCGAGCGATGACAGCTATGGCAATGGGTTGTGAGCCTGAGATTGTTGTTTTTGATGAACCAACGACAGCGTTGGATGTGACAACTCAGATCGAGGTGTTGGCGGCCATTAAGGAAGCAGTTCACGCAAAAGGGGTTGCGGCAATTTATATCACGCATGACCTGGCTGTCGTGGCACAACTGGCGGACAGAATAATGGTGCTCCGTTATGGAGATCTTGTGGAGGAAGGGGAAGCACGGCACCTCCTTGCCCACCCCGCAGAGGACTATACAAAACGGCTGTTATCTGTCCGGAGTTTAAGGGAGGATAAAATACTACAAAAAGTGGAGAGTCGAATTCTTTCAGTAGACAATGTGACCGCACGCTACCCTAGTACGACTGAATATGTGCTAGAAAATATCAGTATCGGGATCGAGAAGGGTAAGACTGTCGCTGTTGTCGGTGAGTCGGGAAGTGGCAAAAGTACGCTGGCGCGTGTCATTACCGGACTACTTGCACCACAGTCTGGTTTAGTCACTTTCAAGGGTGAATCAATGTCAGCTGCTCTTGCTGATAGAAGTAAGGACGATCTGCGGGCGATCCAGATGATCTACCAGATGCCCGATGTATCACTAAACCCGCGTCAGCCGGTTAGGGAAATCATTGGCCGGCCGTTGGAATTTTATCTCGGAATGAGTGGCCCCCAGAAAACGAACCGTACCGTTGAGTTGCTAGAGCAGATTGAATTACCCAAGAATTTTATAGATCGGTTTCCAAGCCAGTTGTCGGGTGGAGAAAAACAAAGGATTTGTATTGCTCGTGCGCTGGCTGCTGAACCAGATCTCATCATCTGTGATGAGGTTACTTCTGCACTCGACCAGCTTGTTGCGGAGGGGATACTAGAGCTTCTCCAGAGTCTGCAGAATCGTCTTCAGTTGTCTTATCTATTCATCACTCACGACCTAGCAACTGTAAAGGCGATTGCTGATGATATCGTAGTCATGTATCAGGGCCGCATAATTGAACAGGGAATCAAACAGCAGATACTCACACCACCGCACGAGCCTTACACGGAACTACTGCTCTCTTCTGTGCCTGAAATGGATCCAGACTGGCTCGATCAGTTGATGGATCGTCGGGCACAGGGTTTAGCGCCGACACTCGACACTGTGAGTTGATGTTTATTATCGCTCGATCCATTGATGAGGCAACATCTTGTAGTAGTGACGTTCAAGTGGGTTCCGCTAGTAAAGTTTATCTAGCCAGTGCTGAATAACCTACATTTACTCGGGTAGGTCTAATGTGTTCTTTAGTGGATGTGGTCAAGCCAATTGATTACTTATTCGTCCTGATGACATGTGGCGGTGTACCATGCCGGCTGTCGATTCCAAGGAGACCAGTCAATTCGTGACGAATGTTACAAATAAGCAGACCTGGAAAACACCGTTGATTGTATTGGTAGCAGGGTGTTTAGTGTCGGCAGTTGGGTTTGGAGCCCGTTCCGGAATGGGCTTGTACCTTGATCCAATGACAGTCGACCTGGGTTGGAGCCGTGAAACCTACGCATTAGCGATGGCTCTGCAGAATATTATGTGGGGGATTGGTTTGCCTATTGCTGGTGCAATTGTTGATCGACATGGCCCGGTGTGGGTGATCGTAAGTGGAGCTGTTGTTTATGCGCTTGGGTTCTGGGGGATGACCCTATCAGATTCTAGCGGTATGCTGTATCTGACAGGGGGGGTACTCACAGGTGCCGGAATCGCATTTACGTCGTTTACTTTAGCGATTGCGGCAATGGTCCGAGCGGTGGGTCCGGAAAAACGTTCACTAGTGATGGGCTTGGGTACCGCTGCAGGCTCAGTAGGTCAGATAGCGCTCTCACCGTTTGCTCAGAGCATGATCGGTCAGTTCGGTTGGAGCAATACGCTGTTGATAATGGGTGTGTGTACTTTGTGTATCATCCCGTTGGCTTTGTTATTGCCTAATCATGCAAATTTCGATGAGCCCGATACGATTGATCTGACGCTTACAGCAGCGCTAGGGGAGGCATTTCGCCATCGCGGCTATGTTCTGTTGACTATCGGTTTCTTTGTCTGTGGATTCCACGTGACATTTATTATGGTTCACTTGCCGGCTTATGTTGTCGATTTGGGTTTATCAGGAAGTGTTGCGGCTTGGTGTTTGGCTTTGATCGGTGTGTTTAATATTATTGGATCTATCGCGGTCGGCGTCTATGGCCAACACCACAGTAACTCAAATGGGTTGAGTTTTATTTATGCTGGACGTGCGATTGTTATCGCAGCCTTACTGTTATTGCCTAAAACAGAATTTGTGCTCTATCTATTCGCTTGTGCGATGGGATTGCTTTGGTTATCTACGATACCACTGACCACTGGTGTCGTTACCCGTATATTTGGAGTGCGGTATATGGCGACGTTGTTTTCGGTGGTATTTTTCAGTCATCAAATAGGGAGTTTCATTGGAGTTTGGCTAGGTGGTTATATTCATGATCTAACCGGCACTTATGATGCTGTTTGGCAGGCTGGAATTGTTCTGGGAATTATTGCGGCAGTTCTTCATGTGCCGATCAACGAGAAACCGCTCAGAAGGGCAGTCAGTGCGCCAGGGTAGTTGGATAACAATACTGAACAGCGCTTCGCGGCCGCGCTTTAGAAAAGAAACACTACCTACCCAAACATCGATATCGGAATGGTTGATTGTCGGGCCGAATTGACGCACAGTTGTATAGGTAACCGCGGGAGTAAAGCATGATTGAATCGAGTCTAAGGATACTTCGCACAGACATTTCAGGCATGCCGATCGAATGGGTCGGATTTGAAGAAGCAGCAAAGCTCCATTGTCTGGAACAAATACTCTATCCGATGGGTTCGTCTTTGTATGTTGTACGTGGTGGGATAAACGCGAGAACGGGGCGCCGGAGTACGCTTAAAGTTTATTCAATCATTTGTACCCTTGGGCAATCGCGAGCCCATCTAAAGAATCATCCGTCATACACACCTCCGTTAAACAACAAGGCATTGTTCCGGCGTGATGCTAATCTTTGTCTTTATTGCGGAGTGCAGTTTCTCCCCGCACAGCTATCAAGAGATCACGTGCAACCTCTCAGTCGGGGAGGTTCGGATGTCTGGCAGAATGTTGTGACAGCCTGTAGACGATGCAATCATAGAAAAGGCAATCAGACGCCTGAAGAATCCGGACAGAAACTGCTGGCAGTGCCATTTATTCCAACCCATGCCGAATATATCTATCTGTCTGGTAGGCGGATCTTGGCAGACCAGATGGAATTTCTCGTTTCACATTTCCCACGAAACAGTCCTCTTCACGAACGAATCGGGCAGGTAGCCTGAGAATCGCATTTGCCTCGATTTAACTATGGGTAACGATAATAGTCTGAACAGGGGATTTATGACCCGCGCCGTACATTCGGGCGAGTCTCCAGATCCTGTTACCGGTGCGTCTGCACCGAATATCGTTATGTCGAGTACGTTTGTTATTGATGAGCCGATCAGCTTCTCGGCCCAAGACAAACCTGATGATGCACCTTATGTTTATAGTCGTTGGGATAACCCTACGGTCACGGTCCTTCAGGACAAACTTGCGGCACTGGAAGAAGCTGAGGTCTGCCGATGTTTTGCATCAGGTATGGCAGCGACTTCAGCGTTGCTATTGAGTACCCTCAGCCAAGGTGACCGATTGGTAATGAGCGACAGTAATTACCCAGGAACGGCAGAGTTTGCCCGCAAGATATTAACCCGTCTTGGTGTAGATGTTATCGTGGCCGACCTGTCTGATTTGGAAGCAGCAGATCGTTCGATAACGGCGGGTGTCAAACTGGTCTGGGCAGAAACGCCAGCGAATCCAACATTGCGTCTTACGGATATTCAAGGCGTTGCTGAGCTTGCTCATTCAGTGGGTGCAGAGTTAGCGATCGACTCGACTTTTGCGTCTCCGGTAGCGACTCGTCCGTTGATGCTAGGGGCAGATTATGTTGTTCACTCTCTCACGAAATACTGTTGCGGGCATGGTGATGCGATGGGAGGCGCAGTTCTTGGACGACGAGATAAGTTGAAGAATATCGAATCGGATGGTCAGATTTATATGGGTGGTGTAATCAGTCCATTTAATGCCTGGCTGATTAATAGAGGGCTGGCCACGCTACCCATGAGAATGCAGGTACATCAGACGAATGCCACCCGTGTTGCGGAATTTTTGGAAGGACATAAGAAGGTAAAAAAGGTACTGTATCCTGGACTTCCTAGCCATCCACAATTTGATTTGGCCGTACGTCAGATGGATAATTTTTCTGGAATTGTGTCAGTGCAAATTGATAACGGCTCTGGCCTGGTTCAACGCATGATGTCAGATCTGAAGATATTTCACTATGCAGTGTCATTAGGTCATCATCGCAGTCTGATCTACTGGCTAGGCACAGACGATCTGATGCAATCAAGTTATGGGCTTGAGGGAAGAGCGTTGGAAGCTTACCGGGTGTTTGCCGGTGACGGTGTCTTCAGAATTTCCGTTGGGCTGGAAGATCCTGGGGATTTATGTGACGATCTCGCTCAAATTCTGGGTTGAATCGGTAAATTGGGTTTTTGTTGACTCTAGGCTAATAAACTCTCGAGCTTGCTGGTCAGCATGGTAGGAAGATCGTACCATGGGTCCCGAGGCAACGTGGCCGAATCCCATGCGGCTTCCAAGTGTGGCAAGATCTAGAAACTCTTCCGGAGTGACATAGCGTTCTACCGGTAGATGATCTAGGCTGGGCTGTAGGTACTGACCGAGTGTCAGTAGCTGCACACCGTGATTTCTCATATCTTGCATTACAGCCTCTACTTCAGGCATCGACTCTCCAACACCGAGCATAAGCCCTGACTTTGTAGGTAAATCGGGGCAGTACTTCCCGAACTTTTGCAATAATTCTAATGAGTGAACATAGTCGGCACCAGGTCTAACCCGTTTGTATAGTCGGGGTACTGTTTCCAAGTTGTGATTAAAAATATCGGGTGGTGAAGCAATAAGCTGCTCAATAGCTTTAATTGCGCGACCGCGAAAATCTGGCGTCAGTATTTCGACGGTTGTTTCTGGACTCACGGTCCGAATTGCGTCGATGCATTCCCTGAAATGACTGGCACCGCCATCGCGCAGGTCATCCCGATCAACCGATGTTATGACCACGTGCGCAAGTTCCATCTTCTTAACAGTTCGAGCAAGGTTGTAGGGTTCATCTGCGTCAAGAGAATCAGGTCGCCCGTGAGCGACATCACAAAAAGGGCAACGCCGGGTGCAAATGTCCCCCATGATCATAAATGTGGCAGTGCCATTGCTAAAGCATTCCCCAAGATTTGGGCAACTAGCTTCTTCGCATACGGTGTAGAGGTTGTTGTCGCGCAGTATTTTTTTAAGGCGTGCAACTTCAGGAGTGCCGGGGAACTTCGCTCTGATCCAAGGCGGTTTAGGTAGAAGTTCGGCCCGTTTGCTAGCTGGAAATTTGACAGGCACTCGAGACATTTTTTCTGCGCCGAGTTGTTTTTGGCCCTGGCTTATGGTCATGCTGCTTCCTGATCGTAGTGTTCGATTGGGGGACAGCTGCAGACAAGATTTTTGTCACCATGGACATTATCTACCCGGCCCACAGGAGGCCAGTATTTATCTTGGCGGCTATGCGGTGATGGAAAGAATGCTTGTTTCCAGGAATAGGGTCGATTCCAATCTTCGTCTGTCAACAAATGCTGAGCATGCGGGGCATTTTTTAGAAGATTATTTTTGGGGTCAGCTTTGCCGCATTCGATGTCTGATATTTCTTGTCGAATCGAGATCAGAGCCTCACAGAATCTATCGAGTTCGGCTAAAGATTCGCTTTCGGTGGGCTCAATCATAAAGGAGTCCGCAACCGGCCAGGACATGGTGGGCGCGTGAAATCCGTAGTCAACCAATCGCTTGGCTACGTCTTCAACAGTGATGCCAGATTGGGTCTTTATTTCAGACAAGTCTACGATGCACTCATGAGCGACTAGCCCCCCAGGACCTGTATACACAACGGGGTAGTGCTCGTTCAGCCGCTTGGCAATGTAGTTGGCATTCAATATGGCCAGTTCGGTAGATCTACGAACCCCTGAAGCACCCAACATAGCAATGTATGCCCAGGAGATCGGAAGAATAGAAGCTGAGCCCCAGGGAGCCGCTGACACCGTACCAATGGTTGTTTTTCCGCCTGCGGCAGGGTTAACTCCCTCAACGATGGGGTGATCTGGCAGAAATGGGGCCAGGTGACTGAGCACGCCAATTGGACCCATTCCGGGTCCGCCGCCGCCGTGTGGTATAGCAAAAGTCTTATGTAGGTTTATATGTGCAACATCGGCTCCAATTTCACCAGGTCTGCAGATGCCGACTAGGGCATTTAAATTAGCCCCGTCCATATAAACCTGACCACCCGAGCGGTGAACAATTTGGCAAATCTCCTGAATTGATTCTTCAAAGACACCGTGAGTAGACGGATAGGTGATCATCAGGGCGGCGAGACTATCTCTATGAAAAGCAGCTTTATCAGAGAGATCTTTCAGATCTACATTCCCATTATCGTCACAACGTATGATGACAACCTTCATGCCGGCCAAGATAGCGCTGGCAGGATTCGTTCCGTGAGCAGACGAGGGAATCAGGCAGATATTTCGATGTCCCTGTCCTTGACTCTGGAGGTAGGCACGTATGCAAAGGAGTCCGGCGTATTCACCCTGTGATCCCGCGTTGGGTTGCAGAGAAATGGCGTGGAAGCCGGTGATCTCGCACAGCATTTCCTCGAGTTCCTCAAACAACTGCTGATAGCCCTGAGTTTGGTCGAGAGGTGCAAACGGATGCAGGTTTGAAAAGTCACGGTAGGACAGTGGCAGCATTTGGGATGTGGCGTTTAGTTTCATGGTACATGACCCTAACGGAATCATAGACCTTCCAAGACTGATGTCCTTGCTCGCAGTCCGGCGCATATAGCGCATCATCTCGGTTTCAGAGTGGTAACGATGAAAAATCTCATGCTCCATAAAACTACTTCTGCGTATGAGTTCCTGGGGTACGGCCTCAGTGACCACGCCATCAAAGCGTTCAATGCTCAATAATTTGTCAGCGCCGGTATGGAATACCCGCCAAAGACTTAAAATATTTTTCCGTTTGGTTGTTTCGTCCAGTGTGATGCCGAGATGATCTGCATCGATGTAGCGCAGATTAATTTGTGATTCGCGAGCCTTAGCAGCTATTCGGCCAGCAAGGCCTGGGACGCGTACTTTGACGGTGTCAAAGTACGCGTCATCTACAAGTGGGTAACCCAGTTCGGACAAACCGGCCGCAAGGATCCGCGTCATACGATGGACCCTCCTAGCGATATCCTTGAGTCCATCGGGGCCGTGATACATCGCATATAAGGTGGCAATATTGGCAAGCAGTACCTGAGCCGTGCAGATATTACTCGTCGCCTTTTCACGTCTGATGTGTTGTTCTCGTGTCTGTAGTGCCATACGTAGCGCTGGATGCCCTTGAGCATCCATTGAGACTCCAATGATGCGTCCCGGTGTGGATCGTTTGTATTCTTCACGGGTGGCAAAAAACGCGGCATGTGGGCCGCCGTATCCCATGGGAACGCCAAACCGTTGTGAGTTTCCGACAACAATGTCTGCGCCCATTTCACCTGGCGGTTTGATTAGAGTCAATGCGAGCAAATCACTTGCGACAACAGCCAATGCACCCTTTGCATGGGCTTGAGAGATAGCTTCACTGGGGTTTTTCAGGCACCCGGTTGATGCTGGATATTGAATCAGTACGCCAAAACAATCTCGGATCTGAAGCTCTGTGTACGGGTCACCAACGACGACTTCATAACCGAGAAAATTAGCCCTTGTTCGAATGACAGCTATCGACTGTGGGTGAGTATTGTTGTCCACAAAAAAGACGTTAGACCGGCTCTTTGAAATCCGTCGCGCCATGGTCATCGCCTCGGCAGCTGCTGTGGCTTCATCGAGCAAAGAAGCGTTGGCAATCTCCATACCGGTAAGGTCCATTACCATCTGCTGAAAACTAAGCAGCACTTCCAAACGGCCTTGGCTGACCTCTGCTTGGTACGGGGTGTAGGCGGTATACCAGTCTGGATTCTCAAGTACATTCCGTTTGATGACTGGTGGCATGATTGTGCCATGGTAGCCGCAACCGATCATCGAAACGAACACTCGGTTTCTGTGTCGCATGTGTCGCAGGTAGGTGCTGGTAGCACGTTCACTTCGGGTGGGCGGGAG
>Ga0315336_1001946_pt1 | contig 35038 bp, 29 predicted proteins | sample ASW5metaG_FD_204512 | JGI IMG/M metagenome (GOLD analysis project Ga0315336, IMG submission 204512) | Ammonia-oxidizing marine archaeal communities from Monterey Bay, California, United States - ASW #5 | ecosystem: Environmental > Aquatic > Marine > Intertidal zone | place: USA: California...
GCGCCGACCGAGGGGCCGCGGTGGACGGGCATCGCGCCACCGTCGATTCCCCACGACACCTTCATGCGCGAGCGCTGCGACTCCTGCCACGGGGTGAACGGCCGGGACGCGCTGCGAACGCCTCATAACGACCGCCAGAACTGCGAGCAGTGTCACGCTCCACAGGCGGACGAGCAGTGGCGCCCGGGAGGGAGACGATGAGCGGATATTCCCGTCGGGATCTCTTCCAGTTCTGGCGTCTGGCGCCGAGCGCTCCGGCTGTGGACCCTGCGAAGGAGAGGGTCGCCTGGCAGGAGGCGCCGCGCAGGCGGTCGTGGCGGAGTGGTGAAACCGAACGCCTGGCACGAACCGAACGCCTGGCACGAACCGAAACCGAACGCCTGACCCCTCTGAAAGCGCGGGTTCTTCCTTTTGCTTGCCTGGCGTCGACGGGGTGTGCGACGTGTGTGGAGCGGTGTCCGGAGCCCGGGGCCATTGCTATGGTGGATGGGCGCCCAGTTGTGACGGCGGCGAGCTGTACCGGCTGCGGGATCTGCGCCGACATGTGTCCGGCTCCCGGCAAGGCCATCGTGCTCGGCCCGGAGGTGCCCCGTGGGTGAGGAGCTGCACCGCGGACGGCTGGATCGCGATGGTATCCAAGCGCTCTTCGCGGATTACCGCGATGCCGCCCGAGTGTTTTCGGTGCGGGTCAAGGGCGGATTCCAGGTCCAGGCACAGGGGGCGAACGATCTCAGCCTGGCGCTCGAGGCGCTGCTGTCGAAGGCGGCCCGCGGCGTGCAGGTTCACTACCTGTTCGAGGGCGAGCGGTGGTGCGACACCATCCTGGTCGGTCCCCACGGATGGCGGGTGATCCGCAGCCACGGCGAGTTCAAGCAGCCGCGCTGACACACCTGGGTGTGCGATTCCCCACACCCGACGCGGGCTCTGGATGAGGCTCATTATAGTTACGGATATAAGGTGACTATCTGCCGGTTGAATCGGGGCGATTTGGCACGAGTTTCGCACTTATTGAGGGCGGAGGTCATCCATGATTCTGTCCCTCGTTCTCTCCAGCGCTCTCGCCCAGTCGCCGGTCTTGAAACCCGAGCTCCAGGTGCGTCCACGGTTTGAAATCCACACCGGTCGCGATGGGGTCGAAGGCGGCGAGACCGGCTTCTTCACCCAGCGCTCCCGCCTCGGCGCATCGCTGACTGTGGACGCGGTCACCGTGCGAGCGGTCGGTCAGGATGTGCGCATGTGGGGTGAGGAGGCGAACACCCTCACCGACTTCAGCGCGGACGGCTTCGATATGCACATCGCCACCGCCGCTGTAGAGCTGACCGATGGCGCGACATTGACGCTCGGGCGCCAGGAGGTCGCGGTTCACGAGCACCGACTGATCGGGACTGTGGGCTGGGCGCAGCAGGCGCGTTCCTTCGATGGCGGATTGTTCAGTGCAGACGGCGAAGGCTGGGGTGTCGATGCCGGCGCCTTTGTACTCACCGCGCGTACGCCCCGAGCCGTCGATCACGACGCAGCGATGGGATTTGTGCGCGGCGGCTGGAAGCCCGAGGGTGGACAGCTCGATGGGCTTTATGTGCTCATGGCCGACGGCAACGTCTCTCCGATGTTCCATACCGCCGGTCTGTATGCGAAGGGCAAGACCGGACCCGTCTCCGGGCGGATCGAGGGCTACGGCCAGTTTGGCGAGAACCGCTCGGCGTGGATGGCGGGCGTCTCGGGCACCATCGCGCCGGACATCGACAGCAAGCCTGCGGCGACCTTGTGGTACGACCACCTGAGTGGAGATTCGACACCCAATGACGGACAGATCCAGGCGTTCAACACCCTGTTTGCCACCAACCACAAGTTCTACGGATTGATGGATGTGATGTGGTTCGCCGTCGGGGCCACCGCCGATGGTCAGGGGCTACAGGACGCCGCCTTGAAGCTGTCGATGTCCCCGGTCGAGAAGGTGACTGCCAAGCTGGACGCCCACCTCTTCCTCGCTCCGAATCCCATTGGGGATGCGATGCTCGGTCAGGAGATGGACTTCACCATCGGGATCAAGGCCACAGAGGGTCTCACGGTCGGCATCGGCGATGCCGTGCTTTTGCGACCGGACCTGGCGCTGGACTCGTGGAGTTTCGTGCAGGTCGACGCCAAGCTATAGCCCGCGCGAAAACCATCACAACGTCAGCTGGATCTGGTAGAAGTCGTCGCCGCGACGAAGTCCGAAGACCGAGCTCTGCATCAGGCATTCTTTCAACGTTTCCGAGACCCCGTCTCCAGCATTGACCAACGTCGACGACTTCGTGCTGACGGCGTATCCGAAACTCCCGGCAGAGCCAGGGCTCAGTGCAATGCAGGCGTGGGCGACCCGGGTGAGTTCACGCAACATGTCGTCGGGTACGGTCTTGTAGGGATCGATGACCACCTCTGGTGGCGTTGGCGCGTCCGCCGTCTCGAGACGCACGATCGCAGCGACTTTCTTGCCGGCAGTCCACCCTCTCAAAGTCCATTGGCCGCGGGCGGCGCAGCTGTCGATTTCGTCACTGAGTTCGGTGTAGGGAGATCCGCTGTCGACGGACATGTAGACGGCCACGTCCTCGTAGGACTTTCGACCCTCTACCAAGATCGGAAAGCGCGTGTGCAGGGGACGGCCTCGAACACACATCGCGAACCGATCGACGATCTTGGCGCGCAGTTCTTCGTTGGGCGCATCGTCGACAAACACGCCCTCCCGCCAGGCGGGATCGACCTCGACGGCAACGTGTGTTTCGGAGTCTCTATCCAGGTCATCGGCCAGGTTGCCCAGTTTGGCCGTCACACAGTCCTTGGGTCCGCCCCAGGGAGTCGTGCGCACGGTCAACTCATTCGCGAACCGGGAGAGTTCGAAGGTGCCCTCCCACGGCTCGGCGTCCACACAGGTCTGGACCGCCGAGACGACGACGGGAATCAGCTCATCGGGCCAGGTCTTGCCATCGACGGGGACGGGCGTGACAGGTTGAGCGGCAAACGCCACCCAGGCAGAAAACACTGCGAGCATGAGGAACTCCTCTTTGTTGATCGGCAACTACTCCTTCAGTCGCTCAGCCCTCTTTTCCCGCCACAAAGTGCCACGGTCGGTGACATGTCACCCCAGGTCACGGCATCGAATACCCGAAGCAGATCCACTGTTCGCTCATGAAGGGGTCGGGACCCGCGCAATGAACTGTGGTCTGGGACTCGTAGGCCTCGTCGCCGTCCCAGTCCTCGCTGTCGGCGACGCCCTTGAGGTAGCGCACGCCTTTTCCGGCCTTCAGCCACGCGGCGATCATGGCGTTGGCCGCCGCGAGGCTCTCGGGAGACTGGGCGTCGGTGTAGGTGTTTGAAATGGCGGCGGGCAGTCGGAGCACATCCATTCCCGCTTTGACCGCCCCCACCTCAATCGTCCAGGACGACGTGTGGCCGGCTTTGGGCCTGTTCTGGAAATCGGGTGGCTTGCACGCGTCGAGCGACGCCTTCGCTGGGGCTTTTCCGGTGATGTCCCACTTGTCGAACTGGTGCTGATAGTGCCAGAGCCAGATGTCCGGAGCGGCGGTCAAGGCCGCCTGGGCGTCGCCTGTCACGCAATGCATCGACCGCAGCTTGTCCTCGTGGGCCTTGAGCTTCGCGACACAGGCTGAGTCCGTTTCGGAGAGGTGGACCTCTCCCTTCTTCGGCGCATACCAGTCTCCGTCGGCGCGAAACAACGCGTCGAGATCTGTGGACGTGAACGGCCTGCCCGCGATCGCGAAGGGCGTGTTGCGGAGGACTCGAACCACTGCCGGCGACACGAACTCAGACGGGTCGCAGCCGGTATCGACGACTTTCTGGTAGGTGTCGCGAACGGACCTGGCGTCCGCGGAGGAGAGGAGGAGGGCGAGAAGAAGTGTCACGGGGTGCTCCGATTGCGTGCGATAATCCCTCATGCTCCTGCTCTTGTCAGCTCTCGCCTTCGCCGACTCCCTCGACGACCAGGCCTACGTCGAGCCGGCGTGGGTGGTGGCTCCCAAGGAGCTCGAGGATGCGTCTGACGACGAGCGCGCAGGCCTGATCTGGGATGTGCGGCGGGAGACCTTCGTCGATCCGATCGAGATGTACTGGTCGCTGCGTTCGGCGCAGTTCATCGTCATCGGAGAGGACCACGAAAACCGGCACCATCACCGGTTCCTCGACCGCATCGTCGAGCAGGTGGCCGAGCCGGACCTGCGGGTGGTGCTGCAGCGTCCCCACCACGTGCACGCGATGGACCTGGCCGATCACGCGGGCGCGACGACGCTTCGGGCGTTGCCTCCCGGAGACGCGCCCGCCGAGATCGATGGGTTCATGGCCCTGAATCTCACCAAAGACGGGCCTCGTGCGCTCCTGGTGGCCGATGGTGACCACGCCCTCGATGACGGCGTACCCAGCCACCTCGAGGGCGCGGTGAGCGTGCTCTTCCACGGGGCCGGAGAGGCATTGCCCGAGGCGTTCGCCGCGGATTTCGTGTGGTTCACCAAGGACTGAGCTATTTCGCTACGGCCTCCCAGTAGTCCAGGTCCAACACCACTTCCCGGCCGTTGTAGACGAGCATTCTGCACCGCAGAGCCCCGCAGTAGCCGAGGTCGGCCTTGTCCATGATCACGGTCGCGGCGCTGAGCGTGTCCCCGGCCTTGGTGGGGGCGGCGTGCTTGCCACCGTTCACCGCCAGGGTGCCCAGGCGGCCCTCCATGCCGGTGAACGACGACGCGTAGCCGATGGACCAGGGGTAGCCGCCGTACACCAGAGACGGCTTGGTCTGTCGTTCGTCGAAGTGCACCCGGGCGCTGTTCTGGAAGTGGCGGGTGAACATCCGGTGCTCGGCTTCGGTGATCGTGAATCCGTCCGGGTGTTCGATGCGCTGCTCGACTTCGAAGTCCCCAAAGCGCGGTCCAGGCCCGGCCACCACAGGGATGGGCGCGAAGGATGACGGGTCGACCGCTGACTCGAGGTCGGGGCGCACTGGATTCTCGAACCAAGGGGTGCGCGCCTCGTCGCGCTTGCGTACCATCACCCAGCGCTTGAAGGACAGGACCGGGCCGGCTTCGGAGACCCCGACGCTCTCGACATAGACGATGCCGTCCCTTCCGCTCTTGTTCTCCTTCAGCCCGACGACCGTCGTGCGTGTGCTGACGGCCTCGCCAGCCCCGAGCGTCGCGTGCCAGACCATCTCCGCGTAGCCGAGGTTCGCACGCGCATTCAGGGAGACGTCGCGAACGGTCTGTCCGAAGACCATGTGCATCAGCAACAGGGGATGTACCCAGCCGCGCGCGTCGCAATACGCGGGCGTCCGGTCGCCGGTGAAGCTGATGTACAGGGCCTGGTCGCCGGTGGTGATGGCCCGCCAACCGCTCTGGAAGGTCTGTCCGAGCTCGAAGTCCTCGAAGAAATTGCCGTTCACACGCACTCCCTGAAGAACTGGCGGGCGACGACCCGCAGGGCGAGGACTTCCTCGGCTCCCTCGAAGATGGAGAGCACGCGGGCGTCGAGCCAATACCGGGAGGCGTCGCACTCTTCGGCGTAACCGAGGCCGCCGTGGAGCTGCATGGCGTCGCGGGTGACGAGCTCGGCGTCGCGGCAGGTCATGAGCTTGACCAACGACGGGCGATATCCGGCGCTGGCGGTGTCCATTTCGCGGGCGACGGCGTACGCCAGCTGTCGGCCCGCCTGGACCCGCGCGGCCATCTCGACCAGGCGGACTCGGGTCAGGGGCAGGTCTGCGAGCGCATTTCCGAAGATCCGGCGTTCGACGGATGCGGTCACCGCGTCTGCGAGGGCGACCTCCATGACACCGATGGCCCGGGCGGCGGTCTGAATCCGGCCGCCGTCGAAGCCGTGCATCGTCAGCCGAAATCCCTGTCCTTCTGGACCGATTCGCGCCTCGGCGGGTACGAACCAGTTCTCGAAGGCGATGGCGAAAGAGTGCATTCCCCGGTAGCCGACGGTGGGAATGGCCTTGCCGGAGATGCGCCCGCCGTCGGCCTCGAAGTCGAAGCTGCGTGCTCGTGTGGTCGGCTTGGCCACCAGGAACAGCGACAGCCCGCGATGCCCTCCATCTCCCGTTCTGGCCAACACGACCAGGACGTCGGCCCGGCCTCCGAACGTGCACCAGGTCTTCTCTCCGTCGAGGCGATAGCCGCCTTCGACGGGCGTTGCTCGGGTGCGGACCGCGGCGACATCGCTCCCGGCATCGGGCTCGGTGACGGCGATGCCGACGATGCTCTGTCCGCCCGCAATCGCCGGTAGCCACGTCATTTTCTGGGCCTCGGTGCCACCGTGGAGCAGGGCTTTGGCGCAGATCTCCGGTCGAGTCATCACCGATCCTCCTGCGCCCAGCGACGCCGCAGAGAGGGCCTCAGTGGCGGCGACGACGGCGAGGTGGTCGGTGAAACACCCGCCGTATTCCTCGGGAATCGAGAGGCCGAACACGCCGAGCTCAGCCATCTCGCCGAGCAGGTCATCGCCGATCAAGGCATCGTCGCGGTGGATGCTCTCGGCCAGCGGGGCGATGCGGTCCGCTGCGAAGCTGGCCAATGCGTCGAAGATGTCGGCGTGCTCGCCCGTCAATCCTCGCTCTCCCGCCGGATCCCGCTGGTTGAGGAGGGACTCGCCGACCGCCACCATCGCGGCGGTGGAAAGGGTCTCCGCGACAAAGGTCGGTCGCGGGAGCTGCCACAGGGGCCAGGCTGCGAGATCGCGCAGGAGCATGGCGGTGTATACGTCGGACAACTCGTGGTCGTAGCCCTCGGCATCCTCCACGACGACAGCCGCCTCGGTGCGGGCGAGAAAGTGGGCGAGAGCGAAGGCCTCGGGTCCGACGTCGTCGAGATCCTGGACCGCCAACGCGGCGCCAATACGCCGCAGTTCGGCACGGGCCTCCTCCAACCGACTCAAACGGCACCTCCCGCGCCGAGTCTAGTAGACTCCGCGTCGAACCCGCGCGGAGAGTCCGTGTCCACCGACAACGACGACGAGACCGTCAGCATCACCGTCGCGCCGAGGAGCGCCGGGGGCGCATTCGAGGATCTGGCGGTCAACGGCGCTGGCATCGCGGCCGAGGAGCGCTTCGACTTCGTGGGACGGGTGGGGAAGGGCGGTATGGGCGACGTGCTCCTCGCGGAGGACCGCGACCTGCAGCGGACGGTGGCCGTGAAGATCCTGAGCGGCGACGTCGAGTCCTCGTCGCCGCTGGCCTGGCGGTTCTACACCGAGGCCCAGATCACCGCGCAGCTCGACCATCCAAACATCATGCCGGTGTACGGGATGGAGGTCACCGAGGCCGGAAAGCCAGCTTTCACCATGAAGCTCATCCGTGGCCTCACCTTCCGTGAGTACACCGATGAGTGCCTGGAGGTCATGGCAAAGGGAGAAGATCTCGATCACGCCCATCGTCTGGAGACCCGGCTCGAGCACTTCGTGCAGGTCTGCGACGCGATGGCCTACAGCCACAACCGCGGCGTCATCCATCGGGATCTGAAGCCCGCCAACATCATGCTCGGGGCCTTCAACGAAGTCTGCGTGATGGATTGGGGCATCGCGAAGTTGGTCGATCGAGACGAGATCGGTCGCGACGAGCTGGCCGAGATTCAGACCCTTGAGAGCCCGGGAGACACCCACCTCGGGACCATCATCGGCACGCCGCTGTACATGTCTCCCGAACAGGCGGAGGGCGCACCGGATCTGACTCCGAAGAGCGATCAATACGCGCTCGGCTTGATCCTGCACGAGCTCATTTGCTTGAAGCAGGCCGTTCCCGGCGGCAAGGTCTTCACGATCCTCAGCCAGGCGCAGACAGCCCACCGCGAACCTCTGATCTTCTCCGATGGATCCGGGGTTCCCGAAGAGCTTGAGGCCATTGTCGCCAAGGCCTGCCAGATCCGCCCGGAGGACCGCTACGCGGATGTGGGCGCCCTCGCAGACGACGTGCGCAGCTTCCTGCACGGCATGGAAACAACAGTTCTGCCCGACAATCTTCCCCGGAAGATCTGGCGTTGGAGCCGCCGTCATCCAACCGCCTTTGTGGGCATCGTCTCCGGGGTCATCCTCGCCTGTGCGCTCATGGTCTTGCTCGCCCAATGGCAGCACGCCAGCCTGGAGCGATCCGCGGCGGTTCTCGAGGAGCACCACGCCCACCTCATCAGTCGCGTCACCCGCCAGAGCCACGTCATCGACAGCAACCTCCAGAGCTATGAGGTGCTGCTTTACGGGGTCGCCGAGACCGCGATCAGTCAGTACAAAGCAGGCGAACCCAAGGAAGGTGACCTGTTCTCGGTCGGCGATCTGGCGTCCGGTCGGGTCCCGGCAGACTGGAGCGAGCGCGAGGCCTATGGCGGCGAGGCCCTCAGCTTCCGGGTGCCGTCCCACACCTACGCGCCCGGCGTCGAGCCCGAATCCGTCGAGGTGTATCTCCGAAAGCTACTCTCGCTCCGATACCAGTTTCGCCGGGCGGTCTTGAGGAGTATCAAGCACGAGGCATTGTTCTGGGACGATGAGAAAGCCAACAACTACCTGGGTGAGGTCGGCGCGCCGGCGAGCTGGGTCTACGTCGCGCTCAAGCACGGGGTCCTCATCAAGTACCCGGCGAGCGCCGAGCACCGACCAGGCTACGACCCGCGACGGGAAGGCTGGTTCAAGGACGCCGAACAACGCAGGGTGCTCGCCTGGAGTCACGCCTACAAAGACGAGCATTTCGGCATTCTCGTGCCCTGCACCATCGGCTTGTACGACCACCTGGGCGAGTTCTTCGGGGTCGTGGGGCTCGAGGTCACCCTCGACACCGCGTTGAGCTTGATGGCGGTGGACCTCGACGGCGTGATCGACGCCTACCTCGTCGACAGCGACGGCAACATCGTCGTGGCCGCGAGTCAGGCGACGGATTCCGACCTGACGATCTCCGAGACGCCGTTCCCCAACGAGATCGTTCGACAAGAGATGATCGCAGGAGAGCCCTACGGTTTCGAGGATGCTGGGGACGAGGACATCATCTTCAACCGCATGGCGGCCCTCGGCTGGTACTACGCTGTACGGGTAGCGGAACATCCCGAGGACATCCTCCAATGACGGACGCGCAGTACCTGCAGGAGTTCGAGGCCGGTCGCATCAGCCCCGGCGATTTCTCCCACAGGATGCACATTCGCGTCGCCCGAGAGCTCCTGATCGAGGCCGGTCCTGACGACGCGCTACCCCGGCTGCGGGCGGGTCTGCGCACGATTCTCGCCAAGATCGAAAACCCCGAGGGCCCCGGCTACCACGAGACGCTGACCGTGGCCTGGCTGCGGGTGGTTCAGAGCGCGCTCCTACGCAACTCGGGCGAGGACTTCGAGGCGTTTGCTGGAACGCATCCCGAGCTCATGAACAGCGGTCTGATCTTCGACTTCTACGACCGGTCGATCCTCGATGATTCCGAGGCGAGAGAGATCTTCGTGCCGCCGGCTTGTCTGCCATTGCCGGCAGATCGCCCGCCCATTCAGGGCTGATCTCAGCCGTTCAGGATCTTTCCCAGCGGGATGAAGCCAACTCCCGAACACCAGAACGAGAGCGTGATCCCACTGACCGTCAGTCCGACCCAGGCGGCGATTCGCAGCCTGAGGGCCAGGCGGTCTCGCGTCGGCTCCTCGGGCAGCTCGTTGAGGATCCGCTTCCGTGCCGCCAGGGCCTCGCGGGAGAGCAGGGCCCCGGCGATGCCTCCCGCCACGAGAAGCATCCAGATGAAGCCCATCGTCGGGTACAGCCCTTTCGCATACACCCCCGGGGGCGCGAGCACGGGCACGAAGTAGGCGACGGCCAACCACACGGTGATCGCGAACGGAATCAGGGAGATGCCGATGGCGCGGGGCCAGGCCGCGCTGGCATCGGACAGGAGAGTTCCCTCGAGCTCCAGTTCCGATTGGCAGAGCTCGCAGACCGTGCCGTACTCGGACTGAAAGGCCGTGCCGGCGATCGGTTCGGAGCACTTGGCGCAGTTCATCCCAGATCCTCCGCGACAGGGTACAGCGCGCGGACCTGGCAGCCTGCTACTCTTCGAGCATCCAGCGCATATCGGACACGGTCTCGCTGATGGCGATGGCGTTCAGCTTCTCGTGATCTCCGTCGAAGGCGACGACTGTCTGCTCCTCGGAGTCCTGGTAGTTGCCCACGGGCAGTCCGGGGTCGAATCGGATCGAGACCGCCACCAACTGGCCCTCCCCACCCTTCGATATGCGGGTCATGGAGTGGAGAAGGCCGGCGTCCTCGACGCTGCCCTTCGTCCACCCTCGGCGCCTGAGGCCCAGTATTCGGCTCGGCTTCACCTTTGAGCCCTCCAACGCCATGAGCTCGCTGTCGGCGTCGGCGGCGGTCACGATCTGCCGGTCGAGCTGTGCGAAGGGCTGGAGGATCTCGTAGTCGGCGAGAATCGCGCTCCAAGCCCTGACGCGGTCGCCATCGAGCTCGGCGGGGTGCACCGCTCCCACTGCCGCGTTGGCTTCGATGGAGGTCGGCTCGTCCGATGCGTCGACAAGCTCGAGGCCCTCGTCGACTCGGAAGCATCCAAGCATCGCTCCGCCTTCGCCGTACTGTCCCCAGATCACGCCCTGGGCCAGGAAGGCCATGAGCGGATGCTGCAGGAGGACCTTCTCAAAGCGGGCCTTGCTCCAACGGCGCTGGTCGACCATCGCGCGCTCGATGCGACCGGGCTGGTGCTTTCGGACCTTCAACAGCAGGCGCTTGAGGTGCGAGAGCTGGCCCTTGGCGACGCCGACCTTCGCCCCATCATCGGACTTCCGGGCGCCGGGCAGACCGTCGCGCCAGGACTCGCCGACCTCGCGGAGCCGTACCCGAAGCTCTGGGGTGATCTGGCCCTCGAACTGACGCGGGCCGTAGTCGAAGACCAGCTTCTGACCGAGCTTCAGGCCCAGATCGGGCACCATCTCGTCGTGCAGCTCGTCCGCGGTCATGGAGCGGGCGGCGGCGATCGTCGCGAGTCCGGCACCGGCGCGGCCGGTGAGGCCATCGAAGCGATTCTCGCGCTGAATATTCCAGAGTGCGCGGGCCGAGTCATCGGTCGCCAGGCCCGCCAATACATCCACCGCCCAGAAGGCCCGCCGGTGTTGGCCGGCCGCCGACCAGTTCGTCAGTTCGGTGGTCAGCGTTGCGGTGATCCGGTTGCCGGCGAGAAATCCATAGTAGTCCAGCGCCCATCGATCAGCGGCTACAAAGCCGGACTTCTTCCAGTTGCTGTACAGGTGCTCGCCCAGGGCCTCGAGGGATTTCGCGGTGGCGATTTTCTTGAGGGCGAGCATGCCCGGCATCGGAGCGCTGCTGGGCGCGACGAGCATCATGGCGCCCACTTCCTGCATCACCGCCACGGGGAGCTCGGCTCCAGACTTGGCGTGCACGGGTCTCGGGAGGCCAGGGGACTGCCACACCGTGGGGATGCTCTTGGGCCGGGCGATGGCGTCCGAGCTTCCCAGCTGTCCCGACAAGTAGGCGGAGGCCGGAGCGGGGAGGACTCCGATGGCCTTCTTCAGCGCCCCGTTGTGTGACTCGGCCAGACCCGACAGCGCCGCGATGTGGGCGGCGAGCGTCTTGCCCGAAGCGTTCACGGCTGCCGGGACCAACGCATCGATGGCCAGCTCCCCCCGGGCCTGGATCCAGGCCTGGGCCTCGGGCGCTCCCTTCTTGCCGCTGGCAATCTCCGAGATCCTGCCGATGATCGAAGGGGAATGGGCCCACTCGGCGAACTGCATGAGGTGTTCCGGACGCAGGCCCCTCGCCACGCGGGAGATGAGCGCGGGCGCCTCGTCGGCCAGCGGGAACGCGATGAACTGAAAAACGTCAGTGAAGGACGGACCGTTGCGGTCGCGGAGGGTCTTCGCAAGGAGCTTGGGATCGAGGTCCTCGAGCCACTGCCGAAGCGCCGGGGTCTTCAGCTCGAAGAGCCTTCGCCACAGATACCAGTAGGTTTGCGTGGAATGCTTCTTCTGCTGGATCTGATCGGTGTAGGTGTCGACCTGAGTCTGGACCGCAGCCTGGTCCTTCCAGTTCACACCGTCGAGCTTGGCCTGAACGGCGGCGCGGCGGTCGTCGGACAGCGTCAACGTCAAGACCTCGGCCGGGAGCGGGACCTTCTTCGGCCGCTTGACCTTCTTGGCTTTGCTGGATTCCGCAAAGGGCTCGGACAGGGACGCGGGCAGATCCAGCTTTGGACCCTTTGTGGCCTTCGGTTCTGCGGCGGCGGGTCCGCCTACAGGGAGCTTCTGGGCGACCTTGAGGGCGGCCTGCATCGGCTTTCGATCCCGGGCGCTCCGACACTTGCCGATGATGTCTTCGAGGACCGGGATGGCGGCGACATCGAGGCTCTCGACGACATCGTGGGCCCAGGGACCCATCTCGTAGTGGACCATCGTCCAGGTCTTTGCGTAGCGCAGGGCCAGCTGCGGGTCCGCAATCGCCGCGAGGACCGGGTGCCGCGAGATGATGTACCCGGACTTGCCCGCCTCGAAGTGCTTCTCGAGAAGCGTCTCCACCCAATCCTGATCTCTGGAGAAGAGGAAGGTGAGGTTGTCGCGCAGCTTGCGGTCATCCCACTCCTTCGACGCGGCGATCTGGTTGTAGCGCGCCTCGAAAGACGCCTTCGCTGCGAGGTAGTCTTCGATCGGGGCCGCGAACAGATACCGCCGGAGCGCGGCGAAGATGTAGGCGTTCTTGCCCCCCACGGACGAGGTGTCCAGGAGGTTGTTCAGCGCGTTGTCGTGATTGGGGAAGAAGAGGTCCAGCGGCGCAGTCAGCCCCCAGCTGCCAACCCAGAATCCGATGAGTGCCTTGGTGGGGCATGCGTGGTGCTTCTGGGGGTAGGGAAGGGACGACTTGACCGCCTGCCAGCGGGCCAGCTCGGCTTCGGAATCGAGGGCGGTCGGCGCTTCTCCGGACGCGACGCCGCTGTCCACCAGGGCCGCCCACGCCTCGTCGCGGTCGAGGGTGAACTGCTTGGGATCGGCCTTGTGGGGTGACCGGATCCCGGAGAGTTTCTTGCGAGAGGCTGCGGTCCAGCCTCCGACACGCAGTGTGGTGTTCTTCGATGCCATGACGTGGACTCCGTGTTCATTGGGGCGTCGGTATCGACACGGTTTTGGCGAAGCGCGGATCCGTAACAAGCGGAAACACAGGGTGACCCATTTCGGATCCGGTGCTCCGGCCCGGACATTCAAGCGTCGTCCAACTCGTCCAGCAGGCCGTCGAACTCCCCGGGTGTGAGGCCGTCGTCCAGCCCCTCCAGATCCAGTGCTCCCGTTTGGGCGTACTCCTCCCATAATAGAGGATGGGCCTCCTCGATCCGCTCCTTCAGTCGGCTCGCCGATACCCGTTGGATCGGCTTTCCATCAGTGCTGCTCCTCGTTGCGATCCGCCGCTCTCGGAGGGCATAGACGGACAGTTCGACGGGAAACGGGTGATCCATCGCGTGGATGTGCTGGAAGACCTTGAACCCCGTTCCGACCTTGATGAGCACCTCTTCGGTCTCGAAGGTCCATTGCCGTCGGAACAGGTCCAGCTCGAGCCCGTCGATGCTGTCGGTGAACACGTGAATGTCGATGTCGCTCCCCCGGCGCGCGTGGCCCGTCGCCACACTCCCGATCAGCCGGGCATGCCAGGGCGCGAGCTCGGTGAGAACTTGCAGCGCGACGACCCGCATCGCGAACAACCGACGGGATCGATCCCGGCCTTCGGCGAGGGCGACGATCTGGAGGAGCGCGTCGCGGATCTCGCCGTTGCTGGGGAGCTCTCGCGCCCGGAACTGCGCGCCTCGCGCATCGCGTCCCAGGACTCTCCGAGCCGCCGTGCGCTTGGCGTCGAAGTACTGCTCGCGGCCCTCGTAGTACATCAATCGGGCGGCCTCCCGGGCGACGGCAAGACGGACTCGAGCCCTGCGGTCGTGGCTGTTCAAACCCATCCCTGCATCTGTGCCAGCGGAGCCAGCACCTTGCGGAGCTTTCCGAGCGCTCCGCCTACACGTCGACCCTTGCGGAGGTCTCCATGGAGTCTCTTGTGGACCACTTGCTGTCGGATCCCCAGGTGGGTGGCGATCTTCGGCTCGCTCCATCCGAGGAAATAGTAGAGCTCCACCACCTCCCGCTGTTTGGGCGTGAGGCTCTCCTCGACGGCCGCGCGAACACGGTCTCGATACCAGGGGGATTCCGCGCTCGGTGGCGCGCTCAGGCGGTCGAAGTCGGGAAAGAACACCAGCCGCAGGCGCGACTCAACTCCGGACTCCATACATCACTTGCGCGTTTGTACGCGGCGTATTGGTCTCGTTCATGACATTCGGGCCGTTTTCTGCGAGTGGCGTACGCGCAGGGACGTGAACCGTGGCCCTCAGTAGAGGGGCAACCTACACCCACCTTGGCCGTCTCGCACCTCAAGCGCTTCGAGAACGACACTCACAGCTTCCTCGGGACTGCAGACGGTGGCGTGGGGATCTCGGCCGGCAAGGTCCCATCTTCGGAGAAGTTCGAGGTCGGCGATCCATCGGGATCCCGCTCCGACTCTGCGCGTCTTGCGCGGGTTGCGGAGCAGGTCGAGGTGATGGCCGATCAGCCAGCGGGTGTCGACCGGCAGGCCGACGGTCATCGCCGCGCCCACTGTGTCGTGGTCGGGCCCGCTGTGGGCTTTTCCCACGTCGTGGAAGAGTGCCGCCGCCAGGAGCTCGGGTCGCGGGCCGTGCCGCAACGCGTGCTGATAGACCTGTAAACTATGGAATAAAGCGTCTTCTTCGGGGTGGTAGCGCGGATCCTGCTCCACGCCGTCGAGGTCTTCCAGCCACTGGAGCATCGTGTCGTACATACCCGTGCGACGATCTACACCCACCGCGCCGGGCTTTGTGGGGTAGGGCGGAAATCGCAGGGCCTTGGTTTGAAACCACGAATGGAATCCCGCGCGCCCAAGTTATCCTTGGGCCATGAGCGATCCAGCCAAACCCAAACTTCGATACGTCGACCTCCTTCGCGAAACGCGGCCTGATAAGCCGATGGCCGAGCTCATAGATGGCGTCATCCACCGCAAGGCCAGCCCGCGCCTCCGCCATGGAGTCGCTCAGGTAGGTATCGCCCGAATGACAGAACCGAGCGAAGACGGCAGCGGTGACGACCCGTGGTGGATTGTCATCGAGCCCGACGTGATCTTCACCGAACATACGGTATTGAGACCGGACGTGGCTGGATGGCGCAAGGTGCGGCTCCCCATCCCGCCCGACGCCCCAACGGCGGTGCTTCCGGACTTGATTTGTGAGGTCCTGTCGCCGGGCCATGAGCGCTATGATCGACTCACCAAGCGCGAAATCTACCAGGCGCATGGAGTCCCCTTCATCTGGCTGGTGGACCCGACCATCCGGATTGTCGAGGCCTATGGACTCCACGGCGACATGTACGTGCACCTGGGCACCTGGGGAGACGAAGACCATCAGGCGCGAATCCCACCATTCGAATTCCTCGTTGATGTCGCGCGATTGTTCGTTCCCCGCCCGGACGAGCCGCTCATCGTCGCCGAGGCACAGCGGGTTCACTACGGCTGAACCGGCTACACGTGTCCCTACGGAGTCTGCCTATGCGAGTCGTCGAAATCCGGGGGTCCTTCGGCATCGAAAACCTGGTCGAAACTGAGCGGCCCGAGCCCGTGCCAGGTCCCGGAGAGGTGGCGGTCAAGGTCTCCGCCGCGAGCCTCAACTTCCGCGATCTTCTCATGGTCCGCGGGCACTACAACCCGCGCCAACCGCTGCCTCTGATTCCGCTCTCGGACGGCGTGGGCGAGGTGATCGGAGTCGGTCGGAATGTCCGACGGGTACAGATCGGCGACCGGGTGGCTGGGTGTTTTGTGCAGGACTTCGTCGTGCGGCCCGGACCCCGGGATGGCTCACACCTTCGCAGAACCCTCGGAGGCCCCATCGATGGAATGTTGGCCGAGGTTGCAGTGCTCTCCGCCCATGGCGTGGTGAAGGTTCCAGAGCACCTCTCCGACGTCGATGCCGCGACCCTGCCGTGCGCGGGGGTCACAGCATGGAGCGCGCTGGTTGGACAGGGCGGCATGCAGGCGGGAGACGTCGTCGTCGTTCAGGGGACTGGCGGCGTGTCGCTGTTCGCCCTTCAGATCGCCCAGGCGCTGGGGGCCTTTGTGATCGTGACCTCGAGCAGCGACGCCAAGCTCGAGCGCGCCCTTGCGATGGGTGCACATGAAGGGATCAACTACGTCAAAACACCTGAATGGGGAAAGGAAGTCAAGCGACTCACCGATCGCCTCGGCGCCGACCACATCGTCGAAGTCGGCGGCGGCGGGACTCTGCAGCAGTCCATCAAGGCGGTTCGCCGGGGCGGCCACATCAGCGTCATCGGGGTTCTCAGCGGCGGTCGCGCCGAGGTGAATGTGACGCCCATTCTGATGGGAAATATCCGCCTACAAGGTGTCTTTGTGGGTAGCCGCACCGAGTTTCAGGACCTGAACGAAGCGGTGACCCGGCACAAGATCGAGCCCATCGTCGACCGGGTGTTTCCGTTCTCTGAGGCCCGCGAGGCGTTCGAATATTTCGCTGAGGGGAATCACTTCGGCAAGGTCTGCATCTCGTTCGATTGAGCGTCGCCGCCGGCGATGAACGCGCCCCAGGTGGTCGGCAACCCGTGGCCGTATTTGCGGCGATTGGACTCCAAGATATTCAGTTGAGCCGCGCGGAGTGCGTCGACGGGCTCCACGCCGCGACGACCCGTCATGGCCCGATAGAGAGCCGTCATCAGATCGCGGGTGGCTTCGTCCTCCACGCTCCACAAACTCACGACCTGGGTCCCGACTCCGGCTGCCGAAAATGCCCTCCGCAAGCCCAGTACCCCATCGCTACCTATGATGTGACCAAGGCCGGTGTCGCAGGCCGACAGGACCACCAACTCGGTCTGGGAGAGATCGAGGGCGGCGACCTCCTCGGCCGTCCAGACGCCCGCTGGCCCGTCGTTGGCGTTCGCGAGGGCCAACCCCGAATAGGACATCGCATTTCTCGCGTACTGTCCCTCCACACCACCCCCACAGTCGGCCGGCAGAGAGAAGCCGTGGGTGGCCAGGTGCACCACGCGGGGCCCGTCCGCCAGGGCCGCGATCAGGGCGGTCGCTCCCCCTTCGATTGCGGTGAGGACGCGGCTTGGCTCCCGTGTTCGTTTGGAGAGCAACCGCGAGACGCTCTCCACCTCCTCGATCGTGGCGGGCAGAGGCTCAAACGGTGGAGGCAGGCAGGGTGTCAGCGCCTTTCGGGCGGAGCCGTAGTCCAGTCCACCCATGACGAGTGATCCACTGCCCTGTCGCGCGGGGGCTTCCCGGAGGAGGACGCTGGCGCGATCGAGGTAGGTAAACCGCTGAGTCTCGAGGAGGTATCCCGTCTTTTTTTCGGGTAGGCCCCCGTAGGAGACCCGGGCAATGGCCCCGTCCGGCACGAGGTAGACGAGGGTGGGCGCTCCCAATTCGGCGGCGACCGGGTCCCACACGACCTCTCGCAGGCGGTGACCGGCCCGGTCCAATCGCGACGGGTTCGGGTCACGCACGCGCTCGTAGTAAGCGGTCACCGCGTCGTCGACCTCGGCTTCGCTGCCGAGCTCGATCCGCTGGACCGAGCAATCGCGTTGGCGCAATAGGAACGCGATGTAGCGATATTCCCGTTCAAAGGTCTTCAAATCAACAGAGCTATGACGGACGAAGTCAACGAGAGCGGCGCCCTCGACGAGTTGCTCGCAGAGCGCCCGGTGGTTCACCGTTCCCAGGACCGGCGCAAGCTCGGCAGTGCGTGCTGCGAGATTCCGCTCGATGGTGTCCTTTTCCACCAGCAACCTCTGTACCTCGACCTTGCGGGTGTCCGAATCCAGCGAGGGGTCGAGGGTGGCGGCGGCGACGGACTCTCCAATCGCGACCAGCCCCGCGCTGAGTCTCTCCACCTCGGGGTCGGACGACTGGCGAGCCGCCGCTCGCGAAGCGCCCAGGGCGTCGGCGGCCAGCCCTTTCCACTGCAAGACCGCGTCGTAGCCGTCAGCGACGAATTCGGGGTCTCCGTTGACCTGGATGGCCGCTTGCATGCCCGCGTCGAATCGCCAGGTAAACCCGAGCCGCTCGCGATCACTCATCTCGTAGATCAGCTCGGCCGCCATCCCCTGGTAGATCCCGAGAGTCTCGGAAACGACAGCGCGCGCATCGTCCTTGTGCCCGAGCGCATACAGTAGATAGGCCTCCGCAAATCGCTGTCCGGCGTATTCCGTTTGGTTCCCCAACCGCCGCGTTCGCGAGCCGGCGTCACGGATCAGGGTCAGGGCTCCTTCCACATCGCCACGGCGCTCGGCGATGAGTGACAACACGCTCAGCGGCGCGGACAAATAGCGATGATCCGGACTGATTTCCTCGAGAATGGAGCGGGCCTTGCGCGCGTTGCCCTCTGCCCGGTCGAGGTCGCCGTGTTTGGCGTAGGTCCTGGCGATGTTGCTCAGACTCACAGCGAGGTCCGCGCTCCCGGAACCCAGGTGCGCCTCGTTGAGTCTCGCCGCTCGTTCATAGAGCGCGAGCGCTGTTTCGACGTGGCCCAGGTAGTTTTCGATGCCGGCCAGGTTGTTCAGGGAGGAGGCCAATCGATGGTCGTCGGGCCCCTCGACCTCTTCGATGATCTCGACGACTTCGCGGTGGAGTGCCCGACCCGCCTCGTAGTCGCCCAGGGTCGTCAGGAGGTCGGCCAGTGGCGTGAGGGACTGCGCGACGAACGTGGACCGCCGTCGGGAGAGGTCCGTGCCGAGGGCGATGGCCTCCTCGAGGGATTGGCGGGATTCCGGGTATCTGCCGACCTGCCAGTAGGCCACGCCGAGGTAGCGGAGCGTTTCGGCCAACCAAGTCGCGCCATCGGGGGTCGAACGCCAATGCTCGACCAGCTCGATCCAGATGGGGATCGCGGCCTCGAAGTCGCCTAGAGCCATGTCCAGGGCCGCGAGATTGTGGAGCGTCGCGTACCGACCGTCTCCGTTCCTCAGCTCCAGGCTGCGCTTCAGGGCGAGGCGCGCCGCGTCGTATTCCTCGAGCTTGCCGAGGGTGCTTCCCACGTTGTTGTAGGACAGCCCGAGATCGTCCCGCCAGCTCTCGGGGTCATCCTCGAAAATCGAAGTGCGAACCTGAACGAGCTCCAACTGGACGTCGAGGATCTCGCGGAGTCGGCCCGTCCCGACCAGGACCATTTCGACATGGGCGAGGGCATTCTCTCGAAGCTCCACGTCGTCTGCATGCTCGGCGTCGAGGTGGTCGAGGAGCCGTTTGGCGTCGGCGAGTGCGGTGTCGAGATCGCCCTTCTCGAACGCCTGGAGGATCTCTTGCCGCAGGGGGAGGTGATCCTCCTGCTCGTCGATGTCGGCGGCAGCAGCCAGCCCAAACATGAGGAACCAAGCGATCAACGAATCCTCCGGCGCATCCACCATAGCCCGCAGCCCTGCTTGACAAGGGCTAGTCGTCGCTGTCCGTGTCGAAGGTGAGCAGGTCGGTCGGTTGGGTGGAATCCCACTCGGCCATCGGGATTGGGCGGGAGTCGATGCTGGGGATGGCGTGGCCGTCTCGAGCGAGCAGGTATTGCTCCACGGAGAAGGGCTCGAAGTCCTGCTCCTCGGGGCCTCCGTACCAGTCCCGAAGGGCGCGTTCGAAAGTGGGATTGCAGAGCGCCATGGGGCCACGGGCGGCTCGAAGCGCGCGGATGGCCACGGACACCGAGAGGTCTCGATACAAGTGTAGATAGGCGACCACAGCGAATCCGCTTCGGTTCAGGCCCGCGTGACAGTGCCAGTAGGTGGACTCGTTGGCTGCGAGCCGATGTGCCCTGAGCAGGAAGCGATTCAGGGCGTTTCGGGTCGGCAGGCTGTCGATGTCGTTGCGGTCGACCATGGGCAGGGCCAGCCCTCGATACCCCTCGGGTAGCTCCGGTGGGTGTTCCGAGAGGCTCAGCACGGCGGTCGCCGGCAGGCTTGGGAAGTCGGTGGGCATCCTTCCAACGTAGAGCGGGAAGGGGACCGGAGAGACGAGGTCGAAGTTCACAGTGAACTATGACTCCGAAAGTGCCTCGGGGTTCGGTTTCTGATCAGGACGACTCACAGAACAGGAGTGAAACCAGCGTCTCTCACTGCCTGAACAAGCGCGTCGCGAACAGCGTTCCCGTGCACGGTGGCCCGACCGCCCTCGTGGTCGATGTCCACGTGGGTCACGCCGTCGACCTCGCGCAGGTAGCCATCCAACTTGTTGGCGCAGCCGCCACAGCTCATGCCCTCGACTTTCAGGGACAGGGTGGGATCGGTCTCGGACATGGTCATTCCTCGGAAGAGAGAGCGGGCGTCGACAAAGGCGAACCACGCCAGGATGCCGAGCAAGACAACGGCGCTGATCTGCGCCCACCAAGGGGCGTGGTGACTGTGGACGGCCTCGATCGCGGTCGCGCCCCAGAAGGCGTCGAAGGCGAGACCGAGACTGGCGGATCCGATGATCACCGTACCCAGATAGATCGCCAGGACGCGGCGTCCAAAGCCCCGATGCACGGCGCCAATCGTGGCGACATTGGTCGCGGGTCCGGCCATCAGGAACACCAGTGCGGCGCCGGTGGGCACGCCGGCGGCGACCAGACCAGCGGCGATGGGCACCGAGGCGGTCGCGCAGACGTACAAGGGGACGCTGAGGGCGAGCACGGCGAGGATGGCCAGAGGTCCCGAGCCCAGGACGCTGTCTGCGATGCTGCCGGCCGGGATGAAGACGGTGAGGGCGGCGCTGGCGAGTACGCCGAAGACCAGCCAGCGCCAGATCACCTGGAGCAGCTCGACCGCGTGCTCGAAGCCGTCCTTCCAGGTCCTGGCCGTCGTGGGAGGTGGCTCGAAGGTCTGTTGGGAAGCTCCTTCTCCGGTGGCATCGACCAGGAGACCGCCGACGAGGCCGGTGGCTGCTGCGGCGCCGATCTTGAAGATTGCGAATGGCCATCCCAGGAAGGAGGCCGCGACCAGCGCGCTGTCGATGCCCGTCTGCGGCGTGCTGATGAGGAATCCGATCGAGCTGCCATCGCTGGCGCCGTCCTTCTTGAGTCCGAGACCCGCCGGGATCACGCCGCAGGAGCACAAGGGGAGGGGAACGCCCAGGGCTACGGCCTTGAAAACACCGCTCGGACCTTGTAACTGGCGCTGCAGCAGGCCGGGGGGCATCCACACATGCAGCAGTGCCGAGACCGCGGTGCCCAGAAGGAGCCACGGCGCGAGCTCGAGCAGGACCTGCCAGGTGGCCTGAAGCATCGGTGCCTCGGGAAGAGCACAAAGTAGGCACCTTTGGGGCTCCAGGCAAGGCCACAGCGCGGTAGACTGGGTGGTCGTCGGAGGACCTCATGCGCGCAGCACTCCTGATCCTGGCACTTGTGGCCTGCAACAAGGACAAGGACGCGGTGGCGCCGCCGGTGACCGCCACCGACACAAACGCGACCGAGGTCGAGCCCACCTATTGCGAGGCGTTGGAACTCACCGAGCGCGCCTTTCAAGAGGGCGTGAACCCGGAGGTCGGCCGCGGCAACCTGGCCGCGGACTTCACCATCGAGACGCTGGCGGGAGACTGGACCCTGTCCGAGTGGTGGACGGGCTGCGACATCTTCGTGTTCATCCCCGACGAGGACGCGTCCTCTGGATCCTTCGGGGTGACCCTGTGGGAACGGGATCTGGAGGAGCTGCTCAAGGCGATGCCCGACAACGTGCACATCGTCTTCTTCTCGACGGATTCCAAGCCGAAGCCGGCGGTCAACGCCCTCAAGGACGAGATGGACGCGGTGGTCAAGGGGCTCGGCAAGAAGCAGGAGGAGCACTGGTCCGAGGAGCGCATCCACTACGCCCAGGAACACCCGAGCGACTGGGACAACTGGGCAGGCGACCACTTCCAGATGATCGACTACGGCTTCGTCATCGACCGGCTTCAACGCATCCGGGACAACGGCAGCCTCGCCGACCCCTCCCGGTACGACAGCGGTGTGGGTTGGTACGGTCCCAACGTCTCAAAGTCGGCCAATGAGGCGATCTACTCGAACTTCGTCTCCGACCGACAGGACTACCTCGACAGCCAGACCGACGTCACGCTTCTGCGGGCATGGGACGACCAGTACAGCGGGGACTTCCCCTATGTGGACGTGACCTTTCCCGACGCCGCGGAGATGGCGACCTACGACAAGCTCGAGCTCGATCTGACCCTGCGCTGCGACGGCGACCGCGAGTTCGGGACCTGCGGCGCCTGGGACTACCTGGTCTACCTCTACGAGTGCGCCGTCCCGGTCGAGGAGACCAACCCCCACGCCGACACCGCCTGCCAGCCCTACGTCGCCGAGGTGACGGAGGTCCTCGAGGTCGTGGGCGAGTGCCACGACGACGGCGTGGCCACTGGGGTCTCCTGCACCGATGTGGTTGATTGCCCGTCTGATACGGCAGTGGCGACGACCTGCGATGGCTACGTGGCACCAGTCGCTCCCGTGGTCGGGATCCCCGCCGACGAGCTCGCGTGTGACTGCACCGAGCCGGACGCGAGCACCAGCACCCAGACCTACACCTGCAATGGTGACGGAGACGGGTACAACGATTGCTCCTGCGGGTGCGGGACCGAGATCGGGCGGTGGATCACGACCTACCATCGAGAGGGTCGCTGGTTGCACGATGCGAGCGCGATGATGCCCTACCTCAAGGAGGGTGGGACCCAGAACTTCCGGTTCAGCTCATCGCAGGGATACCACTTGACCCTGGACTTTCGGCTGCAGAGCACTGGTGCCGCTCCCACCGACGAGCTCGAGTACCTGTTCTCCGGAGGCGGATTCGGCGCCGGCTACAACGACAACCGGGACCCCATCGAGATCGACATCCCCGCCGATGCCACCCAGGTGGATCTGGTCAGTGTCATCAGCGGCCACGGCTATGGGCAGGATGTCGCCAACTGCGCCGAGTTCTGCAATCACACCCACCACTTCTTCGTGAACGGCGACGAGTACATCTTCGATCACCCCTGGGCAAACGTCGATGACGGCTGCGAGCAACAGGTGGCCGAGGGCACGATTCCCAACCAGTTCGGCACCTGGTTCTTCGGTCGTGGAGGCTGGTGTCCAGGCAAGGAGGTCGCTCCCAAGACCTTCGACATCACCGCGTCGGTGACCCCGGGCCAGACCGCGACCATCGTCTATGAAGGTCGCCTCGACGGCGAGGAGTACGTGCCGGTCGCGGCGAACAATGGCGGTTTTGGCGCCAGCATCAGGATGAATAGCTGGCTCGCCTATCACCGTTGATCGCGCTCGCCCTCGCGGCGTGTGGCCCGGCTACCGAGAACGGGCCCAGGAAGGATCGGACGTCGTCGACACCGACGACTCCGACCGTGCCCACGGTGCCGACCTACGTCACGCCGCCGACGCTGTCGGCGAGCTGTGAGCCGGAGGAGAACACCCTCCGCTTTCTCTGTACGGTCGAGATGGATCCCGCAGGTCCCGCGGAAATCAGCTTTGAAAGGGCCGATGGCACTGGGTCGGCGCGAACGCACTATAGCGCGGAGCGGCTGACCAGCCACGACATCGGCCTGTACTTCATGAACCCGAGCACCGACTACAAGTGGACGGCGTCGGCTTCAGAGTTCCCGGGTGTATTCGTGGTCGGAGAGGTCTCCACCGGCATTCCGCCAGAGGGTGCAGCGCTGGCCACCGAGGTAGAGGGCGAGTCCACCGCCGACGCCTTCCTGCTGACTTCTCCCTGTCAGGGGTCGGGCATGCCCATCGTGGTGGACAACCAGGGCGAGCTGCTCTGGTACGACACCCTGCTGACCAATGCTTTCATCGACTCGCTGATCCACACCGAGGAGGACACGGTGATGCTCCAGCGGTCGAACACCGTCCTTCACGAGACCTGGATGGGGGAGGTCCTGTACCGGGTGAGTCCGGGCACCAACCGGCTCCATCACGACATCTTCCGCAAGGATGGTCTGAACTACGTGCTGTTCGAGGAGTCGATTCTCCTGCACGACCGGTCGTACGACCTGGACGGGTTCTACATCTTCGACGATCAAGGAGAGGTGGTCGCCGAGTGGCATCTGTCGGACCACTTCCTGCCGCCGGATGACCCGACGCTTCCCGCCAACTCGATTGTCGACTACTCCCACGCGAACGCGGTCTTTGTGCGGGACGATGGCAATGTGCTTCTGTCGTTCCGGCACCTGTCGGCCTTTGTCTTGGTGAACGGGGACATCAACGACCCGGACTTCGGAGAGATCCTGTGGCGGCTGACCGGCGATCCGGATGAGACGGAGTTCGGCAGCGACTTCACGCTGACTTCGTCGACGGTCTTCAGCGCCGACTTCATCCGCCAGCACAACGTGCACCAGCTTCCCGATGGCCGGTATGGGCTCTTCGACAACCGGCTGAGCGAGACGGCGCGGGTGTCGATCCTCTCCATCGATGAAACAAACATGACGGCCGACGTCGAGCAGACCTGGGAGACCGCGGAGATGTGCAGGTTCCAGGGGTCGGCCTGGTCTACCTCCGCGGGGAACCCGGTCGGGCACTGCGCGCCGGAGCACTACGCCCAGGAGTTCGACATCGGCGGGTATCCGTGGGCGGTGTTCTCGCTGCGGGTGGACTGCGCGGTGGCGGATTCGACCTACATGCCGCGGATGATTCCGATGGATCTCTACTGAGGAGCGGCCAGCAACGGCACGTCTTCCATTAGCGTAGTGGCGAACGGGTCAAGGATACGCCCATGCCACTGCTCGCACTCCTCGCCAGTCTCTGCAGCGCACAACCCGCCGAGGTCAGCGTGCAGACAGGCCATCAGTTCGGAAACTTCGTCCCGATCCTGAACCTGGCCTTCTCCGGGGATGACCGCCGCATGGTCAGCTACTGCAGGCCCGATGGCCGGGTGATCCTGTGGGACATCCAGAGCGGACGTCAGGTGCGCACGTTCATCCCAAAGAGACGATCGGACGACGACACCGTGGCGTTTGACATCAGCTCGGACGGCGAGTGGTTGGCGTTCAGCGACTACGAGGGCGGCTACGGCGTGCGGGTCGTGGATCTCTCCACCGGCCGCGATCAGGGGTTCTTCGAAGTCGACGCCGATGGTGCCTGCGATTGGCTGGCGCTATCCCACGATGGCGGACGTCTGGCATGCCTCGACTCCGGGTATCTCACCGTGCTCGATGGCCGGTCCGGAGCGCAGCTGAGCCAGTGGCGGCACTCATACGGAGACCCCTTTCTGGGCAGCCCGGACCTGAGCTGGTTCCTGACCCGCGACTACGGCGACTTCCGACTGGCCAGAGATGGGAGCCAGGTCGCCCCGCTGGGCCCGGTGTTCGCGCCGGCCTTCCACCCGGACAACGATCGGCTGTTTTTCGTCTCGCGGGTGGATGACGAGCTGGTCTTGCGCTCGGTGTCGACTGGCACCCAGGCGGATCTTGACGTGCCCGACGCCCTGTCCTCCATCGTCGACTGCCCCGATGCTGCGGTCTGCGACCGGCTCAGCGCCCCCGGACACCTGCGGATCTCCGCCGATGGCCAGAACCTGACAGCGACCTTTGGCGAGGGCTTCGTCAATCGATCGCAGCGCTCGACACCGCTGTCACCGCGGGTGATCACGACGCGCTCGCTCGAGGACGGGGCATTGCTCGGAACCCGAACCATCGAGCTGCCGTACGAGGCGTTTGCCCACTACCAGGGCGACGGGGGCTCGCTGTTCTACGAGGTCAGTAGCCTGGGCACCGACCTGTACAGCGCGACCACTGGCAAGCGGGTGCGCAGACTCACGTCCTATGCCAGCCTCGTTCGCGCCCATCCCACTCCCACGCCCCATCGCCTGGTGGTGCACACCAACAGCCGTGCCGGGGTGGTCGACCTGTCCACCGGTCGATTCCGCCTCGTCGGACCGGCCCCGATGGGGCCGGTGACCGTGCTCGACCACGGGGACACGTTGGTCGCCGACAACGTGGGCGGGTACGAGTTCTGGGACTATCAAACGGGGAAACAGACCCGTAGGTTGGCCCATTCCAAGCTGGCCAGCCGCAACAAGCTCGAGATGCGCGACAACATCGATGGCATGGCGTTCAGTCCGCGGGGCGACCTGGTGATGGACTCCTGGTACAGCGACCATTTGCGCTTGTGGGACACCCAGACCGGTGCGGTCCGCGGCCGGTTCCCCGACGGCGGTACGATTCACGATTTCTCGCCGGATGGCACCAAAGTCGGCGTTATTCGGGCCGGATACCAGCTCGATGTCGTCGACCTGTCCACCTTTGCTACGGACTGGTCCCACGGGCTGCGACCTCCGGCGAACACCGGCATGATTGACAGGTACACCGACGTCGTCTTTGCCGCCGATGGAACGGTCTGGGCGAGCCGCTACGCGAGCGGGTCGCACATCGTGCACTTCGACGCCGCGGGCGCGGAGCTGACGCAGTTCGATGCCGCGGCTGAGCACCTGACGCTGAGCCCCGACGACGGAACGCTCCTCAGCCGGACGGACCGGGGGTTCGCGACCTGGAACACCACCACGGGGGATCGCCAGCTGAGCCTGTCTCCCCACTCCGGGGGCATTCGAACCGCCGACTTCACTGCGGATGGCCGGTTCATCGTCACCGGCGGCGATGACGGGGAGACCCAGTTCCGAGACGCGAAGACCGGCGAGTTGATCGCGACGATGGTCATCGTGCTGACCAACGAGGCTCGACCCTCTGCCGACGTCCTCGAGGCTCCGATCGAACAGTGGCGTCTGGGCGAGGCTCGAACTCGAACAATCGCGGCCGATATGGTGCTATACACGCCGGATAACTACTACACTGCGGATCGGGGTGCACTTCGCGGGCTCGCGTTTCAAGTCGGTGCGGAAGTCTTCGGATTCGAGCAGTTCGATCTGCGCTACAACCGCCCCGACATCGTCCTCGAGCGCCTTGGCTATGCGTCGGACGAGCTGATTGCCGCGCTGCGAGCAGCCTACGAGCGCCGTCTGCGTCGGCACGGGTTCACCGAGGACATGCTGTCGGACGACTTTGCCGTTCCCACCCTGGAACTGACCGACAAGCCGCCGACCGAGACCGAGACTGGCGAGCTGACCGTGTCCGTTCACGCCGAGGACGCCCGCTATGCCCTCGACCGCCTCCAAGTCTACATCGACGACGTACCGGTGCACGGCACCGCTGGCATTGCGCTCGAGGGGGACGCGAAGTCGGTCGACCGCACCCTCGATATCAGCGTGCCGGCCGGCGACCACCGCGTGCAGGTGAGCGCGCTCAACCGAGGCGGCGTCGAGAGCTTGCGTGAAACCTTCGAAATCGCATGCACCAAGGAGCCGCCCCCGTCCGATCTGTACGTGCTTGCGGTCGGGGTCAGTAGCTACGCGCAGAGCGAGTTCGACCTGAAGTGGGCCGCCAAGGACGCCGCCGACGTCGCCGCGGTGTTCGGTGGCCGAAAGGGCGGGGAGGTGCACACGCTGGTCCTGACCGACGCCGATGCCACCCGCGACGCGATCGGAGCGGGTCGCGCCTTCCTGGAGCGGGCGGCGGTCGACGATCAAGTGGTGGTGTTCCTCGCGGGGCACGGCGTTGTCAGTGACGAGCGCGACTACTACTTCGCCACCCACGACATCGACTTCGCCGATCCCGCCGGTCGCGGCCTGCCCTACTCTGATGTGGAGGGTCTCGTCGATGGCCTGGACGCGTTGCAGAAGTTGGTGTTGATGGACACCTGCCACTCCGGGGAGATCGACAAGGAGGAGGTGGAGCTCGCCAAGGTCGCCACCCACGTCAACGCGCGTTCCTTCCGCGGTCTGGGGCTGGTTCCCAAGGTCGGCTCGTCGGTCGCCAACACGACCCTGCTGACCGAGACCTTTGCCGATCTGCGTCGTGGGACCGGGGCGGTCGTGCTCAGCTCGTCGAGTGGCAGCGAGTTCTCGTACGAAGACGCGTCGTGGCAGAACGGCGTGTTCAGCTTTGCCCTTATAGAGGGCTTGAAGCAGGGCAAAGCCGGAAAACGAGGTGAAATCCGCGTCTCCGCCCTCCAGGACTACGTCGCGGAGCGGGTGCGCACGCTGACCGACGGCCGCCAGAACCCGACCATGCGCCGCGAGAATCTGGCTGTCGACTTCGTTGTCTACTGACCGGGTACTGTGCGTCCGTGCCCCAAACCGATCCCATGGCTCCAACTGCGGCGTCTGCCCAGCGGCCGTCCGGCTACCTCTCCGGGCCGGTGTTCGACGGAGTGCTGATCATCTTTGCGCCGGCCATCGCAGTGGTGGCCGCCAAGATCCTCTTCGGAACATCGTTCAGCGAGGAGCCGCTGCACGCCGGCGACAGCCTGGCGACCATCCTTCTCGGCACCATGTTGATGGCCCACCTGGTGCTCACTTTTGCGCGAAGTCACGGGAACAGCCGGATCTTCTGGGCGCACCCGTGGCGGTTCACGCTCGTACCGCTGCTGCTGCTTGCCGGCATGCTCACGTCTACCTGGTTCCTGGTGTTCATCGGCGTCCTCACCACGTGCTGGGACGAGTGGCACTCCGGCGCGCAGACCTTCGGATTGTGCAGGATCTACGAGTCCAGAGCGGGAAACGATCCGCGCGAGGGCCGACGGCTCGACCTCTGGATGAACATGGTGGTCTGGCTTGGCCCGCTCCTCGGTGGCGTCACGTTGATCGACCACGCAACCACACTCGGCGAGGACTTTGAGTCCGTATCGCCAGTGCTCATGGAGGCGATTCCATACCAGGCGGCCGTCTGGCAGCGGACCATCACCCAGCTGGCCGTGCTGACGGGTGTCGTTTCAACCGTCGTTTACATCGGGGCGCACTGGAGAATGGCTCGACGTGGAGCTCGAGTCAGCGTGCAAAAGGTGGCGCTGATGGTGACCACGGGAGCCGTGAGCATCTACGCCTGGGGCTTCCACTCGATCGCGGAGGCGTTTTTCGTGATGAACGTCTTCCACTACCCACAGTACTTTGGCCTGGTCTGGCTGACCGAACGCGAGAATATGTTGCGCCGGCTGTCGCTGGCGAAAGCTCGCAACGGGACTGCGATCCTGCTCTTTGCCTTTTTGGCGGTGCCCTTCAGCATCGGGCTGGTGTTGGATCGGATGCCGCTGACCGACAACACGCTGGCCTTCTTCCTGCTGCTGTCGCTGCTGCACTTCTGGTACGACGGCTTCATCTGGTCAGTCCGGCGAAAAATGGTGTAGTCCGGCTGCAGGCCCCCATCAGCGCTTTCGGGGGCAGGTAGGACACAAACCCGACTTCAGCCGGCGAAGACGGCCGTTGGGTGCACTCACTTTCCGAAGGAGGATGTGATGTGGACCAAAGGTGCACCGTGGCTGGCGCTCGCGCTTGCCGGATGTGGAGGAGAGACCGACCCGGAGGCCGAGCCGGCGCCGACAGAGACCGAGTGCACCACGGTCCAGTGGTACGCCGACCTCGACGCCGATGGCCATGGCGACACAGACGCCAGCGTCGAAGAGTGCGAGGCTCCGGCCAATCACGTGGCGTCATCCGGCGACTGCGACGACGGTGACCCCGACGTGAACCCCGGCGCCGACGAGATCTGCGACCAGGTAGACAACGACTGTGACGGCACAGTCGACCAGGGTGCCTCGGACGCGACCGAGTACTACGCCGATCTGGATCTCGACGGCATGGGAGATCCCGACAACCCGACAGAAGCGTGCGACATGCCCGACGGGTACATCGACAATGAAGACGACTGCGACGACTCCGTGGCGGGTCCGGGTATGGGAGACGAGACCAACCAGTTCGACGTGCTCTTGTTCTCGAACGCCGAGGTCGCGGAGTTCTGCGCCGATTGCTACGGATTCGCCGACGACAACGTCAACGTGCAGGCAGGCGTCACGAGTCTGGCCGACCTGAGCTGCCTGCAGACAGTCGGTGGAAACCTCAGCATCGTGTGGTCTGACCTGACGTCGGCCCAGGGGCTGGAGAACCTCACCTCCATCACCGACGATCTGGTCATCCTGGAAAACAGTGGCCTGGCGGATGTCGGCGCGCTGCATGGTATCCAGACGGTCGGGGGCGACTTCATGGTGATGGACAACCCGTCGCTGTCCGCGGCGGACGCCCAGGCTCTGCTCGACGCGATTGGCGCCGAGAATGTGGGCGGGACCGTGACCATCATGGGCAACGCTCCATAGGAGACGACGCGACCGGTTACCTCCTTTGCCTCGGCCTGAATGACCGCAGGAGGTCTCTTTGGTGTATCTGGTCTTTGCCCTACTCGTCGGCTGTGGCTCCTCGGATCGCGAGGGTGACGATGCTGGAGAGTGCACGGACGGCGCCGACAACGATCAGGACGGCGACTTCGACTGCGACGATGACGACTGTGAGGCGTCGCCCGACTGTGAGGGAGGCGACGATGACGACGATGACGACGTCGTGGCGCCGCCTGTGCCCGATGAGTTCGGAGACCTGTTGGTTTACCTCTACACCTGGTTCGACAACCCCACGGCGCGGCGGGATGCAATCGCGGCGCTAGAGCCATTGATGCTCGCTTTCGACGTCACTCAGGATTTCGATGATCGCGCCTACAGAGATGGCGCGCTTCTGGATGCGACCGCAACGGCGGCGGTCACCGTACCGGATGGCGTGGACGCCATGGACCAGCAGATGGTGGGCCTGGTCTACAACAGCCCGGTCGATCTCGAAACGCACGTCTCGGGCATGGTCGATCCGAACCAGGTCTGCCTCGAGAGCGATAGCGTCAAATACCACAACCGCACCTTCGTCTCCGACGCCTCGTGTTTCGCGAACGCCGGATGCAACGAGCTGGCAACGACGGCGGAGTCCCGCAGAGAGACCGCACTGGAGAAGATCTGGTCGGACCCGGTCGTCGACTTCTACCGCCTTCAACACGACGGGAGATCCGTCGTTGTCGCCCGTGGCCATCTGCCCGAGGTTGCGGTGGACGACAACAACCAGAATGAGCGATTGCAGGACTTCGAGTTGTCGATCTGGATCGAGAGTTCGACCGATCCAAGCGAGACGCTACGCATGACGGCCCATTGGTTCGAGCTGAACATCGGCGGCGTCGGTGACGACTTCGCGCTGGACCTCTTGCTCACGGGTATCGAAGATCGGTTCCTGGTCTCTGACGACTTCCTCGAGGGCGGCGTCTGCGCCAACGACCGCGCATACGACCCTGTGCGGGAGTGATGAACAGTGCGAGTACGCGGCGGGCGGCTTCGGCGATGCGGCAGTACGCCGTCGTCCTGCTGGTCGCAGCATTCGGCCTGGCGATGTTCAATGCCCTGCTGCCCATCGGCGTGATGACGACGGGGCGGATGTCCTCCGATACGGCGGTCTTCCTGGCGTTCTGGGTCGGCGCCATCGGCGTGAAGAGCCTGCTTGCCCTCCTGGTCGCCGTGTTGATCTGGGCGCTGGCAAAGCGGGTTGGAGATCCCGGCCACCCCCGAGTCGGGATTCGACTCGGCGTGGTCGTGGCGGCGTTGTTTCCCTTCGGAACCGCCGTGGTGTCGCTGTTCACCGGGGCCCTGGTGGACGTGTTGGTGTGGCTGTTCGTCTGCGGGCTGGCGTTGGGTTTGGTGGTGCGGTCGTGGCCCGCCTGGAGACCGACTCCCGACGAGGCTTGAGCCCACTCAGAGTCCAGAGTAGTGCTCTTCCCACCAGGCCAGGGCTTGCTCTTCGGTGACCTCCGTGACGCTGAAACCGTCCGCGTCGATGTCGACCTGGACCCACTCGCCCATCAGACTGTCCAGAGAGTCACCGAGCCCGGGAGCGCCGAGGAGCGGTTGCCAATCCAGGAGACCCTGACCGTAGCCGTAGTCGGGGTAGGCGAAGTCGGTGACCAGGGTTGCGGCGCCGACGCCACGTGGGTCGGTTGGTCGTTGATCGGTGACCACGACCTCCGCCGAGTAGAAGTCGACCATCGCCTCGGCGGGTCGGTACGTGAGCTTGCCCATGGCAGTGCCCAGAACGACGGGCTGGTAGGTGATGCCCTCCAAGAGGTCCTCGGTGCGGACCACGGGGATGTCGTCGGGCAGCTGGCTCACGAGATCATCGGCCCACCATCCCGCATGAAACTGGAGCTCTGACCCGAAGAACGCGTGCTCCGCCACGTTTCGATAGGCGCTCTCCACCATCGCTGCGTCGGCCACGTCGAAGCGGGCGACTTCGTAGGCCCAGACCCCGGCGGCCTCGTAGTACACGACCGCGCCGAGAACGAAGCGGCGTTCGGGAGAGCTGTACTCGACCAGGTTGAAGGTGCCGAGGTCCGACACCGGTGCCATCCCGCCGGCCGCACCCAGGTTGCTGAAAGCGTATTCCCACGGCACGATGTAGAGCGACGAGTGGACAAAGTGCAGGCTCTCGGCGTCGTCTCGGTCTATCACTGTCATGACCACGTGCGCGGATGGCGAGACCCCTTGGGGCGTCTCGGCGGCCAACAACTCGAAGTCTTCTGGGCAGATGAGGTCGCCGACGCCGTCTGGAATCGCGTCCGGATCGACGGTGCAATCCACCGCTGTCGTGGATGTCGTGGATGTCGTGGATGTGGTGATCTGGACAGGGGGCGGTGATTTCTCGACGCTCTCGGTGCATCCCAGGCACATCAGCAGGACCATTGCACTCCGCATCTACTGCCTCCTTTCTCCGGTTGTTGTCTTTGTGTAACGGGAGTGCCAGACGTCACGTTCGATGAACGCGCACCAAGCGGGCACCCGCTGCGCTGGTCGACGGTCCGGGCCAGCTGTTCGGCCGGCCACATCGCCCTGGTGTGGCCGCCATTCAGTGAGTGGCAGGCCGCTGTGGCTGATCCGGAGCGCATTCGCGGGTCGATCTTCCCGGGCGGCAGTCCCTCGCAAGCGCGGCGATCTCGTCAGTGGCTGCGCTCCCGAGCTCGATCTCCCCGGACTACGTGGCCGCTCTGCGGGCGGCATACACGGCGTATGTGGAGGCGATGACTCAGGCCCGACTTTGCGACGACGCCCACGCGGTGGCGAACCACGAGCTGGCGGTTGTGCGGGTAGTGTTCGACCGCAGCTTCCGGGTCCTGAAACAGATGCTCGACTTCTCGAGGGCCCCCCGTCAGCGGGTGAGCGGCGACAGCGAGACATACGACGTCTTGTCGTGACCCCAATGCTCGGTGTGCGCGAGCCAGGTGCTCGACGATGACCAGCCGGTCGTGACCGGGCCATCATACCATAGCGAACCCGGTATATAGGCGGTTCCAAGCGCCATCACGTCGAGCCCGTTCACCCGCACAGCACGCTGTTCCGCGACCATCAGCCGGCGCGGCAGAAAGCCCGAATCCGAAAACGCCGCACAGTCGGCGTCGAGCTGAAATCCAGATCGCTGCACGAACCCGACGTTCTCGGTCAACTCGGCCCCTCCGGTGCCGTTCCACGTGAAGAGGTGGCTTTGGGTGTGGTCGAAGCTGCCTCGTTGAAAGGACCAGGCGCAGGTGCTGACGACCGCGCCGCCGGAGCTTCTTGCCTGCACATCGCCGTACAGGTCGTACAGTTCTACGTGCTGGTGCACAGTTGCCCGTTCAAAAAAGCCGTGGCTGTAGTCTTGTGCTGAATCTCCGACCAGCGTCATCCTTCCGCCGTACACCCGGACCGTGGCGTTGCACGGCGACTGAGCGAGGCAGTCGTCGTCGGCGCAATCGATGAGGCCGTCAGCGTCATTGTCGGCCCCGTCGGAGCAATCTTCGGCACAGTCGGTGAAACAATCGCCGTCCTCGCAGTCGATGAGGCCGTCGCGGTCATTGTCCTTGCCATCGAAACAGTCGGTCTCGTTCGCGGGGGACGACGGACCCGAACTCATTGCCGGTTCGGTGGTGGTGACGTCCTCGGCCGACTTCAGGTCGTAGCCTCTGCAGCCCAGGCAGAGCGTCGCCGTTGCAAGGACGATTTTGTGGTACCCACCCATGAAGTCAAGGTAGCGGTCGACCCACCACAAGGTAGGAACATCGCGGAATTATCGTCTGTCATTTTCGCGCTGCGGTGCGCAGTTCTGCGCACGGTGACGGGGGCGAACGCTCAAAACCGGCTGCGTAGGGGATTTCTCTGAATATTTGCGCTCCTCTTTCGTCGTTGCCGCGAGCACGCACCCGGAGATTCCATGCTGATTCTACTTGCCCTGCTCGCATGTAGCCCCGACTCCGAGGATGCGGATCCCATCGATGTCGAGGACGAGGAGGAGGAACCCTGTGAGCCCACGGTCTACTTCCAGGATGACGATGGCGATGGCTTTGGCACCGAACAGACCATGGAGCTGTGCCAGGCCGAGGACGGTTGGGCCGACAACGCCGACGATTGCGACGATACGAACGCCGCGGCAAACCCCGGCGAGCTGGAGATCCCCTGTGACGGCGTCGATCAGGACTGCGATGGCGACGATCCTCAGGGCGTCGCATTCCTCGGTGAAATCAACTATCCGACCCTGCAACAAGCCTTCGACGCATCAGGGGACGGGGACACCTTGCTCGTCTGCCCTGGCGACCACGAGCTCGCCGCCGAACGATGGGGTGCTGTAGATCTCACCATCCGGTCCGCTGCCGAAGACGCGGATACCACGCGGATCGTCGCCCCCGAAGGCGCCAACCAGCTCATCGACCTCATGGGCTCCAGCGGCGTCACCTTGGCCCATTTGACGTTCTCCGGCTCATCGTCCTTCTTTTGGCCAACGGTCGAACTCGGAGGCAGCGACGGGCGAATCATCGACTGTCATTTCGAGGCAATCGACGGGGATGCCTTGAAGCTCCAGGCAGACGCGGATGCCACGATGACGGTGGAGGGAGCGCGCTTCACCGACACTCTTGATGTCGCGATCGATACCCATGGAGACGGGCACATCGTGTTCGACGACCTCACCGTCACTGGCAGCCAGAGTGAGGTACTGCAGATCGGCATCAACCTCGCCAGCATTGTGGTGTCCAACAGCACTTTCGAGAATAATGGTGGCGGCGGTGCCGTGATCCGGGACAGGGGGGCGTGCCCATCGATTACGGTGGAAGG
>Ga0315336_1001947_pt1 | contig 35026 bp, 26 predicted proteins | sample ASW5metaG_FD_204512 | JGI IMG/M metagenome (GOLD analysis project Ga0315336, IMG submission 204512) | Ammonia-oxidizing marine archaeal communities from Monterey Bay, California, United States - ASW #5 | ecosystem: Environmental > Aquatic > Marine > Intertidal zone | place: USA: California...
CCGAAACGAAGAATGCCCGCTCGAACAAGACGTCATCTTCGTTTCCCTGTTCAGAAATGCGAAGGATGTAATTTCCACTCAGACGGAAGTCGATGTTTGAATTGGGGAATTCGTATTCGTAGTGTGTGTAATCGACAAACGTGGCCTGTGAACCTCGATAATCGAGAAGGTCGTCCCGATGGAAAATGGACATATATTCCGACGGAAAAAGATCTCTTCGCCATTCTCGATCTGCGTGATAGAAGTACGCTGTGAGCGGTCGTCCGCGGGGCGCCACAATATCAAATGCCAATCGAATGGTTAAGCTCGACCCAAGTTGTACGATGGGCAACGCTGTTTCGCCAGTGCCGGCGTGAAGTTGAACCGAGGCGACATCGTCAGCATCGTCGAACAGGTTAAGCCCCGAAGGCTCAGGCACTCTCGCTGGACGCTCTTCCCTGCTCCCTTCGCTCGCTGCGCAGCCTACCATAAGAGATGCTGCGAGAAACAGTCCAAGAAGAGATCGATTCATTTTGTCTTCCACGAGATTCGATTGATCCAGTTATCAATGAGGGCCAGCATAGCCGGGTCATGCTGAAATTGAACTCGGCTGCGATCCGCATACGCCTGTGCGGAAGCTAGGTCCCTTGCAAAATATGCGGCTCTCAGAGCAAGAAGTGTGGCTGAGGGATAGAGATCCTCATGTAGTCTCACCACATACCTGAAGGAAAGCAGTGCTTCCTCAGGTCGATCTTCTGCCAATAGAGCCCTTCCCAGTAAAAACTGGACCGCTCGCTGTTCTGAGTCCTCAAGATCAGCGTTTTCACCGACTGAGCTTAGGATGTAGATGCGTTCGGCGAGCGTAGTTGCACTGTTTAGCTGTTCCGCTACACCTGGCTTGTTGGCCAGTTTGCGCCTGGCATCCACTGCATCTTGGGACACATAATCCGAGACTGCCAGTTGGGATTCGACTTCATCCAACGCGAATATCGCCTGCGCCGAATCGCCCTCAATCACTGCAATATTCGCTGCGAGGAGCCACTCCCGTAGCACGCGTACACTATCTGGCCGAGAGGCGAGATACGCTGTAGCAGTTTCGACTCCCGAGCCGAGTGATAGCTCAGCCATCAACAAGCGGGCTGATGCAGACTCGCTCTGGTGCATCGTTAACAGCGGGATTGCTTCGTCAAGTTTCCCTTCGGAGATGAGAGTCACAGCTTTTCTGAAGTCACGCACCACAGGGGATACGTAATGTGGGCACGAGACTTCGAATAGCGACGGAATGGAGAATTGACGATGCGCTTGCGAATCCGCCTCGGGATGCGAAATAGACATGGACTGCAGCATCGTCTGCCACTCTGAGGCAAGCTCAGCCGCAGTCTGTCCGTACGCCTGCTCGAACGCACCTGTCGCGTAGGCCTCCGCAAAATTTTCTGCACCTCGGGTCTCTAAAAGAAGGCGTACGAACGAACCGTTCATGGTATAAGACACCGCTCCTCGTCCGCTCCAAAATCCAAGGGGAGAAAAACTCCTTGTGAGCTGCTCACCAACGGTCCAGTCTTCTTCTCCCTTGGCAGCGCTTTCAAAGGCTGAAACCAGTTCATGAGGTGACGGTCGCCCATCTGGCGGTTCGAGAGCGACGGCCAACCCCTCTACAAGTCCCACGTGGATCGAGGCGTTGACAACAGGTAGACCGATCTCTCGCGAAAACACGTGGACAAGTTCATGTGGGAAGACATCATAGAACGACGACTTCACGACATGCACCTGCGGCTTCCTAAGCCAGACGGGAGCGACGCTTGTTCGTCGCGCACCCGTGAACCGGGCGCGCGCATTTTCATCTGGATACACATAGGATATAACGCGGCTGGTCGGCTCCCACCCGAGCGTTTCTTCTAACTCTGTGTACCGGAATTCATGTTCGTCCACCAGCCGGTCCAAGGCAGCATCCGACGTGGCTTCGGCATCGAAATATATTTCAAAATGATCGGTCTCGACCTTGCCTGAAAACGAATCTTGCAGAAACGAGGCCGGGGTATTGATTCCAACTTCGCCGGGGAAAAGATAAAAAACTCCGATTGCGATAGTGATCGTGACTACGGTAGATCGGAGTCGTCTGGTCAGAGCCAAAAAGAGGAAACCCCACAAGAGGGTTAAGAGCCTAAATCCGAAAAGACCGGGCCGGACAACCAGCTCTGAATCGTATATCGGGCCCAGTATTCCGCCGAAAACATGGTTATAGGTGTAAAACTGTGGGTGAAGACCCACGTCGAAAAGCGGTGTTATCAGCGAAATCCCCAATCCGAGAAGAATCAACCAGCGTGAGGGATGGCGCGTACTATGAACAAGTAACTCCGATAGTGAGACGGAGAAAAACACGGTGACTGGCGCAAAAAGAAGAAAAAACAGAAGACCACGAACGTAGTCACAATTTGGTGCCCACAAAGAAGAAACGGACATCAGTATGAGAGGGAGCATTAACCACGAAACGCTGTGAACGAGGCGCTGCCGGAGTGGCCGATCTCTACGTCTGATTGACTGCAGCCCCGCAATAAAAAAGGCTACAAACGAAATAGCCGCTGACGACTCGACGTGAAGTCGATCAAATACCGGAATCAGCCATAGACCGAAGCAGACACCTGAGTAGATAATCGCTTCAAGAAAAATGAGCCTGCTTCTGAGGTTGTCAGCCACCTTGCTTAGATGAAAATGTAGGAGAAACCGATCGAGAATACTTCTTTCAACTGAGCTTTGTCACTCACGTCTTCATCGAAAAGGACAGCCCACTCAAAGTTGACATTCAGCCAAGAATTGACCTTCATGTTTAGTACGCTCTCCCAAATCATGTCTGGGCTTTCTGGTTTGTTGAACGCCGCGAACAAGCCAAGGGTTGATTTAAAGACCACGTTTTTCGCGATCTCCCTGTCGAAGTTTGTGAACGCTTCAATTCCCAATTCAACACGAACATTCTTGTCTTCCTCCACATTGTAGAGCGTACGCAAATCTTCCAGTAATACAACAGTCTCCTTTCCACCGACCCCGAGTCGTTGACTGATATAAGGTTTGGCCTGATAGGTCATCCCCAGAGACTGGGTAAACGTTCCAGGAGAGAGAAAGTCGGATACCTTGACTGGAGGCACGCGTCCATCCTTCAGTGGGTTTTTCTCAAAGTTGAACCCGGGAGCAAACTGCGTTCTCGCCATCAGGGCAATCGTGGGTTTGAGCTTGTCAAGAAATCCTTCACCTGAATAGGTAAACGTTGAGGAAAGTCGGATAAGGTCCTCCGCCTTGCGAAAATCTAGGGTGTCCTGTTTGACGAGCCCGAATGTTAGTCGACCTTCGTGTATCTGTTGCCAACCGCTGGAATTCCGTTCCGCCTTTCCGTCGAGACCGACGCTAAAAGCCAGCGTGTTCACCCCCCCTTCTGCCCAGTTCTGAAATCCAGCCTGAGATCCTGCCAACTTCCCGATTATAGAAGGGCTCCATGCTGCGGGGTCCGGATCTGGAGGTACCGTTTCCTGAGCAAGCACAACATTGCAGAGGGAAATCAGTGTCACAAATAACAATAGAATGTTTTTCATGGCGTAAGCGTTTCGGTAACAAATAGTATAAAATAGAAAAGGCCGTGCTAGAACAGCACGGCCTTTTCTAAAATCTCGAAAATGGCGTCAGCCGTTCTTTTGATTCTGGACTTCAACACGAATGTCCTGAGCCATTCCTTTAAGCTCCTGCATAGCTTTGCGAACACGTGTTCCCGCTGCTTTGTTGCCTTTGTCGTAGAACTTATTGAAGTCGTCTTCCATGCCTTCTACGAAGCCTTTAAGATCGGCAAATCTGCTCATTTTGAATCCTCCTGGGGATTGATTTTCTCTTTGAACGAAGAGCTAGAAAGCGCCCGACGTATTAATAGGTAGAAAAGTAAGGGGATCTGGCGGTCCTGTCAAGCACAAATCTGCATTTTTAAGCGATAAACGGCAATTACTTCTCCACAAGGGCAATCAAAAGTGCCCTAGGCCCCGTAAATCTAAACGGCCTAATTCCTTCAATAACTCATACTTGAGTTGACATCATGCCGGACAAAAACCGCTTCATCCAGCGTGGCGGTCCTACCTGAGTTTATTCCCATTTTTTGCCGCCATTCGGGAGTATTGGCGTCATTTGGCACCGATTGTGACGATTATCAAGCCACAATCTGGCCATGAGGACACATTCCAAGGCAGACGATCACAAGTATGTAACGTCTTGCGAGAGAGGCTCTAACGGCAGGCAAGGCGCGCTGTCGCTTGATCTCGCCTGACTCTGATTGGCAGATTATGATGGTAAACAGAATGATGAGGGCACTTTCTGGAATATCTTCCTTAGAGGCGTCCGGATTGCCAAAAAGAGTGGTTCTCCTCGCTCGAGAACGTCGATTTTCGAGCACGGATTTCCGGCACGAGAATGGGTCTAATCTGATGCGCATTTCGCCCATTGGTCGCAAAAGCGATTTTTTCTTCTTTATTCGTGCCGGGCACTAAAACTGGAGCACGCCAGCCTAAAAATGTCTTCAAATTGCCACAATCGTCTCAAATTTGTCGAGCAACTCCAGGATCATCTATACCTCAAAGAGTTACCAACAATTGTTCGAAATAGTTGATTCGTTCGGGAGTGAATCCGTTCTTTCAATCGGCCATTTCGGCTCCAGTTTTTGTAATGATTTGTGACGTCTTCGCCACGTCAATACCCGGCTGTCTAACCTATGGATTTCTGTCACCTGCACTGCCATACGCAGTATTCACTTTTGGACGGCGCCGCAAGAATAAAGCGGTTAATGGCGAAAGCAGAGGAGATGGAAATGCCTGCGCTCGCCATAACAGATCACGGAAATCTGTTTGGAGTCCCTGAATTTTATACTTCTGCCAAACGAGCAGGCATACGTCCCATCATCGGGTGTGAGTTCTACGTAACTGCATCAGGTATGAGTGACAAATCGGACAGGGTTCGCTACCACCAAGTGCTGCTGGCGAAAGATGACGAGGGGTATCGAAACCTGATTCAACTCTCCTCTCTTTCTTACACCCAGGGGTATTACTACAAACCCCGGATTGACCTCGAGACGCTAAAGAAATATTCGGGCGGACTCGTCGCCACGACCTGTTGTCTTCAAGGCCAGGTCCTGCAAACGATTTTGCACAAGGGAGAAGAAGACGGGCGAAAGGTCTTTGAACAGTATCTCGATGTATTTGGAGACGACTACTACATTGAAATCCAGGATCACAACATCCCCGATCAGCACAAGTGCAATGAGGTACTTCTGCGTTGGGCAAAAGAATACAATGTTGAAGTAGTTGCCACCAATGACGTTCACTACGTGGAGCAGGAGGATGCCGCGGCACAGGACGTTCTTCTTTGCTTGCAGACACAAGCCGACTACAACGATCCAAACCGGATGCGTTTTGAGAACGATCAGTTCTATTTGAAAAGTGCGTCGGAAATGGAATTGGCACTTCGAAATGTGGAGCCACATGTGGTCAAGCAGGCGCTTCAGTCAACGATTTCAATCGCCGATAAGTGCTCATTTGAACTTCCGATGGGCGAGCTGTTAATGCCCCATTTTCCACTTCCTGAGGAATTTGGGAAGGATATGGACTCTTATCTCAACCATCTGGTATTCGAACGGGCAAGACAAAAATTTGGCTCTCTCTCTCTCGATCAGACTGAAAGGCTGAATCTGGAGTTGGGAATTATTTCGCAGATGGGATATGCAGGATATTTCCTGATCGTTCAAGACTTCACTACGGTTGCCAGAGATCTGGGCGTATCGGTTGGCCCTGGTCGCGGCTCGGCTGCAGGCAGCCTCGCCGCGTACGTGCTGGGCATCACCAATGTAGATCCACTCAAGTACGACCTGCTCTTCGAACGTTTCCTGAACCCCGAACGTGTATCGATGCCGGATATCGACATCGATTTTGATGACAGAGGTCGATCCAAGGTCATCGACTATGTAGTCGAAAAATATGGCCGGCAGAATGTCTGCCAGATTATCACCTTCGGTACCATGGGCGCCCGCTCAGTCATCCGAGATGTTTCTCGCGTGTTGCAGATTCCGCTATCGGAGGCCGACCGAATAGCCAAAATGATTCCAGAAGGAGTTGGAGTAAACCTTGATTCAGCCATCAAGGATGTACCCGAATTCAGGAAGCTTCTCAAGGATCCGAATGAGCAGATTCGAAACCTGATGCACTACGCCAAAGTGCTTGAGGGATCTGCCCGACACACTGGGGTGCACGCGGCAGGCGTCATTATCGCGCCGGGAGACGTAAGCCAGTACGTTCCCGTTTCCATAGCCAGAGGAAAAGGCGGAGCAGATGATATCATCACCACGCAGTATGACGGAAAGTGGGTTGAGTCCTTCGGCCTGCTGAAAATGGACTTCCTGGGTCTGAAGACGCTTACAGTTATAAATGATGCGCTAGAGCTGATCAAGTTGACGCATGACGTGGACATTGATCTCGATGAAATTCCTTTCGATGACGAACGAACCTTCGAACTTTTTCAGAAGGGAGATTCCGTTTCCATATTTCAGTTTGAATCGAGCGGTATGCGGGAGTGGCTTCGAAAACTGAAGCCTACCACCATCGATGACTTGATCGCAATGAATGCGCTCTACCGCCCGGGTCCGATGGACAATATTCCATCATACATAAACCGGAAGCACGGTCAGGAGGCCGTTTCGTACCCGCACGAAATGCTCCGGCCGATTCTTGAGCCGACCTTCGGAATTCCTGTATATCAGGAACAGGTCATGCAGATGGCCCAGGTAATGGGCGGATACACATTGGGTGGTGCAGATATTCTGCGACGTGCAATGGGTAAGAAAAAAGAAGAGGAAATGGTCAAGCAGCGGGCCATTTTTGTAGAGGGTGCATCGCAGCGAGAGGTCGATGAGCAGACTGCCAATGATGTATTTGACCTCATGGCCAAGTTCGCAGGGTACGGCTTTAACAAGTCTCACGCGGCTGCATATTCGATAATAGCCTACCACACCGGCTACTTAAAAGCGCACTATCCCGCTGAATTCATGGCCGCCTCCATGACCAACGAGATGGGCGATACTAAAAAGCTGTCTATCGTTCTGGAAGAAGCTCGTCACCTTGGCCTTGAATTGTTAGCACCAGACATTAACACAAGTGCGGCCCGATTTACGGTTGAAAACGGGAAAATACGATTTGGTCTTGGTGCTGTAAAAGGCGTTGGGCTTGCGGCAATCGAGGCAATCATAGCCGAGAGAACGAAAGAAGGCATCTTTACCAGTTTGTTCAATTTTACGGGCCGCGTCGACCTCCGGGCCGTAAACAAGAAAGCAGTGGAGAGCCTGGCGAGGGTTGGCGCGATGGATCATTTCGAAGGACATCGGGCGCAGCTCGCCGAAGCGGTTGAAATTGCCGTCCAGTACGGACAAAAGGCCCAGGCCAACGCGGCTGCCGGAATGATCTCTCTTTTCGGCGAGGCTGGCGGAGATGGAGCGGCAGGACTCGAACCCGTCTTACCCCACGCAGAACCATGGCCACGTTCCAAACTTCTAAAAGAGGAGCGTCAATCTGTGGGCTTCTATGTCTCCGGACATCCTCTGGAAGCCTATATGGCTGAATCAAAAGCATTCGCATCCGCCCAGATCGTAGATGCGCCTGCGATTTCTGAGCGAGATGGACCTGTTGACGACAGCTGGGCCGGCCGCCAGAATCGGCCGCAGCATACATTCTGCGGAATTATAACCGAAGTACAGCACCGAATGAATAAATCCGGGAAGCCTTACGCCTTCGCACAATTCGAAGACTTCACCGGGCAAGCTGAGATGATGTGTTTTTCAAACACCTATGATCGGATTCAGCGCTATCTGGAAGTTGATGAGATCGTCTTGATTCGAGGAAACCTTGAAATGCGTGGCGGGAATGCCAAGGTTATCGCGAATGACGTTATCCCCATGTGGAAGGTCCGCCAGGACATGGTGAAATCACTTTCTATCAGAATACCCTCGAAAGAATTGACCATTGAACAAATCGAAGAACTCGAGACCCTCGCCGATTCACATCGTGGAACTTGCAAATTGTATTTTGATCTGGTTTCCGATCTGAATCCGCAACCCACAAGATTACTAAGTCGGAATTTCGTGATCGATCCCAACACAGAAATAATGCAGGGTCTAAATCGGATATTCGGAAGACGTTCTGTAATGGTTGAGGGCGATTCCTAAGCAGCCATGCTGAATAGCAACTCTGTGTGCCACTTGTGGTCTCACACGTAACCCTCGCCGCAGATGAACGTAGCCGAGGTTTGAGCAGATTTCAAAGCACCGCTTCTTCATGAGCAAGTTGTTGATGAGCCGATTATTCCTCTTACTATTTGCCCTGTCCACTCTCGGGTGCGAGGCTCAATTAGAAAATCTTAGAGAGCGCTATCGACCGGGCTCACCTCGCGAGGCATATATCAATGGTCTGGAAGTAACCGGCATCTCGGAAAGTGCTATTGCCACAGAGTGGTTTCTTCAGGGTGAACAGGCTCTACAAACGGCTCTCACCCCAACGCTTCCCTATCAAGAACGAGGGAATCTCGATGCAACCGAAGTCATGGCACTTGGCTATGTCATCCCTCTCGAAAGAGGTCAACAACTAATCGTCGAAGCGCGATCGAATAGTGGTTATGATCTGTTCATCGATTTGTATGAATCGCTTGAAAACTTGGGCTTGCCCCGTCGGCGCGTCGCCTCGGCAGATTCAACGATCATCCTTCGGCATGATGTAACCAAAACTCAGGAATACTTTCTTAGAATCCAGCCGGAAATCCTTGCACAGGGCTCGTTTGAGTTCACCATTCGAACGGACGCATCCATCGTATTTCCCGTTTCTGGAAAAGACTCGGATGCTGTCATGAGTTTTTTTGGAGATTCACGCGATGCCGGAAGAAGAGACCACCACGGCCTCGACATCTTCGCCGCTCGGGGCACACCCGTCGTAGCCGTTCGAGCCGGCCGCATCAGCAGTACACGTATTGGCGGCCTCGGAGGCAAAACAGTGTGGTTGCGCGACAATAGAGGGCACAGCTTTTACTACGCTCATCTCGACGAACAATTGGTATCTACCGGTGAACGGGTAGCACCCGGCGATACGCTCGGTCTCGTGGGCAATACCGGCAATGCAAGAACAACACCTCCGCATCTACATTTCGGGATCTACCAGAACGGTCCGCACAACCCGTGGCCCTTTGTATTTTCTCCGACCATCCAACCGTCTGCCATCCAAGTTCAAGAGGAATTTTTTGGAACGTGGCGAGGGACATCGGATGTGGCTCAAGCCTCGCGAATAAATTTGCTGAAGCAACCATCCTCGAGAAGCGAAACGCTTCTAAGATTTAGTCCTTCCATCCAGATGCATATTATCGGTGGAACGGGGACCTTCTACCACGTCCGTCTTCCGGATCGAACGGAAGGGTATATTTCGGCACGAGATATGCGTTTTACAGTCGCCGGATACTTCAGCAGACTGCCAGTGGCCGAAAGAACTCCGGCCATAGGATCCTAAAGATGCGAGCGGAAGAAACCCCTTTCGATCCCGCTCGTCAATGGACTCATGCTGACTCACATCTTGCATATTCCACGGGCAATTTTGATCGGATTCGTCCGCGCCTATCAGCTGGTTATATCGCCGCATTTGAATGCGTCGTGTAGATTCACACCTTCGTGCTCGGAATATTCCATTGAAGCCATCAAGAGGTACGGGGCGCTGAAAGGCTTCATCCTATCGACCCATCGTATCGTGCGATGCAATCCTTGGGGAGGGCATGGGCATGACCCGCCGAGATGGTACTCGGAAAGAACAAACGACCCGGTTGGAGATCATGAGCCACACTGACCACTTAAAATCCTCTTCAGACATTTCCGTCAAATGTGCTGTCGTGACGTGCAGCGATAGCCGTGATGAAGCATCAGACTCTAGCGGGAGATTTATTCGAGAGACTTTGGCAGAAGCCGGGCATGAGGTCGCTCTCTATCGCCTCGTACCGGATGAGCCGGACTGGATCTCTGCGGCCGTCAAAGTCGCCGTGGATTCGAACTTCGATGTCATCATCACCAACGGTGGCACAGGAATATCCCGACGCGACAATACCTTCAAAACCCTTCAAGAGATGATCGATAGGCCTCTTACGGGGTTCGGTGAGCTTTTTCGAATGCTTTCGTGGCAAGAAGTGGGCTCTTCTGCGATGTTATCCCGAGCCACAGCTGGTGTTATCCAGAACACTCTTATTTTCGCCCTCCCAGGCTCAACCAACGCCGTTCGCTTGGCTATGGAAAAGCTGATTCTTCCTCAGATTCGTCATCTCGTTTCGGAAATGCGGCGCTAGTGTGCCGTGCAAGCAGGGTTACTCAATCAGAAGAGCATAGAAATATCATGTCGACGACATTTTTCGCCGGATAAAATCCTACTGCGTATCTGGATTGGTGGCACTCGAGTCTTGCTCGGCCGGCCGGTTTTGCCTGCTACTATCGCGGCGTGCTATATCGGGAAGCGTCGTTATTCGCTCCAACCAGGGAGCAATTTTCAGGGATTGATCTTCATTCAATAATGGAGTGATATCGGACTCAAAAGATTCCATGAGGGCCACGCGGTGCCTCATGTAATGGCGCCAGAAACGACCAACGGTATCTTGATAGGCCACGGCCATCTCTCGAAGCGCATCTTCCTGAAGAGAGTCCACAGGGTCGATATAACGATCAATGGAGTTGTAAAGCCCTCCACGTCTCATCTCAGCCAATTGCTCGGACCGTCGATTATGAAGCGAGCTCCAACCGAGAGCGCCTACGGCTATTCCGATTAAGAGCGTGCCGATTAGCACGAATATTGTTTTGGAGTGTAATTTCATAGGAAAGACCTAATGATCATCGAACGTGAGATCATAGGCGGCATTGACAGTTACTGGGTGTAGTCCAAGCACCATTTCCGTGGTGCTCTGATTATAGTCATTAGTTTTGGAGATCTCGAAATTATATGCAGCTAAAAGGGCGATAACGAACAGCCCGGTTGCAACCACCGGCCTAAACCAGCTGAACAGCTCATGCGAGAGCCAATCATCCATCGTGGACTCGCTCATGGAAACGCGCTTGATGGCACGCATCACTCTTTCGGTCGGCATACTCGAAAGAGACTGATCTCTTTCAATGGCCACCATTTCCTGAATGGAATCTATGATGTCAGGGGAAAGCCCTTCCAATCCTTCTTGATCTCTATGTCTCGTATTTTTCATAACTCTATTGAGAAATATTCGCTACAACAGCGAAATGGTGTCTCCAAGTTCAGTTTTCAAACGTTCTACTCCCCTCTTCAATCTCGACAACACCGTACCATATGGGATGCCCAATACCTTGGACGTTTCTTCGGTGCTCAAGTCTTCGATCAGCCTCAATACCACTACAGCTCTTTGTTTTTCTGGCAATCGATCCACAGCACTTCGTAATAAACGGCTTTTCTCCGATTGCTGAATATTGCGGTCTGATCTATCGGTCGCGACTGGCTCACGTTCATCCAGAACCCCCCAGGGTTGTAGCCACCTCGTTCTCTTTCGTTTTCGAAGCGCGTCGAGGCTCTTATTAATCGCCATCCGAATCACAAACGTCTTCAGCGAAGAATCTCCTCTAAACGATGACAGAGAGCGATGAAGTTTAATGAACACTTCCTGAACCACGTCGTCGATCTCGGGACCGGGACCCATCATACCCGTAACTGTTCGAGATACCTCATCCATATAGCGCTCCACGAGCGTGCGAAACGCGTCCTCATTTCCATCCAAAGCATCATGAATCAGAGTTTCCTCTGTATTCCGATGCTTCATAGTTCTATCCCGTTTTGTGTCCGTTGCGAAGGACCAAGGATAAGCGAGAGAGGGCGATATGGACACAGCAAGCTGCAATATTCACCCGCTATTGAGGAGGACGGCGCTGTTGCCCCTGACCACGGCCCTGCCCACGGCCACCGCGTCTGGTAGCCTGAATCTCCGCGTATTCTTCGAGTTGATCTTCAGAAAGTAATTCCGAGAGAGCCGCCAGGGTCTCTTCGTTAATCGTTCCCATCTTTTCTCTAATTCCGGAGCGTGCAAGCTGATTTCCGCCACCACCTTGAACAGAAGCACGTAGCTCCTGCATTTTTTCCTGCTGCGCCCACAGAACTTCTTTCACCTGCGGAGCTAGATCGTCAGTGAGTTCAAGTGTAGAGACCAGTTCTACAAAATTCGTATCAAAAGCTTCTTTGGCCTCTTCGGGAGACATCCGTCTGAAGCCCTGCCCCAATACCGTTCCAGCAAAGAGAAGAGTAACGACAGATAAGACAGCCGCTCTCTTTAATTTGTTAATCGAATAAAACACGTTCAATGTCGATTTTGTTGATGTTGCCTATTATTGACGGTTGCTTATTAGACGATGTCGATTCTTTTACATTCCTTTCCATATTTCATAGTTAGATCCGCTGAACTGATATCGCACATCAGCGTTCTTCAGACTCCTTCCGACAACCATCCTTTTTAGCCGTGTCCACAGACTTTCAGATATATAATACGCTGACCAATCAGACCGAAAAGGTTCGGCCGATAAATGAAGGTCACCTTTCGTTTTACTCGTGTGGACCAACGGTCTACAGTTACGCTCATATCGGCAACTTTCGATCGTTCATCACGGCCGACCTGATTTTTCGAACGGCTCTCTCGATTGGGTGGGAAGTCACCTACGCAACGAACGTCACCGATGTCGGACACCTGACCGAAGATGACCTGACTGATCCCGAAGGCGAGGACAGAATGGTAAAGGCGCTCAATTCAAAAGAAGGAGAGCACTTTGTAAACGTCTGGGACCTGGCCAGATACTACACAGAGATGTTGACCTCGGATTGGAGGCAGCTAAACCTCCTTGAACCGACCGTTCGGCCGCGGGCTACTGAGCACATGCGAGAACAGATTGAAGCTGTGCAAAAACTCGTCGCCTCTGGCCATGCGTACGAGACTTCACAAGGTGTTTATTTCTCGGTAGCATCATTTCCAGCGTACGGAAAGCTATCCGGCAATACGCTCGAGAATGAACTTGAGCAAACCGTGCGAGACGTTGTGGTCGATCCGGAGAAAAAGGACCCTCGGGATTTCGCTCTATGGAAAAAAGACGATAAGCATTTGATGCAATGGTTCAGCCCGTGGGGTTGGGGATTCCCTGGGTGGCACATCGAGTGCTCGGTTATGGCCATGAGCTATCTGGGAGAAGAGATTGACATACATGCCGGAGGCGAGGATCTAATATTCCCTCATCATGAATGTGAAATTGCTCAATCGGAGTCGCTAACAGGAAAGAAATTTGCTTCTATCTGGGCCCATACGCGTTTTCTTCAGGTTGAAGGAGAAAAAATGTCGAAAAGCCTGGGGAATTTTTTCACCGTTCGCGATCTCGTTGCGCCCGTAGAAGAAGGAGGAAAAGGAATTGATCCACTCGCCGTTCGCATGACGCTGCTCTCCGGCCACTATCGCAAGCCTTTCAACTTCACGATGAAGACCATGAAGGGAAATGTCAAACATCGAGAGCGACTTCAGGAAGTAATGGAATTGGTAGGCGCTCCGACCGAGGAGGATTCATCCTATGCGGGCGAAATGGGACATGCCCTAAAATCGACTTATGACAGAGCATTGGAGTCAATGCTGGATGATCTGAATACTCCCTCAGCACTTGCCGCATTGTTTGGCGGAACGAAGATGATTCTTGGCAAGGCCAGCGATCTGGATGAAGAAGGCAGATCATCGGTACGGCATTGGTTGGCCGATATGAACGCACTTTTGGGCGTAGTTTACTCCGAAGAACGAGATACATCCGATTCAGAAGTTGATCCACTGGCCGCACAGGTCGACCCACTTCTAGTAGAGCGGGATACTGCGCGAAAAGAAGGTGATTGGTCGAGAGCGGACGAGATTAGAGATCAATTGACCGCCCTCGGGGTCGAAATTATGGATACACCAGAAGGCGCCAAATGGAAGCGCATCAGCACGATATAGATAATGGGATACGGGACTACACTTTTAGACTACGGGACACTCGACGGCGGACTGGTTCGCATGATGGAACGGTTCAAATCTGAGGGTTCAATGACCGGGCATGATTCGGACGATCAGTTCTTGATCGAAAATGCAGATGCTGCGTTGATCGGAATGTTATTCGATCAGCGCGTACGAGCCGAATACGCATTCATGGGCCCCGGCAGACTACGCGATCGACTTGGACATTTCGACATCTCCAAGATCGCAAATATGGATCTTGAGACCCTTCGTGAGCACTTTGCAGACAAACCTGCCGTTCATCGGTTCACGAACGTGATGGCTGAGCGGACGCACCAGATAGCACAGCTTCTGGTGGAGAAATACGAAGGCAATGCTGCAAATATGTGGAACGACGACGCGCCATTCGAAGTGATTCAGAAGCGACTTATCGAGCTACCAGGATTCGGAAAAATGAAAGCGCACAAAATGAAGTTCGTGCTTCACTACTTCGGACATCGGGATTTTTCGGACGAAAACTAGACTCAGAGCCAGATCAAGCCACCAGTCCTAGAAAGTCTTCGTCAACTACACTAAGAGGGCTGATCACGAAGTAGTTGCCGGCACGATGAAAGTCGAGACCCGTACGCTCGAGCGCTACTTCAGGTGCAAAAGTATCCCAGGCGATGTCAACAGCTGCATCTACCAGATCCGCCGCATTCCACTGTCCGGAATGAGAAAAAATGGACCGTTCCCAGGCGATAGCTCCGCCAGGTACGCTTCGAATGTATTTTTCTAGATATTCGCGGGCTCCCATCTTTGCATCCTCCACCGAGTAGCTGAACTTCAGATAATCGATGTCATTATTGTCTATACGATCATTATCGTCACGATTATTGAAAACAAAAGGCAGCAACCACTTTGGTTACTGCCTTTTTTAAGACAAATGATGTGCCGCTTTCGGCCTCTTAGGGCCGCATAATCGCGGACAGTCGAAAACTGACGCCGAACGGATGGCTGAATCGCTCCGCAAATATCTAACGACGCCAGAATGCTGGAACGAAAATGATGATGGCAGTAAATATTTCAAGCCTCCCAGCCATCATAAGAAAGGAAAGAACCCATTTTCCGAGCATTGGGACATGGGCGTAGTTTTCTGTCGGCCCCAGGGTACCAAATGCAGGTCCAACGTTTCCGACACTGGACAGTGTGGCTCCAAAAGCAGTCAAAAGATCTAAACCAAAGAACGCCATACACATCGTTCCTACGCCAATTAGACCCAAGAACAGGACAATGAACGATAGGACATTCTTCATCACGTCTGAACTCACGACGCGATCACCAAGACGAATCGGAATGACGGCCTGTGGATGTATGAGTTGTTTTATTTCTTTAAAACTGTTTTTGAACATCAAGACGTGGCGGATAACCTTCACGCCACCGCCAGTCGAGCCGGCCATGCCACCGATGTAGAAGCAGAGAAAGATCACTCCGATGGCCAGCGGTGGCCAGACCTCATAGTCTGCTGTCCCAAACCCCGTTGTCGTGATTATTGCGGCAGCCTGAAAAGCGCCATACCGCAGAGCTTCGGCGATAGAAGCATATCCTTCAAATACGCCCTGCGTCTGAAAGCTTGGAAATAATGACATGGTTGGTGCCCAGGTGCCGATCGCAATCAACAGTGTTGCCACGGCCATTATCCCTACATACACCTTGAATTCGGTGTCACGAAAAACGGTAATTGCTTTACCGCGCAGCATGCGATAGTGGAGGGCAAAGTTCACTCCTGCAAGGAACATGAACGCCGTGATGACCCACTCGATATAGGCAGAATTAAACTGACCAACCGAGCCGTTCTTGGTCGAGAATCCTCCGGTCGCCATGGTCGCAAACGCATGATTGATGGCGTCAAACGGGCTCATCGCAGGAAGGAGAAGAAGTATCTCTAGAACCGTAATGCCAACGTAGATAAGCCAGAGTCTTTTGGCCGTTTCCTGAACGCGTGGGGTCAACTTGTCCGCCGACGGGCCCGGTACCTCGGCCTTGTAAAGCTGCATCCCTCCAACTCCTAGCAATGGAAGAATGGCCAACGTCAGAACGATGATTCCCATACCACCCATCCAGTGCGCAAGACTCCGCCAGAATAAAAACGAGTTGGGAATAGCCTCAATATCCGGATTCCCACCGCCGCCAAGAATCGTTGCTCCCGTTGTCGAAAACGCACTCATGGTCTCGAAAAAGGCATCGGTATAGGTTTCCAGAACCCCGCCTAAAATAAAAGGAATAGCCCCGATCAAGGAGAGAACGAGCCACGCAAGCGCGACGATGGCGAACCCTTCCCGAATTTGCAGCTCCTTCTGCATTCGATCTCTGGCCATCCATGCTATCGCGCCAATACCCATGGAGCCAACCGCTGTTACTCCGAAGGTCCACCACTGGCTTTCTCCATAGAACAGAGCGACAAACATTGGAAACAAGAGTGCGATACCCAAAAAGAATACGAGGATACCCAGCGTAAAAAGGACCGCACGAATATTGAGAACCATATCAGTTGGCGAACAAATTTTCTGCAGTTTCAATCATGTTCGGCAAAACGAAGATATATGCGCTGTCGCCAGCTTCAATTTGCGTCAGCCCTGTGGCAATTTCTAGATCATTTCCTTTTATCACAGCGGCGATGAGCAGGCCTGCCGGAAGATTCAGGTTCATCAAGATATCCGTAGTAATATTGGACATCGCCGCCGCTTCAATCTCCAATATTTCAGCATCCAGTCCATGAATGCTGGCAACACTTTTTACGTGTTTCCCGCGCAAGAAGCGCATCACTTCCCGCGAAACTGCCAGTTTCTTATTGACCGCTGCATCGAGACCAATCGACTGGCTTATCGGGATGTAGGCTCCATTCGATAGCAGCGCCACGGTTTTTTTGACCTGAAGATGCTTCGCCAAAAGACAGGTTACGAGATTAGACTCTTCATCGTCCGTGACCGCCACGAACGCATCCATTTCAGAGAGTCCTTCCTTGACTAATAAGTCGATGTCGGTCCCTTCTCCGTGTATCACGAGAACAGACGGCAGTTCTTCTGCCAATTCCTCTGCTCGTGCTCGATCCGATTCGACCAGTTTAACGTGTTTGTTTTTTTCCTGACTCAGGCGCAGCGCTACCTTTGCACCAATGTCCGTACCACCGAGAATCATCACGTCTTCAAGTCGCTTCTCAGACTTCCCTAGCAACTGCAAGACAGGAGGTATATTCTTCGGACGTGCCAGAACGAAGACCTGATCATTTTTTCGAAGGCGCTCATTACCGCTGGGGAGGATGGTCCGAATACCCCTGGCGATCGCCATGACTCTGAACTTTACCTGGGGCTTTTCGAGAACAAGGTCATGCAATGTTCGACCAATAGCTGAACTGTCGTTGTCAAGACGCAGACCGACCAACTGCATGCGGTCATCTCCTAGCATCAGCACATCTGTAGCGGAGGCTCGACGAATGAGACGAGCGACCTCTGCGGCCGCACTTTCCTCGGGATGGATAATAAGGTCGATGCCAAAATCAGTGGATTTCAATACTGTTTTGGTTCTGGAAAGCTCGTCGGATCGGACACGGGCGATGGTGGTCTCGACTCCCAACCGATCGGCCAACATGCAAGCAATAATATTTACTTCATCGATCGCAGTGACAGCTACCAGGATTCTGGCATTTCGAATATCAGCCTCTTCAAGAACGGTTGTAGACGTGCCATTCCCACAGACGGTCATCACATCCAGCTTTTCGTTCACGTGAGCAAGAGCATTGGGATTCATATCCACTACAACCACATCATGGTTGGCGTGCGCAAGCAGCTTTGCAACGTCAAAGCCAACCACACCAGCTCCTATTACTATTGCTCTCATTCAGCGGCTCTCGCTTCGTCTTTTAATATTCGTATTTGAAGGTGTTGCTTCGCGGTTCATCATTTCAACTCATGAATTGATTTGACGGGCCATTGTTGCATGTCCCATGCCTGGCTCCAGAACATCCACTCATATCGAGCGCTAGTCCTAAAGGCCTCGACGGCTTTCACCCGATACCCATCTCCATGATCCTGCGCCGTTCGCTCAAGAAGGGCTAAGATTTCATTGGTGTAATTGACGAAAACAGGATCAGAATAGGTAAGAAGCCAATTCCGATATGGATGATCATCCGGAATTTCTCCCATCTGATCGGCGATTTTCAGACCAATATCCGTGTAGAGCCAGGGACAGGGGGCGAGCGCAGCGAGCCCCTCAACGAGGGACGACTGGCGAGCGTGAACCAGCAGGTGATTCTGATACGCCCTGTTGTCCGGCGAAAGGGTTAAACCTGCGATATCAGATGCAGAATAGCCCAGTTCTTGTCCGTATTGCGTGTGGAGCTCTTGTTCGACGACCAGCGCCATTTTCGCTCCGTCAATAAACCAAATTTTATCTACCGGATCCGAGTACCGGGTCGATAAGATGCTACAGGTATCTGCAAAAGCTTCCAGATATCTAGCATCTTGCATTTGGTAGAATCGAAATTTCTCTTTCGACAATGACCCATCAATGAGGCCCTGAACAAAAGGATGCTCAAACGAGGCGTCCCACTCAGACCTGCACTCGTTGAGGCAAGATGCTGGGAAGGGAGGCACGACAAGGCAAGCTTGCTCTACTTCGTCAATAGAGTCGAAACTTGACGATTTATCAATGTCCGTTATAGGACTCTCCATGCGTTCGTATCAAACGTAATGCGTTAATCTGCACAAGATAGGCCTGAGGTGAGGGCGGATCAATTCGCTCACGCGCCCTCGGTTTCGACCAGTGGAACGCGAATCCAGAATGATGTACCCCGATCAAATTGAGTGTCGAAGCCGATCTCTCCATCCATATTTTCGATCGTTTTTTTGGCTATCGCCAAGCCGAGACCCGTTCCGCTGGTTTTGGTCGAAAAACTAGGTACGAAGATTTTTTCCCATAAACTGCGTGGAATTCCGGTCCCATTATCGGTCACGCTCCCGAGGACCCAATGTGATCCATCCGAGTCGGTTTCGACACTTGTAGAGACCTTGACCTCAGCGATCCTGTCTTCCGGGACCGCTTGAATTGCGTTTTTCAGGAAATTGACATAGACACGTCGTAGTGCTTCTCGATCCGCGTTTACGACAAGTGACTCGGAGTGAAGAGTCATCTCGATCAATACATTTTCTTCTGCCTGCATCAATTCGACTGCTTCCGAGATCACCTTATTGAGATTTACTTCCTGCCGGATGTGAGTAGGCATGCGTCCAAACGAGGAAAATTCGTTCGCAATCCGTGCCAGCGTGTCAATTTGTTCAATCAGTGTCGCTGTCGTCTGGGAAAATTTGCGAGAGAATTTGTCGTCGTCGGAGCCATCTTCACTTCGCCGCCCGAAAGCCGCTCTCAAGTGCTGAATAGAAAGCTTCATCGGAGTCAGCGGATTCTTGATCTCATGAGCCACCTGCCGAGCCATTTCTCGCCAAGCCAGTTGCCGCTCTTGTTGCGACAAGAGGCTTCTGCTTTCTTCGAGCTGATCCTGCATCGTATTGAAAGAATCGACCAGATCTGCGATCTCATCTCCTGAATCCATCTTTGAGATGCGCTCAAAATGACCTGCAGCCACCGCCTGAAGTCCGGCCCGGAGTTGAGCGATGGGACGAGTCAGGGCATTTGCCAATAGTGAAGCAGTTACCATCACTACCAGAACCAGGAGGAGCAATGCCCCGAAGAGATAGGCAACCGTTCGAGCTCGTTCTTCCTCAATCCTCTCCTGTTCGGGCAGGGTGGGAATCGATACCACATAGTGAGGTCTACCCTGCTCGTCCGTCATCGCCTTGAAGCCTGCAGTATATGAGAACGAGCCCAGGTGTTCTTCGACAGATACAAATCCAAATCCATCGAAATTTAGGGCTTCAAACGCCTCTATCGGTAATCTTCGCTCGATCAGACGATCCCGAATCAATTCCGGGCGTGAAGCTCGCTCCACCTCGTTATTGTGATAGACCACAAGATCGAGGCCAACCCGGGCCGCAAGCGAGTCGACACTGATTCTTTCTAAAACACGGTAGGGCAGCTCTTCTCCGCGTGTTTCCAACTCAAGCGTCGCCTCGACACGGTCGAGATGCTGGCGTAGCCAGGACTCAATGGCTCGTTCATTTTCGCCCGTCACGACACGCAGGCCAACAAATCCCATAGCGACAACCGTTACGATACCCACCGAGAAAAAGGCGTTCAGGACTTTGTCCCGGAAGTGCCGGACGTCATCTGGTTCGGCTGGTTTTCGCCAACGGTGCACGAGGCCTGCGAGGTAGACAGGCAGCGCCATCAGCATTCCCGCCACAATAATGCGGAGAAGATGATACAATTGGTCGAAAACGTTCGTGGTCCGTTTCCGAACAGCGGTCACATTCATTCCGCTCTGTCGAATTAGATCTTCTCGCACCCGGTAAAACGTCTGATAACTGCGGTCGCGCACGGATTCGAGTGACCAGATCTCAGACTCTCTCTGGAGCCGTTCGAGAATCACGTCATCAATAACCGTACGTCCGTAATTCTTGCCTTCGGAACGAACGAGAATACCGTCTCGGAATTCTGCGATAGATAGATCCGAATATCGGTCGCCGTAGTAGCCGACGGGCGAGAGTACCTTCGGGAACGGCGTTCCAGCTGCTTCGGCGAGCGCGCGCTGCTCAGCTCGAATAAGAATGAAGGCCTCTCCTTCCAGATCTTGAAATCCTGCGTATCTAAAACGATTTTGGTCGGAGGTGCCAGTCAACTTTTCAATCATGGAGCCGGCATTTCCAAAGTCCGAATACATGGCTCGAAACAACTCAAACTCTTCTACATCTTCCTCGTCTCGCATCGCCCTGGGAAGACGCCGGCTGAGATTACTGTATCTCCCGGATACCGATCCGGCTTCGGAAAAGAGCGTAACCGAAACATCATAACTCGCCAGGGCAGAGAGCAAGTTTCCGGTCGTCAATGACTCAGCCAGTGAATCGTATTCCGCTCTCGCAGAACCGAAATCTGATTCTCGAATAGACTCGAGGCTTGAAATGAATCGTTCCGACTCAGAATGATCAAGCACCTGAGCGATAGCAAACATGATCCGGGCATCTTGATCCTCAAGAAATGAATCCGCGGCTTCCCGCATTCGCAATTCATCCTTGCGATTTGAGCTCATTTCCAGCATCGGAAACAATACGATGGACGTAATGACGACGATGGGGACAATCCTCCTCAACGCCACAATTGCTGACCTTCCTGCAGGCTGCAACGGCCCTAGCCATGCCGTCACATATGAAACACCGACAGACACGATAAATATTTCTACCGGTACCGGGGATCGAAGAGGTTCAAATAACCAGATAACTACTGAAATGAGCGTGAGAACGCCTGCGGCCGCAATTCCTGTCGACGCAACGGAAGGAAGGTCATCTAGTCGCACTTTCAACGTGTCTAATAAAAGCCACAGCGCCCTTCCCGAAAACAGTATCAGAGAAAACACCAACAACAAAAGTGCGCCAAAAACAACTAAAACCAGGCGCTCGGGCATCAATCCACTTCTTTCGAAAAAATCGAGTGTGCTGTCCAAGACGGTATAGTGAGCGACCTGAAACAAGATGGCCGCCAACAGAAAAACGACCAATTGGTGTGATGCAAGGCCTGCAAAGAGCCGGGCTCCTGGCTTCGAGTCACCAAATTGGAGGGATGAAATGGCTCTAAATCTCGTCCCGAGGGTTACCCTCAGAACGACCAAAACGGCTAGTGTGACGAAGACTGATGTGATAAACAGGTCGCCAATCGTCCGCATACTGCCCCAACCGACCACGGAAGCCAGATGTTGAGGATCGAACAAAGGAGCGAGAGGTGCCTTTCCGATTTGCCATCTGGAGGGGATATTTAAAAATAGAAGTACCCACCTGGACAGGAGGAGGAACGCGAAGAAGACCGCGAGCGAAATTTGTTTGTAGCTAGTGGAAAAGTTATCCCAAGTACATCGCCACAACTGGAGACTCCACTGCGTCAGGAGATAGATAATTCCGAGCAGCGCCCAGAAAGAAAGAATGTCGCTATATGTTTTCGAGCGTCGGTCAGAGATGTCCTGAAGTCTGACATCTGAAATGTGTACGCTTCCAATTGTTTGTTCACGTGGGGAGCGTATGAGGTAGTGCCCTTCTTCTCTTGACGCCAACGGCTGTCCGAAGAAAAACTCGACAGGCTGTTCCAATCGGCGTGACCATTCTTCATCCCATGTAAAGTCCCTCAGATACTCGTTTCGGATGGGCATTCGGCTTTCAACGATGCGCCCTACCCTCACCGCACCCACAATGGAAGATCCATCGGTGACCGGAGCCCAGACGACAAGGGCGGTTCTCTTGCTACCATCAAGCACCACACTTTCCTGAATTTCCAACAGGAAGCGTTCGTCGCTTACGGCAGGGTCGATCGGAAAAACTGCACCACTCCAGGCGAGTAGCGATGGAGTTGGATCATAAAATTCAACGAACGTCATCGGGTCCAGCTCCAGGCTGGAGGCGAGATGAACCATTCGTTCTTGACCAGAACCACTTTCGGCCTCTGCGCGAAGACCAAGAATAGCGTCTGAGCTTTCGGCCAAGCTCACCGCTTCGGCTCTCAGATCGGCATACGTCCGATCCAATTCTGCCTGGATACGTGTAACTGCTTCTATGCGGGCTTCAGTCTGAAGGTCTTGGTAATTGCCCGCCAAACTGGATTCTTCCCACGCGCCACCCAACCACGTCAATAGAGCTGCCGCTATCAGAACAAGTACGACCAATCGGTTCGTTCTAGACCAATCGGAAAAACCGAAAAGAAATCGACTTTTAGCCATCTGATTCCTCAATGAGTAACTCTCTGATTTTCCACTGGCCGGCAGCTATGCGAAGACGCACATACATTCGTAGCGGCGCCTCAGACTTGCTGGTCACGTAGGTCGCCTCGAGGAAACCTGCGGTAGGAGTTCTCGTCAGTTTTTCGATGTCAAAATCCAGTGGTGGATACTCGTCAAAAAATGTTTTGAGTAACAACGTCGCTTGGCCTCTCGAATAGTATCGTGCTTCTCCGAATAGTGCAATTTCAACTGAGTACACCGTTTCATCCGCGAGCGCCGAGGCATCGGCTGCCATGATCGAAGACTTCAACCGCAACATGATCTCCTGCTGAGCAAGTGAACTGGATTGAGCATTCGCCAACGAGGACCCGGACCACTGCGCACTGAACACATAGAGCACTGTGACAAGAATAGAGGATATGAGTTTAAACGATCTCATTCGAGGAAAAAGTAGCAAGAAATGCTCCCACAATCGCGAAAAACTGAATAGTGCGCCTATTTAGTGATTTGAGCACGCGTATCAAGCTGTCGCACCGACATGAAGAGTCTCATTTAGGTCGTGGCGTGTCGGGATTTGTAGGGAATTTGCTACATCATCTCGATCCAGATGGAATCTCAAGTGCTCAACGCGGGCGCAGCAAAGTTCGCCGACTAAAAAAACAGGTGTGTAACTCCCGCCCCACCTTCGCCTATTGGGGCTTCTTCGAAACGTTTTACTCCGACCTCACCCGCTGCATAATCGTGCAGTGTTGCTCTCAAAGCGCCCGTACCTTTGCCATGCAATACCTCAGCACGCTCCACGCCGGCCGCCATCGCACGGTCGATGAAAGGAATAATTTCCGATAACGCTTCGTCGACCCGCTTGCCTCTGATGTCTAACCGTATGGATACTGAATTGACTGAGAGTGCGCCCGTACCGCTCTTCTTTACTTGAACCTGTTGAGGACTTTTCCCGCCCACTTTTACCAACCTGTAGATTTCAATTGTCATCTGCATACTGGCGAAAGCAACCACTGCTTTTTTGCCTTCCAGTGAGAGCACTTCTCCGACCGTTTGACCATCATCCATTCGCACCTGATCGCCAACTTGAATCGGTCCAGAGAATGCTTGGGATTTCGCTTTTTTTACTTTGGTTCGTTTCTTTTTTTTGGTTCTGGAAGCTTGTTTTTCCAGCTGTTCCTTTTTTGTGGCGAGCCGAGTCCTCGCCTTCTTTGTCTCACCCTTTTCTGCCCCCGATTCCTTGATTTCGCGGATCGTCTGCTCCACAGTCCGGTTAGCATCGCGCACAATATCATCAGCTTCTTTAAGCGCTTCCGTCTTTATCCGATCGCGTTCTTCGCGCAACACACCAAGCCGCTGATCAAATGTGTCGCGTTTTGCTGAAAGCTCTTCCCGGACGGTTTCCGTATCGAGCACGAGCTGCTCAAGGTGCTGGTTGCGCTCCATCAGATCTTGAATCAATGTCTCGGCATTTGCGTGACCAGATTCAGTGAGCGCACGTGATCGATCGATCACGTCCTGAGGAAGTCCTGACCGCGAAGCGATTTCTTGGGCATACGATGAGCCAGGAATGCCCAGATTGAATTCGAATGTCGGCCGGAGTTCTCGTTGATCGAAAGTCATCGAGGCATTCTCGAATCCCTCCGTCTCGTGAGCAAAAACTTTAAGTGGACCATAGTGCGTTGTTGCTATGGTTCTGACGCTTGAGGAATGCAGTGATTCGAGTACGGCTCTCGCCAAGGCCCCACCTGCCTCCGGATCTGTCCCGGTGCCGGCTTCATCGATCAGAACAAGTGAGTTGTGGTCTGCACACCTAAGAATATGCCCCAGTGTCTTCAAATGAGATGTGAACGTACTTAGGTCGTCGGCAAGAGACTGCTCGTCTCCGATATCGACGAAAACCCCATTAAATAGATCGAATCTTGATTTTTCTTCCACCGGAATCGGAATTCCCATGCCCACGAGACACGCCATTAGACCAACGGCCTTCATGGTCACCGACTTTCCTCCTGCGTTGGGTCCAGAAATAACTATAGCTGAATGCTCATCTCCAAGATCGATATCGAACGGAACGACCCTCCGGTCTGTCTTATCCGATCTAAAAACCAGCATCAACGCCGGATTTCGGGCTTCCTTAATCGAAATTATGCCCTCATCTCGTACGTCGGGCACGGTGCTTCCAGTCTCGTTTGCCAACTTGGCTTTCGCGAAGAGAATGTCTAGTTGTGTCAGGCGTTCGTTGATCGTCTTCAACTCAGGTAAGACATTTCTTACGAAATCCGTCAGAGTAACCCGAATGGCATGGCATTCCCGGATGTCGTCCAATTCCAGCTCGCGAACCTGATTATTTGCCTCCAAGCTCGAGGCCGGTTCAATAAAAACCGTTTGCCCCGTCGCAGAAACATCATGTACAAATCCGTCAACGCGCCGCTTGGCCTCAGCCCGAACGGGAATCACAACTCGTCCTGCTCTAATGGTTGGCTGCTCTTCCGTGGCGTATCCGCTGGCAGCAGCCTTTTTTAGGGCGTCAAGAGCGGATTGTCGCGCAGTATTTCTGGCGTTTACCAATTGGCGCCGAATCTTGGATAAGGCTGGTGAAGCAGAATCCTTGATTTCGCCCGATTCATCGATTGCCTCGAAAACACGACTCGAAGGAAGACGATCCGCATCTATACCCTCTAAAACTGTATTAATAAGCGGATATTTGGCTTCACGAAATTTGAAATACTGAACACTTCTACTTGCGATCCGGACGAGCGTAGCAATCTCAAATAACTCAACCGGTTCAAGTGCAACGCCCAGAGGGCCTACCCTTGAGAGCGCTTCCTTGACCGTAGGTACATTTCCAAGATGAAACGGGTCGTCGAATTGAAGACAGAGCTGCAATTCGCCCACAGTATTCAGTTCTGTCTTGACCGCTTCGACAGAATCAAACTGCAAGAATTCGTTTAACCGGATCTTGGAGTCTTCGCCGGAAAGGTGCTGAACGAGCCGCCCCAGGACTTCATTAAGTCCTAGTTTGTCGGCGCCTTCTGCAGGAAATATTTCCATGATGCCTGAACTGGTTTAGTCACTTTCAGCGAGTTCCGGATACTTCACTGTGATCACCCACGTTGAGCATTCCTTCGAAGTTGGTCACGCTTGCATCTCGACCAACCATCGAATCATTCAGGTTGGCATTCTTAATAGTGGCGTCTGAAAAAATGACTCCACCCTTAATCGTCGAATCCGAAATTCGCGCCCCGGATTCGATCGACGTGTCAGGACCGATTTCTCCGCCTTCAATCAATACGTTTTCACCGATATAAACAGGTGAATGAACAACCGCGTCTTTTAGACTTCCTTCTGGCACCGGCTTATTCTCGTGACGAATGATAAACTTGGTCGTCTCCGCCAACGCCTCAATCGTGCCACAGTCCAACCACTCGGTTACCGTGGCAGTTCGAAAGACGTGATTGCTCTTAAGCAACCGGTCGAATGCGTCGGTGAGTTGATATTCATCTCCAACCCCCGTGATTTCATTGTCAAAAAGGTATTGGATTGCCTCCCGTAAGATGGCGAGATCCTTAACATAATAGATTCCAATCAAGGCTTCGGTTGAAATCAATTCCTGTGGCTTTTCGACGAGAGCTACGATTCGGTCTCCTTCTCGGACGGCCACGCCGAAGCGACTCGGGTCATCAACGTGTTTTACCCAGGCAACCACGTCCGAATCGGATAGATTTATTCCTGGCTCCATGAAGAAAAGCGTGTCTGCAAATACGACTATCCCCTCTCCTTCCAACTGATCGCCAGCACACCCAACCGCATGAGCGGTTCCGAGAGCAACATCTTGAACTGCAAAATTGGCTCTCGCATCATGGCGATCACAAATATCAGTTAGAGCATCTCGCACGTCTTGACCAAAATCTGGACCTAGAACGAACACGCCATCCGTGATTGGACGCGGAAGCACCTTGGAAAACGTATCCACAATGCGCTCGACCATACTGGTCCCGCAAACAGGTAAGAGCGGCTTCGGAGTAACATGCGAGTGTGGCCTGACGCGTGTCCCACGCCCGGCCATCGGAATAATCAGCTTCATATGACAGGTCTCAAACTCTAATTCAGATTTGTAAGCGCCGAAAGATAGTTCGTACGATAGCTTGGCACGTGACGAAATTGAAAAATCTGAATCGAAAGTCAGATTTGCGAGTTAAGAGATGTCCAGAGCCTGGAAGGCGAGATTGGATTTAGCGCCTTGATTGTCAGCGAGACCCCTTCACAACCGATATTTATAAATGAGCATTCTTCACCCAAAAAAGCCGAATACATCTAACAACGGTTACGACGTTTGGCAAGATGCCAGAATAAAGGATCTCTGGCGTGTTTTTCGCATCATGGGTGAGTTTGTAGATGGATTTGAAACGCTCTCCGAAGTAGGGCCTGCCGTGTCCATCTTTGGTTCGGCTCGAACGCCCGAAGATCATCCCAATTATCAACTTGGCAGGGATGTAGCGGCAGAACTTGTTGAAAGAGGATTTGGCGTAATTAGTGGTGGTGGTCCCGGAATAATGGAAGCTGCAAATCGGGGTGCTCGGGATGCAGAGGGCGTATCTATCGGTCTCAATATCGATCTACCCCACGAACAATCGGCCAATCCATATATCGACCCCGAACATCTCATCGATTTTGATTTCTTTTTTGTCAGAAAGGTGATGTTCGTCAAGTACGCGCAGGGATTTGTCGTCCTTCCGGGAGGATTCGGCACGATGGATGAGCTTTTTGAAGCCCTGACGCTGATTCAGACCAAAAAATCTACCGCTTTTCCCGTCGTCTTGATGGGAACGAAATTCTGGGGGGGCTTGATGAACTGGCTCCGAGAGACCATGTTGGTCGCTGGCAATATTTCAGAAGAGAACCTCGACCTGTTCATGCTCACGGACGACCCAAAAGAGGCGGCCGATTATATCGCTAGTTTCTACTCAGAACAGGTCATGAAACCGAATTTTTAGTGAGTTGTGGCTTTCCTCATTGTGGGGTAGTTACATTTACCCGATTGTAAAACGATCATTTTGAGGAAACTTCAAGTTTTCTAATGACGTTTGTGCAACTTCCTGAAGACTCAGGACTCCTAAGTAGGAGAAAATCCCGGAGCATAGAGCGCCTTCAAGCTCCCAATCTTCATTTACGAACAAGCAAAAAATAGATGACTGTCTCCAGCAAGACGCGGACCACTATCATCAAGACATTAGTTCTTGCCGTCCTGATAGCTGTCACAGGCACAACTGCCTTCGCACAATCTCAGGAATACAAAGAAACCTATAACGAAGCCCGAGAAGCCGCCGTAGCGAAAGACTACCCCACTGCTCTGGCGAAATATGCTTCAGCAGCTGACGGAGCTGCCGCAGAAGGCGACGCAGATGTTGAGCGAAATGCTCGCAAGGTTGTAGCCCAGCTAGAATACATCATCGGACGTGGCGCACTGAAAGACGAAGATTTTGAAGGAGCGTTAAATCACTTCGACAACGGAATCGCAAACTATCCGAGCAACGCAAAGAATTACCTCGCCAGAGCGAGCACGCTGAAAAAGATGGATCGTCTAGACGATGCCATCGCGGGATTTGCTCAAACCATAGAAGTAGCAACTGCGGGTAGTGACACTAAAACGGCACGTCAGGCAGAAGATGCTATTCGCGGCCACTTCGTCTTTTTGGCCTCGACGGCCATAAGCCGAAATGGTTCAAGGACCTCGACTGCGGATGCAGACGAAGCAATGACTTACATCGAAGCCATGCTTCAGCATGTAGAGGCTGATGCAGACGTTTATTACTACACCGCAGAAAGTCAGAAAGTTAAAGGGCAGTACGCGGATGCAATCGCAAGTGCAGACCAAGCTCTTTCAGTTCATCGCGGAAGTCGTACTGACAAAGCGAAGATCTATTTTGTGAAAGGAGAAGCCATGATGAACAGCGGCGACGTTGCTGGAGCCTTGGAAGCATTTAGAAACGCTTCTTACGGAAACTATCGTGCTTCAGCTGAGCATTTTATCGAAACGCTTGGATCTAATTAAGTTTTCGGTGGCCCACTAGTGGGCTAAAGATTGGAAAGAGCCCGCGGTCGTCAGACCGCGGGCTCTTTTTCTTTGCGTCTGCTTCAATTGCCGTATTTGCGGCAGGCGATACGCATGAACTTGCTTATCTTACTGGAAACGATCCATCTGACTTGACCGAACCCAACAACAATATCATCTCCCCCAGCTCCACAATTGGAACAGGCGCTCGCCTGGGTCAATTCATCGTGATAGAAGATGACGTAGTTATTGGAGACCAGTGCGAAATCGGGCATCATGTCGTTATTCGTTCCGGAACACGAATAGGAAATGGGGTGCAAATCGGAGATCAGTCTGTATTGGGAAAACAGCCCATGAAAGCTGCCAACTCAGCCGTTACAAGTTCAGTGCGGCACTCGGGGCCAACCATTGGTGACAGCGTCCGAATCGGAACCACCAGTATTATCTACGCAGGATGTGATCTGGCTAACGACGTGTTCGTTGCAGATCTGGTTACCATCCGGGAAAAAGTATCAATAGGCGAGAAGACCATTGTCGGCCGGGGAGTTGCAATCGAAAACCAGTGTACCATTGGTTCATTCTGCAAGATTGAGACGAACGCATACATAACGGCATACTCTACGCTCGGCGATCGTGTATTTGTCGCACCTGGTGTTCTGACCAGCAACGACAACTTCATCGGTCGTACCGAAGAACGATTCAAGCACTTCAAAGGTGTGACTGCAAAGGATGGTGCCAGGTTAGGCGTCGGTGCAGTCGTATTGCCGGGTGTGAAACTCGAAAAAGAATCGGTACTTGCTGCCGGATCCGTTCAGACACGAGATTCCAAGGAAGCACAGATTCACATGGGCGTTCCGGCCAAACCTGTAGGGCCGGTACCTGAGGAACAGCTCCTTTCCTCTGAAAACAATACTGCCTCTGATAACAAGGCATCCAGAGACGAGAACCAATCGGAGAGCCATTGAAAAAGATCCAGATGGTTGATCTTCAAGGGCAATACCTGAAGATCAAGGACGAGATAGATGCGGGCATCGAGCGAGTTTTAAAAAGCTCGCACTTCATTCGAGGACCTGAAGTAGAAAAGTTCGAATCCGAATTATCAGAAGTTCTAGGTGGCGCCCATTTACTGGGCGTCGCAAACGGGACAGATGCTTTACAAATCGCTCTTATGGCTCTCGGAATCGGTGTCGGTGACGAGGTAATTACCGCTTCGTTTACGTTCGTTGCGACTGCGGAGGCGGTCGGGTTGCTCGGCGCAACACCCGTGTTTGCCGACATTGACCCTCAGACCTTCAACATTGACGCCGCTCTGATTGAGGAGCTGATAACAGAGCGCACAAGAGCCATCGTCCCTGTTCATCTTTTTGGACAGTGCTCCAATATGGAGGCGATTATGGATATCGCTGCCCGTCATAATATCCCAGTGATAGAAGATGCGGCCCAGGCTGTGGGAGCGACTTTTGACGATCGAGTCGCCGGAACGATGGGCGCCTACGGAACACTCTCATTCTTCCCCTCCAAAAACCTCGGGTGCTACGGAGATGGAGGCGCTGTAATGAGCTCGGACGTCAATCGACTCGAAGCCGCAAGATTGATATCAAATCATGGGTCTAAAAAGAAGTATCACAACGAAATTATCGGAGTGAATTCCAGGCTCGATGCGATGCAGGCGGCCATTTTGAGAGCGAAACTACCGCACTTGAATGCTTATTCCACGGCCCGCAAGATGTGCGCGGATCGATACGATGAACTGCTAGCTGGAATAGATGGAATAACCCGACCTTACCGCGATCCCCGGAGTTCGCACGTTTTCCACCAGTACACGATTCGAGTAAACGGAGATGATGCGGAGAGAAGAGATGCGCTTCAAAGTCACTTAAAAACAGACGGCATCCCTTCGTTCGTGTACTATCCTGTCCCTTTGCACCAACTGCCCATCTACAAGAACAATCCAGATTCCTGTAGGACCGGTACAATGCAAGAAACAATGAGAGCGGCAAACGAAGTCTTGTCCCTACCAATGCACACGGAACTCACGATCGAAGAACAGACTTACGTTTCGAATTCTTGTCGGGCGTTTTTCAAATTATAGAAATCTGGATGCGAGAAACGCTCTAATGCGATGCTGTCATCCGAAGCATCTCTTCAAGAGTGGTCGCTCCCATTTTGACTAGTTCGCGTGCAGAATCGGCCAGTGTCAGCATTCCATCCTTCAATGCTTGGTCACGAATTGCGTCTTCATCAATGGCCTCGGCGGACTCTGCGATCATTGTTCGGATTTCGCCAGAGAAATACAATGCTTCGCAGACTGCACGACGACCCTTATACCCATTTCCGCCGCAGTTCGGACAGTTAGAACCTCTGTTGGCTTCATAGATCGTAGTAGATGCGATCTCTTCGTCGCTCCAACCAAGCGATTTCATCATGACCTTGTCGGGATTCTCATCAACCTTCTTGCATTCAGAGCACACTTCTCGAATCAGGCGCTGAGCAACGACCAGATTAATAGCATAGGCAATCAAAAACGGCTCAACACCCATTTTGTAAAGACGACTGACGGCTGCAGGAGCGTCATTCGTATGCAGTGTTGAAAATGTAAGGTGACCCGTGTTAGCCAACTTAATGGCAAGTTCGGCGGTGTACTTATCTCGCATCTCCCCAACCATGACGATATCGGGGTCATGACGCAAGATCGCACGCAGCGCACCTTCCAGGTCCAACTTGGTACTAAGCTTGATTTGCCGAACACCCTTGATGATATACTCAACAGGATCCTCGACCGTTAGCACGTTTACCTCAGGTGTAACCACCTGATAAAGTGCGGCAACGAGAGTCGTACTCTTACCAGATCCAGTTGGCCCAGTTACAATTACCATTCCGTGTGGCTGCCTGATCGCTTTGTTGAAACGATCCAGAGCTACATCAAGCATCCCCAATTTGGTGATATCGGTCAGCACCTTACGGTCATCGAGAATACGAATGACGATACTTTCAGCACGCAATTCCTGATTAGCTGAAGCAATAGGCAGAATCGAAACACGGAATCTAATGAGTGCTCCGTCAATATCGCGCTGGATGAATCCATCCTGTGCAGCGTCGCGCTCGAAACGATCGACGTTTGTGGAGTTGTCCTTGACTACCGCCAAGAATGCTTCCGGGTGAACTTTATCTTCCGTATGCCATTTTTTCAGACGACCGTCGAGGCGGAAATGAATCTCAACCTGACGATTTGGATTTGGAAATAGGTGAATATCAGATACCCCTTGACGCACGGCTTCAACGAGTGAGGCCTCGAAGAGGTTTATCAGTTTTGAGCGACTGATTTCAGCTTCCAACGCATCTTCATCGATGACATCCTCGGCTGACTCATAGGACATTCCCAGATCGAACGGATCTACTTCGTCCGAAATACGCTCGAGATACTCATTTTTCCTGGGAAAAAGCTCGTCGTAAAGCTTAAGAATTTCGGTTTCTGACGCGTATCGAAGCTCAAAACGACCGAGATCAAGTTCGTGGACCAAGCGGTTGACTTCAGGACGAGTCGGATCGGGCGTAACAAAAATAATGCGACCCGTTCCTGTGTCGAAATCAATTGAATGCTCAAACGGCACGAGGAGCATTTCGAGCATCTCTTCATGATGCTCTTCCGCGAGCGTTTCCATGGTGAGACGAACGAAATCATGGTCCGGACGTCCGGGGCCTATGACTTCATGCTTAAAGGCGTAAACCCTAGCAGCCGTTTCGTATACAACTTCGCGAGACACTCCTGGGAGATCTGCTACGATCCGCCATAGTGCCAACGATCCGCCCTGATCTTCCCATTCTGAAGTCGCTTCTGCAATTTTTGATGCGTCAACAATTCCTTCTGCCAGAAGCTGCTTTACTACTCGATCCGTGGCGCCTTTCTCTTTGCGGGTCGCCCTATTCCTTCGGTTTCGGATTTTTCGTGACTCTTCTAGCGGTTCTTCAAACTCTAAAGCCGCGTTTTCATTGTTTTCCTGATCTGCGCTGACTACCTCATAATCGGACAGGTCATTCGCTGAATTGACTTGTTCCAGTTCCGTCGCAGGAAACTCCACATCAATCTCGATTCCCAACTCACTCAGCCAAGCTGTTACTTCAATCAGAGACTCCTCAATTACTGGAGAGCCAGAAAAACGACAGGTGATCGGGACCGGGCAAGAAAGCAGCGCAGCCTGTGCATGCTTATTGAGCGGGTCCGAGGAAAGAGCGACTAAAACGTACTGTGTCGTCTCGACGTTAAGATCCATACTTACTGGAAGGAGACCAGCAGAAATCAGGCGAGCCAGGTCCGGGCCTGACATGATCTCCAATACATCCGAAACGAATGATTTGGAAGGGGGAGCGTCGAGATAAGACTGAAACTCATATCCATGATTGCTGGCGACCGCGGCATAGATTTCCTGCTTATCCAGCTCAGAATGTTCAGCTAGTGTTCTCCAGAGATCGGTACCCTCCTCGCGTTCTCGAATAGCATCAAATACTTGAGACATCGATACGAGTTCAGATTGTAGCAGAAACAGAACGATTTCATCTCGAACGACACCCGAGATTGGAGAGATATCCTCCTCTTCGTTCTTATCAACGACCTGAAATTCCTGATCTGGGAGTTCTTGACCGGGCTCTTCAATTTCTTGTTCCTCTAAGCTCGAAGATGAGAATTCATTCTGTGCTTCGACATCCGAGAGCTCGATGGCAGATTCAATAGCATCACCGTTCGATGGCGGGCCTTCTAGCAGGAAGTCATCGATATCCTGACCGAGAGAATAGACGTCATCAAGCGAAACGACTTCGTTTTCCAGTGACGAACTCGGGGATGGAGTTTCCTCTTGATCTTTCTTAGCACGTGCTTTTTTGAAGAGGCGCCTCTCAGATGACCCTTTCTTTCGGATCTGGATTGGAGGGGTCGTCTCATCGAGCGTCGATAAAGCATCCATCATCTCGCCAAGCGAGAATGCACTCAATTCGCCGATCACATCATCCACAATCTTTTTTTCGCGCAACGCAGACAAAGACTCCTTGGGGCCTCGATCTGATGATCGATTCCTGGTCTTCAGCTTTGATATGTCGAATATGCGTTTAGCCATTAATATCTGTGCGGGGATGCCCTTCCTACATAAAATCGGCTGCAGATGGAGAAATTAAAGCCAGTTCGGACGACAGAATCGTAAGACCCATAATGGCCAGCGTAATGATTAACGCAACAACGGTCTGAATCATTTCTACGACTGACTTGAGCTTTAGAGAAGTCTCGCTTTCGTAGTAGTCCGCCATCTGACGAGCACTGGATCTAACATTTCCTGTCTCAGAACCACTTCTGAAACGAGCCAGTGTCATGGACGTGAATACGCCCGATGCTTCCATGGATTTTACCAGATCAGCACCTTGAGCAACCATCATAGGAATAGTTATCGTTTTGACCCGATGCTCAATGAACCGGTTACCACTTGCTTCAGCTGCAATCTTGATCACAGAGATGTTTTCACCACTGCCCGAATAGAGCACTGCGAACACCCGGCAAAAAATCTCAAGATTCAATTTGTGCAAGAGTGATCCAATCACGGGAATGCGAATCATAAATCGGTGCATGAGGAACGTGCCCCTGTTCGATTTCATAAACGCGTAGATAGAGCCGAAAACGGCAGAACATACGAGAAAAACGTAGCCATAATTAGAATCCATCCACTTGGAAAAGTCGAGTGTATTCTGGGTGAGTGGAGGCAGTTTGATATCGAAATTCTCGAACAATCCAGCTGTCTGCGGGAAGATGTACCAGATATAGAACACGAAAGCTGCCATCAATACGAGAAGTGTGATGACCGGCGTGATCATGGCACTTTTAACGCTCTTCTTAAATTCGTTCTGGCGCTCCATAAAACGCGCCGTAGCCTCATAGATCTCAGACATATTACCCGTCTGTGAGGCGATACCCAGCATATACGCTGTGAACTTACCCAGCATGTGCTGCTGTTTCATGAATGCCTGCTGTGCTTCCATCCCGCCCTTCAAATCAGCGTTCAAGTCTCGAATAACTTGCTTGAGGCTTTTGGAAGAAACATCGTTGACGAGAA